>Ga0114939_10003441_pt1 | contig 11082 bp, 6 predicted proteins | sample AshMeaCrysSpring_FD_87196 | JGI IMG/M metagenome (GOLD analysis project Ga0114939, IMG submission 87196) | Groundwater microbial communities from Big Spring, Nevada to study Microbial Dark Matter (Phase II) - Ash Meadows Crystal Spring | ecosystem: Environmental > Aquatic > Deep subsurface >... | reverse complement strand
CTATTCTCAATAAATCGCTTTAATTATCAATAATCGTCGTCAAAAAGTACCTAGAACATTTGGTCTGAAAGCTTGTCTGATAAGCTTTTCAAGCTAATTTCTTATATCGAACTCAGGTTAAAAAACCAATTTCATTAAGAATTGACAATCATGTTTGACAATGGTTTAAAGATAAAGGGCAAGGCTATCAATCTTTAATGAATGCTGTATTGCGCTCTTACTTTGAACATCAAAGTAAAATAGAAAATGATGGATAAATTCATCGGTAAAATTTGTCTTTCCCATTTTATTAGAGTTAGGGCTAATATTAAATCCGCATTTCTTCGGTATTATTCTCTCTTTTCTCTTCCCTTGGTGTCCTTGGCTCAGGAGCGGTTTTATTACTCATAAGCTACCGGATTTGATATAACTATTGACCAGATAGCTGAAAAGTTAAATCTTGATGTGCAAACAATTGCAAAAGTAGTTAACCAATAGTGAAGTTTAAATCTTGCAGGAATGAAATTAATCAATTTGTTGTTGGGTATGTGAGGCGATGAGAGTCTTTTCTGTCTCCTACCCAACTTCGCCTAACTCACATCTTCCACCTTTACGCAAAAAACTTATAAGAATAGAAATACGTGATAAATATTACACTAAAAGCCTGATTTTTTAGTTCTCTAAAAGAGGAATGCGCGCTATCAGACAGGGACTTCCAGTCCCTAGCTGGCGGGTCAAAACTTAGTTTCTTTTATAGGAATTACGCTGGCATATTTCCTGTCATGCTGTTGGCGCCAGCCTGAGCGCAGGGTGCTCCCATGAAATGAGGTGTACCGAAGGTTGCCGAAGGCTAGCATCTCGTTAGATTCTAGTCTTCGGCAACCTTCGGTACGCTTCTGTTAGTTAATCTTACGTCAGGGAAGGAAGATACTTATCGATACGATTAAGAAAAACTTATAGCCATAGCACAAGCAGTATATAGAGTTATGTAAATAACTGTTAAGAAATTTTTATTAAAAAATGTTGAATATACTTGATTTAGCTGTTAGTCTATGGTTAAGCAAATAACACTAATGGATGCGGGAGTAAAACCTATACATCATATTCATGGTGCTAATTGTGAGATGGTGATTTAGCCATTGCTTTAGAAACGAACTAAAGAAGAAGTTATTGCCTAGGAGAAGGCGATGATAAGTTTTCCTACAATTGCAGTTAAAAATATCCGGTACTTTAGTTAATTTTTGACTTGTCTTACCTGATGACAAGACGCCAAATTTTCAAGCAAATATTCAACTGGGATTGAATTGATGGCAAGTTTCAATGAGGTAAGACCAAAGATTTAGGAGATTTCTCAAATGAATATTAAAGGAAAAGTAGCTCTGATTACCGGTGCTTCCCGTGGTATTGGTCGGGCGATCGCTATTGAGTTGGCCAAGTCAGGTGTAAAACGATTGATATTGATATCGCGAAATCAGGAGAAGTTACTTGAAGTCGCTAGAGAAATTGAACTGATGGGAGTAGAAGTCAAGATTCTCGTGATGGATTTGAGTCAGCCAAAAGCTGTGAATATTGGCGTTGCTCAACTTTGGCGCAGCTATGGTCCCATACACCTATTAGTAAATTGTGCTGGCGTCGCTTACCAAAGTTCATTTTTACAGTCTAAGTTGCCCCAAATACAAGAAGAAATTTCTCTGAATTTAGTGGGGACATATAGCTTAACTCACCAAATGGCTAAACGCATGGCAAGTCAAAGAGAGGGGACAATCGTTAATGTTTCTAGCCTCATGGGGAAAGTTGCCGCACCAACAATGGCCACTTACTCAGCAACGAAATTTGCAATTCTAGGATTTACTCAAGCCCTGCGTCGAGAATTGAGTCAATACAATATCCGAACAATTGCCTTACTACCTTCCCTAACAGATACAGATATGGTGCGAGACTTAGAAATTTTTCGCTTTGTCATACCCCATACTCCTGAAAGAGTAGCCAAAGTATTTATTACTGGTTTAGAAAAAGATACGCCGGAAATTTTAGTTGGATGGCAAAGTCATTTAGCCGTTTGGTGTCAACGTTTGGCTCCTTGGCTGTTAGAAATTATCTTAAACATCGCAACTCCAAAACAACATCACCAACTGAGTTTGTTTAGGAAAATCTTTCGGTTTAAGGATTTGTTTTCAATGAAATATTTTTATCCTAGGAGTAATTAGTTTTGATATCAAATTGGTTTGTATTGGAATGATTTAAACTCAGTAGTAGGGGCGAATAGTAGTTAGCCCCTACTATCCCTCTTCTGTCACTTTCAAAAGAAAAATTTAATTTAGAAATTTTAGAGATGTATGAGAGTAAACAATTCAAAATTAATCCACAAGATAGTAAAAAATCTGGGTAATCATAACTTTTTTCTGTTGAAAAACTAAACGATAAGAAATAACTTAGAAAAAGCTGCCGGAATAAGAATATCTTGGGGATTTATGTAACCGCCAAGAAGCCAAGAACGCCAAGATTAGAGCTTGCGTAAGTCCTAATACTATAGTTTTATACTACTGACTTACTTATGAATTTTCCCACTGATATTGATAGGGTTCATATTTCATATTATTAATTAAGTAAATCAATAAATAAATTATTAACTAAAATTCAATATAGACCTTTGATAATTATCTGATAATTTTTGTCATGAAATTTTCAATATCGAGTCAAAAAATTGTGCTGTTAACTTTATCTACTCTCTTACTGCTAGTAACGGTGGGTAGAAAAAGCGAAGCATCTGGCAATCCGAAAATTATTATCAGCGAATCGTCTTCCTCTTCTTCCTCTTCTTCCTCTTTCCCAAATACTAGAGACTCTAATAATCGACCCAATGGTAGGTTTAATACAAAGCCCAATGGTAGAGTTAAACTAAAATGTTCTGGAAAAGGGCGTGCTGTTGCTATTAGTAATGGGCAAAAGTTTGTTTGTGAAAATGGTCGAGTTAGAAGAGTTAGATAAGTAGAGTTAGATAAGTAAGTATGTTGGGGAAGTTCGCATTGCGTCCTAAATTTTTTATTAAACTTATCAAGAAAAGGCTCCCCAACATAAATATTACAATTGGTAAAAGAATCAATACTTAATAATTTGAATAAAGCTAAAAAAATAGGATAGAAAGTGGTCTACTGTAGCAAACAGAAATTAGCTGCCACACATCCAAACAAGTTTAGCTAGTAGGTCACATATAGGGTCTAAGGAATAATCCTTAAAATCCACTGTTATTTGTTTTTGCTCAAGTTTGAGAAATCGCCATAACAACCCGTTACTAACACAACCGTAAATAGGTAATGGTTCTTCTCCTGCTTGCTGATTAAATTGTTGTGCTGCGACCATTTCTGCCATACATTGTCCCATACCACTGTTAATATCTGCTTTTTTCGCTTCTACCAGTACAACAACTGGAGACTCAACTTCTAATTGTTCAGGCGACCTGCTAATTAGAAAATCACAAACTCCCGATAATCCAACTTCCGGATTAACTGTAAATTCTTGCCCTGAAAATAAGCTTATTTGTCGCTTGAGATACTTTCTGACTTCAACTAATATTGGGGTAATTAATAGTTCAGATTTTGCTTTTTCACTTGATAGTGCGACCGCAAGTGGAAGATTTTCAGATAATACCTCCAATAATGTTGAAGTTGGTGCGACGGTGGAAATTGTAGGAAAAAATGTTACACCTTCAATTGTCTGAATTCCAAATGCCTGCTTAACTTTACCAACCGTAAAATCGCTGTATGCCATGAGGTTTTATTTTATTTATCGCATTATTTATCCCACTAATCAAATTTTACCAAAGTTTTCTGTAGGGTCTGGGGTAGGGCGAGAAAATAAATGGTGGGTGAAACGCCACCAGGAGTATTCTTCCCTGCTGGCGTCACCCACCTACAAAAATTAACACGACAAAAAATTACTTGAAGTATCTGAAATATTATTCATCTACGCCGACAGGAATTTTTTTGCTGTAATATTCGGTTTTAGCAAAAATACTAATTATGCTATCGTCAACAACAAAGAAAGTACCTTCCTCCTCGGATGAAGAAAATTGTAAGTTGGGGCAAAGTTGGCAAATTTCTTTTGCAGTCATTGCCTTGGTGGCGATTTCATCGGGTAAAAGCCCTGTTGCGCCAATATAGAATACTAGAGGAGAAACCTTATCCCTAAATATTTTGAGGGCGTATGTATCTAAAAGGGCGATCGCTCTTGTCATTGCTTCTACCATTTCCTGTTTATTTACAGGTTTCCCGTTACATCTATCGCTAAGCAACTGGGATAAATCACTGGCACCAACCTTTTCTAGAATTTCTCTGGCTTTACTGTTATTAGCCAATCCCAGAAAATCGTCAAAAATGGGTTTCATAAACTCATCAACAGCAGTTATTTTAGTGCGAGATGAAAGTTTTTTGTGACGATAGGCTATATTTTCCTGGAAAGCTAGCTCAAAAGTTGGCTTTTCAAAGATTTCTCCAGTGTCAGAATCATAGACTTGGTACATTCTATCTAGGAATTTATTCCCAGAATGGAATTTACTTAAATTTAGAATCTCTTTGCTGCCGATATCGATTTTATAGCTGATACGAGAATCAATACTGCCATTCGCGATCGCCTCCTCAATGTCACTATAGGCATTAGTGGTAGGAAAATTTACGTAAAGGTTTTTTGACAAATAGTGCTTTTTTAACTCCTCCATTTGCTCTGGTAAAAATACATCAGATTCGTCTTTTATATGGGCAGAAATAACACTAGAGAGAACTTTAATTTCTGCTAATTCAGAAAATAAACCATCAATACTAGTATAATTTGTTGACAAAGGCACTAAAGGCAAATTCTCAAACTTGATAGTATATTCAGTACGAAAATCATAGGATTCTGCTTCAATTACCCCCACAGTTTTCAAGGCATTAAAAGCTTTTCGATTACTAATCTTAACTCGTAATTCCTTAACATTTAATTCCCCATCACTGACAATGGTGTAATTATTGTAAGCATTAAGGTCATTCAATAATAAACCAGCAATTTCAACAACGGGAGTTTTATCTTCCGTTTTTATCAGCTTCACCTTACGAGTCACTAACATATTAATGGTCGCTGTATTGCGATTAATATCAAAGGAACCCATAGTCACATAACCCGCATTCTCTACATACTCAGTTTTTAACCAGGGTTTGACTAAATTTCCTGACCCATCCCTAACACCAGGGACTCTTTTTACTCCTTTGCGCTGGTAATTTTCTTGAAGATGATTGAGGTTGATAATAATACTGTGACGATGGTCGTCAAAAATTTTAATCAACTCCAACAAAGAGATTCCTTCATTTACTGGAACTTTATTCAGAATTTGATGCTTTTTCAATTCATCAAAATTAAATAAAACCATATCTATATCCCCAGCCATTTCAGCGATTTGTTGATTAGTCAAAGCCTTACTATGTCTAGCTAAAAGAGTTCCATTAAATGTACTAGCAAGAGCATATTTAGCAGTATTTAAATTACCCTCAGCTAAATTCGCTTTTGCAAAGGCATAAACAGAATCATGATTTTGAACAACAGGTAAACTTGAATCCTGGTAAACATCTTGGGAGACAGGCTGATATTTATAAATAACCCCTTCATCCTCTGAATTCAAACCCACAAGTTTTAATGTTCCACTACTGCCATTAATTTTCTTTGCTTGACCAGATAAAAAGACTTGATAGGAATACTCGCTTCCTAAATCTTCTTCTATAACAGTTTGCAGGCTACCACCAAGAAGTTTAGAAGTATTGTAAATAGCGTCATAAACTTCCTTGATATTATCCGCTTTAATACAAGACCCAGAAACAGTATTAGCTATTTTTGCTAACAACTTAAAATCCGAGGAGTTTGAATAACTAATAGTGTTAACAAATACATCCATCCCTTTAAGTTGTCCGCAGATATTATCTAAAGCTAAAGCCTCAGCATTAGGACTAGAATCATTAGCATAGCCGTCACTATGAAGGGTAATGGCTGTTAACTCTCCCTTTTTCACTAGGGATTTAGCCATTTCCATCGCTTGGGAAATACATGTATAGCAAGTAGTTTTAATTTTTCGTATCTCTTCCAAATAGGAAGAATTTTTCTTCATCACTTCTTGGATGGCAACCCGTTGAAAATGGCAAGTCACATCACCCTTAGAAGAATAGGAAATTAAGCTAATAACCAGTTGGAAGTTTAAATACTCATCTAGGGTTAATAATTTAATCAGAGTATCTTTTAAATCCTCGATGTCATCACACATCGAACCAGACCTGTCAATGACAATAATACTGTGGGCAACAGACTTAGAAAACCTTTGACTAGACTGCTTTTCTAATTTTACTTTATCTACTAAATAGTATGCTTTTTCTTGCCCAGTTAAGTTATAAATAGTAAACTTTGTAGACATATTATTCGTAGTTTTGCTGTGAGAATATTGAGGGTTGGCAACTTGATTTTTTTACAGCTTTATTTGCCATATTTCCACCTTACCTGGTACGAAGTTTTATTTATTGGCTAATTGCTAATGGCTAATGGTTAATGGCTAATGGTTAATGGCTAATGGCTAATGGCTAATGGCTAATATTTATTCACAATTAGCAACTAGCAATTAGCAATTAGCAATTAGCAACTAGCAATTAGCAATTAGCAATTAGCAATTAGCAACTAGCAATTAGCAATTAGCAATTAGCAATTAGCAATTAGCAACTAGCAATTAGCCCTTTGATGCGAAATCTAAAATTATTGACTGCTAATTATAAATACAATCTGAAAACATAATTTTCCTGAATCTAGAAGAAAATTTTTACTATGTTTGTCGGAAAATTATCTTCTCGTCCATAACTGGATTTTTCACAATTAAGTTTGTAACAATTGAGTTTGTTGCAATTGAGTATTCCACAACTGAGTTTCCTCTGTTGGCTTTTATTTAGTGCGTGAGTACTATTATATATGATTGTTTTGGAAATTGCAAGGGTAGTTTTTGGGGAGGTGGGGGAGGTTGGGGTGGTTGGGGTGGTTGGGGTTTTCAAACCTCTCCCGATGCAATTCCCTTGGTTAAAGCTAGGGACTATAGGGACGAAGCCAGCGAAAAGCTGGTTGGGAACTAGAAAATCTGTAAAATCTGTGAAATCTCTGAAATCAGTTTAATCTGTGATACGTTTAGCGCCTGTAATAACACCAATTATTCCCATCGCAGCTATTCCTAAAGTCGATACAGGTTCAGGGACAGATTGGCTAAGTTTATTTGATACCATTTTAGTCTCATTATAGACAAAATTATCCATTACAAACATCTTCCCTGATTGTCCTAAACCAGCATTTGTTCCACCAAATGATTTAAATGTCAGTTTATTAATACCTAAAAAGTTAAAGTTGAATTGCTGTGGTTGATAAGGATTTACAGTTACTGTTTTAGAATATTTGAGATTATCGTTAAAAAAGCCTTCTACTAAAATGTTCAGGTCATTATTCCATGCTGCTGATAAATATGTTTTGTTAAAGTCAAATCTTTTAGCGCTTCTAATACTTGAAGTACCTTCAGATAAGTTAAAGACTATATTTTTCTGGGATACTGCTCCATTGTTATAGCCACTATTGGAATGTTTAGAGGCGTTATATACATATAAATTACTCCAGTTTAAGTCAGAGTATTTTTTTAGTGGGGTAGATACATTAGCGCTAATATCGTCAAATGTTAATGTAACTGCCTTTGCTTCTTGAGTGATAAAGTTAGTAGCGATTATAGCACCAAGGGTAGCAGTTGTAGTTTTCAAAATAGATATAGCTTTCATATTATTTCCCTGTAAAAAATTGACAAAAATAATTTAGTTTAAAGCGATGATTGATATAAATAATCTCAAAAATAAATTTAAATATTTGAAAGATTTAAATTTATTTCATGGCTTTTTTCTTGTTTTTATCCTATCGTACTTTTACTGATATGTAAGTAATTGTTCTGAACTTTATTCAATGATTATATTGATGTAAAAGAGGTTATAATTACTGATGTATAGCTGAAGTTATTATGAATTAAGCTCATGTTTTGTAAGTATAAAAATGAATTTGAGATAAAAAAATCAGATGTTATGAATAGCAAAAATCACTAAAGAGTTGTTTTTTTATCTTAAAATAGGAGCAAGCATCAAGTCTTGTTGTGACAGTATAGGTAGTGTCACTAAACCTTTATGTTTATTGAATAGCTCATATCTTGCATCTTTACGCAAAAAACTTAGAAGAATAGAAATACGTGAGAAATATTACACTAAAAGCATTATTTTTTTAGTCCTCTTTTAGAGGACTTTTCGCTATTAGACAGGGACTTCCAGTCCCTGGCGAGTCAAAACTTAGTTTTCTTTATTTAGAGTTTATAACAGGTGCAAGATATGAGATAGGGTTCTTTTTTAGCTTAATCGCTCAGTTGCCCCATATCATAAACAGGGATAGCCGCAACTGGCACTGCGGCTCATGTTCGCGCGTTGGGCTGTCTTCCCTCGAAAAATATGGGCTAAAGCCCAACTACAAACAAAAACAATGTGACAATATCGTAAGTCCTGATAAACTGTGTTTTGGTGTTGGGATGAATGACAGACCGCTAGTGTTACAGAAGGGCGATCGCTCTAAAAAATCTAAAAAATTAGTTCCCGTTTAGGGGGTGCGCGATCGCACCACCCATCATCGAAAAAAGACCACTAGGCAATCAAACTAAAATTACTACCAGTCAAAGTAATATCAGAATTACCTAAATTGTGCAGTGTTCGCAGTCACGAAAAAATGTAGTTAGAGATTATTTGGGAGAAAGAAAGTTCTGACAAAGCAACGTGAAAATAAAGCTTTTGGTTATGACAACCTCTAGAATTAGCACTGCAAAAATTGAAATTCAAGGAGGGCGATCGCCTCAATAAAACTCAATCAAGCTCAATTAACCAACCTCAATCAACATTATTGGGTAGAAAATAAATATCCTCCATACCTCACATCTGGCACCTTTACGCAAAAAAACTTAGAAGAATAGAAATACATGATAAATATTACACGAAAAGCCTGATTTTTTAGTCCTCGCTCGCGAGGACTTTTAGTTATTAGACAGGGACTTACAGTCTAAGAGCGGGTCAAAACTTACAGGAATAGCCGCAAAAATTGCTACTATGCTTGATTTGTGTAACCGCTCCTGAGCCAAGAAGCCAAGATTTCGTAGTAGCTCTGGGCTATTCCTAACTTAGTTTCCTTTATTTAGAGGTTATAACAGGTGCAATATGTGAGGTAGGGCTTCTCATGCTTTTCTCTCCTACCTCCCCCACCCCCCTCCTCACCTCTTCTTGATTTGTTACACTAATGGCTACCAGGATAAAACCCAAATTTCACCTAAACAGTCTCTAAGAGGGAACCCATGCTTACAGATACCTTGCTCCTATCAAAACAATTACCCACACTCGAATATTCCTCTACACCAGAGCGTTTTGATGAAACCTGGGAAGCCCCTTTAGCCACTCTTTTAGGTTTAGGACGTGCTGCAGGCGCCGATTTTGTCGAATTTTTCCTCGAACGCCGTAACTATATTAGTTGTCTTGCTGAGGAAGATACTATCACTAGTATTTCCCCCAGTCTTGCAACTGGCGCTGGAGTCCGGGTATTTCGTGGTCAAGCTGATTGCTATGTTAGTACAAATGACTTGTCTTTTTCTGGATTAAAGAAAGCCCTTGAAAAAGGTTTGTCTATTATGGGTTTACAATTGCCCTCTGGGAATTCTTTTATTCCAGAAATATATTTAGAGTTATTCAGAGACTATGCTACAAAGCGTGGTAAAGATGGTTGGCTGCCTCTATGTAGTTCCATAAGAGAAATGGGAGAACTACTTTTAGATGGGACAGGACAATTAAAAAATAAAGCAACCCACGTCCAATCCCGCCGTGCTACTTATTTCCGGGATTGGCAAGAAGTATTAGTTGCCGCCAGCGATGGTACATTCGCTCGCGATATTCGCCTGACCCAATCAGTGGGCTTTAACCTTCTTTGTGCGGATGGTGCTAATCGCACATCCATTGGCGAACGCGCTGGTAATACAAGTGACCCTAATTTTCTGCGTACATGGGATTATAACCAAGCAGCGGAGCAAATCTCAGAATCAGCGGGCAAAATGCTTTATGCGGATTACGTAGAATCAGGAACCTATCCTATTATCATGGCAAACCATTTTGGTGGGGTAATTTTCCACGAAGCCTGCGGGCACCTACTAGAAACAACCCAAATCGAAAAAGGCACCACTCCCTTTGCTGACAAAAAAGGACAAAAAATAGCCCATGAAAGTTTAACAGCATGGGACGAAGGACGTTCGGATAATGCCTTTGGCACTATTGATATGGATGATGAGGGAATGCCTGCCCAAAGGACTCTGTTAATAGAAAAAGGTATTTTGAAAAATTTCCTTGTTGATAGAGCCGGTTCCATGCGTACAGGTCATCCCAGAAGTGGCAGTGGTCGCCGTCAAGGTTATACTTATGCTGCTGCAAGTCGGATGCGAAATACCTATATTGCACCGGGTGAGTATAACAATGAAGAATTATTTGCCTCCATTGATAAAGGTATTTATTGTAAAAAAATGGGTGGTGGAAGCGTTGGAGCTACCGGACAATTTAACTTTGGTGTAGATGAAGCTTACTTTATTGAAAATGGCAAAATTACCAAACCATTAAAAGGAGCCATTCTCATTGGTGAGGCTACAGAAATTATGAATAAGATATCTATGTGTTCTAAGGATTTATCTCTAGCGCCTGGTTTTTGTGGTTCTGTAAGTGGCAGTATCTATACCACTGTTGGACAACCTCATATTAAGGTTGACTCCATTACTGTTGGTGGAAGATAAAATTGTTTAATTTCTGGGCGATGGAAATTTAAATATATGGCGATGGAAATTTAAATATATGGCGATGGAAATTTAAATATATGGCGATTGAAATCCAAATATATGGCGATTGAAATTTAAATATATGGCGATGGAAATTTAAATATATGGCGATGGAAATTTAAATATATGGCGATTGAAATCCAAATATATGGCGATGGAAATTTAAATATATGGCGATT
>Ga0114939_10003440_pt1 | contig 11083 bp, 21 predicted proteins | sample AshMeaCrysSpring_FD_87196 | JGI IMG/M metagenome (GOLD analysis project Ga0114939, IMG submission 87196) | Groundwater microbial communities from Big Spring, Nevada to study Microbial Dark Matter (Phase II) - Ash Meadows Crystal Spring | ecosystem: Environmental > Aquatic > Deep subsurface >... | reverse complement strand
TGGGGACAACATTGCGATGGACGTGGCGCTGATTGCGCCGATCGCGATGGAGGAGGGGCTGCGCTTCGCGATCCGCGAGGGTGGCCGCACCGTCGGCGCCGGCGTCGTCGCCAAGATCATCGAATAGGCCGCGAAAAGTACACCCCTACTTTTCGCGGGAACGGCGGGTCAGCGTGGGGAGCTAGGGGCGGCCCGTCGCTCCCCACGTAGAAACGACAACGCAAAACCGGGCGCCATGCGCGCGGTGGCGCCAAGGCGAGGCAGCAATGCAAAACCAGAGAATCCGGATCCGTCTCAAGGCGTTCGACTACAAGCTGATCGACCAGTCGGCGCTCGAGATCGTGGAGACGGCCAAGCGCTCAGGCGCCGTCGTCAAGGGGCCGGTGCCCCTGCCGACGAAGATCGAGCGGTTCAACGTGCTGCGCTCGCCCCACGTCAACAAGACGTCGCGCGACCAGTTCGAGATCCGCACGCACCTGCGCCTGATGGACATCATCGATCCGACGGACAAGACGGTCGACCAGCTGATGAAGCTCGACCTCCCCGCCGGCGTGGACGTGGAGATCAAGCTCCAGTAGGGAGCCAAGGCAATACGGCGGCCCGGAGCGTTCGACCGGGCGGCCCGAGACGAACGGCCGGCCAATTGCAGCCGGCACCCGGGGCGGCATCCGGGCCAATACGAAGAGAGAGGTTCCCATGACACTCGGACTTGTCGGTCGCAAGATTGGCATGACCCGCGTCTTCGCCGAGGACGGCACCGCCGTCCCGGTGACGGTGCTGGACGTCGCCAACAACCGCGTGACCCAGATCAAGACCCCGGAGGCCGACGGCTACGCGGCCGTGCAGGTCACCTACGGCAAGCGCCGCCCCTCGCGGGTCGGCAAGCCCGCGGCCGGACACCTGGCCAAGGCCGGCGTCGAGGCCGGCACGGTGCTGAAGGAGTTCCACGTCGCCGCCGACGACCTCGCGAAGTTCAAGCCGGGCGACGTCGTCGGCGCGGACACGTTCGCGGAAGGGCAGCTGGTCGACGTGACCGGCACGACCAAGGGCCGGGGCTTCTCGGGCGTGATCCGTCGCCACAACTTCAGCAGCAACCGGGCGTCGCACGGCAACTCGGTGACGACCCGCGCGCCGGGCTCGATCGGCATGGCGCAGGACCCGGGGCGCGTCTTCCCGGGCAAGCGCATGGCCGGCCAGTACGGCAACGCCACGCGCACCGTGCAGACGCTCAAGGTGGTGCGCGTCGACCGGGAACGCGGCCTGCTGCTCGTCAAGGGCGCGGTGCCCGGCGCGGACGGCGGCGAGGTGATCGTGCGCCCGTCGGTCAAGACGCCGGCGAAGAAGGGAGCCTGACGATGGACCTCAAGCTCATCGACGACGGCGGCGCGGCCGCCACGCTCGCCGGCTCGGACGCGCTGTTCGGCCGCGACTACAACGAGGCGCTGATCCACCAGGTGGTCACCGCCTACCAGGCGAACGCCCGACAGGGCACGCGCGCGCAAAAGGCGCGCGGCGACGTCAACAAGTCGCACAAGAAGCCGTGGCGCCAGAAGGGCACCGGCCGCGCCCGCGCGGGCCAGGCCAACAGCCCGCTTTGGCGCGGCGGCGGCAAGATCTTCCCGAGCTCGCCCGACGAGAACTTCTCGCACAAGCTCAACCGCAAGATGTACCGCGCGGGCATGGCTTCGATCCTCTCGCAGCTGGTGCGCGAGAACCGCCTCGCCGTGGTCGACGCCCTCGCGGTCGACGCGCCGAAGACGAAGCTCTTCGCGCAGAAGATCCGCGGCCTGGGCCTCAAGGGCTCGGTGCTGGTCGTGACCGACAAGCTCGACGACAACGTCTTCCTCGCCTCGCGCAACCTGCCCGACGTGCTGGTGCTCGAGACGCGCGAGGTCGACCCGGTGAGCCTGGTCCGCTTCGAGAACGTGCTGCTCACGAAGGCGGCCGTCTCCCAATTCGAGGAGATGCTGGGATGAACGCCACCCCCGCCACTTCGCCCAAGTTCGACAGCGAGCGCCTGATGACCGTGCTGCTCGCGCCGGTGATCTCGGAGAAGGCCACCTTCGTCGCCGACAAGCACGAGCAGGTGATCTTCCGCGTCGCGCAGAACGCGACCAAGCCCGAGGTCAAGGCCGCGGTCGAGCTCCTGTTCAAGGTGCAGGTCGAGAGCGTGCAGATCTCGAACGTGCACGGCAAGGAGAAGCGCTTCGGCCGCACCGTCGGCCGCCGGCGCAGCTGGAAGAAGGCCTACGTGTGCCTGAAGCCGGGCCAGGAAATCAACTTCGCGCAGGAGGCCTGACATGCCGCTCGTCAAGGTCAAGCCCACGTCCGCCGGCCGGCGCGCGCTGGTCAAGGTGGTCAACCCGGCCCTCCACAAGGGGCGGCCGGTGGACGCGCTCACCGAGAGCCAGAAGCGCGGCTCGGGGCGCAACAACAACGGCCACATCACCACGCGTCACCGCGGCGGCGGCCACAAGCACCACTACCGGGTGATCGACTTCCGCCGCAACAAGGACGGCATCCCCGCGAAGGTCGAGCGGCTCGAGTACGACCCGAACCGCAGCGCCCACATCGCGCTCCTGCTGTACAAGGACGGCGAGCGCCGCTACATCATCGCGCCGCGCGGCGTCGCGGTGGGCGGCGAGCTCCTCTCCGGAGCGGACGCGCCTATCAAGGCGGGCAACACGCTGCCGCTGCGCAACATCCCGGTCGGCACGACGATCCACTGCATCGAGATGAAGCCCGGCGCGGGCGCGCAGCTCGCGCGCTCCGCGGGCGCGGCGGTGCAGCTCCTCGCGCGCGAGGGCGTCTACGCGCAGCTGCGGCTGCGCTCCGGCGAGATCCGCAAGGTGCACGTCGACTGCCGCGCCACGATCGGCGAGGTGGGCAACGAGGAGCACAACCTGCGCTCGATCGGCAAGGCCGGCGCCAACCGCTGGCGCGGCTGGCGCCCGACGGTGCGTGCCTGGGCGATGAACCCGGTCGACCACCCGATGGGCGGGCGCACCAACGGCGGCGGCCACCCGGTCTCGCCCTGGGGCACGCCGGCGAAGGGCTACAAGACGCGCAAGAACAAGCGGACGGACGTGATGATCGTCCGGCGCCGGCACGCTCAGAAGGGGTAACGCATGGCACGTTCGATCAAGAAGGGTCCGTTCGTCGACGGCCACCTGGTGGCGAAGGTGGAGGCGGCTCGCGCGACCTCGGACAAGAAGCCGATCAAGACCTGGTCGCGGCGCTCGACGATCACCCCCGACTTCGTGGGGCTGACCATCGCCGTCCACAACGGCAAGCAGCACATCCCCGTGTACGTGACCGAGAACATGGTCGGCCACAAGCTCGGCGAGTTCGCGCTGACCCGCACCTTCAAGGGCCACCCCGGCGACAAGAAGGTCGCGGCGCCCGCGGCGAAGAAGAAGTAAGGAGACAGCGATGGAAACCACCGCAACGCTGCGCGGCGTGCGCCTGTCGGCCCAGAAGGGCCGGCTGGTCGCCGACATGGTGCGCGGCATGCCCGTCGGCCGCGCGCTCGACGTGCTCGCGTTCAGCCCGAAGAAGGGCGCGCGCATCATCCGCAAGGTCCTCGAAAGCGCGATCGCGAACGCCGAGCACAACGACGGCGCCGACATCGACGAGCTCAGGGTCACGACGATCTACGTCGACAAGGCCGAGACGCTGAAGCGCATGAGCGCCCGCGCCAAGGGCCGCGGCAATACGATCGGCAAGCAGAGCTGCCACATCCACATCGTGGTCGGCGACGGCAAGATCCCCGCGAAGGCGGGGAGCAAATAGGGACGACCATGGGACAGAAGATCCATCCGACCGGGTTCCGCCTGGCGGTCAGCCGCAACTGGACCTCGAAGTGGTTCGCGAACAGCAAGCACTACGCGGACGTGCTGAACGAGGACATCCGGGTCCGCGAGTACCTGCGCAAGAAGCTGTCGCACGCCTCGGTCGCGAAGGTGTCGATCGAGCGGCCGGCGAGGAACGCCCGGATCACGATCCACAGCGCGCGGCCCGGCGTCGTCATCGGCAAGAAGGGCGAGGACATCGAGACGCTGCGCTCCGACCTGCGTCGCATGATGGGCGGCGAGGTCGGCTTGAACATCGAGGAGATCCGCAAGCCCGAGGTCGACGCGCAGCTCGTCGCCGACTCGATCGCGCAGCAGCTCGAGAAGCGGATCATGTTCCGCCGCGCGATGAAGCGGGCGATGCAGAACGCGATGCGCCTCGGCGCCCAGGGCATCAAGGTGATGAGCGCCGGGCGCCTCAACGGTGCCGAGATCGCGCGCTCCGAGTGGTACCGCGAGGGACGCGTGCCGCTGCACACGCTGCGCGCCGACATCGACTACGGGTTCTCCGAGGCGCGCACGACGTACGGCGTCATCGGCGTCAAGGTGTGGATCTTCAAGGGCGAGGTGCTCGCGCACAACGCGGAGCCGGCGGCCGCGCCGGCGCCGGCCGCGGACGCGCCGAAGCGGCCCCGTCGCGCAGGAGCGAAGAATGCTGCAGCCAGCTAGAAGGAAGTACCGCAAGGAGCAGAAGGGCCGCAACAAGGGCGTCGCGACCGTCGGCAACAAGGTGTCGTTCGGCGACTTCGGCCTGAAGGCGGTGGGACGCGGCCGGCTGACCGCCCGCCAGATCGAGGCGGCGCGACGGGCGATGACGCGCCACATCAAGCGCGGCGGGCGCATCTGGATCCGCATCTTCCCCGACAAGCCGATCTCGCAGAAGCCGGCCGAGGTCCGCATGGGCAACGGCAAGGGCAACCCCGAGTACTACGTCGCGGAGATCGTGCCGGGCAAGGTGCTCTACGAGATGGACGGCGTCGAGGAGGGGATCGCCCGCGAGGCGTTCGCCCTCGCCGCCGCGAAGCTGCCGATCCGCACGACGTTCGTGCATCGCATGGTCGGCTGACGGAGGGCACGGGCGATGAAGCGATCGGAAGCGAAGAAGGCGCTCGCCGGCAAGACGCCGGCCGAGCTCAAGACGGAGCTCGACGCGCTGCTCAAGGAGCAGTTCGGGCTGCGCATGCAGAAGGCGACGCAGCAGCTCCAGAACACCGCGAAGATGAAGGAGGTGCGCCGCGGCATCGCCCGCGTGCGCACGCTCATGCACCGGAAGGCGGGTGAGGCATGACGGAGAAGGTCGAGGCGCAGGGCGTGCCCGCGCGCAAGCCGCTGATCGCCACGCTGGTCGGGCGCGTGGTCAGCGACAAGATGAACAAGACGGTCACGGTGCTGGTCGAGCGCCGCGTCAAGCACCCGCTCTACGGCAAGGTGGTGACCAAGTCGGCGAAGTACCACGCCCACGACGAGAACAGCGAGTGCAAGGCGGGCGACCTGGTCGAGATCGTCGCCACGCGCAAGCTCTCGCGGACCAAGGCGTGGCGCGTGTCGAAGCTCCTGCAGAAGGCGGTCGCGGTTTAGGTAGGGCGCTCCGCCCCGCAGGGACTTGCGCGGGGGCGCTTGGCCTGCCATAATTGCAAATTCGCTTCCCGCGGCATTCCGCGACGGGGCCCCGGGCGGGCACGTGGCGGGTGCGGCGAGGGCAAACCCGCGCGAGTCCGCGCGCCGGCACGCCGGCCGACGGAAGCGCGCCCACGGGATCCAAAACTGACCGCCGTTCCCGCGCGCGGGCGACCGCGACGGGGCCGGGAGCGGTCGGCGACGCGGGCGACCGCGCCGCCGGCGGCGGACTCAAGTTGGAGAGCAGGAAGTCATGATCCAGATGCAATCGGTGCTGGACGTCGCCGACAACACGGGCGCGCGTTCGGTCATGTGCATTAAGGTGCTGGGCGGCAGCAAGCGCCGCTACGCGCACATCGGCGACATCATCAAGGTGTCGATCAAGGACGCCGCGCCGCGCGGACGCGTGAAGAAGGGCGAGATCTACAACGCGGTGGTCGTGCGCACCCGCCAGGGCGTGCGCCGGCCGGACGGCGCGCTGATCCGCTTCGACGCCAACGCCGCGGTGCTGCTGAACCCCAAGCTCGAGCCGATCGGCACGCGCATCTTCGGACCGGTCACGCGGGAGCTCCGCACCGAGCGGTTCATGAAGATCGTGTCGCTCGCGCCCGAGGTCCTCTAGGGAGACCGGCGATGCGCAAGATCAGGAAGGGCGACAACGTGGTCGTCATCGCGGGGCGGGACAAGGGCAAGCGCGGCGACGTCGCGCGCGTCGTCGACGCCGAGCACGTGATCGTCAACGGCGTCAACGCGGTGAAGCGCCACACGCGGCCCAACCCGCTCAAGAACCAGCCGGGCGGGATCGTCAGCAAGGACATGCCGATCCACGTGTCCAACGTCGCGATCTGGAACCCGGTGACGGGCAAGGCCGACCGCGTCGGCGTGCGGACGCTGGAGGACGGCCGCCGGGTCCGCTTCTTCAAGTCCAACGGCGAGCAGATCGGCATCTGACCGGCGGGAAGAGGAGATACGCGAGATGGCTCGCCTGAAGGAAACCTACCGCAAGGACGTGGTGCCCGCGCTCACGAAGCAGTTCGGGTACAAGTCGACGATGCAGGTGCCGCGCATCGAGAAGATCGTCCTCAACATGGGCGTCGGCGACGCGACCGCCGACAAGAAGCTGCTGGACAACGCCGTCGGCGACATGACCAAGCTCTCCGGCCAGAAGCCGGTGATCACCAAGGCCCGCAAGGCGATCGCGGGCTTCAAGATCCGCGAGGGCTACCCGATCGGCTGCATGGTGACGCTGCGGCACGACCGCATGTTCGAGTTCCTCGACCGCCTGATCTCGGTGGCGCTGCCGCGCGTGCGCGACTTCCGCGGCGTGTCGGGCAAGGGCTTCGACGGCCAGGGCAACTACAACATGGGCGTCAAGGAGCAGATCATCTTTCCCGAGATCGAGTACGACAAGATCGACAAGCTGCGGGGGATGAACATCACGATCACCACGAGCGCGAAGACGGACGCCGAGTGCAAGGCGCTGCTCTCCGCGTTCAAGTTCCCGTTCAAGAACTGAGGCCGTCATGGCGAAACTGTCCCTGATCAACCGGCAGCAGAAGCGCGAGAAGCTGGTCGCGAAATTCGCGAAGAGGCGCGCGGCGCTGCAGTCCGTCATCGACAACCCGAAGGCCTCGGACGACGACAAGTACGCAGCCCGGCTCGCGCTGCAGGCGCTGCCCCGCAATGCCAACCCCACCCGGCTGCGCAACCGTTGCGCGATCACCGGCCGCCCGCGCGGCGTCTTCCGCAAGTTCGGCCTCGGCCGCAACAAGCTCCGGGAGTACGCGATGCGCGGCGAGGTCCCGGGCGTGGTCAAGGCGAGCTGGTGAGAGGTGACAGATGAGCATGACTGATCCCATCGCCGACATGCTGACCCGCATCCGCAACGCGCAGATGACGGAGAAGGCGACGGTCGAGATGCCGAGCTCGCGGGTCAAGGTCGCGATCGCCCACGTCCTCAAGGACGAGGGCTACATCGACGGCTTCCGCGTCACGGAGGAAGCGAAGCCGGTCCTCGAGATCGCGCTGCGCTACCACGGCGGGCGGCCCGTGATCGAGAAGATCGAGCGCGTGTCGAAGCCGGGGCTGCGCATCTACCGCGGCAAGGACGACATCCCGCGCGTGATGAACGGGCTGGGCATCGCCATCGTGTCGACCTCGCGCGGCGTGATGACCGACCGCAAGGCGCGCGCTTCCGGCGTCGGTGGCGAAGTCCTCTGCATCGTGGCCTGACGGGAGGGAAGCGAACATGTCCCGCATCGGCAACAACCCGGTCAAGCTGCCGCCGAAGGTCGAGGTGTCCCTCGCCGGCGGCGAGATCACCGTCAAGGGTCCGCTCGGCGCGCTGTCGCGCAGCTTCGGTTCCGAGATCTCGATCGAGAGGAACGGCGACGAGGTCGTGTTCAAGGCGTCGACGCCCGAGGCGGGCCCGATGCACGGCACCGCGCGCGCGCTCGTCGCCAACATGGTCAAGGGCGTCACCGAGGGCTTCGAGCGCAAGCTCACGCTGGTCGGCGTCGGCTATCGCGCGCAGGCCGCTGGCGACAAGCTCAATCTGTCGCTCGGGTTCTCGCATCCGGTGGTGCACCAGATGCCGAAGGGCGTCACGGTGGCGACGCCGGTGCAGACCGAAATCGTGGTCAAGGGCATCGACAAGCAGGCCGTGGGCCAGGTCGCGGCGCAGATCCGCGCCTACCGCCCGCCCGAGCCCTACAAGGGCAAGGGCGTTCGCTACCACGGCGAGCAGGTGAAGCTCAAGGAGACGAAGAAGAAGTAACGCGCGCGGCGCCGGGGCAGCGCTCCGGGCCGGTCCGCGCACCAGGCTGCGACCGGCGGACCGGCACCGCGGCACGAGGCAGACGAGACAGACCATGACGACGAACAAGAAGCAAGCCCGCATCCGCCGTGCCCGCAAGACGCGGGTGCGCATCGCCGAGCAGCGCGCCGCGCGGCTCGTGGTGAGCCGCTCGAACCTGCACATCTACGCGCAGATCGTCGCGGCCGGCGGCGATCGCGTGCTCGCGAGCGCGTCGACGCTCGAGTCCGACGTGCGCAAGGACGTCGCCAACGGCGGCAACAAGGCCGCCGCGGCGGTCGTCGGCAGGCGCATCGCCGAGAAGGCGAAGGCGATCGGCGTCGAGGCGGTCGCGTTCGACCGTTCCGGCTACCGTTTCCACGGCCGCGTGAAGGCGCTGGCCGATGCGGCCCGCGAGGGCGGCCTCAAGTTCTGAGGACCTGACAGACCATGGCAGAGCAAAGGCGTAGTTCGCGGCAGCAGCCCCAGGCGGAAGAGCGCGGGGACGGCCTGCGCGAGAAGATGATCAGCATCAACCGCGTCACCAAGGTGGTGAAGGGCGGGCGCATCCTCGGCTTCGCGGCGCTGACGGTGGTCGGCGACGGCGACGGCGGCGTCGGAATGGGCAAGGGCAAGGCGAAGGAAGTCCCGGTCGCCGTGCAGAAGGCGATGGAGGAGGCCCGCCGCAGGCTGGTCAAGGTGCGCCTCAAGAAGGGCACGCTGCACCACTCGTCGATCGGCAAGCACGGCTCGACCACGGTGTTCATGCAGCCGGCCGCCGAGGGCACCGGGATCATCGCTGGCGGCGCCGCGCGCGCGGTGTTCGACGTCGTCGGCGTCACCAACGTGCTCGCGAAGACGCATGGCCCGACCAACCCGTACAACGTGGTCCGCGCGACGCTGAACGGCCTGCTCGCGCAGAACGCGCCGGCCGACATCGCCGCGAAGCGCGGCAAGTCGGTCGAGGAAATCCTGGGGTAACGAGATGGCTGACGCGAAGAAGATCAAGGTCACGCTGGTGAAGGGCGTCGCGCGCACGCGCGAGGACCACCGTGCGACGGTCCGGGGCCTCGGCCTCAAGTGGACCAACCACACCGTCGAGCTCGTCGACACGCCCTCGGTGCGCGGGATGATCAACAAGGTCGGCTACCTGCTCAAGGTCGCCGAGTAACGGAGCCCACGCGATGCGTCTCAACACGATCAAGCCCGCCGCCGGCAGCAAGAAGGCGAAGCGCCGCGTCGGGCGCGGCATCGGCTCGGGCCTCGGCAAGACCGCGGGCCGCGGCCACAAGGGCCAGAAGTCCCGCTCGGGCGGCTTCCACAAGGTCGGCTTCGAAGGCGGCCAGATGCCGCTGCAGCGCCGGCTTCCGAAGCGCGGCTTCGTGTCCCGCTCGCGCGACGACACCGCCGAGGTGCGGATGTCCGACCTCGCGAAGCTGCCGGTCGACGAGGTCGACCTGCTCGCGCTCAAGGCGGCGGGGCTCGTTCCGGCCGCGGCGAAGACCGCGAAGGTGATCAGGACCGGCAAGCTCGAGCGCGCCGTGAAGCTCTCGGGCGTGCTCGCGACCAAGGGCGCCAAGGCGGCCATCGAAGCCGCAGGCGGGAGCGTCGCCTGAGGGCGGCGTGACGGCGGCGACGGGGAAGAAGGACAGGTAAGCGCGTGGCGACGGTCAATCCGGCACTGAAGACGGGGTCGAAGTACGCCGATCTCAAGCGGCGGCTGTGGTTCCTGCTCGGCGCCCTCATCGTCTACCGGATCGGGACCCACATCCCGGTGCCGGGCATCAACGCGTCCGTGCTGGACGAGCTGTTCCGCTCGCAGCAGGGCGGGATCCTCGGCCTCTTCAACGTCTTCTCGGGCGGCGCGCTGTCGCGCTTCTCGATCTTCGCGCTCGGGATCATGCCGTACATCTCGGCCTCGATCATCATGCAGCTCTGCACGGTGGTCATCCCCTCGCTCGAGGCGCTGAAGAAGGAAGGCGAGGCCGGGCGCCGCAAGATCACCCAGTACACCCGCTACGCGACCGTAGGGCTCGCGTTCTTCCAGGCGATGGGCATCGCCATCGCCCTCGAGGCGCAGGCGGGGCTCGTGCTCGAGCCCGGGCTGGGCTTCCGCATCGTCACCGCGGTGACGCTGGTCAGCGGCACGATGTTCCTGATGTGGCTGGGCGAGCAGATCACCGAGCGCGGGCTCGGCAACGGCATCTCGCTTCTGATCTTCGCCGGCATCGCGGCCGGCCTGCCGAGCGCGATCGGGCTGACGCTCGAACAGGCGCGCACAGGCGCGTACTCGATCCCGCTGGTGCTCGGCATCGCGGCGCTGGTGGTCGCGGTGACGGCCTTCGTCGTCTTCGTCGAGCGCGCGGTGCGCAAGATCCTCGTCAACTACGCGAAGCGCCAGGTCGGCAACAAGGTCTACCAGGGGCAGAGCTCGCACCTGCCGCTCAAGCTCAACATGGCCGGCGTGATCCCGCCGATCTTCGCCTCGTCGATCATCCTCTTCCCGGCGACGCTCGCGCAGTGGTTCGGCGCGAGCGAGGGTACGGTCTGGCTGCGGGACCTCGCCGCGACCCTCGCCCCGGGGCAGCCGGTGCACGAGCTCCTGTACGCGGCGGCGATCATCTTCTTCTGCTTCTTCTACACGGCGTTGCAGTACAACCCGAAGGAGACCGCCGACAACCTGAAGAAGTCGGGCGCGTTCATCCCGGGCTACCGGCCGGGCGAGCAGACGGCACGGTACCTCGAGAAGATCACGCTGCGCCTCACGCTGCTGGGCTCGCTGTACCTGGTGGTCGTCTGCTTCATCCCGAACTTCCTGATC
>Ga0114939_10003439_pt1 | contig 11083 bp, 9 predicted proteins | sample AshMeaCrysSpring_FD_87196 | JGI IMG/M metagenome (GOLD analysis project Ga0114939, IMG submission 87196) | Groundwater microbial communities from Big Spring, Nevada to study Microbial Dark Matter (Phase II) - Ash Meadows Crystal Spring | ecosystem: Environmental > Aquatic > Deep subsurface >... | reverse complement strand
CGCCAGGCCGACCCGGCCGGCGATCCTGCGCAAGCGGCAGCGATGCAACAAAGCCTGCGCAATGAATCACCTGTCGAAGGGCCCACTCGGGCGAAGTAGCCACCAAGTTCACGCGCGCCGCGCCGTGGGAACGCGATGCAGCGCAACGAGAGATGCGGCACCACTGGCGGCCCGATGACGTTGTGCTTATTCGGCGGTTCCGACGGTACCGCAGCCGATGCGGAGTCGCGATAGCTCGGCGAGACCGGTTGCCAGTAGTATGGCGATGGGCGGCAAATGTGGCCATCGCGCTCTGCTGCGTGCGCGTGATCGAGACCCCCACGCCGCGCTGGACCGCTTATGAGCAGCTGCGCTTCGGCGTGAAGATGAGCAAGGACGGGCCGATGCAAGGCCAGGAATGCGCTTGGACCTCGCCGGTCTGGTATCCGCTGGCGTGAATATGAACCATCTGCTTTGGTCAGGAGAACGACACTGAACCCCAAAGCCGTCAGGGCTGCGCGCCGCGCCTTCTGGCTTGCCGCCCACTGGAAGATCGCGTTGGTGCTCGCTGTGCTGCTGGTGCCACTGCTGCTGGTCAGCCACTCGCGCTGCTCCAACACCTCGGATGGCTGCAGCCTTTTCGAGCTGGTCACCGGGGCGATACGGATCGTCTCTGGCGGGTTCACTTGAGGCGGGCGTTCATTGCAGTCGCGGCCACCGGCTGATTGGCTGGCGCCTGCATGTCCGCAGCTGCTGGCGGCCTGGAAGCCCCGGGTTGCGCGCCGAGTCGGCAGGACGCTGCCGTCATCAGGGCCAACTCCCCGAATCGGACCACCGCAGCGCCACGTGAACGGGCAAGGCACGGCGCAGAACCAGTGCAATCTTCACAACCGACGATCGAGGCACCAAGTCCCAGCCATTCAGGCCACGGCGAGCCGGTCCAGCGCACCGTCCTGAGCCTTGCCGGGGGCGTTTGAAACTCTCGTGCCCGGGCTGATCCGCGCCGACGTACCTACGCCGGCCGCGACCGTTCAGTGCGCCGCGCGGGCCCGGGTTTCGGGGCGCGCCGCCGTGCCGGGCGGCTCGCTGCGGCACAGCAGCAGCGCCGGCACCAGCGCCAGCAACCCGGCCGTCAGCGCCAGGCCGAAGTGCACGCCAAAGCCGACCTGCTTGACGACGAAACCGCTGGCCATGCCCAGCACGCCGGCCACCATCATGTGCAGGCAGACCTGCAAGGTGTAGTCGCCGCCCTCGTGGCCTTCGCGGCAGTAGCGCATCATCAGCGCGAACAGCGCCACCGTGGACATGGCGTCGGCCACCTGCTCGAACACCGCGATCGCATAGACCTGCGCCGGCGAGGCGAGCCCGGCCGCGATCAGCACATAGGCACCCAGGCCCAGCGCCTGCAGCAGCCCGAACAGCAGCAGCGACACGCGCCAGCCCAGCCGGTAGTAGATGCCGCCGGCGACAAAGGCGGCGATCATCCCGGCCGCCATGCCCGCCAGGCTGAACTGCCCCACCTGCGCCAAGGAATGGCCTTGCTGCACCAGCAGCGGCTTGATCATCGCCGAGCCGAAGGAGTCGGCGACCTTGTAGCTCAGCAGCACCGTCAGCCACAACGCCATGCCGGGCCGGGCCATGAAGGCCGCGAAGCCGTCGCGCCAGTAGGCCTGCGCTGGCAACGGCGCAGCGCGCTGCACCGCGGCCGGCGCGTGCGCGCGACCCGGCTCGCGAAAGCGCCAAGCGGGCAAGGTCGACAGCAACAGCAGCAAGGCCAGCAGCTGGAAGGTGGCGGGCCAACCCAGCGCCGGCAGCGCGATCAGCAGCAGGTTGCCGCTGAGGATCATGCCCAGCTTGTAGCCGCCGACCTGCAGGCTGTTGCCCAGGCCGCGCAGCGCCTCCGGCAGCAGCCGCACCGCCAGGCCGTCGGTGGCCACGTCCTGGGTGGCGGCCGCGAAGTTGATGACCATCAGGATCAGCGCGAAAGCAAGGATGCCCGGCCCGAAGAGCAGATCCCGCGGCACCAGCGACAGCACCAGCAGCAAGGCGATCACCATGCTTTGCAGCAGCAGGATCCAGCCGCGATGCGCACCGGCACGATGGAAGGGCGCAAAGGCCGGCCGGCGGTCGATGATCGGTGCCCACAGGAACTTCAGGAACCACGGCAGCGCCAGCAACTTGAGCAACCCGATGTACTGCACCGGCACGCCGTGCTCGGCCATCAGCGCCGGCAGCGCATGCGCCAGGAAGCCGGACGGCAGGCCCTGCGAGAAGTACAGTGTGGCCAGCAGCACGCCGTGCAGCGCGCTGAAGGCCGGCGGCGCAATCTTGCCCACCGGAGCGTATTCGCCGGGTCGAACCCGGGCCGTCACCGCGAGCCCCGGAGGGGCCGGCGCGAACCGGTCACTCGACGCGACATGGTTCGCCGGGGCTCACCACGGCGCGGCTGTCGGCAAGGCCGCGGACGCCTCGCGGCAAAAGGCCATCAGCGAGGCCGCGCCAACCGGCCGCGAGAAGAAGAAGCCCTGCGCGGCCTGGATGCCCGCGCCCCGCATCGCAAGTGCCTGCGGCTCGGTCTCGACGCCTTCGGCGATCACCGTGAGCTGCGTCGACTGAATCATGGACGACACGCCTTCGAGCCAATCGGGCCTGGGCGACTGCGGGTTGATCTGCGCGATCAGCGATCGGTCGAGCTTGATCACGCTCAGCGGCGCGCGGCTCAGCAGGGCCAGATTGGCGCCACCGACGCGGCTGACGTCGTCGATGGCGATGCGCATGCCCCAGCTCGCGTAGTCCTCCAGGGCATTGATGCCGATCAGATCGGGAACGCCCCGCTCCGTGATCTCCAGGATCAGTTGCGAGAACACCGACGTCAGCCCACATTTGTCGGCCGCATAACGGATGCCGCCACGGCCCAGGATCTCCGGCGGCACGTTGATGCTGAGACTGAGCGTCGGGTTGTCGCGCAGCCAGGTGCCCAACTCGGACGCGGCGGTTTCGATCACCCAGTAGCACAGCTCCCCGGATAAGGGGGTGTTCTCGGCGATCGGAATGAACTCGTCGGGCATCACCAGGCCCGCCGGGCGCCGCCAGCGAACGAGCGCCTCGCCTCCCAGGCACGCACCGTTGGCCAGCGAGACGATGGGACAGTATTCGAGGAAGAACTCGCCGGCTGCCATGCCCTGGCGCATCGCATCTACGTCGATCATTGCTCCCTCGCCCTTGCCGTTCGCGTCGAGATGGCCGCGCGGCATTCTCGTCGAACTTCGGCATCGCGGCTGCGCAGGCGGTTCGACGACTCGGCCACCCTTGCCGTCCGAGCGGCCGCCACGCCGGCCGCCCCGCGCGCCAGCCCGAGGCCTCTTCAGCCGCGCCGAATGGCGCGCGCTGGGTGCGCGTTCGCGCTGGCGCGGCCAGTGGCTGGTGGCGCACTGCTGGGGCGTGTTCGGCCAGGCGATGGCGTTCGGCGTGATCTGGCCGGTGTCCGTTCCGCAGGCGGTGCGGATCATCGACGCGCGCCAGCTCGGCCGGTTCATCTTGATGCGCGACGGCGCGCACGGGGCGGCTGCACGCCAACCGCCGCATCAACGAATGGGTGGCGCAATGGCGATGCGCCCACTGCGGTACCGGTGCAGTCCTGCGCGAGGTCTTCTGCAACGACAGTGCAAGAGCCTTCGGTGTCCATCGAACCTGCGCCATCTGCTCCTTGAACGGCGGCCGGGTCATGGTGCCGGCGCACGCGGCGAACCAGCCCGAGTGGGGCGCCCTTCTCGCTTCTCCCGGCGCGGCGAAGGCGCTGCGCGCCGCCGCAGCAGCCATGGCCTGGCGACTTCGTGGCGGGCGGCCGCGCCTGGGCGGGACGAGACCGACGGCCCGCGCGCCACTCGAGCCGGCTGGCGCCATCACGTCATACTCCGGGCTTCATCGGTACACCCCCTCAGGGTGACTGATCCGCAGGTCGGTTCTAGAAGCGCCCATCACGGTCTACGAGCCGCCGAGCGTAGTTTGCAGGGTCGGTGCTGCGCGTGCCGGACTGCCTGAGTCAGACCGATCGCGCAGGACCAAGCTGACCCAGCCAACCCACCTGAGCTCAAATGGCAAGACGGACGCGCACCTCTCCGTGGGCCCGGTTGTTTGCGACCGGCGTCAAGGCCATGGCCCGCAGCACCTCGCGCACCACCACACGCGCCGTGGCACAGAGCCTGAAGGCGGGGGCCGACGCGCTCAAGCCGCCGCCGGGTCCAGGCGCCTGGATTCCCGGCATGGCCATCGGCGCCACGGGAGCGCGCCGCTATCGGCTCTATCAGCCGCCCGGCACGAAGTTCGGCGAGCGCCTGCCGTTGATGGTGATGCTGCATGGCTGCGCTCAGGATGCCAAGAGCTTCGCGACCTGCACCCGCATGAACCGGATCGCGGCAAGCCAGCGCTTCGCCGTGCTCTATCCCGAGCAGGACCGCCTGGCCAATGCGCAAGGTTGCTGGAACTGGTTCGACACGCGATCCGGCCGCGCCCAGGGTGAAGCGGCGCTGATCATGAGGGCCATCGACCAGGTGTGCCTGCTGTATCCGGTGGACCGCACACGCGTCGCCGTGGCCGGCCTGTCGGCCGGTGCCAGCATGGCGGCCCTGCTTGCGACGAAGTATCCCGGGCGCTTCAAGGCCGTGGTGATGCACTCGGGCATTCCGCCGGGCACGGCACATTCCAGCCTGTCGGCGCTCGGCGCCATGCGCGGCCGGCGCAGCGCGACGGTGCCCATCGCGGCTGCCGGGACGACGGGCACCGCCTGGCCGCCGCTGATGGTGATCCACGGCGGCATGGATCCCGTGGTGTCGGTCAGGAACGGGCAGGCGGCGGTGCAGTTGTGGGCCGACGCGCACGGCGCGACGGCGAGCCAGTCGCGCAGCGTGCAGCGCGGAAAACGTCATGCCCTGACCATCACCGATTTCAAGAGCGGTCGAAACATCGTGGCCCGATGGGTCGAAGTGGGTCGCCTGGGGCACGCGTGGAGCGGCGGCGCCGCAGGACAAGCCTTCAGCGATGCCCAGGGGCCCGATGCGTCGCGCATGGCCTGGGCCTTTGCGCTCAAGCAATTCGATGCCTGAATGCAGGCCAGGCGCCGTCCAGGCCAATCGGCGCGCCGAAGCCCACTCCTCACACCCCGCCCTGTTGTGGATAACTCGGGCAGGGCAGGTTGAACACCTGGGTCAGTTTTCGGTCGGCACGATCCTCTCAAGCAAATGTGGCTCTGCCACTTTGCTTGACCCCCACGGGGGGCGGGCTGGGCGCAGCCCGGCCCTGGGGGCGCTCACAAGTGGGTCAAATTTCAGTCGGTGCCAACACCTGTGCACCTGCGCGGCGTGGGGCCCGGACCTGCAGGCCAGGCTCAAAGCCGAGCTACCGGCGCTGCCCGTCATCTGATGACTGCTCGCGACAGCGGGCCGGTGCGCCGCACGGCGCTCGCACAGGGCTGCGTGGTCTTCCTGGCCGAGCCCTTCGAAGGCTGGACCTTGATCGACGCTATCCGCGCAGCGAAGGCCCCGCTTTGAAGGCAGCAGGTTCAAACGCCACACCGGCCCCGACACGCGACTGCACCAAAGTGCAGTAGGCAGACGGTCCGCCGCGGACTACGCTTGCTTTTCGGGAGTCGAGCGTCGGCGGCTTCCTTCCGGTTCGCCAGCGACACCGGCCCCCGTGCGTATGAGGTCATTTGCTACGCCTTCCAGCAAGTCACAGACAAGTCACGTATATCAGTTTCACTGGATTCACAACTTAGGAGATTTCGAATGCACGCAAGCTTCATGCGCGGCGTCGTCACCGCTTCAATGCTCGCGCTGGGCGCCTCGGTGGCTCACGCCCAGGCTGCCTCGGCGGCCGCGCCCGCCTCGGCGGCTGCCGCTGGTGCCCCCACCGCGACGGCCAGCGAATCCGGCAAGATCGCGTGGTACGGAAAGAAGTTCGCCGGTCGCAAGACCGCCAGCGGCGAAGCCTACAACCCCGAGGCGCTGACCATGGCGCACAAGACGCTGCCGTTTGGCACCCTGGTCAAGGTCACGAATCCGAAGAACGACAAGAGCGTCACGCTGCGCGTCAACGATCGCGGTCCCACCCAAGCCGACCGCATCGGCGACGTGTCGCAGGCGGCTGCGCGCAAGCTCGGCATGGTGAAGGCCGGCGTGATCGACGCCGAACTCACGGCGGTCGGTGTTGCACCGGCAAGGAAGAAGCGCTAGACCAGCCGCGCGCGGCGCTACCGCTGCGTGCGAGCTCCCACTACGACAACCCACAGGAGACACATCATGAACGCCAATCTGCTTACGCTCGCCCAGGACGCCCTGGGGGGTGACTTCTCGAAGCTCGCCGGGCAATTCCTCGGTGAATCTCAGGGGGCGACCCAGTCCGCGCTGAACTCGCTGTTGCCGGCCGTGCTGGGCGGCATCGCGCAGAAGGGCGCCACGCCCCAGGGCGCCACCGGCCTGATGTCGCTGATCAATGGCGCCAACCTCGACGTCTCGTCGCTGGGTAACATTGCAGGGCTGTTCGGCGGCGGTGGCAACGGCGTGAACGCGCTGCTGAAGACGGGCACGAGCAGCCTGGTGCCCGGCTTATTCGGCGACAAGGCTGGCGCACTCGTCAATGCGCTGTCCTCGTCCAGCGGCATCAAGACCGCGTCGGCGACCAACCTGCTGGCGATGATCGTGCCGCTGGTGCTGACCTTCTTGAAGAAATTCATCGGCGACGAGGGTCTGAATGCAAACTCGCTGGCCTCGTTGCTGTCCAGCCAGGGGTCGAACCTGCAAGGCGCGCTCGACAGCCGCATGAGCTCTGCGCTGGGCTTCGCCAGCCCGGCAGCCTTCCTGGGCAGCCTCGGCGGGCAGGCGGCTGACACGGCCAAGCGTGCCGGCGCGGCCGCAGCCAGCGGCGCTGCCGCGGCGGCCACCGCCGGCAAGTCCGGGTTCATGCGTTGGCTGCCCTGGATAATTGGTGCAGCGGTACTGCTGTTCCTGTGGAACCTGCTGTCCGGCAGGTCGACGACGACACCGACTGCGGCACCCACCGCGGCGGTCACCGCACCGGCGCCAGCCGCGGCCGCCGTCTCGCTGCCGGCCAAGGTCTACTTTGAGGTCGGTGGCGCCGCCATCGGTGCGGACGGCAGCAAGACCATCAGCGCGGCCGCCGACCTGATCAAGAAGGACGGACTGAAAGTGGTCGTCACCGGCTACACCGACCGGACTGGAGACATAGCGAAGAACGAGGAGCTCGCCAAGAGCCGTGCCTTGGCGGTGCGCGATGCGCTGAAGGCCGCGGGCGTGGCCGATGGCAGCATCGAGATGAAGCCGCCGTTGATGGTCGAGGTCGGCGCTGCCGGCGGTGATGCCGAAGCACGCCGCGTCGAGATCAGCAAGCCGTAGATGCTGAGGCGACTCATACCTCAGCCCCCCCACCCCCAACATGCACAAGGAGGCCCATCATGGCCAAGCAAGATGCGTTCACTGGCGACGAATGGACGCTGCTGCGCCTCGCGCCTTCGCTGGTTGCGAGCGGCACGGCCGCCGCCGATCCGTCAGGGCTGTTCTCGTCGATCAAGGAAAGCTTCGCCGGCGCCAAGGGCATGGCCGGGGCGTTCAAGGCGAACAGTGGACTCGAGTTGTTCTCGGCGCTGGCAGCCGACCGCAGCATTCCTGCGATGCCCGACCCGAAGACGCTGCTCGGCGAAGGCTCGCGCGAGCAGCAGATGCAGAACCTGAAGGGCGCCGTGCTCGAGCGCGTCAGGTCGGCGGTCGCCCTGGTGGCCAGCAAGGCTTCACCGGCCGAGGTCGAGGCCTACAAGGCGATGCTGGTGAGCGTGGCCGAGCAGGCCGCGGACGCGTCGAAGGAGGGTGGCTTCCTGGGTTTCGGCGGCGTGCGCGTCAGCGACAAGGAAAAGACCTTCATCGCCGAGGTCAAGGGCGCTGCGGGGGTCGCCTGAGCGGCCGGCGCGCAACGTGTCCCCCAGGGCGCCGGCAAGCAGGCGCCGTTCGGAGACGGTAACGCGACGCAATTTCTGGGAGCGAAAGCGTGCGCCAGCAAGTCACTGTCGCGTGCCGCTTGGCGGTCTTGCGCTGCTTGTCCGCCCGAACAGATCGAGTCGGTCAGCATCGACATGTCGCCGGCCTTCATCAAGGGCTGCACCGGCGAGTTGCCCAACGCCCGGATCACGAACGACCAAGTTCCACGTCGTGTGGCACGCGAACGCAGCGGTGGACAAGATGCGGCGCATCGAGCAGCGCCCAGACAAGTCCCTCAAGGGACTGCGCTGGCCGCTGCTGAAGAACCGCGCCAGCCTGCGCGCCGAGGCGGACGCGGACCTGGACGCCCTGATCGCCACGATGACCACCGCGCGCACCGATCAGGACTGGGTCTACAACGAGCAGCTGCGCGAGATCCTCGAGCGCGAGCAGATCAACGTCGTGCGCGAGATGCTGGAGCACCGGTGCACCTGCGCCATGCGCTCCATGGTCGAGCCGATGAAGGAGGTGGCCGCGCTCGTGCGTCGCCACATCGAGGGCATCGTGGCCTGGGCGCAGACCCGTCAGACCAACGGCTTTCTCGAAGCGGTCAACGGCCTGTTCCAAGCCGTCAAGCGCCGCGCTCGCGGCTTCGCGCGCTTCGACACCATCCGCACCGTGATCTTCCTGATCGCCGGCAAGCCGGACTGATCCCGTGATCAACCCTCATGCCCGCTAACCCAATCGAAATTCAACAGAGCCACGAAGAACGATGCGAGCGATTGCCAAGCGCGGCGCTTTCAGACACTGAAGTTCGATGCGATCGATGGCCTGTCGGCGTCAGGCGTCCAGGAACGCGTCCAGCGCGCGGGCCAGCGCCTCCGGCTGGTCGTGGTGCAGCATGTGCCCCGCGGGCAGCAGCTTCAGCTGCTGCACGCTCGGCACCGCCGCCAGGCGCTGCTCGAACTGCGCGCGCGTGTAGCGGCCGCCGTACCAGCCCTCGAAGTCCTTGCCTTCGCCCTCCACCCACAGCAGCGGCGCGGTGATGCGGCTCCAGGTGGCGATCACGTCCTCGGCGCGCGTCATCACGGGGTTGACGATCTTGTGCGCCGGGTCGCCCAGGATGTGCCAACGGCCGTCGTCGCGACGCTCGGACCAGTGCGCGGCCAGCCAGGCGGCCTTGCGCGGGTCGAGCCGCGGGTTGGTCTTGATCAGCTGCTGCGCGACCGCATCGGCGCTGTCGAAGCTGCGCATGCGCTGCGGCTTCTTCAGTTCGTCGAGCCACTGCTCCAGGCGCTTCGGCGCGTGGTGCGGCTTGGCATCGGGCACGCCGTAGCCTTCCATGTTCACCAGCCGCCGGATGCGCCCCGGGCGCACGCCGGCGTAGGTCATGACGATGTTGCCGCCCATGCTGTGGCCGGCCAGGTCGACGGGGGCGTCGGGCGACAGGTGGTCGATGAGCGCGTCCAGGTCGCCGAGGTAGTCGGCGAACCAGTAGCAGTCGGAAGGCGTCGGGTCGCTGCGGCCGAAGCCGCGCCAGTCGGCGGCGACCACGAGGCGCCCGGCGTGCATCGCATCGACGGTGAACTGGAAGGACGCGCCGACGTCCATCCAGCCGTGCATCAGCAGCAGCGGCGGGCGCTGCGGCGTGACGCTGGCGGCGTCGCCCCAGACGAGCAGGTGGCAGTCCAGGCCGCGCAGCCTGACGACGCGGCTGCTGGCGCTGCGCTGCGGGACGTAGGCATCTTGCATGCGGCGCACTATAGGCGCGGGTCGCGTGCGACCGCGTCAAGCGGGCGACAGGCGCCACGGGGGGCAGCCCGAAATGCGAAAGGGCCCCGCCGCGCGGAGCCCTGTGCGTGGCTGCGCCAGGCAGGCCGGCTCAGGCCAGCGCCATGGTCATCAGCTTTTCCGGCGCCAGGCGCACCGGCACCGCGGATTCGCCGACCACGCCGGCGATCGCGAACTCGCGCCGGCTGGTGTCGCGCGGGTGCGGTGCGGCCAGCGGCGTGCCGCTGGGCGTGGTCAGCGCCGCCACCAGCGGCGTGACGACGCTGGGGCCGCGCTTGACCACCACCGCGGTCTCGCCCGAGACCAGCTTGACGAAGCAGCCCGGCGGGTAGACGCCGAACTCCTTCACCAGCGCCGCCGTCATCGAGTTGCCCGGGTCGTACATGAACATCGCGCGCCCGGCGCGGTCGGCCGCCATCGCGCTGCGTGTCGTGCGCGGGCTGAGCTTGGCGGTGTAGATGTCGGCGCGCCGCACCAGCGCGGCCAGGTCGTTGACCTCGCGGCGCCCGGCCGGGTAGCCGCTGCCGTCCGGGGCCACGTGATGGTCGGCCACGCCATCCAGCCATTCGCGGTCGGTCACCCCGGCCAGCTCCAGCATCTGCACGCTGCGCTCCGGGTGCGACAGGATCGCGGCGCGCTGCTCCGGGGTCACCGGAGAGGCCTGCTCGGCGAGCTGGCCCTGCAGCTCCAGCATCGACACGTTCATCGTCAACGCCACCTTGAAGACCTTCTGCACGGCGCTGTCGTCCCAGCCCAGGCGCTGCGCGACCAGGAAGGCGGTGATGGCGGCATGGATGGAGTGGTTGATGCCGTATTGCGTGTGCCTGCTGCCGTCCTGGCGCAGCACCTGGAAGATCGCCAGGTCCGAGTCGCGCTCGATCAGGGCCTGCACCGGCCCCGTCGCCTCGTCCAGCGCCGCGGCGAAGCCTTCGGCGGTGCAGGACTGCAGCGTCTGGCCGACGCGGTCCATGCACTCGTGCCACAGCTTGGGCAACTGCTCGGGGGGCGCCGCCTTGATCTGGTCCTGCGGCGAACGCAGCTCCGCGATGTCGACCAGAGCGCCACGGGTGAACAGCGCTTCCAGCTGGTCGTGGGTGTCCACGACCTGGCCGCGCGCGAGTAACAGCGTGTGATCAGCGTTACGGACATTGAATGGCAGCGGCTTGCCGACGGTGAGACGGTGCTTGACGGTGGAGAGTTGCGAGAATTGCATGGGTGTCCTGCGGGGCGGTGGTCTGGAATGTCGGCGCCCGGGGCGCGTGGATGGCGGCCCGGACGATCCTTTTTTCGGCCTGCGCGGCGCCGACTTGAGGCCGCGGCGCGGCCCT
>Ga0114939_10003438_pt1 | contig 11084 bp, 7 predicted proteins | sample AshMeaCrysSpring_FD_87196 | JGI IMG/M metagenome (GOLD analysis project Ga0114939, IMG submission 87196) | Groundwater microbial communities from Big Spring, Nevada to study Microbial Dark Matter (Phase II) - Ash Meadows Crystal Spring | ecosystem: Environmental > Aquatic > Deep subsurface >... | reverse complement strand
TCTTCAGCCTGGATGCGGTGGTGCGAACGGCCTGGCGGATGCTGATCACGCATCAGCGACTGCTCGAATGGAATCCGTCCAGCGACTTGGATCGCAACCGCCGCACCGACTGGGTCGACTCGTACCGGGCCATGTGGATCGCCCCCGTCATGGCCGCTGCCGCGGCACTGGTGCTTGCGGCGTCACAGCCGGCCGTGCTGGTTTGGGCCGGGCCCATCCTGGGCCTCTGGTTTGCCTCCCCCGCAATCGCCTGGTGGGTCAGCCGGCCGCTCGCTCGCCGCGGCGCAAGGCTGACGGCGGACCAGACCCTCTTTCTGCGGAAGCTTTCCCGGAAGACCTGGGCGTTCTTCGAGACCTTCGTCGGCCCGGAAGATCATTGGCTGCCGCCGGACAACTACCAGGAGCATCCCGTTGCCATGATCGCGCACCGCACGTCGCCCACCAACATGGGCCTGGCGCTGCTGGCGAATTTGTCTGCGTACGACTTCGGCTATATTTCGGCCGGAAGGTTGATCGAACGAACGGCGAAAGCGCTCCGGACCATGGAAGGTTTGGAACGCCACCAAGGCCACTTCTTCAACTGGTACGACACCCAATCCCTGAAACCCCTGCCGCCCCTATACATTTCGTCGGTGGACAGCGGGAACCTCGCGGGCCATCTGCTGACGCTGCGGCCGGGGCTGCTCGGGCTGGCCGATCACCCGGTCCTCGGATCGCAATGGTTCGAGGGCTTAAGCGACACGCTCCGGATTGCGATGGACCATGCGGTCGCCTCTCCGGCCGGCACCGTTCCGGAAGGTTGCGCCCCGGCCCGGCTCTCTCAACTTCTGCAGGACCTGGAGTCCGCGGTCCGTTCTCCACCCGCCACGCTCACCGCGTTGCGGCAGTGCCTGGATCAGTTGTCAACGTCCGCTGCGGTCGTGGTCGCCGGCGAGGACGCGCTCGATGCCAACCCCGGCGACCCATTGAGGGCGTGGGTCCACGCCTTCGCCATGCAATGTCGAGACGCCCTCGATGAGCTGGCGTTTCTGACCCCGTGGACCGAGCGCCCGTCTGCTCAGGATGGCCTCGGAGACTTTCCCGATCTCGACGAGATCCCGACCCTGAGCGAACTGGCAGCGCTGGATGCGAAGCTCCTGCCGGCCATCGAGCGGCAACTCAGCGCCGCCCCGCCGTCCGAGGAGAGCGCACGGCTGGGCGGACTTCAGCGCCTCGTCACGGAGGCCAGTCAGCGCGCCAGAACGCGGATGGCGGCGATCAAAGGGCTGGCCCTGCTGAGCGAGGTGCTCGCCCGGATGGAATATGGCTTTCTGTTCGACGAGGCCCGTCATCTGCTGGCGATCGGCTACAATGTCGGTGAACGCCGGCGGGACGCCAGCTACTACGATCTGTTGGCTTCGGAAGCGAGGTTTTGCAGTTTCGTTGCGATTGCGCAGGGACACGTGCCGCAGGAGAACTGGTTCGCCCTGGGACGTCTGCTCACCACCGCCGGCGGGGAACCGATCCTTCTTTCGTGGAGCGGTTCCATGTTCGAATACCTGATGCCGCTCCTGGTGATGCCGACCTACGAACACACGCTGCTCGACCAGACCTGCCAGGCGGCGGTGGCCCGGCAGATCGAGTATGGAAAAAAGCGCGACGTACCGTGGGGCATTTCGGAATGCGGTTACAATGCCATCGACGTGCACCTTACCTATCAGTACCGGGCGTTCGGCGTGCCCGGCCTGGGGCTCAAACGCGGGCTCGCCGAGGACCTGGTGATCGCGCCTTACGCCTCGGCGCTGGCGCTGATGGTCGCACCCGAGGAGGCGTGCCTGAACCTCGAGCGGCTCGCGGCGGAAGGCTTTGAAGCGCGGTACGGCTTCTACGAAGCGATCGACTACACTCCGTCGCGTCTGCCGCGCGGGCAATCGAGCGCCGTGGTCCGCTCCTTCATGGCCCATCACCAGGGAATGAGCCTCCTGTCTTTGGCCCATCTGCTCCTGAAACGCCCGATGCAGAAGCGGTTCGAGTCGAATCCCTTGTTCCAGGCGACCCTGCTGCTGCTCCAGGAGCGAATCCCCAAGGCGACGGCGTTCTATGCGCACACCACCGAGCTGTCTGAGCTCCATACGGCTTCCAGCGCTCCGGAGACGCCGATCCGCGTTTTCACACGCCCCGACACGCCGAACCCGGAAGTGCAGCTGCTCTCGAACGGCCGGTACCACGTGATGATCACCAGCGCCGGCGGCGGATACAGCCGCTGGAAGGACCTCGCCGTCACCCGTTGGCGCGAGGACCGCACCTGCGACAACTGGGGCACGTTCTGCTACCTCCGCGACGTGGCCAGCCGCGAGGTCTGGTCAACTGCGTTTCAGCCGACGCTCAAACGGGCCAAACGTTTCGAGGCGATCTTTTCCGAGGGGCGGGCCGAGTTTCGCGGCCGCGACCACGACTATGACACCCACACCGAGATCGCGGTTTCGCCCGAGGATGACATCGAACTGCGCCGCATCCGCATCACCAACCACGCGCGGACGCGCCGGGCGCTCGATGTGACCAGCTACGCGGAAGTGGTCCTGGCACCGCCGGCGGCGGACGCCATGCATCCGGCGTTCAGCAATCTCTTCGTGCAGACCGAGATCATCCGCCGGCAGCGAGCCATTCTCTGCACGCGCCGGCCGCGATCCCAGGGCGAGCCGGCGCCCTGGATGTTCCACCTGATGGCCGTGCATGGGGCGGAGATCGGAGACGTTTCCTATGAGACCGATCGCATTCAGTTCATCGGCCGCGGCAACACGGTCGCCGACCCGCAGGCCATGGGCGGCGGGGCTGAATTTTTTTCGGGGGCGCTCTCGGGCAGCGAGGGCTCCGTACTCGATCCGATCGTCGCCATCCGCTACCGCATCACCTTGGATCCGGAGGAATCGGCAACGGTCAATATGGTCTCCGGCATCGGCGAAACCCGCGAGGCCGCCTTGAGCCTGGTGGAAAAATACCAGGATCGGCGTCTCGCGGATCGGGTCTTCGACCTGGCATGGACGCACGCCCAGGTGCTGCTGCGCCAGTTCAATGCCTCAGAGGCCGATGCGCAGCTCTATGGGCGCCTGGCCGGTTCGATCATCTACGCCAATGCGTCGCTGCGAGCCGACCCGGGAGTCCTCAAGAAGAACCACCGGGGGCAATCCGGTCTCTGGGGATACGCCATCTCCGGCGATCTTCCGATGGTGCTGCTGCAGATCGAAGATCCGGCCAACATCGAGCTGGTGCGCCAACTCGTGCAGGCCCACGCCTACTGGCGTCTGAAGGGACTGGCGGTGGACCTGGTGATCTGGAACGAAGATCACGCCGGTTACCGGCAACTCCTCCACGATCAGATCATGGGGCTCATCGCCGCCGGCACCGGAATCGGCCTAACCGACCGGCCGGGAGGCATTTTTGTAAGACCTGCCGACCAGATATCGGAGGAGGACCGCATCCTGATCCAATCGGTCGCTCGCGCCATCATCACCGACAGCCGGGGGTCGCTGGCGGACCAGATCAAGGGACGCAGTCCGGCCGAAATTAACGTGCCCCTCCTGGCCCCGACCCGAACGCACCGCCCTGAAGCCATAGCGGTGGCCGCATTGCCGCGCCACGATCTGACATTCTTCAACGGACTGGGCGGATTCAGTCCGGATGGGCGCGAGTATGTCATTACCACCGCACACGGGCAGCTGACCCCGGCGCCTTGGGTGAATGTGCTGGCCAACCCGCACTTCGGCACCGTCGTCTCCGAGAGCGGAATGGCTTACACCTGGAGCGAGAACGCCCACGAGTTCCGCCTCACTCCCTGGGGAAACGATTCCGTGAGCGATTCGGGCGGGGAGGCAATTTACCTTCGTGATGAAGAGCGTGGCCACTTCTGGTCGCCTACGCCGCTGCCCAGCCGCGGGGCAACGCCTTATGTCACCCGGCACGGATTCGGCTACAGCGTCTTCGAACACACCGAGCGCGGCATCCGCTCCGAGCTGTGGGTCTACGTGGCCCTGGACGCGGCCATCAAGTTCACGGTCCTCCGAGTGCGCAACGTCTCCGGCCGATCCCGCCGGCTTTCGGCTACCGGATATGCGGAATGGGTGCTGGGCGATCTGCGGCCGAAATCGAGCATGCACGTGATCACCGAAATGGACCCGACGTGCGGCGCGCTCTTCGCGCGCAACCCATACAACACGGAATTCCGCGACCGGACGGCGTTCTTCGATGTGGACGATGCGACTCGCACCGTCACCGGCAACCGGACGGAATTCCTCGGGCGCAACGGGTCGCTGCGAAGTCCGGCTGCGATGACGCGCACGCGCCTTTCCGGCAAGATTGGGGCCGCGCTGGATCCCTGCGCCGCGATCCAGGTGAGCTTCGATCTGGCCGCCGGGCAGGAGCGCGAGATCGTCTTCAGGCTCGGCGTGGGGCGCTGGGCCGACGATGCCAGAAACCTGGTCAACCGCTTTCGAGGACCCACCGCTGCGCGCGGCGCCCTCGATGGGGTCTGGCAGCACTGGAAGCACACCCTCGGCGCGGTAAATGTGGAAACACCCGACCCATCCCTCAACATGCTGGCCAACGGCTGGCTCTTGTACCAGACCCTGGCGTGCCGCCTTTGGGCGCGCAGCGCAACCTACCAGTCGGGGGGCGCCTTCGGGTTCCGCGATCAGCTGCAGGACGTGATGGCACTCATCCATGCCCGGCCGCATCTCGTGCGCGAGCACCTGCTCCGGTGCGCGGCCCGCCAGTTCGTGGAAGGAGATGTTCAGCATTGGTGGCATCCTCCGACGGGCCGGGGTGTGCGCACTCACTGTTCGGACGATTACCTCTGGCTGCCGCTCACGACGTGCCGCTATGTCCTCGCCACCGGGGACACCGGCGTGCTGGATGAACCCATCCCCTTCGTCCAGGGCCGCCCGGTCAACGCGGACGAAGACTCTTATTACGATCTGCCCGAACGCTCCGAAGAGACGGCGAGTCTTTACGAACACTGCGTCCGGGCCATCCTGAACAGCCTCAAATTCGGTGAACACGGGTTGCCGCTCATCGGCTCGGGCGACTGGAACGACGGTATGAATCTGGTGGGCGAGCGCGGCAAAGGCGAAAGCGTCTGGTTGGGATTTTTCCTATATGATGTGCTCATGCGCTTCGCCGCGGTGGCAAACGCACGCGGTGACATATCTTTTGTGGAACGCTGCCAGAGCGAGGCGGCTTCCCTGCGCCGGAGTCTCGAGGAGCACGGCTGGGACGGCGAGTGGTACCGGCGCGCCTATTTCGACGACGGCATGCCGCTGGGATCGTCCGTCAACCCCGAATGCCAAATCGATTCGATTTCGCAGAGCTGGTCTGTTCTTTCGGGTGCGGGCGATCCCGAGCGTTCGCGCAGGGCCATGGAAGCGGTGGATCAGCGCCTCGTTCGCCGCGAGCACGGGCTGATCCAACTTCTGGATCCGCCCTTCGACCAGTCGACGCTGAATCCCGGCTACATCAAAGGATACGCCCCGGGAGTTAGAGAAAACGGCGGACAGTACACGCATGCGGCCATCTGGGCGGCGATGGCCTTCGCCCGCTTGGGGGACAACCGGCGCGCGTGGGAGCTCTTTACCATGATCAATCCGGTGAACCATGCACGATCGGCTGCGGAGGCTGCCACTTATAAAGTGGAGCCCTACGTCGTTGCGGCCGACGTCTATGCGGTACCGCCGCATACCGGCCGGGGCGGCTGGACATGGTACACGGGTTCGGCCGCCTGGATGTACCGGCTGATCGTAGAGTCTCTCCTGGGGCTCAGACTCGAAGTGGATAAATTGCGTTTTGCGCCGTGCCTGCCTGCGGATTGGGAAGGGTTCAAGATGCACTACCGCTATCGGGAGACGGTCTACCACATCGCCGTTCTGCAGACGCCTGCCGGCAATGGTGAGATGCGCGTGACCGTGGACGGCATTGAGCAGCACGACAAGACCATCCCTCTTGTTGACGACCATAAGGAACACCGGGCCGAGGTGAGGATAAGCGATAGAACTTCGCAAGGAAAAACTGGTGCTGCACTCGACCACAAACGCGTATGGAGGGTGCCCGGCTTCGATCTGTCAGCGTTGAACAGCGGAAACGGCAAAGCCGATTGAGCAGCTTGTTTCCCGCACCATCAAGGCCAAATACCGGATTAATCTGCCCGGCGGTCCCCCATGGGGCCCTCAGCCGACTGAGGTTCCACCAAATATTGAGGCCCAACAAATCGTTTCGCTCTTCTCTTCACCTCTTTTCCATTCATCTAATCCTCCGTTATCGATCTAAAATTCTCAATTTTAGATTTTTTCTGGTCGGTGGCAGGCTGCTTGCAGATAGCATTTAGCATGGCCTTCGGGAATTTTGTTCGACAGACCCAACAAAAAGCGAGGTTGTCATGAACACCATCGACCATGATGAAGGATCAAATACGAAATTGATCGCGTGGAAAGCCAAAAACGATCGCCCCAATGAGTGGGCTTCACTGAAAACGATCGACAATTCCTCCGTCGATATACGCGGCAACTATGTGCTGCGGCCTCGGCTCTCCTGGACAGGGCTTTACGGTAAAGCACCGTGGCCCAGGGAGAGGAAGCAATGGGAGAAGGTTTGAGAAAACGGGGACTCCCCATCAGATCAAACGAATCAAAAGCGCGCTGCCGACAGCGCAAAGATGCCTCAGGCCGTCAACAGGCCTGAGAGACGCGGAAGGAGAATCACATGCTTTATACAATTGCTTTAGTACTTGGCGTTCTGTGGCTGCTAGGGTTGGTGACGGGATACACCGCGGGATATTTTATTCACATCCTGCTGGTCATTGCCGTTGCCATGGTGGTGATCAACCTCATTCAAGGCAGAAGATCGGTATAGTGCAGTTGCACGAAAAAAGGTTTCCATACGGCAGCCCATTGGAAATAGCCCGCCTGCCGTAGGAGCGGGAAATGAGTGAGTCGAAGAGCGGTTCCAGTAAGCAATCTAATGACCGGAAGTCTGGGGCCGACAGATCATCGGTCGCAGCAAAAACCGACAGGAGAAAAACCATGAAATCAGGCACGAGGGACGAGGCGGAAGGCAAGTGGCATCAATTGAAGGGCAAGATCAAAGAGATCGCCGGGAAAGTCGGCTTGAATCCTGACTTGGAAGCCGAAGGCAAAAAGGAAAACAAAACCGGCCAGGTTCAAGAAAAGATCGGCGAAATCAAGAAGGTCGTCGGGAAGTAGAAAGGAGCCGAAGATGATGCTTTATACCATAGGTATCATTCTCTTGATTCTGTGGCTGCTGGGATTGTTCAGCGGCTACACGCTGGGCGGCGTCATTCACGTCCTCCTGGTCATTGCCCTCGTTGTGGTAACGGTCCAGGTGATTCAGGGCCGGCGGCGGGTGTAAGGATTTAAAACACAGGCGGAGAGAGGGTAAGGCATTTGAAAGGAAGGTGGTCAGCGGAGTGGAACGATTTAATCGAATCTACGAACTTTACAGTAAAAGGTCTTGGACCCAACCCATCTGAACGTGAAAAAATAGACGTCAGGAGTGCGTTTCCTTGAGAAAAACATATCGGGCCGGGGAAATTAAAATGGAGACCGGCGCAAAAATCTTAGTCGTTGATGATAACGATTTCATTCGAATCGCTGTTTCCAAAATGCTGTCACGCCTCGGCTATAAGGTGGCGTCGGCCGATAGCGGCGAGAATGGGTTGAGCATTTTTTTAAAGAACATATTCGACATCGTCTTGGCGGATTATAAGATGCCAGGAAGACCCCCAGCAAGACCCAAGCCGAAGTCCTATCGGCCTTTGGCCATCGGGTGGACGCCGGTGGGGTCTTACAACCAGCTCTGAACTAAACCCGCGCCCGCCGCGGCTTTGCGGGCTTCGCAACAATTTTTCCCGGAAACTCCTGTCAGATACGAGGAATAAATCTGTAATGATTTTATTTTATTCGATACCGCAGGTACTATCCGAAAATCACAAGATGGGGGTTCCTTGTGATATAGACTTCGTACTGGACCCAATGTATTTGATTTTCCACCCCAGTCTGAGATAAATTCCCAGCCATCTTTGGAATTTTCCCCACTGCACCGGACCCGAAGAGAAGGCTGATTTTGACAAGCGGTTCGGATCTCATATCGTCAGCTCGATTTCTTTGAGATTTGCCTTTCTGATCCTGCACTTGCCAAACCTTCTACCATAGGAGGTGGCTCATGAAACAGGAGCAATTCAAGCGAACGACTGCGACTAACTTTAGCGCAGATGCGGCCGGCCACAGCCACTCGAAGGGCAAAGACAAGGCCGCCGCTGTCACGCCTCCCGGCCAGCCCCTCGCCAGTGAATCGCAATACCGGAGCATGGTTGAATCCACGAGCGACTGGATCTGGGAAGTGGACCAGGAAGGCCGTTACACCTTCAGCAACCGCAAAGTCGCGGATATCCTGGGTTATTCGATAAAGGAAGTCATGGGCAGAACACCGTTCGACTTCATGCCGCCGGATGAGGCCTTAAGAATCCGCAAGGCCTTCGGAGCCATCGCAGCGGCCAGGAAGCCATTTTCAGGGCTGGAGAACATCAACCTGCACAAGTCCGGCCGGCAGCTGGTCCTGGAAACCAGCGGCGTGCCCATATTTGGCGAGCAAGGCGAGTTCTGCGGATTCAGGGGAATCGACAGGGACATCACCGCGCGCAAACATACGGAGCAAGAGCTGCACAAGTCCTGCGGTAGGCTGGAAAAAAGGGTCAAGCAGACCTGCTGCGAAATTGGGGAAAAGCAGGCTGCGTTGGAGCATGAGGTCGCGATCCGCAGGCAGATCGAAACGGAACTGGCGAACCGCGAGCGCCAGTTCCAATCTCTGGTGGAAGCCTTGAATGAAGGCTTTGGAATCGTGGATGCAGAAACCCGGTTGACCTACGTCAACGCCAAGTTCCTCGAGATCCTGGGCTATTCTTACAACGAGGTCCTCGGGAAAAAAATTAGCGACTTTATGGATGCGCGCAATCGGCGCCTTTTCACAAAGCAAATAGGCATTCGCCAGCAGGGCATCGACACGCCCTATGAAATCCGATTCAAAAGCAAAGAGGGCCGGATCATCCCAACCATCGTGTCGCCGAGGGGGAGGTTCGGCGGCGACGGCAGTTTCCAGGGCAGCTATGCCGTCATCACCGACATCAGCGCGGTGAAAGGCGCCGAAAAGGCCCTGCGCCGCCGCGAGCGGCAGCTAAGAGAAAAAACGCGGCGCTTGCAGGAGATGAACACGGCCCTGGAGGTGCTGCTGCGCAAGCGGGAACAGGACAAGACCATCATCCAGAAGAGAATCTTCATCAACCTCAAACGACTCGTGGCGCCTTACCTGGAGGCCCTCGGCGAGACCCGCATGAGCGAACGGCAGCGGTATCTGGTGGAGGTTTTGCGATCCAATCTGGTCGAGGTCATGTCCCCGTTTTCCGACAGACCGCTATGGGATAAGGCCGATCTGACCCGGACGGAGCTGGAGGTTGCCGACCTGGTCCGTTTGGGCAAAAGCACCACGCAGATTGCCGACGCCCTGGGCGTTTCCTACAAGACTGCCGAGACCCACCGGTGGCATATCCGCAAGAAGCTGGGCTTGAACCGCCGGCGGGTCAGCCTGATGAGCTATCTTTCCCGGGCGCATGATCCCGTATAAAGAATACGGGAAAAATCAGGGAAGAATCAGGTTTAAGCCGATCCGAATCTTTGCTATTTTCTGAGCCGCAGGACGGGTCGAGCTTGCACCTCCCCCGTGCTGCTGCGATTGTGTGGGGTGGCGCGCAAGCGCCGCCCCCCGACGGCAGCGCCGGCGACTCTTTAGATCCCAGATCTCATGCTGGCCTTCGGCTCTTTCGCCTCTGACGTCTGAATCCCCATAGCCCTCTCATCGCCGCCACCGCCGAATCCCCTTGGATTTCAGCTCCAACGAGAGACCTGCTAAGCATCACCGGCCATTCGCAGGAGGAAATGGCCGGGATGAACCACCGTGCGATTGTTGGCGGCCACAACGACAAAAGCGTCTTCAGCGCCCGCGCCGCTATGCTTTAACTGAGCCAAACTCAATGGGAAGCTTTGCCAATCAACACTTCAGCAGCCGGCGGTCTGAACTCAAACCCTTTAGAGGCGAAGGGAGGCAAGACATGAAGAACGGCCATTTCATCATTATCGTCGCGGTTGCACTTATGGTCGGAATGGCAGCCGGTCCGTCCTATGGTGACGAGCAGCCCACCGATCAGCAAAAGAACTACTACCTCAATTGCATCGAAAGGGAGATCGACAACTACAGCTGCAAAGTGGTGCACGCCAATTCACGTTCCAGAAACCTACAGGCGTATGGGCAAAACGCAGCCTTGAAGGCCGTGTTTTTCTCGAAAAACAGGGATGCCCTCGTGCAGGAGATGATCGCACAAAAAGTCAGCATGCGGCCCCATGCGGTGCATCATTACCTCCAGCAACGATTTGTCAAAGAGACCCTGGTGCAGACGGCCAAGGTTCGACCCTAAGGGTACTTTATTGCCGCAGCCGCATAAAAAATCACTGCGCACCACGGAGGCGCCAGACCGCTTTCGGTAACGGATGGTAAAGGCCTTCGGAATCAATGCGAGGTCGGGGTGACACCTTAAGCAGGATCACCCCTATTTCATAGTTCAGGCCTTGAAACCGTAAAATTCCTTCGAAGAGCTGAAGTCTTTCAATCTCCGATATTGATACCCGCCATCTTCCCGACACCGCCGTTGCAGCCCTGCCGGTTTTAGGCTAAGAGAGCGTGTGCCGTTTTTATGTGAGCGGATTCCACCCGCGACGATTCGATTTATTGAATTCGCGGCTGGAAGCAACTCCCATATATAAAGATAAAGACAAAAAGGAGGATGTATGCGCAAACTTATGATCGGATCGATTTTGGCTCTGTGCATTCTGCCGGCCCTCGGCGGGTCCGCCGCAATGGCTGCCTCCGGCGGCACGTTGGTGTGGGGCCGCGGCGGCGATTCGGTGTCGCTCGATCTGGCGCAGGCAACGGACGGCGAGTCCATCAAGGCCGGCATCCAGGTGCTCGAGAACCTGGTGATCTTCGGCAAGGAC
>Ga0114939_10003437_pt1 | contig 11089 bp, 9 predicted proteins | sample AshMeaCrysSpring_FD_87196 | JGI IMG/M metagenome (GOLD analysis project Ga0114939, IMG submission 87196) | Groundwater microbial communities from Big Spring, Nevada to study Microbial Dark Matter (Phase II) - Ash Meadows Crystal Spring | ecosystem: Environmental > Aquatic > Deep subsurface >... | reverse complement strand
TCGCCCATGGGTCGGCGGGATTACAGGCAGCGCTCCGCGCCAGTGAAGTTTTCTTTGGCGGCTCGCTGGATGGCTTGGATGATCAGCAACTCGACGAGATCTTCTCCGACGTTCCCAGCCAGACTCTTCCGCGGGAACGGCTCGACGGTGAAGGACTCAGCGTAGTCGAAGGCCTCCGGGCCGCGGGGCTTGCCGCAACCAACAGTGATGCCCGTCGTGCCGTTCAGGACGGGGGCGTCTACGTCAACAACCAACGCGTCCCCTCGATCGACCATCGCCTGACAGCGGCCGATTTGGTCGGCAGCCACACCGTGGTGTTGCGAAAAGGCAAGAAGTCGTACGCACTACTACGCTTTGCAGAGTAGCGACGGACGACAGGATGCATTGGGGCCCGTCCGCATTAGGAAAACCCCTGGATCAGCCGTCGGAGGTGGAGCTTCCTTCCTGAACAATCCGCGAGCTGTGAAAGCGGCGGTTGAAGATTTCAGGATCGAACGGGTCCTCCACGGGCGGAAGTGGAGTCGGTTTGGCGGGCCCCGAACTATGGTGGCTCACGGCGCTGGATGGTTCGGCCGACTTCTGACCCGCCGTTGGTTGAGGACTGGGGCTGGTGGGCGCAGCGGCTGCGGCTGCAGGCTTTGGCACGTGCTGTTTCATCCAGCGCTCGATCCGTTCCCGCAGCAGTTGTTCGGCCGAAGGCGAGAGCTGCCTGGTCTCGTGTCCCGGCCCCGCATACGTCAACAGCGGGCTGGCGCTCGGTTGAGTGCGATCGAGGTACTGCAGCACGGTCCTCAGATTGAGCACGGTTGCATGGGCATTCGCCAACTGTCCTACCGGGGGCTTCTGCAGGCGAAGCTGGTTTTCCGCGACCGAGCCGTGGCATCCCGCCGCGGCACAGCCCGAGAGCAACAGAGGCTGGACGTCTCTTGCAAAGCTGCGGACAGCCGCTTCGCTCATCACCGCGCTTGCCGGAACCCCCTCGGTCGAGGTGGAATCCGGGGCGGAAGACGCCGTGGAGAATGGAACCAGCGTGTCGCGTCGTTCAATCGCGTGCACAGGGCGGACTTGGTCATCCGCGCGTACGGCCGAGGAACCGGTCGAGGAAGCCGCTCGCAACGATTGCTCATGCGTGTCTCGCAGCAACTGCTCCAGCGACCGCAGTTGTGGATGACCGGGAGCTAACCTCGAGGCTTGGACCAGGTCTTCCGCGGCGAGGTCAAACAGTTTGTGGCGGATGCTCCAACGAATGTCTCGGAAGAAAGCATCCAGATCCTGGGGATCGCGCCGATCGCGCTTGTAAGAGTACAGGCCGCGGACATCGGGCGCCCAGCAGCAAACCTCTGCGGTCGCAACCCGGACATGATCCTTGGGAGATTGCTCGATTCTGATCCAGCCCAGCCCCTCCTGGACGCGGCCGAACAGGACATTGCCATTGCGAAGCAACACCGCCACTTCAGGAGATGGTTCGTCCCCAGCCAGAACGGGCTTCGCCGCGTGAAATGGACCGGATGCGACGAACACCAGAATGCACGCCACCGCGCAGTGATAGGTGGCGACACGACACTGCGTGGCCGTACGAAGGTGCGCGGCCACGCGACGGCGCGCGGCCGCCATCCAGGACCGGTCATTCGGCACGGCGGTACGAATAGAGACCATACGCGGGGGGACGGTAACGACCTTCTGCCGAGCAGGTCAAGCTGGATTCGTCACCTCGCCGAACTTCTCCAGATCCGCAGAAAGCTGGTCTTTTCGCAGCCATTGGAGATCTCTAGTCTCCCCGCCAAACCCACTGCCGTCGCGGTCGATCCCGCTCCGGTCAGGTGAAAAGGACCGGTAGCTCCACGACTTCATTCGAAATCGCGGTATGAATCGTTCGATCCAAGCCCGCACGGAACTGAAGCTGCTCGATCCGTCGGCGACTCTCATGCCGATCGATGGCTCGACGTTGCGATTGAAGCCGCAGCTGTGTTTAGCCATTGGCCTGGCCGCATTTCTGCCGTTCGCGCCTTTCGTGGATTACACCGTTGCGATGTGGTTCTCTGAGGACCCGTTGCCTGGGGATCTGCTGAAAGCGCTCCATTTGTGCGAAATTTTCGCCCATGGCGTCGGAATCATGCTGATCCTGATCGGCCTGGCATGCTTGGTTCCATCGAGCCGATGGTATCTGCCACGGATCGCCGCAATTGCATATGGCAGTGGTGCAATTGTCACGTTGATCAAAATGTTTGTTACTCGCCCCCGACCGAACCAGTTGCTGACCAATGCCGTGGGCTCTGACGGGCCTTGGCGCTGGAACATCGATTGGATGCTGGAGCGATTGACCGTTGACGATGAGTCGTTTCGCTCATTTCCATCCGGGCATGCAGCGACGGCTGTGGGCCTGGCGGTAGGACTTTCGCTGCTCTTTCCGCGGGGCCGCTATCTGTTTTGGTTCGCCGCCGTCATGGCTTCCGCGCAACGCCTGCATGCCTTTGCGCACTACTTCTCAGATGTGCTGGCCGGTTGGATCATCGGCCTGACCTGGTCGGCGGTGTGTCTCCACCCGCGGTTGCTCGGCGGGCTGTTCTCACGCTTTGAGCCGCGTCCAGAGACATGGAGTCAAGGAGGGCTGTCGACGGGGGAGAGGACAACGTATCCGCCAAATCAGCAAGCGGCCTGAGAGAACCCTTCACGGACCCGTCCGACGAACTTTCCGCTCGAGGAACATTTCGTCCGCAGGTTCAACCCGTCCGCAGGTTCAACCCGTCCGCAATCGGCCCTCGATCGTGGCGATCGCCTGACGGACAGGCATTCGTCGATCAGGCCCTTCCACGTTGCTTCCGTCTTCAAGCCATCTTTGGACGCACTTCTCGGCCGCGATCACGGTGCTGTGACTGCGTTTGCCGAAATAGCGACCGATCTCGCTGAAGGCGCTTTGTGTCAACCGCCGAGCCAGATACATGGCAAGCATCCGTGGTTCACTCACGGCACGGCGCTGCTCGCGTGATTGCAGCGCGCCAGTGGGCAGGCCAAAGGCGTCGCACACCGCCTTTTGAATGTCCGACAATCCCACAGCGACGCGCCCTGCTTCCAACAGGTCGCCCAACTCCTGACGAACCAAGTCCCAAGTCAGCGGCGTTCCCTGCACCTGCTGGATCAACCGCAATCGGTTCACCGCGCCGATCAGGGCCCGTGCATCGCCGGACAATTGCTGAGCCAAATGTTCAAGCACACCCTCACGCAGTTGCAAACCGGCTCGTTCTGAGTACTGCTTCAAGACATTCCATCGCATTTCATCGTCGAGCGGCTGAATTGCAGCCACCACACCTGCCGACAGCCGGCCGATCAATTCGCCACCCCAACCTTCCAGTTCCAACGGGGGGCGATCCGCCGCGAACGCTAAAGGCTTCCGCCCCCGCAGCAGCGTATCCACCGTGAACAGCACTTCGCGGAGCGTGGCCTTCTTGCCGCTGAAGAATTGGACGTCATCGATCAGCAGCGCATCGACCTCGCGATAGCGCCGCCGAAAGCTGGGCAGTCCGCTTCCCCCAAGCGCGGCCATGAAGTCGTTCGTAAATTCCTCGGCCGAAAGCAGGATCACCCGTCGCATCCCGTACTTCGTCCGCAATCCTTCTTGAAGGGCTTGCAGGACGTGCGACTTGCCGACCCCGTGGGGCCCCCACAGGAACAACGGGTTCACGGTTCCCGGTGAGTCCAAAACCATCCGCGCGCTGGCCATCGCCAGCCGATTCCCCGAACCCTCGCACAACAAGTCCAGCGAGGCGTTCAGCCGACCGCCATTGCCGCGGCGGGCGGACCGTTCCGATTCAGCGCCGTCCAAATTGCGTTCTGCCGGACCGAACCGCAGGGCATCTGCGGCAACCTGTGAACTCGGGTCATTGACCGCCCCGTCCACGGAGGTGATCCGGACGAGAGCCGGCGAGCCTTCCCGCCGATCGGACGACCGACGTCGTAACTGGGCCGAGTTGGGAATGCTGCGTCGCCTGGCTTCCGAGGACTCTGCCCCTGCACCAGTCCGCGGCTCCGTCTCTTTCGATCGATGGTCGCGCCGCACCGACTCGTGATCCTCCGACGACTCATTGAGCCGAACGTCGATCGGCACCGACCGCCCGTACACTTCTTCAACCGCTGCCTGCAGTTCGGGTTGATGGCGGGAACGCATTCGATCAAACGCAAAGCGGGAATCGACCCAGAATACAACCGCGTCGTTCCCTGCATCGACGCGCACCCCGCGCGCGAACCACAGGAGGAACCGCTCCTCGCCCATCCGCTGTTCCAACGCGGCAATCAGTTCGCGGGTGAAATCCTTTCCCCCGTGGCGATCCGGAGCGGGCATACCGGTGGCACATCTCCTTCATGGACTGGGCCGACAAATTCCCCAACCGCAGAAGCGCGTCCTGTGACGCTCCTCCCTCCACTCGCGAGTCACCTAATCACAGCGGCGATCGTGTCCTCGCGTCGGGAGAAGCAGGGCCCTGCGGGCAGCGGGGTCCGGATTGTAGGTTAGCTAGCATTGAAGTCAAACGAGCGATCGCGGACTCGGCGAACCGGATCAAAAGTCGATCCGCGGAACCGCTCCACCGCAAGCGAAACGGTTGGATCCAGGATCGGCTGCCCAGGGTCGACCGGTCCGGCCAATCCGTGGAAAACCTGTCGACCCGCCGGACTTCCGCATCGCTAGGGGCAGTCCGACGGATCGATCTGCGCCGCGGAACCAATCGACGTAAGTTGTTTTCCGAAAAAGACTTCGCGATCAAATTCAAAAAAACCGTGGGATTCATAGAGCCGTCGAGCGGGGAGGTTTTGGGCATCGACTCCCAAAACGAGCCTGGATTTTCCCAGCTCCCGGCAAACCGTCTGGGCTTCCCGAAGGAGGACTCTGCCCAATCCTCGGCCCCGCATTGAGGAAATGACTCCCATGTAGGTCAACTCGCAGACGTCTCCGCCACGAGTCGGGGTCACAACCAACAAGCCCGCCGGCCGCCCATCGACCACCAGCGTTCGCCAACCCTGCGGGTCGAAGCCTGGAAGGGCATGATAGCCCTGCAATGTTTCGACGGCGGTGCGGAAATCCGACAGCCGGGGGCAATCCAGGCTGCCTTGAAAGGTCGCCTCCAGGAGCGCTGCCGTCTCGGATGCATCCCAACTCATCGCGACAAACTGATTGGATCGCAATTCCCAATGTGCCGGGGCATGGCCCTCGAGGTACCGAAGTTCCGTCAGCCGTTCAAACTGGCCCTCCACCAACCATTTTTCGGTCCACGCGTCCCCTGACACGGCTTGGAGGAAGTTGATGTTTTGAGCCGACAGGACCGCTTCGACCGATTGCAGCGTCTCGATCACGTGGGGAAGTGTCGACTCGTTTTCGCCCAACAGGCAACAGAGCACGGCGAGCCCACCGGCCGTGGGGCGAGCCGCTGCGGCGGCCACCAAGTGCCCGTCCAAATGACGACAGCCTCGAACGATCAACGGGGCGCCCGATCCACGTGGCTCCCCGAGCAGGTCGATGAGGATGGCCACGCGATGGCATGGAATCCGCTGCGTCAATTGTGGAATTGCCGCCCAAAGTTCTTCTGCCTCGATGGCTTCCACGATCATCGGCGACTGGGGATTCCCGCTGTTCATCCAGATCCAATCCGAAATGGCGAACACGCGGACGTAGGCTGGAGGAAAAGCATTGCCCCTCGGACGCGCCCAGCGATTCCTCGGCCCTGCGACTTCGCCACGAAATTCTAGCAACGCTCACGATCCCACGCGTCGACCGGAGGGTCGCTCCGACAAAGACGATTGCCGATCGCATCCAAGGGGAAACGGCAGCCCAAACGGGCTTGTGGCTGAGGTGATTTGAATTTCTTACGTCCGATCTTGATGATTCGATTGGTGATGAACCTTTGACTCGCCCGAGATCGACCCGCGGCTGTACGATGAGAACTGGGAACTTGAGCCATAAACAAGGAGTGGGGCCCGGCTAGCGGGTCATCCGTGGAGCGGCGGAGACGGATTTCGATTTCCCGCGGGCCGGTTGTGGGAAGGGAGAGCACACGCGTAACGGATCGGAGTCATTACATGCGGCAGGGCCAGTTGATCGTTGCTTGTCATGGGCACGCGTCGTCCCATGTGAAGCGCTTGGGCTGTGCGCTCGTCTTGCTATTTGCATGGAACGCTGCAAGTGCTCTCGGTCAGAATCCATTACAGGAACTCGAGCAACGCTTGCGAACGCGACTTGGCAGCGATGTGAACCAATCGCGAGAAGATACGAATCAAGGATCCGATCGCCCGGCTGTGGGGATGACGCTCGAGGAACAAGTCACGCCGGATGGACGCTCGTCATTGGTGGTGACCGAAGTCGAACCCGGCTCTCCTGCCGCGCTCGCCGGATTGGCTGCCGGAGATCGGATTGAACAACTGGGTCAGGTAGAGGCGACATCGCTGGCCGAAGCGTCGGCCGTCATCGAACAGTTGGCGGCTGATCGACGGATTGCGATGGTGGTCCGCCGCGGTCGACAACGAGTCCCGGTGTTGATCCGTATCATGCCTGGAGATGGCGCGACCGCCCAAACACCGCCTCTGGAACCGCCGAGTGCCGATCTCCCGCCACCGAAGAACGCGGATGGCGCTCCGCCCCGTTCAGCGGCGCCGCGCGAGAATGGACGTCTCGGCGTCGTTGTCGATGATCCTCGCCCCGGGGGACCGCGCCCAATCGCTCGCGGTGCAATCGTCCGCGAGGTAACGCCGGACTCACCGGCCGGGCAGGCCTTGATGAAAGCGGGCGACGTCATCGTGGCCGTCGACGGGAAGAAGATCGGTTCCGCTCGACAACTTACCGAATGGATGCAAACGACAGTCCCCGGTCAGCGAGTGGAAGTCACATACTTTCAGGGTGATTCATTGGTCCGAGCGCCGCTGGAACTTGCCGGACCGGAAGGATCGGTACCCCCGGTAGCGGCAGCACCCCCTGCGAACACCGAGCGTCGCGGCGGGCTAGGGAGCTGGATCGGCGGAATCTTGGGTGGCGGATCGCAAACGCCGGATCGGAACGCTCTTCCAGCCGACCGCTCAGTCCCTCTCGATGAACCTTTCAATGGGAATCCTCCAACGGAAGATCCGTTTCCTCTACCGCAAGCTCCAGGTGCCGCAACCGGCTCGATGGAAGATGGCACGGGAACGGGGCCTACAGCGGGACCGTCGAACGAATTGGAACCCTCTTCGCGAAGCACACCGCAATCCCCCGCGGGCGAACTGCCACCGCAGAGGAACGCCCCTGCCGGAGCAGGCGAGATCTCGCGGACTCAACTTCGACCGCCCGTGTCAAACGATGGCCCCAACCCGCCGTCGGCTCCCGTGCCGCAGCCACCCCCGCCAGGGGTCCGCAAGGGAAAGGCCGTTGACGACAGCACGTCGCCTCGCGTGATCGAGCTACTCCAAAGACTCGACGTGCGACTCCGTGCGATCGAAGCCCGTCTGACGGCCATCGAGGAACGGCTGGGACCGGATCTCGGTGAGTAACTTCCAGGATCGGGACGGGGCAGGCAATCACACGGCTCGGATGTCGACAATCGACCTCCAGTAACTACTCCACGAACGGGACTGACCGTGAAGCAGCAAGCGGTGCTGCAACAGCTTCGCGCTGCGATCTGTCTGCTGCAAAGTCCCGAGGGCGTCGAGTTGCGAAGGTCTTTGCCAGCGCTAGTTCAACCGCGTGTTCTGGTTGCCTGGCGAAACCAATACGGTGATCCGCTGGCTGGATGGCTCGCCAGGCTCTGCGAATTGACACCCAAGGCACGAGCAAAACTTGGCCCCTGGTCAGAGAGTTGGCTGTTCACGCGGAGAAGTTTGGAACAGGCCAGCAGTTGGCGGATCGCAAAGTACAAGGCAAGCCGCCTCCCTGCTCAATCCCGTGTGATCGATTTGTGTTGCGGCCTGGGGGTCGACCTCGCCGCGTTTGCTGCGGTCGGTTGGGCGATGGGAATCGAACGTGACCCCGAACTCTGTCTGATCGCGGCCGCCAATGCATCATGCGTCGCGCCGCAAAGGGTCGCCACGATCTGTGCCGATGCGCGCCGTTGTTCCCAAAGCGCAAACCGATGGATCCATGCAGATCCGGACCGACGACACATGGGAAAGCGTGCCACGGCAGGAGAACGGCTCGAACCAGGTCTAGGATGCCTATGGCAAATCCAATCCCAAGCGGCTGGCGCGGTCATCAAACTGGCTCCAGCCACCGTGGTCGATCCCGAGTACGCAAAGCAAGCCGAACTCGAATGGATCAGTGAATCGCATGAGTGCAAGCAGCAGCTGATTTGGCGCGGTGAGCCTTTCGCTTGCAAGGCGAGGCGGGCCACCAGAATCTGCTCAGACGGGGAATCGGTTTCGTTTGTCGGTTCGCCTCAGACAGCCTGTTCCACCGTTACCGACCCGCTCGATTGGCTCATCGATTTTGATCCAGCCATCCGTGCCGCTGGATTGTCCGAGTCCTTCGCTGAGGCGCACGGTTTGCTGGCGGTCGGCGGGCCCCATGGCTTCTTCACGACCGACTGTGCGGGATCCGCATCCGAATCGCTTCTGCATGGGTTGGCCCGCCGATTCAAAGTCGAATCGGTCGTTCGGCTGGACCGCCGCACAATCCGACATGAACTGCGGGCACAACGCGTCCGCGTGACTGCCGTGCACCCTCGCGCTGTTCGCGGTGGATGGCCAACCGACCCGCGGCTCTGGAATGACCAGTCCACCACGAGCGATTCAACGCGGCATCGAGTCTTGCTCCTCTCTCAAGCGGGCCAGAGCGGCTTCGCCGCTATCTGCAGTTCCGCCGAATCGAACCTCGATCACTGAATCTGCTCATCGCCGGTCGCCCCAAGTCATAGGTCCCCGTCGCGCTGAATGGCCGGCAAAATCGAGATTGACGGGCCTTCTGTCCGCGGGGTACCGTCCTCCCTTGCCAGTGGCGGTGTGGGCTCGGTACGCAAGCTTCACACGCCCAAAAGCGCTGAAGGAACGCGCGTATCGGACAACCAGATGGTTATCCGTTTTCCTGCCCAAAGTTGATTGCAAGGATGCTCACCGATGGTGTTGGACCGCTCCCGGGTTGTCGCGTGCACTTTTTCCCTCGGCGTGTTGCTGGTCGGGCTATCGGCTTTGAACGGTTGCGGCAAAAGCACACCAGCTCCCGCAGAAGGGACACGTGCAGGCGAACTGTCCACAACTGTTGCCGCAGTAAAACCTGAAGCTCCCAGCGGCGTCGATGCCGCGTTGCCCGTCGTGCGTCAGTTCCTCGACGCGATGCGCCGCGGGGGTGCCGACAGTCAGGCCCAAGCGTTGCTGACCAGTGAGGCACAACGCGTCACCACTTCGAACGGGCTGATTCTTCAGCCAATTGGGGCCCCGGACGCCACATACGAGGTCACTCGGGCTGAACCTTACCCCGGGGAACCGAATGCATGCCTCGTTCACAGTCGATGGCAGGAGCCCGACGGCCAAGGGGGGACGGCTCATTACGAAGTGGTGTGGATGCTTCAAAAAGAGGCCGAAAACTGGCGGATCTCGGGACTGGTATTGGAGACAGACCCCAACTCTGACCCGATTTCCATCGATTTCGAAGACGCGAAAGACGTTCTAGCAAAACTAAGTGGAGAGAATCCTGACGGGGATGCGCCCCCCAAACAGGAGGGGTCAGCGGCGGGCGATGCAGCGATGCAAACGGCATCGGCCCCGTCCAATCGCCAGTGACATTCCCGAAAAAGGTCCGCTTGCCGATCGTCGCAAGTCTTTTTGGAGAAGAAGCTTAGAGCCTTCATTTTCGGATTGGCAGGGGAACCCGCGCGACGCGATCGGGCTGCATGGGCCTCGCAGGCGATGCAGCCCGTCTGCAATTGGGACCCGAGCGGGCCGTGGGGGACCGACCTGCGACATGTCGCAGCTGGACTTGCTCACCTCATTGACAGCCACCCCCACCGGGCTAACCTATTGACCGCAATTGCGCGACCGTTACGAACTGCGGACTTCGCCCAGTCACCCGGATCGTCAAAGCTTCACAGGGAAGCTAACGTTGAATCCGGGGAACCGACCGGCGAGGGGAACCTTCCGAGTTGAGTGTCGAAGGTTCTGTCGCGCCGGGGTTTCTCACCGTATCTGGAGGTTGGGTTTCATGAATCGTTCGGTGATTTTCGGCGTGGCGGTGCTGACTGCCCTCGTCGGTTTGGCGGTGGTTTCGAATGATACGGCCGTTGCCGGCCATCATTCGGACTGCAACGGTTGGCGTGCCAACCGCTGTGGTGGTGGGTTCCTTGCGCGGATGCATGCTCGCCATGCCGCCAAGCGTTGTGGTGGTTGCGATGCGGCAGCAGCCAGCTGCTGCGAGCCGGCTCCTGCGCCGGAATGCGGCGGTAGCGAATGCGGCGGTAGCGATTGTGGCGGTCGTCGTCATCGTCACGGCCTGTTCGCTCGGTGGCGTGCCCGTCGTTGCAACGGCGCTGCCCAGAGCTCATGCTGCGAACCAGCACCCGCACCGAGTGGCTGCGAGACGGGTTGTGGCGACGCTGGTTGCGGCGATGCCGGCTGCGGTGGCTGCGAAGGCGGCTGCGGCGGCGAAGTGATCGTCGAAGAGCACGTCCACGAAGCAGCGGCTCCGGAAGCCAGCTCAAGCGACGCTCCGCCGGCTCCCGCTGGAACCGATGCCTAATCTTGGAACTTGAATGCGGCCGATTTGCCGCTTCAGGCATCCATGACAAACAAGGACCCTCGCCCTTTCGGGCGGGGGTTTTTTTGTCTAGCGTGGGCCACGGTTCCAGGAGCATCCTGGATCCGTAGACCGCATCCGACATCACGGAACAGCATGCAGCTCATGGCAGATCAGAACCAACGTGGAGAGCCTTTGGACGAGTCGGTCTCTCCGCGGGCAAGAGGCTGGCTCTCGTTGGCGCTCGTCTTGCATGTCGGGATCATGGGGATTGCGTGGTCGGTCTCCGGAGGCGCATCGGCCCTGCAAATGAGATTGCTGAGCATCCTTGGCCCGTACTTGGGCGGGCTCCATGTGGCGCCCCCGGTTGGCTTGGCTTGGGTGGATGGTGCCGCGATGGGGCAGCCGCACCGT
>Ga0114939_10003435_pt1 | contig 11090 bp, 6 predicted proteins | sample AshMeaCrysSpring_FD_87196 | JGI IMG/M metagenome (GOLD analysis project Ga0114939, IMG submission 87196) | Groundwater microbial communities from Big Spring, Nevada to study Microbial Dark Matter (Phase II) - Ash Meadows Crystal Spring | ecosystem: Environmental > Aquatic > Deep subsurface >... | reverse complement strand
TCGCGACGGGTCAGCCGATCGTCACCGGCGATCGCCTGCGCAGCGTCAATGGCCGCGTCGAGTTGCGCACCGAGCATCACGCGCTGTTCATCGATGCCGCGGCGATGCTGGACTTCCCCGCCGATGGCGTCGTGCGCCTGCCGGCCGGTCGCGTGCGCGTGCTCGTCGTCGACGATGCGGGGCTGTCGACGTTCGGCGGCAAGCCGCTCCGGATCGAAACACCCACGGCGATGGTACGGCTCGTCGACGTCGGCGACGTCTCCATCGCGGTGTCACTTGGCACCCGCGGCGACGAGACGCTCGTGACGGCACTGCTCGGCCGCACGGAACTCGCCACCGACCGCGAGGTGGTCGTCGTCGAGCCGCGGGACACCGTGCTGGCGCGGGCCTTCGACCGGCCCGTGCGGATCGACGGCACGCCCCGCGCGGGCGACTTCGACCTTTGGGTGGATGCGCGGGTTGGGGCCGCACGCCCCACGGCCTCCGCCGGTTACCTGCCGGCACCGCTGACCGTCTATAGCGGGACGCTCGACGCCAACGGCACGTGGGGCGTGGAGCCGGACTACGGCGATGTCTGGTACCCGACGGTGGAGGTCGGCTGGCGGCCGTACTCCGTGGGCTCCTGGCGCTACGCGGGCTACTACGGCTGGATGTGGGTCGGCGGGGGGGCCTGGGCCTGGCCCACCCATCACTACGGCCGCTGGGGTTGGCGCGCCAATCGCTGGTTCTGGGCGCCCGGCCCGGTGTGGGGCCCGGCGTGGGTCGCGTGGGGCACGGCCCCCGGCTACGTGACGTGGTGTCCGCTCGGCTGGAACAACGGCCCGGTGTTCTCGCTGTCGGTGTCTTTCGGCACGAGCTACGGCTACTACGGCTGGGGCGGGTACTACGGGTCGTACTACCCCTGGCGCGGCTGGACGGTCATGCCAGCACGGCACTTCCGCCACGGGGTGCACGTGTCGCACTACGCGCTCGACGGGCGACGTGTTCGCGATCTCGACGGCCGTCACTTCAACGTGTACCGCCGGCCGCCCTCTTCGTCGGGCCAGTTCCGCGGCGACGACTGGGCGCGCGCCGGGGGCTCCGGGCACCGCGCGGTGCCGCGCGGCAGCCAGCCAGCCTACGGGGGCCAGGGTGCGCGCGCGCAGGGCCACGTTGCCGACACGCTGGGCGCCCGCCGTGGCGGCGCAGACAGCGGGCGCGCTCCGGGCAGTCCCGTTTCCGGGTCCCGGCCGGGCGAGTTTGCCTCCGGGGTTCGCCGCGCGCCGGACGGTGCGTCGCGCGTCCGCAGCGGTGGCGTCGCGGCAGCCGAGGGTTCGCGCGCCGCGACGTCGGGCTACGCCGCGCGCACGGTGCCCCAGGCCGCGGATGGCGGACCCGAACGGGGCAGCGCTCCCCGCGCCAGTGCCACTCCCTATCGCCGCGCGGACACCTCGCCCCGGTACCAGGCGCCGCGCGAGGGCGGATCGCACGTCCAGGAACCGGCAGTGCGCGGGCCCTCGTCGGTGCCTCGCACCGAGGTGTTGCGCGGCGCGTCCTCACCGTATCGCGCGCCGGCGTATGCGCCCAGAGCCGAAGTGCCTCCGTCTCGGGGCCCCTCGCCGAGCTCGCCCTCGTATCGACGCGACGACGCACTAGCCTCGCAAGCCTATCGCGTGCCGTCTTCGCCGCGATACGACGCGCCCCGGCCGCCGGTGTCGACCCTCACCCCGCGCTACGAGGCACCGCGCCGGTCCGCCCCGTCGTACCAATCCCGTTCGGAGGGTGCGATGCCGTCCGACCGGAACACCATGCCGTCCTCCTCGCAGCCGCGCTATCAGGCACCGTCGTCACAGCCTCGGCAGGACCGCTCGTGGTCGGCCCCGCGGGGCGGCGGCGAGGGCGGTGGGCGCAGCTACGCGTCGCCGCGCAGTGGCGGAGGCAGCGACGGCGGCAATCACAGTGCTGGCCCCAGCCGGTCAGGAGGTGGCGGACCGTCGTCTGGCGGCGGTCGACGCGCCGCGCCCCGCCGCTGATATCCTGACCGGAGCATGGTGACCCGCGTTGTCATCACACTCGCGCGCCAGTTCCTGGTCATCTCGCTCTTCGCGCTGGCGGCCCTGCTCGGCCTGCTGAGCGGGGTGCTGTTCGTCTATGCGGGCGACGTGCCGGAGATCTCGGCGCTCGACGACTACGCGCCGAGCACGATCACCCACGTGCACGCGGCCGACGGCACGGTGCTCGACGAGTTCGCAACCGAGCGTCGGGTCGTGATCCGCTACGACCAGATCTCGCCGCGGCTGCGGCAGGCCATCGTCTCGTCGGAGGACCGCGAGTTCGACTCGCATTTCGGACTCAGCGTCCCGCGCATCGTGATTGCGCTGGCGAAGGACCTGCTGGAGCGGCGCAAGGCCTCCGGCGCGAGCACGCTGACGCAGCAGCTCGCCCGCAACCTGTTCCCCGACACGATCGGCTTCGAGAAGACGTGGGAGCGAAAGATCAAGGAGGCCATCGTGGCCATCCAGATCGAGAAGCGCTTCACGAAGTCCGAGATCTTCACCCTCTACTGCAACCAGATCTACCTGGGTCACGGGGCCTATGGAGTGGAGGCGGCCTCGCGGATCTACTTCGGCAAGTCGGCAAAGGACCTGTCGCTGCCCGAGGCCGCGTTGATCGCGGGGATCATCCAGACGCCGGGCCGGCAGAGTCCCTACGTCGACCCGGAGCGCGCGCGCGGCCGGCGCAGCTACGCCCTCTCCCGCATGGCCGAGGACGGCCACGTCACGCCGGCCGAGGCCGAGGCCGCGCGGGAGTCGCCGATCCTCACCGTGGGCCTGCCGACGCAGGAGAACGCGGTCGCGCCGTACTTCGTCGAGGAGGTGCGGAAACACGTCGAGTCGAAGTACGGGGCCAAGGCGCTCTACGAGAGCGGGCTGACGATCCGCACGCCGCTCGACCCGACGCTGCAGCGCGCGGCGGCGCAGGCCCTCCAGGACGGGCTGCGCGAGATCGACAAGCGACGCGGGTGGCGGGCGCCGAAGCGCAACGTCGACGGGAACGGCGAGGGCATCGATGCGGTGTCGTTCCCCCGCTGGAAGCGGCCCATGCAGCCCGGGGACGTCGTACCGGGCGTCGTTCGCACGGCCGAGGCCACGCGTCTCGTGGTACGCGTGGGGAGCGCCGAGGTCGAGATCGGCCGGAACGGCTTCGCGTGGACCGGCCGTGGCAGCGGGACCGCACTCGTCAAGCCGGGCGACGTGGTGGACGTGCGCCTGGGCGGGCCACTCCCTGACGGGGGAACTGCGCCCGCGAGGCTCGAGCAGACGCCGCTCGTCGAGGGCGCCGTCCTGGCGATCGAAAACCGGTCGGGCCACATCCTGGCGATGGTGGGCGGGTACAGCTTCGATCGCAGCAAGTTCAACCGTGCGGTGCAGGCCCTGCGGCAGCTCGGGTCCACCTTCAAGCCGATCGTCTACGCGGCGGCGGTGGACCGCGGCTTCACGCCGGCCTCGGTCCTGGTGGACGAGCCCGTGAGCTTCCCGGGCGGGAGCGGCCGCGCCTATTCGCCGAGCAACTACGACCACCGCTTCTGGGGCCCGCTCACACTGCGCCACGCACTCGAACAGTCGCGCAACGTCCCGGCGGTGCGGCTGATGGACTCGCTCGGCCCCAAGACGGTGCTCTCGTACGCCAAGCGCTTGGGGTTCACGGCGAACTTCCCGCCCTATCTCTCGACGGCGCTCGGAGCCGGCGAGGCGACACTGCTCGAGGTCACCAGCGCTTTCTCGGTCTTTCCCAACCAGGGCGTCCGGATGGCGCCGCAGGCCATCACGACGATCGTCGATCGCGAGGGCAACCTGGTCGAGGAAAACCGGCCGCAACCCGACGACGCGCTTCGGGCCGACACGGCCTACGTGATGACCAGCCTCCTCCAAGGGGTCGTGCAGCGCGGGACCGCGGCCAGGGCCGCGGCGCTCGACTGGCCGCTCGGCGGCAAGACGGGCACCACGAACGACTACACGGATGCCTGGTTCGTGGGGTTCGACCCGGACATCACCGTCGGGGTCTGGGTGGGCTACGACCAGAAGCGCCCGATTGGCCCCTCCGAGAGCGGCTCGGCCGCCGCGCTGCCAATCTGGATGGACGTGATGCGCGCCTGGATCGCCACCCGCCCTGAGCGGCCGGCCTTTGCGACCCCCGGCAACGTGGTCCTCGTCGCCGTCGATCCGGCCACCGGATCGCCAGCCGCCCCGGGGACACCGGGCGCCATCCCGGAGGTGTTCATCTCGGGCACGCAGCCCGACGCCGGGGTCTTTCCGTAACAGCCCAGCACCACGCGCCGTCGTTGCCCCGCTGCCACCGGGCGGTCACGACGCCCGTCCCTACACGTCGTCGGTATCGCTGGCGGCGGCGAGCGTGCCCTCGGCCCGGTGCAAGAGGTACGACTTGATGAAGTGGTCGATGTCGCCGTCGAGCACGCGGTTGACATCGCCCACCTGCTCCTTCGTGCGGTGGTCCTTGATCATCTGATACGGGTGCAACACGTAGCTGCGGATCTGGCTCCCGAACCCGATCTCCCGCTTTTCGCCGCCGATCTGCTCGAGGCGGTCGCGCTGCTCCTTCATCTTCAGGTCGTAGAGCCGGGCCTTGAGCACCTTCGTCGCGGCGTCGCGGTTGCGGTGCTGCGACCGCTCGTTCTGACACGACACCACGATGCCCGTCGGCAGGTGCGTGATGCGGACGGCCGAGTCCGTCACGTTCACGTGCTGGCCGCCGGCACCGCTCGATCGGTAGGTGTCCACGCGGATGTCCTTGTCCTCGATGACGATGTCCACGTCCTCGGGGAGCTCGGGCCAGACGAACACCGAGGCGAAGGACGTATGGCGGCGCGCCGCCTGGTCGAACGGCGAGATGCGCACGAGCCGGTGGACCCCGGCCTCGGCCGAGAGGAGGCCGTAGGCGAACTCGCCGGTCACCGTCATCGTGGCGCTCTTGATGCCGGCGTCCTGCCCGGGCTGCAGGTCGATGACGTCGCGCTTGAAGCCGCGGCGTTCGGTCCAGCGCAGGTACATGCGCAGCAGCATCTCGGCCCAGTCCTGCGACTCGGTGCCGCCGGCCCCGGGGTGGATCGTGACGATGGCATTGCTGCGGTCGTGCTCGCCCCCGAGCATCTTCTTGATCTCGGCGGCGTCCACCTCGGTCTGCAGCTCGTCGAGGCCGCGGTCGAAGTCCTCGTCGACGGGCTCGCCCTGATCGAGCCACTCGCGGACGACGGCGAGGTCGTCGGTGGTGGTCTTCAGCTTGCTGGCGAGGTCCACGTCCTCGCCGAGGCGGCGACGCCGCTGGAGCACGCGCTGGGCCTCGGCCTGGTTGCCCCAGAAGTCGGGTGCGGCGATGCGCTGTTCGAGCCGGGCGATTTCCTGTTGGGGGCGAGCGGCCTCAAAGATAACTCCGCAGGCCGGCGGCCCGCTTCATGAGGTCTTCGTACCGGCGGATCTGGTCGTCACGATTGAGTGTCACGCGAGGCTCCCTGCACGGGCCGCCCGGCGCGGCGCCGGGGCCAAGCCCAGAGGACGCCGCTCAGCAGGACCGAGGCCCAGGCGAACGAATCTCCGATTGTAGCGTAGGACGTGCGGTGCGTGAGCAGCCGCACGTCGGCGACGAGCGCCGCCTCGACGAACAACCCGCTGCGCACGACCGGGCGCCCGTACGGATCCACCACGGCGCTGATGCCGGTGTTGGCCGCGCGCAGCAGGTACCGTCCCTGTTCCACGGCCCGCACGCTGCCCTGCTCGAAGTGCTGGAACGGCGCCGAGCTCATGCCGTACCACGCGTCGTTGGTGATCGTGGTGAGCAGGGCGCTCCCCTCGGCGACGGCTTGGCGCGCGATCTCGGGGAACACCGACTCGTAGCAGATCGCCGTCGTCACGCGGTGGCCGGCAACGGGGAACGTGCTGAGGTCCTCGCCCGCGCTGAAGCTCGACACCGACTCGACGAGCGGTCCGACGAAGAAGAGCAGCGACGAGAGCGGGACGTACTCGCCGAACGGGACGAGATGCATCTTTCGGTAGGCGCCGGCTGTCTGCCCGTCGGGCCCGACCAGATAGGCCGCGTTGTAGTACCTGGGCGGCGACTCGGCCACGATCTCGTCGCTGCCGACGAGCAGGGCGGCGCCGCTCTCGCGCGCGAGATCGGCGAGCGCCGCGCGGCCGGGCGCCGACCCGGCGTAGACGAAGGGGGTCGAGGTCTCGGGCCACACGATCAATGCCGCCCCGCGCCGCGCGGCATCGCGGCTGAGGGTCAGGTAGCGCTCGAGGATCCAGGATGCGTGGCTGCGGTCCCACTTCACGTCCTGCGGGATGTTGCCCTGCACCACCGCCGCGCGCAGCGGCACCCCGGCGCGCAGGAGCTCACCGCGCGACACGCGCCACTGGCCCCACGCCGCGCACCCCGTCACGATGCCGAACGCGGCGAGCAGGGCCGGCACCGCTCGGCGATCGCGCACGAGCAGGGCGTGGGCCACCGCGGCCGACGGCAGCGCCACCAGCGCCGACACGGCGTAGATCCCGCCGAGGCTCGCCACCTGCAGCACGGGCGGCGCGGTGGCCTGGCTGTAGCCGAGCAGCACCCAGGGAAACCCGGTGAAGAGCTGCGCCCGCGCGAACTCGGTCGCCACCCAGACGAGCGGTCCGGCGAGCAGCGCCCGGCTGCCCCACCGGCGGACACTCCGCGCGAGGATGAGCGAGGCGAGCCCGGGGTAGATCGCGAGATAGCCGACGAGCAGGCCGGTGACGGCGACGGCGACCGGCCGGGCGAGCCCGCCGTAGACGACCATCGTGTCGGCAACCCAATAGACGGTGGCGGCGAAGTAGACCGCTCCGGTCAAGGCGCCCGCGGTGAAGGCGCTCCGCCAGGGGCCGCGCGCGGTGCGCGCCGCCCCGAGGAAGAACGGGACGAGCGCGGCCCACCCGAACGCGGGGTGCCCGAACTTGGGGAAGCTCAGCGCGAGCAGGAGGCCCGCGACGACCGCTAGCGCGTGGTGACCCAGGGCTTGAACTTCTCTTCCTTCTCGAGCCGCTGGCGCACGCGGTCGGCCTCGCGACGGTCGGGGAACGAACCGACGCGGACGCGGTACATGCGCACGCCGGGGCCCGTGGAGGGATCCACGAAGGCCTGGTAGCCGCGGCCGGTCAGGCGTCGGGCCAGGGCGTCGGCTTCCCCGCGCTCACGGGTGGCCGCCACCTGCACGGTGTACTGGCCGCGCCGTGCCGGAGGCGGGGCCGCCGGCGGAGGGCTGGCTGCGGCGGCCGCCGCGGCGGGGCTGGTCGGGGCTGCCTCCCGCGGGGCTCCCGGTTTCCCGGCCGCCTTTGGGGAGGGCGACGCCGCTGGCGGCGGCGCTGCCGCAGGCTCGGTGTCGCCGGCCGCTCCTGCCGGCAGCTCGTCGACGGGCGCCTGATCGGCGGGGAGCTGCTTGAAGTACGAGAGCGCGTCGGGGGAAGGCGTGTCGCCAGCCGGGACGGTGCCGGCCGATTCGGTTTCCCCGAGGGCCGCCGCCGCGCTTCCAGCCGGCGCGGCCTGGGCCTGCGCCACAGGGGCGCCGCGCACGCCGCGGCCGACGAGTACGCCGCAGAGGAAGATCACGATGGAAACGGCGGTGGTGGCCATGAAGAGGAAGACGAGCTGCTTTCCACTAAGGTGGATCTCGTGGAAGCCGTCGTCTCCCCCGCCACGCGCGTCGCGGGCGTCGCTTGTCATGTGGTCTTGGTGGTGTCCTGGCTCCGGAGCACGTTGAGCAACTCGATCGGCAGCGGGAAGAGGATGGTGGAGTTCTTCTCGGAGGCGATCTCGGTGAGCGTCTGGAGGTAGCGCAGCGTGATCGTCATCGGCTCGGACGCGATCACGTGGGCAGCCTGGGACAGCTGCTCGGATGCCGCCAGCTCGCCTGACGCGTGGATGATCTTAGCACGCTTCTCGCGCTCCGCTTCGGCCTGCCTAGCCATCGCGCGCTGCATGTCGGGCGGCAGATCCACGTGCTTCACCGCGACAGCCGACACCTTGATGCCCCACGGGTCGGTGTGCAGGTCGAGGATCTGCTGCAGCTGCTGGTTCAGCCGCTCCCGCGCCGAGAGCAGGTCATCGAGCTCCACCTCCCCGAGCACGCTGCGGAGCGTGGTCTGGGCCAGCTGGGAGGTGGCGTAGTTGAAGCTCTCCACCTCGATGATGGCCCGCTTGGGGTCCATCACGCGGAAGTAGACAACCGCGTTCACCTTCACCGACACGTTGTCCTTCGTGATGACGTCCTGCGGCGGCACGTCGAGCACGACCGTCCGGAGGCTCACGCGGACGATGCGGTCGATGGGCGCGAACACCAGCACCACGCCGGGCCCCTTGGGCTCGGCGAGCACCTTGCCGAGACGGAAGATCACGCCCCGCTCGTACTCGTTGAGGATCTTGATCGAGCTGATCACGTAGAGCACAACGACGAGCGCCACCATCAACAGCGGGGTGATCGTCACAACGTCCTCCCTTCCGGCGCGCCCGGGCGCCGAACCGTCAGCGTCAGACCGTCGAGGCCGGCCACCTCGACCGGCGTTCCGGCCGCAACGGCGTCGGCGGCCGTCGCGTTCCAGATCTCGCCGTGCACCGACACCCGGCCGACACCGCCGGGCGGGATCGTCTCGAGCACGACCCCGCGTTCACCCTGCATGCCGGCCGCGCCGGTCTCCGACCGACGGCGTTGCGCGTCCACGGCCAACTTGACCAGGAACAGCGTCACTCCGGCCACACCCAGCACGACCGGCAGGACCAGCTGCAGGCCGAGGCGCATCCCGGGCACCGGTGCGTCGAAGAGCATCAGCGACCCGAACACGAGGCTCACGATCCCGCCGAGCGCGAGCACCCCGAAGCTCGCCACCTTCACCTCGAGCACGAGCAGCAGCAACCCGAAGAGCAGCAGGAGCAACCCCACGTAGTTCACCGGGAGCACCTGGAACGCGAAAAATGCGAGCAGGAGACAGACGCCGCCCACCACGCCCGGCAGCACGAGGCCCGGGTTCCACAGCTCGATGGTGAGGCCGAGCGTGCCCAGGCTGAACAGCAAGTAGGCGATCTGCGGGTGCGCGACCGCGCTCAGCAGGCGCTGCCGCCAAGTCATCTGCACCGATTCGCGCCGCGCCTGCCCCAGCACGAGGGTCGTCGTCGTCCCATCGAACCGCCGGACGCTGCGGCCGTCGAGCTGCCGCAGGAGGTCGTCGACGTCCCGCGCCACGAGGTCCACGAGCGGGGGCGTGGCCGTTCGCGCCTCCTCGTCGGTGAACGCGCGGCTCTCGAGGACCGCCTGCTCGGCGAGGGTCACGTTGCGGTTGCGCTTGGTGGCGAGCGTGCGGGCGTACGCCGCCACGTCGGCGGCGGCCTTCTTCGAGACGGTCTCGCTCGTCGGCTGCCCATCGCCTGAGACGGGGTGCGCGGCCCCGATCGAGGTGCCGGGTGCCATCGCGCCGACGTCGGCCGCGAGGACGATCAGGAAGCCGGCCGATGCGGCCCTCGACCCGGAGGGCGCCACGAGCACCGCCACTGGGGTCCTGGCCGCGATCATCCGCGTGACGATGGTGCGCGTGGAGTCCACGAGGCCACCAGGTGTGCGCAGCACGAACACCACGAGGGCGGCCCCGTCCCGGTCGGCGCGGTCCATCGTCGCGACCATGAAGTCGGCAGAGACGGGATGGATGATGGCGTCCACCTCCGCCGTCACGACGAGTGGCGTGGCGGCGGGTGCGAGAGGATCCGCACCCAGCGGAGCGCCCGACGCGGCCAGGCTCGCAGCGAGCAGCAGCAGCCAGCGCGCGGGCAACGCGTGACGAGGCATGAGGCGCACCCCGGTAACTGATGGTACGCTACGCCGCGCCCGTGGTGAAGTCAACGCGCGAGCGCGTTGATGCGGGAGAGCAGCGCCCGGGCCTCCGCCGAGTCGGGCTCGAGTGCGAGCGCGCGATCCACCTCGGCGCGTGCCCCCGCGACGTCGCGTGCCTCGACGAGCGCCTGCCCGAGGACGACGTGGCCGGCCGCCGTCTCCCCGGCCCACAACGCCACCCGGGCCGACTCGGCGGCATCACGCACGTGACCGGTGCGAAGTTGGATGCGCGCGAGCAACAGCAGGGCGTCGCGGTCGTAGGGCGAGAGGAACAGCGCGCGGCGCACGGCCCCGAGCGCCTCGCTGTCCTTGTGCTGCGCGTAGTAGCGCTCGCCCTCGTCGATCTGCAGCCGAGCCATGTCGCGCCGTTGCGGCTCGGCGGCCTCGGCCAGACCGCGGTCGAAACGCACGGTGTGGAGCGGCTCGGGGCTGTCCTTCACGCGCTCCAGGTTGCGCGCCAGCGGCTCGCCCGGCCGGCTCTCGTCCTCGTAGCGCGCCGACAGGCGGCGGGCCAGCTCGCGTTCGCGCACGGCCTCGGCGTCCGCCCCGTGCGACAGCAGCGCCACGCCGAGCACGTAATGGGCGTCGCTGTCGGAGGGGTCCCGCCGGACGGCCTCACGCAGCCAGTAGATGGCCGCGTTCGCGTCGCGGGCCAACGCATAGGCGTACCCGAGATTGAAGAACAGGTCCGGGTCGTCTGGGTCGAGCTCCGCGGCCCGATGGAAGAAGTAGGCCGGGCTCCCGGCCTCGGCGCCACCGCCACGACGGAGCTGCACGACGCCCAGGTTGTTGAGCACGCCGGGCGCGGCCTTCGCGTCGGCCAGTCCCGTCAAGGTCGCGTACGCCTCCTCGTACTGATGCAGTTCGATGAGCGACCGCGCCGCGGCGAACTGCGCGTCGCGGGCGAGGGGCGACGCGGCCGGCACGCCCCGGGCTGCCTGCAGCGCGAACTGGTGATCGCCGGCCTCGGCCTGGGCCTCCCACAGGGCCAGCCGCGCACGATCGTATCCAGGATACTTCTCAATGGCGGCGCGGAGGAGGCGGATCCGTGCGTCGGCCGCGCCCGCGACCACGCCCTTGACGTACAGCTCGAAGGCATCGAGCGGCACCTCGCCGTCACGCCGCACGACGTTGTCGGAAATCGTCGCGCCGGCGTCGCGCGCGAGGTGTCGCGCCACACGGCGGGACACGGCCACCAGATCGG
>Ga0114939_10003434_pt1 | contig 11090 bp, 11 predicted proteins | sample AshMeaCrysSpring_FD_87196 | JGI IMG/M metagenome (GOLD analysis project Ga0114939, IMG submission 87196) | Groundwater microbial communities from Big Spring, Nevada to study Microbial Dark Matter (Phase II) - Ash Meadows Crystal Spring | ecosystem: Environmental > Aquatic > Deep subsurface >... | reverse complement strand
GGCGAGCCGCCTCCAATAGCGTGCGGACAAGCCTTTCGTCAGGCACCGTCGCGTGACTCGCTCCGTCGTTCGCCGGTGCTGCAGGGGGCTTCCAGCTGCGAAACTCATGAGGCGGCAATGGAGTCTGTGAATCGGGCGAAGCGATCAATCGGGCCAAGCCATCAAGATTGTCGATCAGTCGCAAGCGAGCATCTTCGTCGGTGTGGTTCAGAATTCCGATGGGTCCGCGATATCCGCTCCGCCGAATCACCTCCAACCATTCACGATCTCGGTCCCCCGCACTGATCGGCAGGATCTTCAAGCCACGCGCCTCACCGTCCGTGGCCATGCCATTGAGGTTCAGGCAAATCAGATGCGGCTGCATCCGCTGCAGCAACGGAGCGAACTGGTCTAACCGGTCATGACCGTGATGAAGGTTGTAGACGATGCCGACATTCGGCATGTTCATTGATGCGAGGATCGACAACTGATTGTCGGGATCACCAAACCAGCCGCCGTGGTTGTACAGCCCCACCTGACATCCGATCCGCGCAGCCGCTTCGCAGATCGGTCGCAGTCGCGCGACTTCCGCAGCGACTTTTTCTTCTTGCGTGGCACCCGGCGGATCGCCCCCCATGACCCACAGCTGCGTTTTGATCTGCTCCTTCTCCAGCAGTTCCAGAATCATCCGTGCTTCATCGTTCAGCACCGTAGGAAACCACCATGCGAACAGCTCGATCTGATGCTTCCTCAGTTGAGCGATCTCGTCGCTGAAGGTGGGGATGTGCTCGGCCCGGTAGTCGTAGGCGAGGCGGCGGATTCCCAGCTCGTTCAACATTTCCGCCCGCTCGGCGGGCGTCCTGTGTTGGCTGTCGAACGGCACGATGCACCAGGCGACCAGGTTGTCCAAGTGAAACGGACCCGCCGCCGGGTCGCGCAGCGTTCTCAATGTGGCGGCCGCAGGCATCGCTTGTTCCGCTGCGGGCTTGTCTTCGGCGCCGCAACAGGCGCCTCCGCTGACACCCCACAGGACTGCCAGTACCCAGGCTCGCCATCCCCTCCCCCACGGACTGTCACTTGCTGCCTGCATGTCTTTTGCACACTCCTGTCCATCGCCCGATCGCTCAACGCAGACGGTTTCCCTTCGACTATTGTACTGACGGTCCGGTAGTCCCCGATCACCACCCTGTCAGAGAACGTCCGTGTCCAAAGTCCCGACACGCGCCGACGCCGTGCAGCTCGATCGCCTTGATCGGCTGGCCGCCTACCGTGCCCGATTTTCCCTGCCAGCCGATGTGTGCTACCTCGACGGAAATTCGCTCGGCGCCTTGCCTCGCGGGACCTCGGCCCGCCTGCATCAGGTCATCGAGCAACAATGGGGCCACGACCTGATCCGCAGTTGGAACGCACACGGTTGGATCGATCTGCCTCAGCGGATCGGGGCCGCCCTCGCGCCGTTGGTGGGGGCCTCTGCGGATGAGATCATCGTTTGTGACTCCGTCAGCGTGAACCTGTTCAAGCTGCTCAGTGCCGCGCTTCGGCGGAATGATCCGCGAAAGGTGATTTTGACCGAGGCCTCGAACTTTCCCACGGATGTGTACGTGGCTCAGGGGCTGGTGCGGACCGGGGTCTCCGCTGCCGAACTGCGGGTGGTACCCCGCACGGAGCTTGAGTGCAACCTGGACGAGCACGTGGCCGTATTGTTGCTGACGCACGTCGACTACCAGTCGGCCGCGGCGCATGACATACGGCGTCTGACGGACCAGGCCCATCGCGCCGGCGCGTTGGTGCTTTGGGATCTTTCACACAGTGTCGGGGCGATGCCACTTTCATTGGCTGACGATCAAGTCGATTTCGCAGTGGGCTGTGGCTACAAATATCTCTGCGGCGGTCCCGGCGCGCCTGCGTTCGCCTTCGTCGCGCAGAGGCACCTGCCGCAACTGGAAAGCGCGCTCGTCGGTTGGATGGGACACCAGCAACCCTTCGCGTTCGCGATCGACTATCGGCCCGCCGACGGTATCGACCGGTTGCTTTGCGGCACACCCCCGATCCTCAGCATGATGGCTCTGGAGGTCGGCGTGCAGTTGATCGCGGAGATCGGCATCACGGCGATTCGCGAGAAGTCACAAGCACTCACTGAGTTCTTCCGACAGTGCGTTGAACCTTGGCTGGCGGAGTCGGGCCTTCGCTGGGGATCACCGCTTAATCCGACGCAGCGCGGCAGCCATCTCTCCCTGCATCATCCAGCAGCCCATGCGATCGTCCAGGCATTGATCGCGCAGCGAGTGATCGGAGACTTCCGAGCCCCCGACCTGGTGCGACTCGGATTCGCCGCACCCTATGTGAGCTTCGTCGATGTTTGGGAAGCCGCCGACCGTCTTCGCGAGATGATGCGGACTGGCAGTTATGATCAGCCTCAATATCACGTCAGGGCCAAGGTCACATGAATCGCGCGCATCCGGCTCATGAACTTCCCCTATCAATTTCATGGATCCCAAGGCGGTCAGGCGTTTTGAAGCGGGCCTGCGGATGGATCCTGCTCATCAATTGCACGGTGGTGACATTGGCCGATGAGAATCTGATGCAGGCGAGAGAACTGCTGACGCTGCCACAGCCTGCGCCCGATCACCGGCACGCGTATGGAGAGGAACCCTCGCAGTTCGGCGAGTTGTATCTGCCCACTCGCAAGAATCCCGGTCAAAACTTTCCGGTCGTTGTGCTGGTCCATGGCGGGTGCTGGCAGGCCCAATGGGGACTCGATCATCTCCGTCATTTGGCGGATCAACTGCGAGGACAAGGGTATGCGGCTTGGAACCTGGAGTACCGCAAACTGGGCCAGCCGGGAGGCGGTTGGCCCGGCAGCTGCGCGGACATCGACCAAGGGGTCGATGCACTCGCGGAGATATCCACCCGCTTCGCGCTGGATCTCGATCGAGTGGTCGTCGTCGGTCATTCGGCCGGCGGCCATTTGGCACTGTGGCTTGCATGCGACCGAGCCAACCGGTCGGTCGAGTTACCGGCGGCTAAGGTCCAACTGCGAGGCGCTATCGGTTTGGCGCCGATCACCGATTTGCTCGGCGCCGCGGCGGCGGAATGCTGCGGGACAGCGGCCGCGGATTTCCTGAGCGTCGATCCGAGTCGCCGTGCTGAGATCGATCCGCTGGCATCGCCGATCCATCGGTTGCCCGCGAAGGTGCCTCTCCGTCTGCTCCATGGAGCGGAGGACGACGTCGTTCCCCTGGCGCAGTCGGAGGATTTCGCTCAGCGGGCCGCGGAGTCCGGGAGCGACTGCCGGTTCGAAACGATCGCCGGGATCGGGCATTACGAACAGGTCGCCGCCCGCGGCCCCGCTTGGGAACAGCTGCTGGCAACACTGAAGGAACTGCTTCCACCCACTACCCCGTAATGCGAGGTACCGGCGGCCGTGGGTATAACAGTGCGTGCGATGGAAGATCGGGCAATGAGACCGCTGGGACTCGAACCCAGGACCCAAGGATTAAAAGTCCTTTGCTCTACCGACTGAGCTACGGTCTCGCGTTGCAAATCATTGACGATCCGGCGGTGCCTGAGGAAGCTTCTTAGGGTTTACCCATTCCTTACCCTCGAAGCCGTGTCCCGATGGCTCGCGGAACGTGACAGAGTACGCGTTCTTTGCCCCGCAAGCCAGCCGGTAGCCCGCTCTGGTACCTCGCTCGCAGCTGCCAGTGGACCATGAAGTTTAAATGGGGGTCCGCCCCCGCACGGTCTGTTGGGGACGCGACCCGACCGAAGCAATGGCCCGGTGGGTTGATGAGCCGGACGAACGGCATGCCGTCCGCGTTCCGCAACGACGGAAAGACGGGGTCAGCGTTTCGCACTTCAGTATCGCCCCCTCCCCTGATCAGGGTCATGGGTGCGGACGATCTTGTTCTCCCCGCCAACACGGGCAGTAACCAATGCGTCGAGCGAGTCGTAGAAAAAGCCGATAACCGTCGCGCCCGCTTCGTGGCGATTCAACATGCTCGGTCCATGCGACGGATCCCTCTTCCGCCGTCCATCTAACGCCAATCGCCCGCCAGGACAAGCGGCGCCCCGTACGCAGGCGGCAGACGGCGTGTGGCTTGGGTGAGGTCGTTACCATGATCCATCCCCCGCGGGACTTCATCCGGGTGATTCAACGCCCCCAAGCTGCGACTCGCGGAGCGCATCGACCAGGCTCAGTTCGCGATCCAGGTAGTTGGTATAGAACTCTTGCATCAGCCGCCGCGTGGCAGCGAGTTTGACCTTCCACAGGCTCGATACGGTGCTCCGCGATCCTGTCACTGGGAAGGCCCGCTGCAGGCCCAGCAATCCCTCGCCCCCGGCCACATTGCCCAGGCCTGTCTCGCACGCGCCCAGCACGGCAGTCGTACGCCGCCAAGCGGCTGGTAGATCAGTTCGGCGGCCGTCAGAACCCCGTCGTCCTCAACATGCTCATTCGCCTCGCCCGCTGGTTCAATCGTTGACCTGCAACTGAAACCGCAGCAAGTCGCCGACGAACTGCTCGTATGACCGCTGATTTGCGATGCTCTCGGCGCGCGTATTGGTCCGATCGGTGAACGTGTACATCGTGGTCAGTTCCACGTATTTGTTGACCTGCCACTCTACGCCAACTTCGTACTCGTCGATCAGAGCATACGGTGCGTTGCGTTCTGCTTTGTAGCCCCCTTTGTAGTAGCTCCAGCGGGTGAAGGGCCAGAAATCTCCGTAGTTGCAGGTCTTGTGGCGGAGCATCGTCATCGCATACACGCCGCACAGGGCGCGATCGACGACCGCCGTTTGAGCATCGTTGAGCGCCGGTCCACGACCGACGTTCCATTCGGCCTGAAAACCCAAGGGCTGCGGAAAGTAGACCGCTGTCCAACCCAGACGCTTATCGACCTGGCCGCTGTCATGGCCAGTTTCCAACGTCCCCGCCGGACGAACCGGCGGACCTACGCCCCGTGAGCTGATCGGCGCAGAGAGCACCGTATACATGCCGGTATAGCCAATGATGCTGAACTCGATGATCTGCCCATTGTTCAATCGATGCGGAAGCGTCAATCGCTCACTTTGGTGCAGATCGCCGGCTTGACCGTATTGGTCAGGGCCGCGGCCAAGAAATGGCGACTCTGGTTCGCGACGAAGGGGAACCGCCGGATCCAATGCATGCCAAGGGACGCGATGCCTAGTCCATGAATGCGTCCGGCGCTTCGCCGGACTTTCCAGTGGCCAGGATCGACATCCCGATCGTTGCCGAGATCATCGACCCAAACAGGATTCCGACCTTGGCCGAACGCAGTTCCGCTTCACTCTCAAATGCCAGACCGGCGATGAACAGCGCCATCGTAAACCCGATCCCGGCAAGCAGTCCGCCACCGATCATGTGACGCCACCTCACTCCCTCGGGCAGCTGCACCAGACCAGTCATCACCGCCGCGCAACTGGCCAATACGATCCCCAGTGGTTTGCCAAACACCAGACCAAGGATCACGGCGATTGCCACGGGAGACATGACGTCGGCAGGATTGAAAGGAACCCCCGCGTTGGCCAAGGCAAAGACGGGCATAATCAAGAAAGCAACCCAGGGATGCAGGATGTAGATCAGATATTCGAGCGGCGAGACAGTCTCGCGGGTGGCGCGCTGGAACTTGCCGATCTTTTTGGCCCGCTTTGACTCATCCTCCTCCGCCGGGCCGCCTCGAAACAAATCGGTGGCCTTCTGCAATAACTGCCCGCCGATACTGCGTTCCAGATAGGGCCGCGCCGGAGTCAACAATCCTAAGATGACGCCGGCGATCGTGGCGTGGATTCCTGATTCGTGGAACCCCAGCCAAATCAGCAGACCCAACATCGTGTACATCCCTATGCTGCGAACGCCTGCGCGCTGCATCAGCAGCACCAGCGCGATGCCGATCACGCCGACCAACAGCCAACCTAATCGCAGGGATTCGGTGTAGCCGAAAGCAATCACCAGGATGGCGCCGATGTCGTCAACGATGGCGACTGACAGCAGGATCACCCGAAGGGCAGCTGGCACGCGTCGGCCAAGCAGGGCCATGCAGCCCACGACGAACGCGATGTCCGTGGCCATCGGAACGCCCCAGCCATGGGCTCCTTCTTTCCCAGCCTGTAACGCCAGATAAATGCCGGCCGGCAGCAGCATCCCTCCCAATGCCGCTGCCACCGGCAGGATCGCGCGGCGAACCTCGCGAAGCTCGCCAAGAACCAGCTCGCGCTTGACTTCCAGTCCGATTACAAAAAAGAAGATGGCCATCAGGCCGTCATTAATCCAATACTTGAGCGAATGCTCCAGTTCAAAATTGCCGACGCGGAAACCGACGGGTGTCTGCCAGATCGCCAGAAATCCTTCCGACCACGGCGAATTCGCAAGCCCCAACGCCAGCAACGAGCAGATCAGCAGGACGATCCCACCGGAAGCCTCCACATGCATGAACTGATAGATCGGCTGAATCAACCGATGAATCGGTTCGCGTGGAAACAGGTCGAACTCGGAAGGTTTCTTTCCAGCCATTACTGCTCTGATCTAAAGGGATTCATTCATCGTGAAGCACGCTGCTTCACTCGTCCGTGTACTGAGCGGTGCGGGCAGTCCCGTGAATGCCCGTCGCAATCCGTGGACTTGGCAGCGAAAGCGGGATCGGCAGCACGAGCGACAGTATGGCAATCCAAATTGGGTGCGGAATCGCGATGAGGGTCAATCCCGCCATGATGAGCGCCAGAATTCCATAGCTCACGGCAAACCGCGTGAGCGGAGGCCCACTCAGCAGGCCAAAGACAGAACCACCTGCAAGCAATCCGTCGCTGTGCGCCAGAAGAACAAACAAAAAAACGTCCAGCAGTGCGACTTGGATATACTCTTTGAGTGGTTGCCAGTCTCCTGGATCCAGTCCGGCCCGCAAAGGACAAACCGGATTCCCAGATGCCTCCACAGCCATCACAAGGATTCCTGCGATCGCAAACGCCGCCATGGCGGACAGGACGTTGCCCCACATGACATTGGAATCCCGTGATCATGAGGGACCGAGTGAAGCTGGTTCCACAGCGCGACCGGATCGTGGCAGCATGGATCCATAATGTAGTGGATGGTGAACCCAGGATTGAACCGCCACGGATCGTTTGCCAAGAGGTTCCACGAGCGATTGGAGCACGAAGAGCGTGGGTGAGCTGAGGGCGAAGCGAGCGTTGGTGACCGGCGGCGGCCAAGGGCTAGGGCAGGCCATCGCTGCGGAGTTGCTTCAGCGAGGCTGCCATGTGGTTGTGCATTATCGCAGGAGCGCCGCTGGCGCGGATTCGGTGTGTGCTTCAGCGCAGCCAGGTATCCGAGCTGTGCCAATGTCGGCCGATCTGACCGATGATCAGCAAGCCCAGGACCTTGTGTCGCGCGCTACCGACGCGCTCGGCGGGCTCGATATCCTCATTAATAATGCAGGCGATCTGATAGGGCGTCGGAATCTCGAACAGCTCGATCCTGCCTTTTGGCAGCACGTACTGGAAGTCAACCTGCACAGCATGTTCCATGTCACTCGCCATGCGGTTCCCCATCTGGCGACCGCCGGTCAGGGCAGCATCGTGAATCTTGCTTCCTTGGCAGGGCGGATGGGTGGACATGCCGGTTCGCTTGCCTATTCAACTGCCAAAGGGGCAATCCTGACTTGGACGCGATCGCTGGCAAGAGAACTTGGTCCGCGCGGCATCCGAGTCAACGCGGTGGCCCCTGGCTTGATCTTGGGTACGGCTTTTCACACGACCCACACGACACCCGAGTCCGCTGCAGAGACCATTGCGGGAATTCCTCTCCGCCGGGCTGGTACTCCCGCCGATGTGGCACGCACGGTCGCCTTTCTGGCCAGCGAATACGATGGATTCATCCATGGTGCCACGATCGACATCAACGGCGGCGTTTACGGCTGTTGAGTCCCCTCGGCCCTGATCGTCTGCTGTCGTGAGTTGATGGCAGCGGCAATGCGATGTGTTTTCGCCAAAGTAGATGCACTTGCCGAACCGCCCATTCCATAGGCCATGGTCAGAGACGCGGACACGCAAGCTACGAATCGTCCGTGGGCGATTCGGCCGCGATTGCATCAAACACCCGGATCGCCCGGTCATAGGCTTCCCGCGCCGCTTGCCGTTCGCTGTCGGCAATCACCCCAGATCGCGACCGCCACAACTGCTCGATCGTGGCTCGGCACCACAGCGCACTGTTTCGAGAAGCGCGGATCGGTGCGCCGGCAACCAACACGTTCACCGGGTTGGTGTGCAGTTGCGGGAAATGGCGTAAAGCGATCCAGCCACTTCGCTGGATCGGAACGCGAAACTGCAGCCGGTGCACAGCGCCGTCCGCGGGCACATCCGCATGAGCAATCGGCCGCCCGTTGAGGATCACTTCTACTCGATGCGTGGTAGTGCGGCCCAATCGATCGGGCTCTGAATCATGCCTCAGCACAGTGTCCCCCCACAGGCGACGGGGTACGCCGTCCACACGCTCGCCATGTGCCACTGACTGAGGCATTTCGGGCGAGAAGGCAACCTCCGCTTCCACCGCTACTTCGCCCGGCCCGTCCAATGAGACATCGTCGAATCCTGGCGACTGTCCGCCCACCGTGAATTGCAGGGCGTGCGCGTAACCATCCGATACATAGGATCGCCCGCGGCGCAGCCCATCGCACCATGCGGCGAAGTCGAGCCGATCGATCGCGCCGAGCTGAACATAGACGCGTCCCTGGCCTACCCGAGTCCCGGACATGCAAGGGAAATCGGTCTCGCCGCTGACCTTCAGGGGAAAGCCACAATTCAACAGGTGATACCACATGTTCCATTCCTGGATGCGTTGCGTATCCATCGCGCTGATGAAGTCGCACGCACCAAGCGCCGTCGTGACCGCAATCTCCATGGCTCCCACCCCATCCATCTCGGGGATCGCCAGGTTCGGCAGTTGATCGGCAACCCGATCGTGGCTGGCGCTCAACTCCGATTCGCTCAACTGCTGATCGCGATCGCCATCAATGGTTGCGAAAGGCTCCGGCAAAAGCGATGAAGCGGCTTCGTTCGGTTGCAGCCGCGCATCGTGATTGGTGTCAAACAGCGTGAGCATCCGCTTTGCAGCTGGCACAGGCTGGATCTCCAGCCCGCTCGCAGAATGGGCATAGCCGGTCACGGCGTTCTGGGCCTTGGCCCATTGCATGACGGGCAGAGTCCAGGTGGGCCATCCCCTGGTCGCCGTTCCTTCGGAACCGGGATACGTTTGGTCGGTCAGGTTCAGCAGGCAGACATGGCCCAGTGCCTGCGAACCGAACCCACTGATTTCCAGATCGTACTTGAGCACCGTTTCCGGTTCACTGACACCGTCCACCTGGCTATGGAAGAAATTTCTCTGATAGTCGAAGCAGGGACCCCAGGTCAGCACGCATCCCACGTTCAGCCCCTCCCCTTTGACCTGCCGAAACATATCGGCGGGAGTCACTCCTTCCGCGGGGCTCGTGTAGTGAGCGCAGCCGGCGCCATGAATGTGGTGGTCGCCTGAGTAGAAACCGAATTCGGCGGGATTCACCCAACGTTGCAGCTGAATCGAAAGCATGGGGATGTTCCGCGACGCATCGCGCGGTAATTCGTCCATGACGACCCGCTGGCTCAGCACGCGATACTCGGGACCTCGACTTGACGTCAGCTCAAAAGCGACTCCGCCGGCGGTGGGTAGCCGGACCGTTTCGCCATGCTGCCGATAGATCTGGGGTTGGAAGAACAGATCTGGCGCCAGGCGTTTTGGTTGAGGCGGGTAGACATTCCCGGCCGCGTCGCGAAAGACAAGGCGAGCCGTCGTTGGCTGGCCGTCATGGTCACGGATCGAAAGCAAAACGGGGGTCGCTGGCTGAACATCAAACAGGATCGGCAACTCGCCTCGAAACCCGATATCCTGCGTGCCTTGTCCCACGTCAAACTGCAGTGTTGCTTCTCGTGCTCCCGCTTCACTGCTGAAGAGCATCACAATCGCGTATTCAACGGCCAGGCCGCTCAACCGGTCGGTCATCGGCGGGTTTTCATAGACCGCAACCTCGAGAAAACGATCAAGATCACCCGTCGTGTTCTCATTCTCGCGCAGGGCCAGTTGCTCCTGCCGCTGCATGCTGAGTTCCTCAACGCCCGCATAGACAGGTCCAGCCTGTGGGCTCGAAACGCGAAGTGGCTTGGTCACCGAACTCAGATTGATCACTTTTACGATCACCGGAGTGAAACCGGCCTGTTGCAGCGCCCGCCGACCCGGCCCGCGCTGAACCTTGACGCGCGACTCGGGGTTGATCGACACAATGCACAGCGCGTGTGGATCGAGCAGCCGTTGCAATTCGCGCCCATCGCGGGCTTGGCAGGCCGCCATCAGTTCGTCGACAGTCTGTCCGTCGAGCGGGGCCCCCAAAAAGACGAGTGCTTCGATCAATCGACGGACGTTCGCTGCCAGCGGCTGACCTTCCACCGCCACGATGGGCGTTTCTACCTCTGCAGCTCGGGCCAACGGCCCCAGGTCACAGAAGATGCCAGCCAACATTGCCGATCCGCCAATCAGTGCAACTTGAACCGTAGACCACAACATAGACGTGCCTGGCAAGGGGCAATTCGGTAACCGCCGACGATCTGAACTCTGTCTTCAGAATACGCCGTCGCGCCACCCCTTCAAAATTCCTGGTGCGCTGCCGCGTGGCTCCCTGGTGCAAATGAATGGATCGCTCGGGGCCGACGCCCCGTGATTTCGATCGCCCAGGACGATACTCGCGAGGAGTCGCCAATGCGCCTCGCAGAAGCCCGGGGGAAGAACGTTTGCGCGTCGCCGAACGCAACCTGGCTGCAGGGGGAACAAAGGGGGCAAGGCCTGCCGGGGTACCGTGCCGCTTTACGAGTTAGAATCAGAGGTGCCGATCGGCGGTTTTGACAGCAGGCGCTGGAGCCACTGGGAATGCAGAGCGTATGATTTCAATTTCGGTCCGGAAACTTAGTCTGTCAGGCATGGGTCCCGATCGATGGTGGGGAGTGGCGTTGCTTTGGCTGCTCGGTCCGTGGCAGCCGCCACCGGTCCGTGGTGACGAATCGATCCAGTTCAATCG
>Ga0114939_10003433_pt1 | contig 11095 bp, 9 predicted proteins | sample AshMeaCrysSpring_FD_87196 | JGI IMG/M metagenome (GOLD analysis project Ga0114939, IMG submission 87196) | Groundwater microbial communities from Big Spring, Nevada to study Microbial Dark Matter (Phase II) - Ash Meadows Crystal Spring | ecosystem: Environmental > Aquatic > Deep subsurface >... | reverse complement strand
GTAATTATATTGACAATTTTTTATACTTCAAATATTGAATAATAAATCCAATAATTTTAAATAGTATTCATGATATACTGCACAGGGCTAATGGCTGAACTGACCCTTGAACGCTGTAAACATTGTCTAATAATGTTTTATAATTATTTTCAAGTTAAGATTTAAGCCATTTTTAGTGTGTAACTTAGACTCAACAGACTAGTTAATTTCGGGAATAAACTGATTAATGACTAAACCTTGTATCAGTCATTAATCAGTTATAATGAACAATAATTGTTAATTAAGGAAGATAAATTATTGTTCGGGTTGGCGTTAACAATAGTAAAATTGCCAAATTGGCAACACCGATTGTTAAAAAATTGTTTAAACTCATTTAGTTATTAAGCTGTGAGGATGTTTGGAAAGTCTAAATATGAGTATAATTTTTCATTTTGAGTGCAATTCAACTACGTGTAAGGAAGTCTAGAATCCCAATTTTTCGTCTAAGTTGAGATTCTTCACTATCTCACCCTTTGGGGAACGCTGCGTAAGTCCTGATAAAAACTATACTTAACCCAACATCTTTTGTGACATCCTTTTAATATATTCTGTTTGCTCATCTGGTGAAATCCAGAGTTGAGTGCTTTTTTACTGATTTTAAAATAAAGAAAAGATAAGCGCGGTGGTGCTTATTTGATTACAAAGGGTTCCAAAGTGCCTAATTATTTTATGGAGGTGGAAGGTGGCAGCAGAGTTGTTTGACCAGCAACTGGTTGGGCATATAGCTAAAATCTTGGGTGAGGATATTCCTCAGAAAGATTTAGTAGAGTCTTTAGCATGGCTATCCTTTCAAGAACCACCAGTCATTCAAATGTTCTGGCAATCTAGAATTGCTCACCCAGGAATATATATAGTATTAGCTGGTAAAGTCAGGCTGGTAGATACAAATGATAATTTAATTACTAGTCTTTCCGTAGGTTCTTCTTTTGGGGAGATAACTTTTTTTCCTCAGAAAAGTTTTATCTCTTATGCTGCAAGAGCTTCTACTAATTTGCAAGTTGCTTATATTCAAGAAGATGGTCTGCGTAATCTGATACAGAAGTATCCAGAAGTACTTTATCATCTACAGCAGCGAGCAGAAATTTGGAACTTATTGTTACAGTATCGGCAAAATAATCCCACTCTAGTACCAGCGATGGCTGAGGAGATATTAAAAGGTCTATCCCTTTTTGAACGCTATGAATTAACGCCAGGTCCTTTAAATAAACAAGTTGACAATGATAACAAACTATGGTCTCTATCTAACGGAAGATTACAGTATTCTGATGGTAAGGTTTTGACTCCTGGTCATATCTATGGGTTGAGCAAGGTAGAAAAATTACAAGTTTCCGAACCAACTATTCTTTATGGGTTAAAAAATGCTAATTGGGAAAAAGCCATAGAAGAAAGTCCTGAATTAGAGAAATTTGTCAACCCCAATGCTCAAATTTCAGCAAAAGACAGGCAAAGGCGACCAAAGCGGGATTTACCAGTCACAGACAGAAAAGTAATTCCTTTTGCACCACCACAAAAAAAGGAACCACAACAACAATCGCAAGAGAAAAAACAGCGTCCATATTTCCCCAGTCCAAAAGTTGCGACTGGGCATTTATGGGCTAAAGTTACCCAGCGCTATCCATACTACGCCCAGCAAAGTGCTTCTGATTGTGGTGCTGCTTGTTTAGTAATGATTAGTCGTTATTGGGGAAAACAGTTTAGCGTCAATCGTTTGCGCGAGATGGCAAATGTTGGGCGTAGCGGTGCTTCGATGAAGGCAATATCTAATACTGCTGAAGCTGTGGGTTTTACTTCTCGACCAGTTAAAGCAAGTTTGGGTAAATTAGCTGAACAATCATTACCAGCGATCGCTCACTGGGAAGGCAAGCATTTTATTGTTGTTTATAAAATTACCCAAACTCATGTTATCGTAGGCGACCCCGCCATCGGACAGCGAAACTTAACTTACAAAGAATTTGAAACTGGATGGACAGGTTACGCATTACTACTTCAACCCACTGCTGAACTCAAGGAAACAAAAGACGCAAAACCATCTCTATGGAATTTTTATCAACTAGTAAAGCCTCACTGGAAAATTCTATTAGAGGTTTTTTTGGCTTCTGTCTTGATGCAGATATTTGGTTTAATAACACCTATATTTACTCAGTTACTTTTAGATAGAGTAATTGTACAAGGTAGTGTTAGTACACTGAATGCCGTTAGTTTGGGAATGTTAATATTTGGTTTGTTTAGCTTATTTATTAATAGTATTCGCCAATATCTCTTAGACCATACTGCTAACCGCGTATCAGTAGCATTACTAGTGGGGTTTATTAAGCATACTTTTCGCCTGCCGATGGCTTACTTTGAATCTCGTTACGTGGGAGATATTGTTTCTAGAATTCAAGAAAATCATAAAATACAACGATTTCTAACTGGAGAATCACTATTAATAGTCCTAGATTTATTAACGGTGACTATTTATTTGGGGATGATGTTTTCCTATAGCTGGAGGATGGCTGTACTAGCTTTGTTGACTGTACCACCGTTTTTTATTCTGGCTTTAGCAAGTACTAATATCTTAAGACGGATGTCACGGGAGATTTTTAGTGCTGGTGCGGAGGAGAATAGTTATCTGATTCAAGCACTTACTGGTATTCGTTCTGTACGTTCAATGGCTATTGAACAAACAGTCCGTTGGCATTGGGAGGAACTGTTAAATAAGTTAATAAAAAAGGGTTTTGAGGCACAAATTATCGGTAATCGGTTACAAGTAGTCAGTGGTTCTATTGATATATTCATGAGTACTGGATTACTTTGGTATGGAGCTTGGTTAGTTATCAAACAAGAACTGACAATTGGGCAATTGATTGCTTTTAATATGTTGTTAGGTAATGTGATAAGTCCATTTAAGCGACTTGCTTTAGTTTGGAATCAATTGCAAGAAATTTTAGTCTCAGTGGAAAGAATTAATGATGTTTTAGAATCTGACCCAGAGGAAGATTTATTAAAAGGCAATCGTTTGTATATCGAACAATTGAGAGGCAATATTTGTTTTGAAAATGTTACTTTCCGGTATCATCCAGAAAGTGACAATAATATTTTAGAAAACCTTAGTTTTGAAGTAAAAGCGGAGCAAACTGTTGCAATTGTCGGCAGAAGTGGCTCAGGTAAGACAACCCTCTCAAAGTTGATATTAGGTTTATACCCACCGACAGATGGAAAGGTATTAATAGACGGTCATGATGTTAATGGCGTTTATTTAAAGTCTCTACGTTCACAAACAGGTGTTGTAGACCAAGATTCATTTTTATTTGGTGGTACCATTCGTGAGAATATATCTATTGCCTATCCCCAAGCCTCTTTAGAGGAAATAGTTCAGGCAGCACAACTTGCAGGAGCAGATGACTTTATCCAACGTTTACCATTAGGTTATGAAACTCAAATTGGAGAAGGTGGTGGATTATTATCTGGTGGGCAACGCCAACGTCTTACTATTGCCCGTGCATTGCTAGGTAATCCACGTCTAATTCTTTTAGATGAAGCGACTAGTAACCTTGATTCAGAATCGGAACGGATTATTCAAAACAATCTGAAGACAATTCTTAAAGGGCGCACTAGTGTTATCATTGCCCATCGCCTTTCTACGATTCGTAATGCTGACCTAATTTTAGTCTTGGATAAAGGTATGTTAGTAGAAAGTGGTACCCATGATGAGTTAATTGCTTTGAAGGGGCATTACTACTATCTAAACGAACAACAGTTAGCGCAAACAGGTTAATTATTTGCTTACAACTGATAATTAATCTCTGAATTAATAGCTGAAATTATTTAACTTTTGAAGTTAGTATGCCTTTTATATCTCGGAATGCATCAGCTATTCCTGTAGTAAGTAGTACTCCTACTGGAAGTATTGCTGATGAAACTAAAATCCCACCTCAGCAAATGCCTGAGCCTCCTCAGGAATGGCATTATGGCACAGAGGAATTATTAGATGCCTTACCTCGTGCTTGGACGCGCTCATTACTTTATTTACTTGTAGGTTTTATCGTTGTGGTAATACCTTGGTCTATGGCAAGTAAAATCGATGAAACTGGAAGTGCAAGGGGGAAAATAGAACCAAAAGGAGCTACTCAAAAGATTGATAGTCCTGCCATCGGAAGTGTTACATCTGTTAGGGTAAAGAAGGGTGAAAATGTAAAAGCTGGACAAGTATTACTAGAGTTAGAGTCAGATGTGCTTAAGAGTGAATTACAGCAAATACAAGCAAAACTTGAAGGACACATTACCCAGCGATCGCAGCTAGAATTAATTAAGAATCAGCTAGAGATTTCGATTCGCGTCCAAGAACAGCAAAATCAATCTCAACAGCTAGAAAAAATTGCTCAAGTTAATCAAGCAAAGCAAAATCTAGATGCAAGAGAAAGCAATTTTAATTTACAAAGAATTGAGAAATTGGCTTTAGTAGACCAAGCACAACAAAATTTTAATTCTAGCCAAACAGCTTCTAAATTAGCAGATAGCCGTTTTGAAAAAGATTTATCAGAAGTTGAGCGATATCGTCCTTTATTACAAGAGGGAGCCATTCCCCATGTTCGCTTAGTGGAATTGGAGAAGATAGCCCAAGAGAGCCAACAATTAAAAGAAAAATCTCAAGCGGATGTGAAGCAAGCTCAACTCAGAATAAAGGAAGAGCAAAGTCGTTATCAAAGCATTTTGAATCAAGCCAGCGCTGATATTGAACAGTCTAAACTTCGTTTGCAAGAGGAGGAGAGCAGTTATGAAACAATAGTTAATGCTGGTAAACTAGCTTTACTTAAAAGTCAGGAACAATTCAAGGATTTAGAATCTCAAATTAGCGGCATACAATCACAAATTGCCCAAACTAGAGGTCAAATGGCATCCATCAGACTTCAATTACAACAAAGAATAGTGCGATCGCCCATTAACGGTATCATATACGAGCTACCAGTGACTAAACCTGGCTCAGTATTGCAACCAGGACAAATGGTGGCACAAATTGCACCGAAGGATAGCATTAAAATACTGAAAGCGCAGATACCTAGTAATGACAGTGGCTTTATCAAAGTCGGTATGCCTGTTAAGCTCAAGTTTGACGCCTATCCTTTCCAAGAGTATGGAATAGTCCCAGGAAGAGTAAGTTGGATTTCTCCAGACTCAAAAGTTCAAGAAACAGCGGCAGGTAATCTTCAAACATATGAATTGGAAATCGCCATCGCTGACCCATTTATCAAAAATGGTAATAAACGTATTCCTTTAACTCCTGGTCAAACAGCAAGCGCCGAAATAATAGTTCGTCAACGGCGCGTATTAGATTTGATTCTTGACCCATTTAAGAAACTCCAAGAAGGAGGACTTGGACTCTAATTAAAGTCCCTACTTCTATTTCACTTTCTGTATTACGAACCATTTCACTAACCATTTAACTTTCTATGTCACTAACCATTTCCCTCAAAGATGTTATTCAGCATATTAAGTTGTCTTGTCAAATACCAAAAGTACTACAAGATATTGCTGAGGCAAAAATTATTGCTAATGAGGTATCACAATTTGGTATTAAAATATCCGATGAGGAACTACAGGAAGAAGGTGATAAATTCCGTTTTGAACAGAAGCTTGTAAAAGCTAAAGATACTTGGGACTGGTTAAAAAAACACCGTCTATCTTTAGATGAATTTGAAGATGTAATCTATACCAAAGTAGCCTCTAGAAAATTAGCGCAACATTTATTTAACAATAAAATTGAATCTTTCTTTTACCAAAATCAAGCACATTATGTAGCGGCAGTTACCAACGAGGTGATTGTGGAGAGTATGGATTTAGCCTTGGAACTTTTTTATTCCCTACAGGAAGGAGAAATTACTTTTCCTGATATTGCCCGTCAGTATATCACTAATCCAGAACTGCGCCGTGCCAGTGGATATATGGGCGCTCGCCGTAGAAATGAATTTAGACCAGAGACAGTCCCATCTGTATTTGCAGCTTCTCCTCCTCAAATTCTGAAGCCCATCAACACAGCTAAAGGAATTTATCTAATATGGGTAGAAGAAATTATTCAACCTACTTTAGATGAAGAATTAAGGGAGCAAATCATTTCAGATTTATTTTCCACTTGGTTAAAACAACAAGTCGAACAAAAAGAAATCTTTATCCAGATAAATCCGGATGCTAATTCTAATCCAGAAGAATTGAAACAAGCCTAATTTATAGTTTTCATAGTTTTCATAGTTTTTATCATGTTCATATTTTGAATCAAATTTTAGATTCAAATCAAAACCTCTTTATATACAAGAATAGATTTTTTGATAATTCTTGAAATAAATTGAGTTTGAATATAATGATTTCTAAATATGAATTTGAGAACAAATTTCAATCAAGATTTTGTTTGTTCAATTATAGCCTCATCATAATTGAAGAGGATAGATTTTGAATATAACTTGTGTAAGCATTTTTGTAGTATCTGTTCAGTATTTTTCAATTTGTAACTAAAACAAACAAAAACAGGAATAGCCGCAAAAATTGCTACTATGCTTGATTTGTGTAACCGCTCCTGAGCCAGTAAAGCTCTTGTTTTGGTAGAGCTTGCGTAAGTCCTAAAAAAATAAGAATAAGACTTAAGTCTTAATTAGCAAATGTAAAGCTTTATATTCTAGGAGTGAAATTATAGAGCGAGCAATGAGATACAAGTATTCAGGACTTACGCAACTGGCACTGCGGCTGATGTTCGCGCGTTGGGCTGTCTTCCCTCCAAAAATATGGGCGCGAGCGCAACTACAAACAAAAACAATGTGACAATAATGACGCGCTCCGAAGAGCGTAAGTCCTGATATAGTCTTTAGCATTAATTTTTCAAAAAATAACAGCATAAAAGTAGTAATTTAGTTGTATTTTTGATCTGCAATAAAGCTAGCATTTTTGTTTTTTATTAACATAAAATGCTAGTTTTTAATGTTAAAAAAAAACATCTCAAAAAATATTCAAAAAATATTCAAAAAAAATGAAAAAAGGGGTTTACTTTTTTTTGAAATGATGTAAATTAGAAATGTGACCAAAAACAAATCGGTCGCAAACAAATATCTGAAAAAAGATAACTCAAGGAGAAGCAAAATGATTATTTCTGATTTAAACCACATCCAATCCGTTGAAGGTTCTGAGTTAGTTGGTGGTACCGGTACTACTATTGGTTTTAACCTAAACGATAGAAAAGATATCGTATCCAGAGTTGATATCACTGGTAACACAGCCGTAGTTGATGGTCTTGCTCAAGCATTTGGTGACGACACCGTTGCACAAGTTATCAACCGCACAGTTACAACTCCTGGTGCTTCCGTTGCTAGTGGTGTTTCAATCTCTGCAACTGGCGGTGGCAAGCCTGCTCCAAAACACTAAGTTGTTGATAAACAACAAAAGTTTTAGTTAGACCAAGAATTCTTTTTTTGTTTTCTAACTATTTCTTTGCTTATCTTTCACTTAATTCGTGATTTGCCGATAAATTAAGAGTTAAGGTGTATCGCTGATAGCTAAATTAAAGCTCTCGGCGATATATCTTTTAAAATTCAAAGGGAGGCTCAATGTATGAAAAGAATAAATTTTTACGACTTAGACTCTTCTGAAATAGAAGCTGTTGACTCGGAAAAAATATTTGGTGGAAACGCAGTAATCGTTGAAAACAAGCTACAAGCTGATGCTTTTGTCGAAAGCGGAATTGGAAGTAGTATACAGTCATCAGGAACAAACATTTCTACGGGATTATTAGGAGTTGATTCTGTCAATTCATCATTATTAACAACAGGTCCTGTACTGAAATTTGCCGTAGCTGAAAGCCCAACAGGTAATGCAAAAGCTGTAGCATCTGTTTCTGGTTCTCCAATCAGTGCTGTTTCTGCTTCTTCTTTTGCGACAGTAGGGCACTAAAGATTGTCTCCGATTATTTGACTTGATCGCGATACAATCCGTTGAAAAACTTCCATCATTAGAAACATCATATTTTTCTAATAGTGGGTAATTCTAAGTTATCCGAACTAACACTGGAATTCTAATTCTATCAGTGAAGGGAGGTCATGTATGTCTGAAAGTAAGTCTGAGAGAAATCAAGAATCTTTAAATTCCCAAGTTGTACCCTTCTTTGCACGCTATTTAGAAGGACAATTTTGTGAGGATTTATCAGAAGAGGAAATGAAAGAAGTTCAGGGAGGAAAACATGCTATCACGTTGGCATATCCCTCTGACCAAGAAGGAGGTCATGAAATTGTTATGACCAAAAAATATCCTTCTGATAAGGATGAAGATACGATACATCCTATCAAACCTAAAAGCCCACTCCATGACGTAGCTATCACAAATAAGTATCCGTCAGATGGAGACGACCATAATTTTATTCCTCCTCATTGACTATTAATAACTGGTCATTAGTCATTAGTTTGATATTTTATGACTAATGACTAGTAATTGATAGTTGCTTAGTATCTGGCTAGTTATCAATGATTAACAAAGGTAAGATTGGTAAAGATGATTTTGTATTACTAGTTACTCATAGTGGCGATTTTTTTACAGTAGATAGAGTTAGTGAAGCTATTATTCAACTTGGGGCAACACCATTTCGCTTAGATACTGATAAATTTCCAATTACTGTATCTTTAAATGCCCACTTTGATAATAGAGCTAGCTATTACTCGCTTTCTGATGGCGATCGCTCTATTTCAACCAATCAAGTAAAAGCTGTTTGGATGCGGCGAATTTGGGAACCTCAAATGAGTCCAGATTTATCACCGCAGTATGAATCTGCTTGTATTACACAATCCTTTACTTTCTTAAATAATTTCTGGGATAGCCTTAAACATCCTCGTTGGGTTGATAATCTGGCTCGGATAACTACAGCAGAGAATAAATTACTTCAACTACGATTAGCATCTGAATTGGGTCTTACCATACCCAAAACTCTTGTGACTAATAACCCAGAAGAAGTTAAACAGTTTTTCAATCAAGGGGCTGGGAAAATCGTAACAAAACTTCTAACCCCTCTTTCCTTTGGTATGAAGGGTTCTTCTTTATCTTTTTATACAACAGAAGTTAAAGAAGAAGATTTAGCTGATGCAGAAACATTACGCTATTGCCCAATGATTTTTCAGCAACAAATACCTAAATCTAGAGAACTCAGAGTCGTATTTGTGAATGGGAAATTTTTTGTTGGTGCCTTAGATGCATCTTTGTATTCAGACTACTCTCAGGATTGGCGATGCACTTCTACTGGTGAATGGTTGCCTGAAACATTACCTGATGAAGTAGCTAACCGACTTCACCAATTCATGTTTAAATTAGGACTTTTTTTTGGTGTCTTTGACTTAATCCAAACACCATTAGGGGGATATGTATTTTTGGAACTTAATCCCACTGGTGAATGGGGAATGCTAGAAAAAGATTTAGGTTATCCTATCTCAATGACCATAGCAAATACACTCCTAAACAAGAATTTGGAAATTTAGAGTTCTCAAACGTTGCAGCAAAAAATATAGAAACTAGGCTTTTTGTAAAGGTCTTTTTTCTACTCAATCATAATCTCAAATCTCAAATCTCAACATTTTGCTTCATATCTTTTCCCGTGTCCTCAACAAATAATTTACCCTTTTGGGGTAAATTATTTTAGTGAGTTTTATTTACTCACAACTTACTGATGGCTTAGTTAACATAACGATTTTCTCTCATTATAAATCCATCGGCTAAGTAAAAGGATATAAAAATATCGAGTATGACTGGTTTAAGTTTTATGCTTACACAACAGTCATTTGCTTCACTCAAATTCAAAATTTGGATTTTAAATTATTAGGGTTAATAGGAATTTTAGATAAGTCTCTAATTTCACACCTAACAATTCTTACCAATTTAAAGTTAAATATTTCCATATTTCAATATCAAAATTTATATGTCTGTTTTAATAATCACCCATAGTCAAGATAATCAGAGTATTTTAAGGGTAATAAAAGGCATTGAATCTTTTGGAGGAAAAGCTTTTCGTTTTGATACTGATAGATTTCCTACTAGCATAAAACTAGATATTTATTACAAAAAAAATACACAACGCTGTATTCTTTTTAGTGATGAGGAAAGTTTAGATTTAAATGAAGTTTCCTCAGTCTGGTACAGACGTATAGCAATTGGAGGTAAAATTCCGACTACAATTAATACACAACTTCGTCATGCTTCTGTGGGAGAATCTCGCGCTACTATTCAAGGAATGATAGCTAGTATCCAAGGGTTTCATCTAGACCCCATACCCCATATTCGTCGAGCAGATAATAAACAATTACAATTAAAAGTTGCACGGGAAGTAGGTCTTGAAATCCCAGAGACTCTAATTACTAATAATCCCCAAGCAGTCAGGGACTTTAGTCAACAATGTCCACAGGGAATTGTTGCTAAGATGCTTTCTTCCTTTGCTGTGTATGATGAACAAGGAAATGAGCAAGTTGTATTTACTAACCCCGTAACAAAAGAAGATTTAGATTATTTAGATGGTTTACGTTTTTGCCCAATGACTTTCCAAGAGAATATTCCCAAACAGTTGGAGTTAAGAATAACTATAGTGGGACAACATATATTTACAGCGGCCATAGACTCTCAAATTTCAGATCAGGCTACATATGACTGGCGAAAGCAAGGACTGGCTTTAATGAATAAATGGCAACCCTATAAATTACCTCAAGGCATAGAAGAAAAATTACTAAAGTTAATGGGATTTTTTAATTTAAATTATGGTGCAATTGATATTATTGTCACTCCTGATGATAAGTATATATTTCTTGAGATTAACCCTGTGGGAGAATTTTTCTGGTTAGAAGACTCCCCTGGAATGCCTATTTCTCAAGCAATTGCTGAGATATTATATCGACAAAATTAAGGCTTAGCTTTTAATGTGTTTATTTGATAATAGTTATTATATCAGGACTTACGCTCTTCGGAGCGCGTCATTATTGTCACATTGTTTTTGTTTGTAGTTGGGCGCAAGCGCGCCCATATTTTTGGAGGGAAGACAGCCCAACGCGCGAACATGAGCCGCAGTGCC
>Ga0114939_10003432_pt1 | contig 11099 bp, 7 predicted proteins | sample AshMeaCrysSpring_FD_87196 | JGI IMG/M metagenome (GOLD analysis project Ga0114939, IMG submission 87196) | Groundwater microbial communities from Big Spring, Nevada to study Microbial Dark Matter (Phase II) - Ash Meadows Crystal Spring | ecosystem: Environmental > Aquatic > Deep subsurface >... | reverse complement strand
AGCGCCGCCGGCTCGGAATTCCGATTTAATACTTATAATAATTCTCATCAATACGCTCCGAGCGTGACGGCATTAATGAATGGCGGTTTTGTCGTTACTTGGCAATCTGAAAGCCAAGATGGCAGTGGATTGGGAATCTATGGGCAAAGATATAATGCGGACGGGAGCGTCGCCGGATCAGAATTCCAAATTAATACTTATACCAATTCTTCGCAATTTGATCCGAGCGTGACGTTATTAATGAATGGCGGCTTTGTCGTTACTTGGCATTCTAACGTTCAAGATGGCAGTAGCTATGGAATCTATGGACAAATCTATGACGCAAATGGTGCGGCGGTCGGCAGTGAATTTTTAGTTAATTCAATTACCGATGGCGGTCAATATAATCCCAGCGTGACGGCGTTAGTGAATGGTGGTTTTATCGTGAGTTATACCTCAAATGGCGATATTTACAGCCAGCGTTTCGACAGTGAAGGCAATACGTTCAAATTAGAAGCAGGCACAAATGGCGGTAATACCAATCCTAATCCTGGAAACGCGGGCGTAACAATTAGCGGCACGGATTTCGCGACTAGCGAAAAAGGCGATACGGCGGAATTTAGCGTGCAGTTAAATAGCGCGCCGAAGCGCGATGTGACAATTACCTTTAGCAGTAGCGATATCAGCGAGGGGAAGATTACGTCCAATGCGACGCTGAAATTTACCGCGACTAATTGGAATACGCCGCAAAAATTTACGGTCACGGGTCAAAACGATACCGAGATTGACGGTGATATTGCGTACACGATTAACGGCAAAGTCACGACCTTGGATGTAGTTTATAAATCGGTAACGGTAAATAGTATTACGCTGACGAATCAAGATACGCTGATCCCGAAAGTTGAATCGTTAATGGGCGGCGATGGAATTGATATTTTAGCGGGTACGGATGCGCCGAGTTATATTTTAGGCAAGGCCGGCGACGATGATTTATCGGGTGGCGGCGGAAACGATACCATTTATGGTAGTTATGGTGCGGATTTATTATTCGGCGATGCGGATGATGATTATTTATATGGCGAACAGGACGCCGATTATTTAGACGGCGGGCGCGGCAATGATACGCTTGATGGTGGTCTCGGTTCGGATACGATGATGGGCGGCGTGGGAAATGATACCTATTATTTAGGCTATGATAAAAAGGATGTGATTACCGATAATGGTCTGCCGACGGATTTGGATACGGTAATCATGCCGTATAATTTATCGACTTACACGCTACCAAAAGGAATTGAATTTGGCGCGATTGCCGCTGGTACTCAAGCGAGTAATTTGACCGGAAATACCAGCAATAATCAATTAACCGGCAATGACGGTAAAAATACCTTAAATGGTAGCGCGGGTCATGATTCATTATTGGGCGGTGCCGGCGATGATATTTTAATTGGCGGCACCGGCAATGATAAATTAACTGGTGGCGTGGGCCGCGATATCTTTAAGTTTAACGCGCCGTATAATTCCAATATGGATGAGGTTTTAGACTTTAGGGCGGTCGATGACATGATCCAATTAGAGAACGGGATTTTTACCGCATTAAAGACCGTGGGGGCATTAAATGCCGCCTATTTTGTTACGGGGAGCGGCGCGGCGGATGCGGATGATTATATTATTTACAATTCGACGAGCGGCGCGTTGCTCTATGATTCCGACGCTAATGGACCGAGCAATGCGATCCAAATTGCAATTTTGGCTAAAGGTTTGACGTTAACGAGTGCTGATTTTGTGGTGATTTAAGATAAGAATAGAAATTTTGTAGGGGCGATTATGTATTGCCCCTACACCAGCCCGGCGAAATGATTGAGAGTAGCAATGAGTCTATTTGAGATTCGAGATTTGACGGTTCATTATGGCGGAATTGAGGCGCTCCGCAGAATTAATTTAACCGTCGCGGAAGGCGAAACTGTCTCGCTAATTGGTGCTAATGGTGCGGGAAAAACCACCACGCTACGCGCAATTGCCGGCTTAATCAAATCGAGTGCGGGCGATATTTCTTTCGCGGGTAAAATGCTAAATAAATATCCGACTCATGAACGGGTTCGAATGGGCATTGCTTTAGTGCCAGAAGGGAGGGGAGTATTTCCCCGGCTTACGGTCGAGGAAAATCTCCTCATGGGCGGATATTTAATTACCAACGCGGCTAAATTGCGCACCGGATTAAATCATTCTTATGATCTTTTTCCGCGTTTAGCCGAGCGCGCTATGCAAAAAGCCGGAACGCTTTCCGGCGGTGAACAGCAAATGCTGGCGATTGCCCGTGCATTAATGTCGCGTCCACGGCTATTGCTTCTTGACGAACCGAGCATGGGGCTTGCGCCGATTTTAGTACAAAGGATTTTTCTTACTCTCAAACAAATTGCGCAAGAGGGCGTTACTCTGCTGTTAGTTGAACAGAATGCCCGTCTAGCATTAGAAACTAGTCAGCGCGGTTATGTTTTAGATGGGGGGGAAATTAGCCTTACTGATAACGCGGCGGCTTTGTTAATTAATGAGCGCGTAAAGGCCGCGTATTTAGGAATTGAACTCGAGGATTAAAGCATGAATTATTTTTTCCGTATAGTTTTTTGCTGGGGGTTATTGACTATTTCCGTATTTGCCGATGAATCTCCACCCGCGTCAAAATCGGAATACAACCCAGTAGTAGCAAGTTATGAATTAAAAACGATTGAAGAAGAAGCCGCAATCTTTTTCGGTGAGGCGTCAGCGGGATTAGCCAAGGCATTAGAAGAAGCTTTCAAAGAGCGGGGCAAACCGAGCGCTTATATTAAAGGTCAGGAATTTGTTTTAGCAGCGAATTTCGCCGTACGCTACGGTCATGGCGTTATGAGCGTCCCTGGGGAAGAAAATAATTATCCGGTGTTTTGGCAAGGCCCTTCGATTGGATTTGATCAAGGAATTAATTGGTCGAAGGTATTTATTTTGGTATACAACCTCCCGCGTCCGGAAAATATTTTTCGCGGTTTTCCCGGAATTGAGACGAGCATGTATTACTATGCGGGGATTAGCGCGACATATTTAGAAGGGAATAAAATAATTCTTGTTCCGATTCGAATGGGAGTGGGACTGCGGAGCGGGATTAATATCGGTTATATTAGATTTTCCCGGGCACCATCTTGGAATCCTTTTTGATGGAGATTTTTCTCTTTATTCATTGTGACAGACCGATAAAATTATGAAGAAAAGCATTTTCCGAGAAAATAAACGATATACTTTCAGTGATTACTTTGAGATGAATTATTCACCGAGTGATATCGTTAAAGAATTTGGCTATTCTTTTGCGTTTGAAGTAATAGATTTACCTAAATATCTCGCATACGATCCAACTCCAATCCAAAAACTCCAAACAAATCTTTATAAGATTCTCCCTAAGATTACCTTAAATTCCGAAATTGCTAAACGTGAATTTCTCATTGCTCCATTATTAATGGAAATCGCGTGCGTTGTAAATCTCAAAATTAATGTAGAATATCTATTGGATGTTGATGATAAACTCAATGGTTCATTAGATTATTTTTTGATGGCGAATCAAAATTTAGTCATTATCGAAGCAAAGAAAAAAGACATTGAGAGTGGATTTAATCAATTGGCTGTTGAACTAATTGCACTCGACAAATTCGAGGACAATCAGGATATAACGACTCTTTACGGTGCGGTTACTTTAGGTGATATCTGGCGCTTTGGTATTTTGGATCGACCGCAGCAACGCATTATAAAAAATATTCACATTCATGCCATCCCCGAAGATATTGTGGAGGTTTTTTCCATATTGATGGGTATCTTTACGAATAGTACCAAGCTATGATTTTGGGTCACCAAATGCCTGGGAAAAAATCCTAGGACCTCTAAGAAACAGCATAATTGCGCAAAACTAGATTGACTAGAAGAAAGATTCATCTCGATTAATAAATATTTAATCTGTTTTAACATTCGCTGCGCCTCTTTGAGAATTGATAATTCACCTCCGCGGACGGAGAGATACATCATTTCTAATTTTTCTATAATTTCATTATAACCCTTCTGGATTAAAAAAAGATTAAGGTCGTCAACGGTAGTTGACGTAATCTCTTGGTGTGTTCCGGCGTATTCCAAAATAAACTTTTTACCCGTTACATCGGCGCATAAAATATTGATCGCGACATAATTAGCTATTTTATGACACATCTTGGCAAGATGATTAAATTTTCTAACATTGGATTCGACAAATAGGCCATAATTCACGCCATTCTTGAGAAAATAAGGCAAATCATTTTCTGAGTTGACGCCAATTTTAAGAACACCAGTCGGCAACGGTAGGCCTAACTTAGTAATAACCTCCAAAACCGGTAAAAGAGGAGGAGGCGCATCGGAAATAACTTCAGATGGAATTGAAATATCGTTTTGGTGAATAGCTTGCTCTGGTGATTGTGGAAAGGTATTTTTTAACAGCATCGCTGTCATGAGAAAAGTGCTGTGCGAAGTTTGGATAATTTGGGATCGCGCAAGGATTAATAAATCGACCACCGCGTCTATTACGCTTTGCGCGCTACGTTCGACGTTACAGGGATAAATACGCCCACTATGGTCTGCCGTTAGAGCATTCCAGTCTCCGGTAATTCGTTTAGTTACATAAGATTGTTTGGGATAAATCACGACATTTGGGAGACGGCGAAAATTTTCCTCAACCTCTTGGTTATCCGAGCATACAAAAAAATGCTGGGTCGGATTATTCTGTATAAGTGAATAAAGATTTTTATCATCCGCGCTATTTTCACCGAAATCGGTTTTGCGAATATGGATGCCAAAAAAATTAGTGAGATTATTTTCTTGAATAAAATCTTGGGCACGACGCAAAAGATTTATTTTCCACGGAATCCTCTGAACTTGATGCAGAATTGAATCATGATCCAGGCAAGTAGGAATTAATGGAGAATGAAAAAAAACATCTTTGCTACTCGACTGTAAATAATTGAGGATTTCCGCCGCGGTTGCTAAATCGAGTGGTGAAAGATAATCAACGCCCATCTTGAGATGATCTTCCGTCATTAAAAATTGAAAATTTTCTTGCTCTGGCGGATAAGTTATCAATTCCCGATTTAATACCATAGGTCCGTGTTCAAATAGCGAATCGTAATTTGCACCGCACCAATTATTAATTGGCCAAACAACAATAGGATATAAGCCCGCCTTTTCTGCGAGGATATAACCTGCAATTAAAGTATTAAAGCGATTACCGAGACCTCCATCGCAATAGATATGAATGCTTCGCGGTCTAGGATATTTATTTTGAATTTGGGGAATTAAATTGAGCAATTTGTCCATGGGTTGACGCCACGGAAAAATCGGTACGGCAAAATCTGGTGGTAATTGCCAAGGAGTAATATTAAGCAAAATTTCGGTAAGTGCATTTACATCTGGTTGAAGAAATGCGTCGGCAATTACGTCGCGTACTTTAGTCTGCTCAAATTTTTGCGAAGGAATGGTTGTCGCTAATTCTGGGACAATAAATTCGTCAGTAGAGCCACCGTGAGTGACAATTACCCGTGTGCCGCAGGCCATTGCCTCAATTACCGGAAGATTAAAACCCTCTGCGCGATATGGCGAAATATAATAATCGACTGCACCATATAAACGACGTAATTGCTCTAACGAGAGATTGCGAGGGATAACCGTAATTGATTGAAGAACCTCGTTGCTTAGTAGATTATCTTTTTTCAGCACGTCGATAATAAATTGATCGGCATTAATATTGTAGATATTTCGCTGATCCTTGAGAATTAAACGCAGGTCATTGCGCGCCTGGCGTGCGTGCGCAAATGCAATCAATAAAATATCAATGCCTTTGTTCCAAGTAGAAACCCCAACATTGAGAAATACGATCTCATTAGGTTGAAATCCTAGCAATTTACGTTGCGTGCTACGTTGCACAGGCGTAAGGGGATAAAAATATTTCGGGTGGGCGCCATGAGGAATAACTTTCACATGATCAGGGTGAAAACCGAAATGAATAATCCGCTGACGAGCCCATTCGGAAGGAGTGCAAATTTTTCCACCAGAGGCGTGAAAATTATCTCGGATCTTATTAAATTCCGGCGAGTTGGCATCATTAAAACCAAATTCAGTAATATCTAAACCGAATTCGGTAACCATAAAGATCAATAATTGCCCACGGTCGAGCGACAATAAATTATATGGGCTATGACTCCGATAAACCGCATCAATATCTGACGGCGGCTCAATCGAGAGATAATTAATTAGCCAGTTGTCCCGAAAATCAAAACCTGCGCCCTGAGTTGCAGAATTCTGACGTCCAAAAGAGAGCGGTATATCATGGTGGTATAATTGAATCTCCGGGCGCTGTAATAGCTCCAAAATCTGGTACTGATTGACCATCGCAAAAGAATGAGTAAAATTTCTCCAACCTTCAATAACAATCTTCATTTTCTCTCCTAATTACGCAAAATTGCGCCTATAATAAATTTACATTACCGACGCGCAACTCCCGCCGATTTCCCCTATAATTTTTCAAGGATTAACCTACTAAACGAGAATTATGGATAAAAATCTTATTATCGTTGAATCGCCAGCGAAAGCCAAGACAATCAAAAAATATCTTGGCGGGCGATTTGAAGTCATCGCCTCATATGGCCATGTCCGTGATTTATTACCGAAAAGCGGGGCAGTTGAGCCGGAACGCAATTTCTTTATGAAATACGTCCTCGTGGAACGAAATAAAAAACATGTCGATGCGTTAGCAATTGCGGCGCAAAAATCTGGCGCAATTTATCTCGCGACGGATCCCGACCGCGAAGGCGAAGCAATTTCTTGGCATATTACCGAAATTCTCCGCGACCGTAATTTGCTGCGGGACAAATTAGTACAACGGGTAGTTTTTCATGAAATTACGCAACGGGCAATTGAAGAGGCACTCAATCACCCCCGCGATTTATCAACGGCTTTAATTAATGCCCAACAGGCGCGCCGGGCATTAGATTATTTAGTCGGTTTCAATTTGTCGCCCTTATTATGGAAAAAAATCCGCGGACGACTTTCTGCCGGAAGAGTTCAAAGTCCGGCTTTACGACTAATTGTGGAGCGCGAAGAGGAAATTGAACGATTTACGTCGCGTGAATATTGGACTATTGAAGCGGATTGTCGCAAGACAAATGCGGTGTTTAATGCAAAATTGAATTATTATCATGGAGTGAAACTCGAGCAATTCTCTATTACGCACGATGAACAGGCACAAGAAATACGAGTTGAATTAACGGTGCTGGCAGATGGACAATTACGGGTAGTGCGGGTCGAAAAAAAACAACGTAAACGCTATCCGTCCCCGCCATTTATTACCTCGACACTTCAACAAGAGGCTGCCCGTAAATTAGGTTTTAGCGCGAGCCGCACGATGTCAATTGCGCAACAATTATATGAAGGGATTGATATTGGCGGTGGTGCCGTGGGTTTAATTAGCTATATGCGTACTGATTCAACTAATCTCGCAAATGAGGCAATTGCCGAAATTCGCGATTTAATTAACGCACGTTATGGCGCAACTCAACTTCCTGATAAACCGCCGATATATCGTACCACGGCAAAAAATGCCCAAGAGGCGCATGAGGCAATCCGTCCAACCGATATTAAACGCCTCCCGGAACAATTACAGAATATCTTAAAACCGGAACAGGCGAAACTCTACGAGTTAATTTGGAAACGTACCATGGCCTGTCAAATGGTTCCGGCGTTAATAAATTTGGTTGCGGTCGATTTAATTCCTGGTAATGCGTCGAACGAAGATAATATATTTCGCGCTACTGGATCGAGTATTGCCGCGCCGGGATATATGGTCGTTTATCAAGAAGGCGTAGACGATACGACTGAAGAACGGGAATCATTATTGCCGGTACTCCAAAAAGGAAATATAGTTGAATTAATGCAAATGCGTGCTGAACAACATTTTACCGAGCCGCCGCCACGTTATACCGAAGCGACTTTAGTGAAATCTTTAGAGGAATTGGGAATTGGCCGCCCATCAACTTATGCGTCAATTATTCATACACTGCAACAACGCGAATATGTAACTTTAGAAAATAAACGCTTTCAACCAACAGATGTAGGCCGGATTGTAAATCGATTTTTGACCGAGCATTTTTCCCAATATGTGGATTACGGTTTTACCGCAACGCTTGAAGATGAATTAGATGCTGTATCTCGCGGGGAAAAAGACTGGCTACCATTAATGCAAGCATTTTGGACGCCATTTTATGATTTAGTTAAATTAAAAGAGCAAAGCGTTACCCGTAAAGATGTAACTCATGAAGCGCTAAATGAAATATGTCCGCAATGCGGAAAACCACTCTCAATTCGCCTGGGGCGTCGGGGAAGATTTATTGGTTGCACTGGTTATCCTGATTGCGATTATACGCGGAATCTCACCGGAAAAGAGCCAGAGAATTTGGCGCCGGTTATTGTAGAAGGCCGAGTTTGTCCGAACTGCCAAGCGCCGTTAAATATTCGCCAGGGGCGTTATGGACAATTTATTGGCTGTAGCCAATACCCGAAATGTAAATTTCTTGAACCACTCCAAAAGCCGCGTGATACTGGAATTAGCTGTCCCAAATGTCTTAAAGGAACTCTAGTCCAGCGTAAATCGCGGTTTGGAAAAATATTTTTCTCCTGCTCTGGATATCCGAATTGCGATTATGCAATCTGGAATGAGCCAGTATCGGAACCATGTCCGAATTGTAATTGGCCGTTTTTAACTATAAAAATAACTAAACGGCGCGGCACCGAAAAGATTTGTCCGAATTCCGAATGCAAATATACAATTACCGTGAACACTGAAAATGAATCGCAATGAATAAAACTACCCGGCGGATTATTTTCTGGTGGCTAATTTTTAGCGTCACAATAGGGAATGCAGAAAATGATTCACCAGAATTATCCGGCGCGACGCAGAGAATTATTAGTCTTGCGCCGCATCTTACGGAATTGATATATAGTGCGGGTGCCGGTAATTTAATCGTCGGGACAGTTGAACATAGCGATTATCCAGATGCGGCTCAGCATATAACGCGAATTGGTGACGCGGAAAAAATTAGTCTGGAGAGAATTATATCGCTACGTCCTGATCTAATTATCGCGTGGGAAACCGGTACTCCAGCACCGCAAATTGGACAATTACGGCAATTAGGATTCACGGTATATGTCAGCGCAATTCATACCCTGGAAGATATTGCGAAGGAAATTGAGCAGATCGGGAAGCTCGCGGGTACTAAGAGCGTTGCTGATAGAGTAGCAGGTGAATTTCGGCGCCGTTTATCGGAATTAGTAAAACGCTATTCTGCGTTACCACCACGTCGAATTTTTTATCAGGTCTGGGGAAAACCGCTAATTAGCATCGCAGGGAACCATTTAATTTCGCAGGTGATAAGGATTTGTGGTGGACGCAATATTCTTCAAGATTATCCGGGAATTGCTCCAATTGTGAGTCGCGAAGCGGTAATTGTTGCCGATCCCGAGGTGATTATTGCGAGCGGACCGGATGCTCAGGCGCAATTAAATGAGTGGAATTCATGGCGACAGATAAGCGCGGTGGCTCACGCGAATCTTTTTATTTTGGATGCAGATTTAATCCAGCGCCCGAGCCACCGAATTTTATTAGGTACAGAATCACTCTGCGAGTTAATTGCCAACTCCGTTGTGCGCTAATATTAAATATTTGGCTATTCCATCAGAAGGGCAGCGCAGATTTGAGCATTAGTAAAACCGCGCCGGGCAAGAAAGCGCATTTGCGTAGCGCGTTCTTGTGGATTTAGCGGGAGTTTATTTCCGAAACGGCGGTGCCGCGCCGTGCAAGCGATTTCCTGCCATTGTTGACCATTTATTTCAATCAAGGGCGTAATTTGATCTCCGGCAATTCCCCGTGCGCGTAGCTCAGCAATAATTTTAATTGGGCCGTGACCACGCGCCATGCGGGATGCAATAAACGCCTCAATAAATCTTTCATCACTTTGGAGACCCTGCGCGGCGAGTTCGGTGAGAGTCGGGTCGATTTCTGTTGCGTTAAATCCGCGCGTGTGCAATTTATTGCGTAATTCACCCTGGGAATGTTCGCGACGCGCCAATAATTCTAGTGCTTTTTCGCGAATTAGATACGCAATTTCCTGGGGTGAATTTTGTTCCGCTGGCGATTCGGATGAAAATTTAACTTTCTTCCGATAAGATTTCCCCGGCATCTTCGGAATTCTCCGCATCAGGTGCTGTGGTAATAATTACCTGCTCGGGATTAGCTAAGGCTTTAGCGCGGACTTTCGCCTCGAGGTCAGTCGCAAGTTCGGCGTGTTCTTTAATATAATGCCGGGTATTATCTTTCCCCTGACCGATTTTAGTGCCATTGTAGCTATACCAAGAGCCGGATTTTTCGATTAAGCCCAAATTAACGCCTAAATCGAGCAATTCTCCTTCGCGGGAAATTCCCTCATTGTAGAGAATATCGAATTCGGCTTGTTTGAATGGTGGGGCGAGTTTATTTTTGGTTACTTTCACCCGCGTTTCATTGCCGATAATATGCTCGCCTTTTTTAATTGAACCAATCCGGCGAATATCGATGCGTACCGATGTATAAAATCTGAGGGCGTTGCCGCCGGTGGTAGTTTCGGGATTACCAAATACGACGCCGATTTTCATTCGTATTTGGTTAATAAAAATAATTAACGTATTAAAGCGACTGACATTTGCGGTGAGTTTGCGCAATGCCTGTGACATTAGGCGGGCGTGGAGGCCCATGTGGGAGTCACCCATTTCGCCCTCGATTTCGGCTTTGGGGGTGAGGGCCGCGACCGAATCAATTACGATTACATCCACCGCGCCGGAGCGCACCAAGGCGTCGGTGATTTCCAACGCCTGCTCGCCGGTATCGGGTTGCGAAATCAGGAGGTCTTTGAGATTTACCTTGAGACGAGCGGCGTATTGCGCGTCGAGGGCGTGTTCTGCGTCGACGAAGGCCGCGGTTCCGCCGGCCCGCTGCGCCTGGGCGATAACGTGTAGCGCCAGGGTGGTTTTTCCCGATGCCTCGGGGCCGTAGATCT
>Ga0114939_10003431_pt1 | contig 11099 bp, 11 predicted proteins | sample AshMeaCrysSpring_FD_87196 | JGI IMG/M metagenome (GOLD analysis project Ga0114939, IMG submission 87196) | Groundwater microbial communities from Big Spring, Nevada to study Microbial Dark Matter (Phase II) - Ash Meadows Crystal Spring | ecosystem: Environmental > Aquatic > Deep subsurface >... | reverse complement strand
GTTTCGGCCACGTTGGTGGCCAGCACGATGCGCCGACCGTTGGACGTTTCAAACACCCGGTCCTGCTCGGCCTGACTCAGGCGCGCAAACAGCGGCAGCACATCGGCGTTGCGCGTCCACGCGTGGTGCGCCAGGTGTTTGCGCAGGTGGTCGGCCGCTTCGCGGATTTCGCGCTCGCCGGGCAGGAACACCAGAATGTCGCCCCCTGCTCCGCCCGCCCACAGCTCGTCCACGCCATCTGCAATCGCGTTGTTCAGGTCGTATTCGCGCGACTCTTCAAACGGGCGGTAGCGCTGCTCCACCGGAAAGGTGCGGCCCGAGACCATGATCACGGGTGCAGGACCGTGGCGCGACTCGAAGTGCCTTGCAAAACGGTCCGCGTCAATCGTGGCCGATGTCACGATGACCTTGAGATCCGGCCTGCGCGGCAGGATCTGGCGCAGGTAGCCCAGCAGAAAGTCGATGTTCAGGCTGCGCTCGTGCGCCTCGTCGATGATGATAGTGTCATACGCCTGCAGCAGCGGGTCGGTCTGCGTCTCGGCCAGCAAGATGCCGTCGGTCATCAGCTTGACCGAAGCGTTTTTGCTCAGGCGGTCCTGAAAGCGCACCTTGTAGCCCACCACCTCGCCCAGCGGGGTCTTGAGCTCCTCGGCAATGCGCTTGGCCACGGAACTCGCGGCAATGCGGCGAGGCTGGGTGTGGCCAATCAGGCGGGGCTTCTCGCCGGGCTTCGCATTCGCCTTGCCGCGGCCCATGGCCAGTGCAATTTTGGGCAGCTGCGTGGTCTTGCCCGAGCCGGTTTCGCCGCAAACGATGATGACCTGGTGCTGCGCCAGCGCCTCCATGATCTCCTGGCGTTTGCCAGAGACAGGAAGGCTGTCGGGAAAGTCGAGAAACAAGGCGCTGGAGGACAAGGTAAAAACTCTGTGAAAATCAGGTCTACAACAGACTTCGGATTATCCCCGCCCCTGCCCCATGTCCACCGTCTTCAATTTCACCTTTGTGCCCTGGTTCCGGTCGGTGGCGCCCTACTTCCACATGCACCGTGGCAAGACTTTTGTCGTGGGCATTGCGGGCGAAGCCATTGCGGCGGGCAAGCTGCAAAACATTGCGCAGGATTTGGCGCTGATTCAAAGCATGGGCGTCAAGATCGTGCTGGTGCATGGTTTCCGCCCACAGGTCAACGAACAACTGGCCGCCAAGGGCCACACCCCCCGCTATTCGCACGGCATGCGCATCACTGACAGCGTGTCGCTGGACTGCGCGCAGGAAGCCGCCGGACAGCTGCGCTACGAGATCGAAGCCGCCTTCAGTCAAGGTCTGCCCAATACGCCGATGGCGGGCTCCACAGTGCGCGTCATTTCCGGCAACTTCATCACGGCGCGCCCGGTGGGCATTGTGGACGGCGTTGACTTCATGCATTCAGGCATGGTGCGCAAGGTTGATGTGGACGGCATCATGCGCTCGCTGGACATGGGTGCGATGGTGCTGCTCTCACCGTTTGGCTTTTCGCCCACGGGCGAGGCTTTCAACCTGACCATGGAAGAAGTCGCCACCAGCGTGGCCGCCGAGCTGCAGGCCGACAAGCTGCTGTTCCTGACCGAGGTTCCGGGCATCCGCATCGACCCGAACGCTCCGGCCAGCGATGACAACCCGATCGACACCGAATTGCCCTTGGCCGCCGCCAAAAAACTGCTGGCCGAATCGCCCAACCCCACCCAACCGACCGATCTGGCTTTTTATTTGCAGCATTGCGTCAAAGCCTGCGAAGAAGGGGTGGAGCGCTCGCACATCCTGCCTTTTGCGGTGGATGGCGCGCTGCTGCTGGAGGTGTATGTGCACGATGGCATCGGCACCATGGTGGTCGATGAAAAGCTCGAAGAGATGCGCGAAGCCAGCGCTGACGATGTGGGCGGCATCCTGCAATTGATCGAGCCGTTTGAGAAAGACGGCACGCTGGTCAAGCGCGACCGCACCGAGATCGAACGCGACATTGACCACTACACCATCGTCGAGCACGATGGCGTGATCTTTGCCTGCGCCGCACTGTATCCCTACCCCGAATCACGCACCGCCGAAATGGCAGCACTGACCGTTTCGCCTCAGTCACAGGGCCAGGGAGATGGTGAAAAAATCCTCAAGCGCATCGAGCAACGCGCCCGCGCCATGGGACTCAAAAGCATTTTTGTGCTGACCACGCGCACCATGCACTGGTTCCTCAAGCGTGGTTTTGTCCAAACCGACCCGGACTGGTTACCCGAAGCGCGCAAGCGCAAATACAACTGGGACCGCAGGAGTCAGGTGCTGGTGAAAAAACTTTGAGCGTTCTCGTACCGCTCAGCGCTGGCGCCAGGCCTGACGCGCCAGCCAGAGCCCCAGCACCGTGAACAGCGCAAAGCAGGCAAAAGACCAGTTGGCAATCGAGCCCCCTAAAAAGGTCCAGTCCACCTTGGTGCAGTCACCGCTGCCGCGAAAAATCATCGGAATGGCTCGCCCCAGCGGGAAGCTTTCGATCATGCCGTAAAAGTCCCGCCCGCAGCTGACCGCCTCGGGGGGGTACCACTGCAGCCAGCTCTGGCGCGCTGCCACAAAAGCGCCAAATCCGGCTTTGAGCGCGAGCAACACCCCCACCACAGTCAAAGCCGTGGCGTTGCGCAAACGCCAACCCACCAGCCCGAGCACCATGACGCCCACCATCGTGTAGCGCTGCACGATGCACATGGGGCAAGGTTCCAGGCCCACCACGTGTTGCAAATACAGGCCAAAGGCCAGCAGAAATGCGCAGGTCAGTACGACCCATCCCAGCAATGTCGAAAGAGTTGATCTCATAGCAAAAATGACAAGATAAAGTGGCGCATGCGTTTGAGTCAAGACGGCGTACTGTCAAGTAAAGAGCTTTTACTCACAAGCATTTTGCCGCATGCACATCAATCTATCGATTAACTGCAGGTAAAGATTTTGTCTTACCGTTTGCACACATGAGTTGGCACACCTGCACAACTCGCTGATCAGCAATCGCGTAGTAGATCAGATTGCCAGCTCTGCGTTTTTGTATGAATCCAGCGCGATGCAGCATACCCAGATGCTGAGAAATATTGGGTTGAGATGTTGTGATTTCTGACAGCAGTTGTTTGACAGTTTTTTCACCGTAACACAAGCGACTGATGATTCTCAGGCGCATGGGAGCAGACAAAACAGAAAAGCTCTCTGCTACAGCTTCAAAAAGTTGATCCAGATCGGATGTTTCTTGACCAAAATCCACATCAACCCTCGACAAAAACGCGAGCCCGACGCGGGGTGAGTACCAGCAGGTCGCCCTCGGCAAATCCCTCCTGCCGAAACTGAGCGGAGCCAAGTTGCGCCTCGATGATGGCGTCCTTGCCAAAACCTTGGTCTTCGTGAGCTTCCAGTTCCAATCGAGCCACAGGGCCCACCACGATGGCGCGGGTCAGCTTGGCTACGATGCCAGAATTCAGGCCCCCGGGTATATAGCGAGCCACATCCAGATCGTGCGGACGCACATAGGCAAAAGCCTTGGCGTCCTGCGCGTCGCCGTGCTCGGGCGAGTCCAGGCGCACGGCATGGTGGTCGGCGCCGATCAGCATCTCACCCTCGTGGGCGCGGCCGTGGAACAGGTTCACATCGCCCAGGAAGCCGTACACAAAGGGGCTGGCCGGGTGGTCCCAGACCTCCTGCGCTTCTTCCTGGTCGTGCGTGACAAAGATGCTGGTCACATGCAGTTCGTCGTGCAGGCGGCGCAGCCAGCGGCGCAGCTCCTTGCGCACCTTGGCGTCCAGTGCGCCAAAGGGTTCGTCCAGCAGCAGCACCTTGGGCTCCACAGCCAGCGCACGGGCCAGCGCGATGCGCTGACGCTGCCCACCCGACAGTTGCGAGGGATAGCGGTCGGCCAGCCAGTCCAGCTGCACCAGGCCCAACAGCTCATGCACCTTGCACTTGATTTCAGACTCGCTTGGGCGCGTGGCGCGCGGGCGCACCCGCAGGCCAAAGGCCACGTTCTCGAACACCGTCATGTGGCGGAACAAGGCGTAGTGCTGGAACACAAAACCCACCTGGCGCTCGCGCACATGCACATGGGTGGTGTCTTCGCCGCTGAAGGCAATGGTGCCGCTGTCGGCGGTTTCCAGCCCGGCAATGATGCGCAGCAGCGTGGTTTTGCCGCAGCCCGACGGACCTAGCAGCGCGACCAGCTCGCCCGATTCGATGTCCAGGCTGACATCGCCCAAGGCGGTGAAGTCGCCAAACTGTTTGTGGATGTTGCGAATTTCGATGCTCATGACAGGCTTCAGTTGTTCGGGTTTTCGGGCGGTGTATCGGCAGCAGCGCGCAGTTCGCGCTCGTGCTGCCACTCCACCACCGACTTGATGACCAGGGTGACCAGCGCCAGCAGGGCCAGCAGCGAGGCCACAGCAAACGCGGCCACCGACTGGTATTCGTTGTAGAGGATCTCGACATGCAGCGGCATGGTGTTGGTCTGGCCCCGGATGTGACCGGAGACCACCGACACCGCGCCAAACTCGCCCATGGCGCGGGCGTTGCACAAAATCACGCCGTAGATCAGGCCCCACTTGATGTTGGGCAGCGTCACGCGCCAGAAGGTCTGCCAGCCGGTCGCGCCCAGCACGATGGCGGCCTGCTCTTCTTCGGTGCCCTGCGCCTGCATCAGCGGAATCAGCTCGCGGGCAATGAAGGGAAAGGTGACGAACACGGTGGCCAGCACAATGCCCGGCACGGCAAACACGATCTTGATGTCGTGCGCCTGCAGCCACGGCCCCAGCCAGCCCTGCGCACCAAAGATCAGCACATAGATCAGGCCAGCCACCACGGGCGAAACGGAAAACGGCAGGTCCACCAGCGTGGTCAAAAAGGCCTTGCCTTTGAATTCGTACTTGGCAATCGCCCAGGCGGCGGCGATGCCGAACACCAGGTTCAGCGGCACAGCGATCGCCGCGGTGATCAGCGTCAGGCGGATGGCCGACCAGGCATCTGGCTCCTTGAAGGCCTCGAAGTAAGCGTCAAAGCCCTTGCGCAGCGCCTCGGTGAAAACCGCAGCGAGCGGCAGCACCAGGAACAGAAACATGAAGCCCAGCGCCACCGTCAGCAGTGCCCAGCGCACCCAGGCGGGCTCGGTCGTACCCGCCTGCGCACGGCGCACCGGCTTGCCCAGAGAAGAAACAGCGCCGCTCATACTGGGGCCCCTCCACGTTTGCGTTGCCAGGCCTGCAGCGCGTTGATGATCAGCAGCAGGATGAAGGAGAACACCAGCATCACCACCGCCACGGCGGTGGCGCCCGCGTAGTCGTACTGTTCGAGCTTGCCGATGATGATCAGCGGCGTGATTTCGGACACCATGGGCATGTTGCCCGCGATGAAGATGACCGAGCCGTACTCGCCCACCGCCCGGGCAAAGGCCATGGCAAAGCCAGTCAGCAATGCGGGCGCAATCGACGGGAAGATCACGCGGGTGAAGGTCTGCCAGCGCGTCGCGCCCAGGCAAGTGGCAGCTTCTTCGAGTTCTTTCTCAGCGTCTTCGAGCACCGGCTGCACCGTACGCACCACAAACGGCAGGCCGATGAAGATCAGCGCGATCACAACACCATTGGGGTTGAAGGCCAGCTGGATGCCGTGCGGCTCCAGGTACTGGCCGATCCAGCCGTTACCCGCCAGCAGCGCAGTCATAGAAATACCGGCCACGGCGGTCGGCAGCGCAAAAGGCAGGTCCACCAGCGCGTCCACCACCTTCTTTCCAAAAAAGTCGTATCGCACCAGCACCCAGGCCACCAGCAGCCCAAACACCACATTGACCAGCGCCGCGATGAACGAAGCGCCAAAGGTCAAGCGGTACGAGGCCAGCACGCGCGGCCCGGTCACCGCCGCCCAGAACTGCTCCCAGCTCAGGGTGAAGGTCTTGAACAACAGGGCCGACAGCGGAATCAGCACGATCAGGCTGAGGTACAGCACGGTGTAACCCAGCGTGAGGTTGAAGCCGGGCAAAACCCGGCGCGGCTTGCGGCGCGGGCCGCCCGCCGACAAAACGGCAACAGACATGGAAGACCTGAATTACTTGACGGTGTAAATCTTGTCGAACTGGCCACCGTCGTTGAAGTGAACTTTTTGCGCTTCAGCCAGTGAGCCAAACAGTTCATTGACGGTGAACAGCTGGATGGGTTTGAACGTGGCGCTGTACTTCTTGAGTACCGCCGCATTGCGCGGACGCAGCGCGTGCTTGGCGGCGATCTCCTGGGCCTCTTCGGAATACAGGTAGTCCAGATAGGCTTTGGCCAGTTCGCCCGTGCCCTTTTTGGCCACGGTGCGTTCGACCACAGCGATCGGGTTTTCGGCCACGATGCTGATGGACGGATGCACCGCGTCCACCTTGCCGGTGCCGAATTCGCGGTCCACCGAGACGACCTCGGATTCGAAGGTTACCAGTACATCGCCGATGTTGCGCTGCAGGAAGATGGTGGTGGCATCGCGCCCACCTTTGGCGAGCACGGGTACATTTTTATAAAGCTTGCCAATAAATTCGGCCGCTTGTGCATCAGTACCCCATTTTTTCTTGGCATAGCCCCAAGCCGCCAGATAAGCCATTCGGCCATTACCACCCGTCTTGGGATTGACCACAATGACCTGGACACCAGGCTTGATCAGGTCATCCCAGTCCTTGATGTTTTTGGGATTACCGTTGCGCGTAAGAAACAGCATGGTGGAGGTGGTGGGAGAAGCGCTGTTTGGAAAACGCTTTTGCCAGTCTTTTGCCACGACACCAGTGCTGGCAAGGAAATCAACATCGGTCGTGGTGTTCATGGTCACCACGTCGGCATCCAACCCGTCGTTGACAGCGCGCGCCTGTGCGCTGGAGCCACCGTGGGCCTGGTCGATCTTCACATCCTTGCCGGTGGTCTTTTTGTAATGGGCCACAAAGGCGGCGTTGTAGTCCTTGTAGAACTCACGGGCCACGTCGTAGGAGGCGTTGAGCAGGGTCTGGGCCTGAGCGGCCAAACCAGTGAAAGACAAAGCGGCGACCAACGCCAATCGGGTAAAAGATTTCATGCGGACTCCAGTTCATGTTGGGACTGACCACTCCAGGAGTGATCAGCCATCAGGGATTGCAAAAGGGCCAGGCCCAGCGGCCATTCGCCGTGGCCAGACTCGATGTTGATGTGGCCAGCGTTTTGCAGGCGCACCACCTCGCTGCCCCAGGAGCGGGCATAAGCCCCTGCCGTGCGCACCGGGCAAAACGGGTCGGTCGTACTGGCCACCAGTACGCTACGGTAAGGCAGCGGCTGGTAAGGCACGGGAGCAAAGTCGGCCAGCACACCCCGGCGCTCCGGGTCAGCCGGTGCGACCAGCAGTGCACCCTGAACGCGGCGGGCCACGTCAGACGGCAGGTGCGTGGTGGCAATGCAGCCCAGGCTGTGTGCCGCCACGACCACTGGACCCGGTTGAGTCCGGATGGTGCGGGCAATCGCCTGCACCCAGACATTGCGTTTGGGGCGCTGCCAGTCGTCCTCGGGCATCTCCACGCGCACGGCCCCCGGCACGCGCTGCGCCCACAGGCTTTGCCAATGGCCAGGCCCGGAATTGCGCCAGCCGGGCACGATAACGAGGGTCGGTGAAGAAGACATGGCCGCGATTGTGAGAGACCTGCTTCAAAACTCAAACGACTTTATTCTTGTTTGTTAATAACAAAACCAAATAAAGAAGCCCGCCGAAGCGGGCTTTTGCATCAGAAGTAGACTCGATCAGACGATCTGGGCCGCTTCGTCAAAGGCCAGACGCGGCGCACGCGGATAAATGCCTGCCGGATCGGCCACACCGATGTTCAGCAGGAAGTTGGCCTTGTAACGACCATCCGGGAAGAAGGTGTCGTTCACGGCCTGCGGGTCAAACCCCGACATGGCGCCGCTGTCCAGACCCAGCGCGCGGGCGGCCAGGATCAGGTAAGCGCCCTGCAGGCTGCTGTTACGAAAAGCCGTGGGTTCGACAAAGGCCGGGTTGGCGTCGAACACCGCCTTGGCGTCGTAGCCCGGGAACTGCGCGGGCAGGTGCTCGGTGAAACGGGTGTCGTGGGCCACGATGACCGTCACGGCGGCGCTTTGCACCTGGGGCACGTTGCCCGGCATCAGCGCGGGCAGCAGCTTGGCCTTGGCTTCCGCGCTCTTGACGAACACATAACGGGCTGGTTGGGCATTGAAGGCTGTGGGGCCCCACTTGAGCAGGTCATACAGCTGACGGATCGTGTCGTCGGACACGGCTTCGGGCTTGAAAGCGTGAACGGTGCGGGCCTGACGGAACAACTGGTCGAGCGCGGCATCGCTCAGGGCGTTGAGGGTCATGAAAACTTCCTTCAGTGAGATCAAAAAAAGCCGCCCGAAGGCGGCACGTATTTACAAAGATAACCGATCAGCAGAGGATGTGCTGGTTTGGGGGCATCGTCACTTTTTCAAATAGATCTGATCAAAGTGCGCGCCATCGGCAAAGTGCTCTTTTTTGGCCTTGGCCCAGCCACCAAAAGCCTGTTCGATGGTGAAAAGGTTGATCTTGGGGAACTGCTTGGCGTATTTGGCCTGGGCCTTGGGCGAGATGGGTCGGTAGAAGTTCTTGCCTGCAATGTCCTGGCCTTCGTCGCTGTAGAGGTACTCCAGATAAGCCTGCGCCACGGCGCGGGTGCCCTTCTTGTCGACGTTCTTGTCCACGATGGTCACGGCAGGCTCGGCCAGGATGGACAAGCTGGGCACGACCACATCGAACTTGGCACCGAATTCCTTGTCGAGCAGGTAGGCTTCGTTTTCCCAGCTGATGAAGACATCACCCTGCGCGCGCTGGGCAAAGGTAATGGACGAGCCGCGGGCTCCGGTGTCGAGCACAGGCACGTTCTCGTAGAGTTTTTTCACAAATTCCTTGGCCTTGTCGTCACCGCCGTATTTGCGTTTGGCGAATTCCCAGGCCGCGAGGTAATTCCATTGCGCCCCTCCCGATGTCTTGGGATTGGGGGTGATGACCTTGATGCCGGGCTTGACCAGATCATCCCAATCCTTGATGCCCTTGGGATTGCCTTCACGCACCACCAGCACAATGGTGGAGGTGTAGGGTGAGCTGTTGTGGGCCAGACGTTTTTGCCAATCCTTGGGAATCAGGTTGCCGTTGGCGTGCAGGGCATCGGTGTCACCCGCCAAGGCCAGCGTGGCCACGTCGGCGTCCAGGCCGTCGATGATGGCGCGTGTCTGCTTGCCCGAGCCGCCGTGCGACTGCTTGACGGTCACATCCTGACCCGTCTTGGCTTTCCAGTGTTTGGCAAAGGCCTGGTTGAACTCGACGTACAGCTCGCGGGTGGGGTCGTACGAGACGTTGAGCAGGCTGACCTGGGCTTGGGCGGCCAGGGCGCTCAGGCCCAGGGCTACGGCGGCAATCAGTTGGAAAATGCGAGGCGAAAAGCGGTGGGGGTGGGTCATGAATCTCTCCAAAAAAAGCTTCGTCGTTTTGACGATGAGCGAATTCTGGGAGCACCTCTTTCAAACTCAAACTACTGATTTCTAGTTTGCTAATGAGGGAAACATCTATGAGCCAATTTTGGGCGCGTTAAAGATCAGCCAGTTTGCTGGCAACCTCTGCCAAATCATCCGTGGCAGGCAGGTCATAGCGGTTCCCGTCCTGCAAGGCTTGCAACAAGCGTCTGGCGACATCAGGCTGCGGCGTGACAGTGCCCAGAAAACGCGGCTGTCCGTTGCATGTGATCAATAAGGTCGGGAAATTCTCGATATCGAGGTCGCCCAACGCGTCGGCGTGGGTTTCTACGTCCACCCAAACCCACGGCTGGGCTTCGGTATGCTGGGACTCGACAAAGGGCCGGTAATCCCGGCACACACCGCACCACTGGGCGCACAGCACATGCACGCGCCAGTGGGTTTGGGCGTCAGGCATCGGCAAAGGCGCGTTCAATCACAAAGGCGCCAGGACGGGTTGTGTTGCCCTCTTCCAGACCGCGCTCTTCGCAAATGCGCTTGAGGTCGCGCAGCATGCCGGGGCTGCCGCAAATCATCACGCGGTCTTCAGCCGGGTTGAGCGCGGGCACGCCCAGGTCGGCAAAGAGCTTGCCGTTTTCAATCAGGTCGGTCACCCGTCCCTGGTTTTTGTAGGGCTCGCGCGTCACCGTGGGGTAGTACTTGAGCTGAGCGGCGATCATCTCGCCCAGGAATTCGTGCTGGGGCAGCTCTTGGGTGATGTAGTCGTGGTAGGCCAGCTCGTTGACCTGGCGCACACCGTGCACCAGCACCACCTCTTCGAAACGCTCGTAGGTTTCGGGGTCCCGGATGATGCTCATGAACGGCGCCAGCCCGGTACCGGTGGACAGCAGGTAAAGGCGCTTGCCGGGCAACAAGTAGTCGCACAGCAGCGTGCCCGTCGGCTTTTTGCCGACCACGATGGTGTCGCCCACCTGGATGTGCTGAAGCTTGGACGTCAGAGGACCATCGGGCACCTTGATGCTCAAAAACTCCAGGTGCTCTTCGTAGTTGGCGCTGGCAATGGAGTAAGCGCGCAGCAGCGGTTTGCCGCTTTCCTGGCGCAGACCAATCATGGTGAAATGGCCGTTGGAAAAGCGCAGTGCTGTATCACGCGTGGTGGTAAAGCTGAACAGGCGATCGGTCCAGTGGTGAACGCTCAACACGCGTTCTTCAAGAAAAGCACTCATGAATTTTGGATGGCTGCTACAGGCCCGGCTCAGCCCCAGGCCCGAAAGGGGAACAGAAGGTTGCTACAGTTACGGCTAAAACCGCGACAATGGCGTTCGCGCAAACCGCGAGAGAGCGGCATTGTCCTGCACATTCCTTCCAACTGGAAATACAGAAATTCTATATCTGTATAACCAATGCTTCTTAAGATAGATCAAGGCACGACCACCATGGCACGTACTGTTCAATGCATCAAACTCGGCACTGAAGCTGAGGGTCTGGACTTTCCCCCTTATCCCGGCGATCTGGGCAAGCGCATCTGGGAAAACGTGAGTAAGCAAGCCTGGGCCGACTGGCTCAAGCACCAGACCATGCTGGTCAACGAAAACCGCCTGAACCTGGCCGACC
>Ga0114939_10003430_pt1 | contig 11106 bp, 10 predicted proteins | sample AshMeaCrysSpring_FD_87196 | JGI IMG/M metagenome (GOLD analysis project Ga0114939, IMG submission 87196) | Groundwater microbial communities from Big Spring, Nevada to study Microbial Dark Matter (Phase II) - Ash Meadows Crystal Spring | ecosystem: Environmental > Aquatic > Deep subsurface >... | reverse complement strand
TATTAAGGTCGCGCTGGGTATTCTCGATTACTTTACAGGCCTCGGCGGTCTTAATATCTTTCACGCGATGAACGCCCGGTCGGACAATTGTCTCATAGAGTCGGGCGATCTTTTCGAGCGTCTCGGGGGTATCTCCAGCGACGACTTTCATTACGCGAGTGAGCGTATGCTCGCGGTCGCCGGGATTAATTCGCTCTGGAGAATAGCCGACGAAAAAATCGCGCTTCCACTTTAGACCAGAAGATTTCTCCAATACCGGGACGCAAATCTCCTCGGTCGCGCCGGGATATACTGTGGATTCATAGACGATAATAGTTCCTGGCTGGATATTTTTGCCAATAGTCTGACTGGCGGTAATGAGTGGATTAAAATCAGGACGGTGAGCTTTATCTACTGGCGTCGGGACCGCGACGATAATAATCTCCGCCGCGGCTAAATTTTGGGGATTAGTGGAATATTCCGCGAAATGCGCAGATTGCATTTCCAGCGGTGAGATTTCGCGGGCAGGGTCAATCCCTTTTCTACACAATTCCACCCGTGATGCGGAGATATCAAATCCAATAGTGCGAAACTGTTTGCCGAACTCAATTACCAAGGGAAGACCAACATAACCCAGACCAATTACGGCAATTGTGGTCATTTTATTAGTTCCTGAAATGACACGGCGGGATTAAATTGCGAATTTAGAATTGGCAATATTGCTGAGTGAATTGTAGCGTAATATCTCTTAATGGCTCATCGAGAATTGATAAAGCCTTCTCCGCAATTTCGGGGGGAACGCCGCCATAAAATGCCGCGGCAATACCGCCGGTGATACAGGCCAAAGTATCAGAATCGCCGCCCAAAGATATTGCCAAACGGATGGCGTGTTCAAAATTGTGTGAGTCGAGAAATGCAACAATTGCCTGTGGGACAGTCCCTTGACAAGAAACATCGAAAGTATATTGAGGGCGAATATCATCGCAAGTGCGATCCAAATTGTAGTGAAAATGCTCCGCAATATATTCCTTAATTTGGGCTTTGGTGTTTCCGGTGCGAGCCAAAAATATTGCGCTCGCGGTCGCTAATGCGCCTCTGATTCCTTCGGGGTGATTATGTGTTATCTCAGTATATTCTTTGGCCTTGGCTAGGACTTCCCCTAAAGAACTAAACGCATATCCCGCTGGACTAATTCGCATAGCGGCGCCGTTTCCCCAACTGTTATACGGCTTGGCATCTTTATTCACCGCCCAATTATAAAAACTTTCCCCATAACCGGCGCTTGGATACATTTGAAAATAGCGCTTCATGGTCTCGGCGTAATCTTGCCTATGCAAAATTGCATCTGCCAGCGCAACGGTCAAAACAGTATCGTCCGTAAATCTACAACGGAAATTAAATAGCGGGAAATCAGTCGTTTTGATATTACCAAATTCGTAAATCGATCCAATAATATCACCGGTAATTGCGCCTAACATAATCATCCCTTATTTAATTCCACACAGATTTTTCAATACCTGATAATAGATATGATGCAGAGTTTCTAGGTCATTGATAGCGACTCGTTCATTGACCTGGTGAATCGTCGAATTGAGCAATCCGAATTCAACAACTTGAGCGCCGGTCGGCGCAATAAAACGTCCATCGGAAGTCCCCCCGGCGGTAGAAAAGCGGGTCGAATTTCCAGTCACTTTGGTAATTGCGGCTTGCACGGCGTCTAATAGAAATCCGCTCGGGGTAATAAACGGCGCACCGGAGAGATTCCAATCTAAATGATAATTAAGGCGGTGACTATCTAAAATAGCCACGGTGCGGGACTGTAATTGCTCGATGGTGACCGCAGTGGAAAAGCGAAAATTAAACCATACGGTCAATTCCCCCGGAATGACATTCTCTGCACCAGTCCCAGATTGAATATTTGATATTTGGAAGGTCGTCGGGGGAAAATAGTCATTGCCTCGGTCCCAAGTGGTAGTAATAATCTCCGCGAGCGCCGGGGCAAAATCATGAATTGGATTACGCGCTAGGTGAGGATAAGCAACGTGTCCTTGTTTGCCGTGAATGCAAAGTCTGCCATTTAGCGATCCCCGACGCCCATTTTTTACGCAATCGCCGATTCGTTCTTCACACGTCGGTTCACCTAATAGACAAAAGTCAATTGTGATCCCCTTGCCGGTCAGATATTCCATGACGCGGCGAGTTCCATCAATTGCGATGCCCTCCTCGTCTGACGTAATTAAAAAACCGATCGAACCCGAAAAATCGGGATAATGCGCAATAAATTTTTCCGTCGCGGTAATTAATGCGGCCAAGCCGCCTTTCATATCTGCCGCGCCCCGCCCCCAAAGATAATTATCGCGAATAGTCGGAATAAACGGTGCCGTCGCCCACGATTCAATTGGCCCCGGCGGAACAACATCGGTATGGCCGGCAAAAACTATTCGGGGACGATTTATTCCGCGTTGCGCCCAAAGATTAGTAACCGCGCCGAAATTTAAGCGCTCAATTACAAAACCAAGGGGCGCAAGGTGTTGGATAATTAATTCCTGACAACCGACATCCTCAGGGGTAATTGACGGGCGAGAGATTAACTCCATCGCTAAGGCAAGGGTCGGCGAGCGCATAATAATTTAGGCCGGCTGGCGGGGATTAAAATAGCGGTCGGCGTCATCGGTATCAACCGAATTACCTTGAGCATCGATTAACGGTAATTCAAAATCATTCCAGCCACGCAGCCCTAATTTCAGGGAGCGCACCTGCTTAAAACCCATCAATCCCATTACGTAACAACCGAGGACACTACGATGCCCGGAGCGACAAATTACAATAATACTTTCTTCGCGAGCCGCAGCTAAACGCGGGACGGTCTCTTCATAACCGAATTCACAGGCCTGCTCTAAAATTCCCCGCGGTACATTCAGCGAATGAGGAATATGCACAACAGAAAATTCATACGGCTCGCGAATATCCAAGAGCAAGGACGGCGGAGCGGCCTGCATTTCTTTATCTAAATCCCAGGGGAGAATTTCTCTAATTTGAGGCCGAATTTCCTCGACCAAATCCATAAATCGTTTCATAGTTATTCACCTAAAAGTAAATCATGTGGACTCGTTATGGCGACAAATACCCTGCTCAACCGCAATTACGGCAGCCTCAACTCGGGAATGTACGCCCAATTTACGCAAAATAGCTTTTACATGGAGCTTGACCGTGCCGTCCGAGATTCCTAATTCACGGCCAATTACTTTATTGCTCTGCCCTTCGGCCAAATGGCGCAGGATTTGTTGTTCGCGGGGGGTCAATTCCGCAAGCGGGGTATTATGTCCGCTCCGGTTATCGCCTTTGACAACGCGGGCCAATACCCCGGCCAAATCCGGGGCGACGACGGTCCCGCCCGCGACAATTTCCCGCAAGGCGTCAACCAATTCGTCCGGCTCCATATCTTTGAGCAGATAGCCATTTGCACCGCTTCGGAGCGCATCGACCAAATCGTGTTCTTCATGACTGGTGGTCAGCATTACCACCGGGACGGAAATGCCGCGGCGCCGCAATACTTTTAGGACTTCGCCGCCCTCCATGCGTGGCATTCGCATATCGAGCAAAATAATATCTACTTTAATTTCACTCGCAAGGCGCAATCCTTCCTCGCCGCTACCCACGGAACCCACGACCTCAATTTCACGCCGCTCGAGCAGACTTTGTAACCCGGCGCGAAATAGGGCATGGTCATCAATTAGCAATACACGCATGAATTATTCGACCTCTCGCAAAAGCTGAATTTCTTGGGCGGGAAAAGATGGCGCGCACGTGAGTTCGACCCGCGTACCCTCTCCTGGCTCGCCCTCGACCCGTAGGGTACCCCCCAGGCGTCGCGCCCGTTCTTGCATAATAGACAGCCCCACGTGTTCCCCGGGCAAAGGCTGGCGATTGGTATTTACCAATCCATTACCGTCATCCTCGACCAAAATTCGATAACCGGGGCCTTTATCACAACTCAACAATAATCGCACAGTACGCGCACCGCTATGTTTGCGAATATTGGTCAGTGCCTCTTGGACAATATGGAGCACTTGGACTTCTTGATCCGGTTTGAGATTAATTTGCTGACATTCATTATGAAAGAACGCGGCGATTTTTGCTTCACGCCGAAAACCGTCGAGCATTTCCTCCAAAGCGGGAATTAGCCCGCGTTCATCCATCCGCGCGCGAAAATGGACCAACAATTCGCGCAATTCCGTATGAGCCTCTTCTACTCCGGCGCGAATTTTATGGACTTCTTCAATTGCACCGACATCACTACCTTTATGCAAGGTCTCTTCGAGCATTTTCGCTTGGAAACGCAGGCTCGCGAGGGTCTGAGCCAGTGAATCGTGCAATTCGTGGGCAAGCATGGTGCGCTCTTGAATAATCGACAGGCGTTTCGCTTCGGTATCTGTCCGCGCCTTTTCTACTGCTATTCCCAAGTGTTTGCCGATGCTGGTCAATAATTCTTTGAGGTCTTCCCGTTGGGCAGTTATTTTCGCCGGGTCAACAAATAGATTGTAAATTCCCAAGATTTGGTCGCGATACATTAGGGGTACAGCAATTACCTCGATATTTTCACTACCGAAAAGCGGGCGATGATTAAATTTTGCACATTGGCGAATATCGGTTTGGATTTTTAATTCCCCTGAGATGACTGCGATTCCGCATTGACAGCGCTCCAGCGGGATTAATCTTTCACGTTCGATAAGGTCGGGGTCGAGACCAATACTCGCAACTAAACGCAGTTGATTATCATTAGTAACAAGGCGAACGGCTGCGGCGACGGCACCGACTAATTCGCTCAAAGTATGCAAAAACCGCGTTAAGAGATCATCTAAATCGTGCGCGTTATTAATGCTCGTGGAAATATCATAGAGCACCTGTAGCGAATGGGTCTTTTGTGCGGAGCGTTCGGTCTGCAAGCGCACTTGATTATCCATATCTCGGGTTAGTGTTTGCAGATCGACACCCAAGGCATTAATGTCTTGGGCTAATTCGGCGAAATCGCCGCGTTCGGGCGCCGGAATACGTGCCGAGAGATTTCCGCCGCGCATTCGGCTGGCCCAATTACGCAAATGGGCTAATGGCTCAAGGAGTTGGTGATTGACGCGCATTACAATTACGACTGTGGAGATTGCGCCCATCATTAATAGCACCACCTGAACCATAAATAGAAATGCGGATTGACTGCGAACCGATTGAATTGACTGTTCGCTAATTAAATCAATTTCACGTACTAGCACATGCGCCGTTTGACGTAATGCCGGGGGTGATTGCGTCGTAGTGACTTCGCGCAATTGGTTGTAAAGGGTATTACGATAAATTGTTTGCCAATGGTCAAAAAGATTCATGAGCGCCTTTTGCGCAGGGGATATTCTCCACGGCAATTCGGTTTCATTAATTGTAATCGGATTACGCAGTTCCTTCATTAAACGGCGCATTCGACTATCGAACTCATCCAGGACAGTTTCTAGCCGATGGGAATCAATTGGTGGGGCGGATAAATCCACAATATAGCGTGCTTGGCGCTGGAGATCGCCAATTCCCTGAAATAGCGCCGAGTGATAAAGCGATTCCTGCATAATAAATAGGCCGACGAATCCCACTGCGAGAAGGATAATTCCTAACGCGGCAAGGGGTTGCATTAATGCACGGCTGGCACTTCCGGCGTGACTCTTTTGGCGCCAACCATGAGCCGGCGGCGCCATCCATAAAGCCAAGGAGCGAAGATTCTTAGGGGACGGATTTGGTTTAACGAGCGCCATTGGCACGCTCCATATTGCGCAGCAAATTTTTAGGCTATTGTCTATTATTACTTGGAGAAGGGACGGCTAAAAATGCGAGTTCGCGCTGCAATAATTCTGCGTCGCCGAGATTTAATTCTACTAAACGACGCAGATGGGTAATACTATCTAAATCCACCACCTTACAAATTAGGCCGATATTACGCCCGCGGATATGAGCTACTTGAGTTTCCATGGAGATTACGGTTTCGATCTCGTCAAGAAATAGCTCTAATTTGCGTTTTTCTCCGCAATGGGGAATTACTTGATTCGGAGGGATTTCAATTAATGCCCCGTGTAGCGAAAGGTCTAGCAGAGTTACTTCTTGTCCCTGATCACTATTGGGTTGAGATAACCGGACACGGGACCTAAAAGGTAGCCGGGTAAAACGGCGCCGATCAGAGATTGAATTTTCTGCGGTTGGCGGTTGAGTTTTATTCATTGCTGATGCGGGTCAATTTTAATCTTCATCTTTTAATAATTTTACTAACGGAATCGCAGGGACGTAACCCGGGAGGATTTCGCCTTTTGGGGTAATTATGGTCGGGGTTCCAGTAATTCCCATAGATTCGCCTAATTCGACGTGACGCTGGACAGGATTGGCGCATTCTTTGACGTCGATTTCCTCGCCGTTTTTTGCTCGGGTAAGGGCTATATTACGATCCCTGGCACACCAGGCACTCACTGCTTTTTGATAGGATTTTGAATCTTTCCCGGCGCGGGGAAACATTAAATACCGGACTTTGATCCCATTATCATTATAGGCCTTGATATCGCGATGCAATTTCCGGCAATAGCCGCAATCAATATCGGTAAAGACGTCGATTGTGTGGAGAGTCTTTTCCGGGGCGAAAACAAACATATTTGCTTCCCCGACGGCATCTAATACGACACGGCGAGCGGAATTACGCCGGGTAGCAGAAAGATTTTTTGCGGTTTGGGTATCGATTAAATCACCCACGAGCATATAGCGACCATCAGCCGCAAAATAGGCAATACTCGCTCCCATGATGACCTCGTAGACACCCGGTATTGGAGTTGCGGTAATTTCCGCCGGGAGATTCGGGGCGTGTTCCTTGGGACTGAGTCTGGTGATGGTGGCGTGAATTTGGGCGATATCCTGGGCTTGGTCAGCAAAAACTACGATAGTCGCCAGGAAGAGAACGGCGGCAACGAAATGGCGCATTTTCGGTATTCCTATAAAAGGGCGGAGGGCACTTCAACCGTATTATAGGCAAAATCGCGGTTGCCGGGGAATTTTTTGTTAAGCCGGTGTAATTAGCCGACGGGGTGCGACTCGCCCGTCTTCGGTAATTTCGCCCACACCGATAAAAGGTAACACTTCGCGCTCGGAATAAATTCGCTCGGGATTCTTGGCGCGGAGATAAAGACGCACTAATCCCGATGTTGGGGCGCGGGGTACCAAGACCGGCTGTCCTTGCCGGAGATAAAAGGCGCTATCACTGGTCACGGTGACCACCGGCCACTGTCCGAGCGCGCTATCCATCGGCAACAGCAACTCATCGAGGGCGGATTCACCGACACACGCGGCGCTGTGGACCTTATCCATCGTGACCATGGACTCGGGGTCAGTGAACGGCCCGACCGCAAGGCGTCTCAAGGAGCTTACGTGGGCGCCGACGCCGAGGAACGCGCCGACATCTTCGGCGAGGGTGCGGATGTAGGTCCCTTTAGAGCAGTGAATGTGCACGGTGCAATACTCGCCGGCAAGGGTCAGCAAGCTGAAATCGTAGACCGTAACCTTGCGGGGGGAGCGCTCGATCGTTATCCCTTGGTGGGCCAGGGTATAAAGTGGTCGACCTTGAATTTTAATCGCCGAGTGCATCGGGGGGATCTGCTCAATGGTGCCGGTATAGTGGGCGAGTGCGGCACACACGGTCTCCGACTCCAACTTCGGCACCGGCCGAGTCGCAACGACTGCCCCATGAGAATCGCCAGTCGTGGTAATAGTCCCCAGGCGAAACTCGGCCCAATAACGTTTATCGGCGTCGAGCAGAAATCCCGAGATTTTGGTCGCCTCGCCCAGACACAGCGGGAGCATCCCGGCGGCGAGTGGGTCGAGGCTTCCGGTATGTCCGGCCTTTTGGGCGCGATAAAGGCGTTTTATCTCTTGGAGCGCCGCGTTCGAGGTCAGCCCGACCGGCTTGTCGAGCAACAAAATCCCGCTGACGTTTCGGCCCTGCAGGCGACTTCTTTTCATAAGACCGGACCACAGAGGTAAACGACGAGCATAGTGGACTCCAACATGGTCAATTCTGATGGAGACGCTGATCAGCGGCCAACGCCTCGTCGATTAGAGAGCTAATCTCGATCCCCCGCGCAATCGACGAATCATGAATAAAATGCAACATCGGCACGGTATGAATACACAGGCGGCTGGCCAAGGCGCTACGCAGCGACCCGGTGGCGCGTTGCAAAACCCGCAACGAGGCGCGGATCGTCCGTGCATCGCCTAACACGGTAAAGTACACGTTCGCATTCGTCAGGTCTCGGGTAACTTTTACCGAGGTAACGGTGACCATGCCCAAACTTCGGTAGTCATTAATCCCGCGGCTGATTAATTCCGCGAGTTCACGCTGAATTTGGTCACTAAGCCGCAACACTCGACTAAATTCTCTGGCCATGTCGTTATTTCTTTCTGGCAGTGTCCAGGCGCATGGATAATAGTGAAATATCCTGCGGTGGGGAAAAATCGGAAGGGATCATCTTGAGCAATCTCTGCATGAATAATTGATCAGCACGATGTTGTTCGCACTGATTTTGGTAAGTTTGGCGGGTTTTGGTGCAGACAAGGGTTTGGGGCGAGCCTTTGCGTTCAGTGACATGCGTCATATCGAGATTATAATCCACAATCTTCCGGTGCAGGTGTTGACGCCGGTCCTTGCGCACGCGAAACCGCGCAACACTCATCTTTGGATCATTAGCGAATTGTTGCAAGGCACGACAATCATCGCAATCGCAATCAATAGTTACATTCAAACACCAGTCCGGCGGGGGAGCGGGTGGTTGTTCACTCCGCGTGAGCAGAAATTTCGCCGCATGGCACCATAACTTTTGGAGCGCATCGTCGTTGCCGTCCCAAAAAGGATAACCCCGTTCGTGAAGCAACCCGAGCGCCGGAATAATCACTTTGTCCGGTACAAATATGGATTTTGCCTGGATGAGGTTAAGAGCGGCCTGCATCCGCAAGCTGTCGGTGCCTACCGCATAGAGGCCGGTGAACAGTTCAGCCACCATCGGGGCGTCGACCGCATGGAAACGTTGCATCCGCAACCAATCTTTATCGTAGCGAATCCCATTGATGTCCTGACATTTTGGCAACGCCGCGACAATAGTCGTTGCCATTTGTTGCAGTGCCGAACGCCAATCCTTGTCCAGATGAGTAGCTAACACCGCACGGCTAAAAAGTGCAATACAGGCATGATGGAATGAGGGCATATTTTCCTGGAATAACGCACACAGGAGCCTCTCGGCGAGTGGCGCGCCTAAAAAGGTGAGGTTTTCTACGAGTGCATCATTTTCGCTACCGTCATAGCTGTGCGTGACGATGGTGGCGATAAAACGTTCCAACAGCGAGCAATCTCCCATTTTCCGCAATAGGCGGATCATCTCCGCACGCGTGGATTTCTCTGTGTCGCCACAGGAATCTAACTTGGAGGAATTATCGTGCCGATCCCTGATAGTCGCGGAATTCTTCCAACCCTGGAGAATAGTCGTGGCAATATTCACAACGTTCGGATCATTAGCCGCGATTCGATCCGCGAGATATGGCAACGTCGCATGAACCCCCGCACTTAATAACACCTCTACAAACCACGCACGGGGCCACAGGACGAGTGCCGCCCGATGATAGCAACGCTCAAAACTTGCCCCCTCGTTACCAGTGGCCTCGGTAAAACGCTCTCCGTCCGGTGTCTCGTCTTTCAGCGCGTCTTTTGGTAACAACTCGTCATCTTCCAAAGGCAAATTACCAAAAGCAACCGGTTGATTTTGAACATTTATCCATCCATCAATATAACATTCTCTATTGGAGACCTCGATTATCTCAAAATTACTATGAGAGTCATCCTCGTCATCCTCGTCTTCATCTGCGTAACAACCCCGACTGATACTGTAGCTGTAGTCATCATCATCATAAGAAATTTCGGCCGGGCCACTCTCTTCAATGTGGACAATACCTAAATGTATTGCGCAATCAGCGCATTCTGCGGCCTCGTGTAATACCTTCGCCTGGGCCGCGTCTTCTCCCTTTAATCCACTGAAGGAGAGACCAGCGGGACTATATTGATGGCTAAGTAACCAAACTAATTTATCCGGCGTATTCTCAGATGCGAACGTATTGCGTAGCAATTGCGTACAGGTCTCTACTTCCGAGCCATAGAGAGGCGCCTTTAACGGGATTGATCTTTTTTTCCCGGGGAGTTGGATAAGATTAAAAATTAGGCAAACTCGGTGGCCTGCGGTAACCGGACGCACCTCGTGTTCGCAATCTGCATAAAAGGCCGTCCACTTCAACTCAGATATCTCATTGCTCGCTAAATCAACTACGACTTCTCGTCCGGCGTGGCGGATAATTAATTCTCCCCCTTGATGTAGCGATGGCAGAGAAATTACTAATGTACCGAACATCCCTTCGGTCTTTTCCGTATCACGATGTGACTTAAAAAATGCACCCTGGTCATAAATGAGTAATTTGTATAATTCCGCAGTGATTTTTGCATCTCTGCAACCTAGACCATCCGCGACGCGGGCGATTATTTCGGAAAAGGTCTTGCTCCAAGATTTTCCTGAGATTTGGACCTGTTCGGTGGATAATTGCCAAACCTTGCGGACGGAATCATCGTAAATAGTCTGGTCGCCGCGTCCATAGGGCGCCCGGGTGGCTCGCTGAATTATTTGCGTCAACTGAGATTCCGGGATCGGAAATGAAATTACACCCACGCCATAGATTTCGATCCGGGGCAGGGGCGTTTCGATCGTGGCGTGAACAAAAAAGTCCCCCGGTTGTTTCACACCCCGTAGTAAGTTTTCTAGTGCGGATAAATCTTGGTTATAAACACTTTCATCACTCATGGTTTTTCCGATTAGCTGATTTTTGACACTCCACCGAATAAATCCGGGGGATTATTAATCTTTGGAGTCCGCGCCTATGCTCTGTCGGGTGTCATCCATGACACCCTCCTTCGCATACAGGAGCAGTTCGCGTTTCACCGGACGCCCGCTTTCCTCTAGCTAATTTGCTATTGGCGCTAGGTTGTTTCCGCCCTCGAGGTTTTTTACACCCGACAGTCAAATTAAT
>Ga0114939_10003428_pt1 | contig 11110 bp, 7 predicted proteins | sample AshMeaCrysSpring_FD_87196 | JGI IMG/M metagenome (GOLD analysis project Ga0114939, IMG submission 87196) | Groundwater microbial communities from Big Spring, Nevada to study Microbial Dark Matter (Phase II) - Ash Meadows Crystal Spring | ecosystem: Environmental > Aquatic > Deep subsurface >... | reverse complement strand
TAAAGTCCTCTAAAAGAGGACTGGATAAATCAAAATATCAACATAATATTTGTTACCCAAATTCTTTGTGTTAGTTGTTTATGCTTAAAGCTGCAAGATGTGAAATCACAAAAAAATCCTTCGTTGTTTTGCCTAAGTCCCAATTTTTATTCTTCTATTAACAATTAACAATTAGCGATTAGCAATTAGCAATTAGCAATTAGCCATTCCGATTATCAAGACGATATTGCTCAAATCTCCTAATAGCCATAGCTAAACTTAACTTCATCCTTGTAAAAGCTTCAACTAAGTTACCAATTTCATCATTTGAATATTTTTCAAACTCAGCTTCCATATCACCAGTACTAACAGCTTCTGCTACTTTGACTACTTGTTTTATTGGTTTAACAACATATTTTCTTAACCAGAAATTAGCCAAATAAATAGCTAGTGCAAATACAAAAGTAATAATAAGCATTACTATGAAAAAAGATTGACGGGCTTTTTGAAAAATTGAACCTATTGGGACAGAAACTATTTGAATACCGTTAATATCATGCAATCTCCAGTTAAAACCATTTTTTTCTCCATACATTTTTATCATTGCTTTGGGTGCGACTTCTGGTCTACTATGGCATCTTAAGCAACTAGGGTCATGAAGAAACAAAGGACTGGTTGTATAAAAGAAATTTTCTCCATTAATGGTACGAAATCCTGATTGTTCTTTGCGATTTGGATTTTCTTTAAAACGTTTAATTATGCTTGTTTCTAAAGTATCTGCCTTGTCATCAATATTGGTAGGGTTAAGCATTGCTTCTTTATAACGATAATCTTGATAAATATTCTTTTGTTTCTGAAGATTTTCAAAGACTTTTCTTGCGGAAAATGCTGGGACTACTTGAGGTAAAAATTCATCTTCCTTTAAAAAATTATTTAAATAGGGCGAAACTTGAGTACTTGTATATAAACGTACAGAATTCATGGTCGCCATGAGTTGTTCAGCACCTGAGGTTATCTCATTTTGGGCTTTCAGATTTAAAGCGTTAGCTAAAACAATACCACTTAAGATAATACCTCCAAAAAATACTATCAAAAGTAATATAGTCAATTTTCTGGCTAATTTGAGTTTTTTAAAATTTAACGACAATTTTTTCATCATATACAACCACAGCCCTCTATTTTATATACCTATCAGTTGTTTTCTCAAAAATTATGCAGCATGGTTAATTTGTACAGTTATTTATATATAAATGTTAAAGCGGGCTTCTTATGCAGAAACCCGCTTCTTTTTTATATAGGAATAGCCGCAAAAATTGCTACTATGCTTGATTTGTGTAACCGCTCCTGAGCCAAGAACGCCAAGTTTTCGTAGAGCTTGCGTAAGTCCTGTTATAAACTGACTAGAGAATAGTGACAGTGGACAAAATTTGGGACAACAACCTAAGTCCTAATATGTATTTTCTCAGGTATTTACAGGACTTACAAAGGGAATAAATTCTCAATGTATTTACAGACAGTTAGGCACCAATATCTATGGGATTCTCGACTTCGGTAAACTTAGTCTTGGCAAAATTATCAGTAGTTAATCAGGGATAGCCGCAACTGGCACTGCGGCTCATGTTCGTAGTTGGGCTGTCTTCCCTCCAAAAATTGGGCTAAAGCCCAACTACAAACGACAATATCGTAAGTCCTGGTTAATAAAGAAACGATGATTCCTACAGCAAAGGACATTTTTTTGAGTTTCTTATTAAAGAATGTTTATAAATGTTTGTAAATCTTAAGTATAATGCTTTACTTTATTGTTTTTATATATCGTATTTTTGATAAAACATCAATATTTGTACTATACTTACTTAATTATTTCTGGAAAAATAGTTTGGTTAAGACAGGACTTACGCAAAAAAACGAATTTCTGTCATTAGTCGCGCAACAAAGTGAAGAGAAGAATCTTCCGATATGCTTGAGTTACCTAATTTTTACTGAAAATGACTATTTATCCTTTGCGTAAGTCCTATAAGAAAACTAGTAGTCGAAATTAGTAGTCGAAATTAGTAGCAGAAACTACTAACAATAAATATACATGTAATTGAGAGTGAAGTTGTGGTTAAATTTATGTTGAAATCTATGGTGAAATCTATAAACAACCATAAACAAGTAAATGGATTAGCAATGCTAGTATGTGGAGTTGTATTTCCATTACTGGTTAATTGTCCTAGTCAGGCTTCTAGTATTTATACTAAAACAAATTCCCTTGGAATCATAACAGAATTCAGTTTTAGGGCACCAGAAATTCCTCAAAATTTTTTCCGCAATCCTCGTCCCCAGGAAAATATTGAGACTGAAAAATTAATCCGCCAACTTCAGCCAGGGGTAGCTGATTTAGTTATTAAACTTCAAGATCCGGATAAAAATATACGTCGTCATGGGATCGCCCGTTTAGGTTTAGCAAAAGCAACTGAGGCGATACCCTATTTACGTCAAGCCCTGAAAGACCCAGAAAAAGATGTACGCCATAGCGCTGCGGTTGCCATTGGATGGATAGGTCAACCGGGGAAAAATGCTATTGATGATTTAAGGACAGCACTGAAAGACCCAGAAAAAGATGTGCGTCGTAGCGCTGCAGTTGCTTTAGCCTCTATGGGTATAGAAGCAGTAAACGCAGTTGAAGATTTACGGGCAGCATTAAATGATTCTGATGAAGGTGTAAGGCGGAGTGCTAGTTATGCTTTACAGGTAATTACTGGTGAAGGTTTGAAGATGTTTTAATATTTCTTTATGTAAATGAAATGATTGTTTTTCTACGCAAATCTAATTTTTATCTAGTAAAATTCTCTTAGTAAATGACCGCCATTGTTATCAATTACTAAAGTAAAGCGATCGCTGTATATGAGCAAAGCCAACGAGGAAGAAATATTCTTGCAAAATCAGCCGTGGCATGGACAGCTAGAGGCAATGGCAGTCTTGTCTACTTTAAACTATCGCACAGGTGAGTTGAGTAGCTATTTAAACAACATTGCCTCTGGAGTCAGCCAACTTATGGCAGTTGATTGGTCTGTGGTAACGCTTTGTCAGCAAGGATTTGATAGGGTATTAGCAAGTAGCATTTACATGGGTGAGGGCGAGCATGTTTTTTCAGCACATGGTCAACTAGCTGGGACTGTGATAGAAACTGGTTGTTCGTTGGCAGTGGAAGACGCAACAAAAAACTCACAATATGGTAGACCTCCAGAAGGTTATTGTTCTTATTTAGGCATACCATTGCGAACAGCCCAAGGTGAAGTCATTGGAACTATTTGCTCTTTTGGTAAACAGCCGCGTAAATTTACAAAAGAAGAAATTCAAATAGTAGAATTGTTTGCTGAAAGGGCAGCTACAGCTATTGACCATTATCATCTTTACCAGCAGCAATGCCAATTTAGTAAAGCATTGGAGGCTGAAGTTGAAAAACGCACGGCAGAATTACGAACAGCACAAGCCAAACTTGTCGAGCAGGAAAGATTAGCTGCCATCGGTGAATTTGCAGCCATAATTGTCCATGAAATTCGTAATCCCCTAACGACAATGATTATGGGATTGAAGTATTTCAAGAAAACCGTTTTTTCTGAAGCTGCTGTTGAGCGATTGTCATTAGCATTGGGAGAAGCAAGTCGTTTGGAACGATTGCTAAGTGAAATTTTGCTCTACGCCAAACCTCAAGTTTTACAGTTATCAGAATTAGATATAAATGAATTTATTTACGAGTTGCTTCTACCAATCGGTGAGATGCCAGAAGCATTGGAAAGGCAAATTAAATTTATTCCGGTATCACCGACTGTGAGAATTTTGGCAGACAAAGACAAATTAAAACAAGTATTTATCAATATTCTTCGCAATGCCTGTGAAGCTATTTCACCAGGAGATGTTGTTAAATGGGAGATAAATACTTCCCTTACAAATAAAATTTATATCAACGTCCATAATGGTGGGGAAGCGATTCCCCCGGATGTTATTTCAAAGTTAACTCAACCATTTTTCTCTACTAAATCCGGCGGCACTGGTTTAGGTCTTGCTATTACCAAACGTATTATTAATGCTCATGGTGGGGAGTTAGTAATTCAGTCTGATGTCCCCAGAGGTACTACAGTAAGCGTGGAATTACCCTTGCTTATGCGCTAGTAACCCGATATGTCCTGGTGCAAGTTGTAACTCTTTATAGCTAGAAAAAGTACTGACTTTAAATCCAATATTTTCCAATTGCTCCACCAATTCTTCCTGCATTAATAATCGTAATTGGTGAATTTCGCCATCTCGTCTGTATAACTCTCCTACTTTGCGAAAAGTGGTAATATGGCGAGTCAATAATCCTAAATGCAAGTCTTCCTCAGCAGTCATTAATACAGCCCAATCCTGACTTTCTGTATAAGTTCGATATAAACCCGACCCTGGAACACGCCCTTTTAATGCCACATCAAAAACCAGTATTCCTTCTGAAGTTAGGGAATTATAGATACGAACAAATAAGTTATAAAGTTCCTGTGACGTGTTGCTACTGTCAAACAAATAGTTGAAGCACTCCCCAATGGCTGTTACAGCTATACAGTTAGGAATATCTGCTTTAAAAAGCGAACAAGCTCGAAATTGAGCCTTTTTTACTCGCTTCCTAGCTATTGCCAGCAATGCCATTGATACATCAATACCTATAACATCATAACCAGCATTTTCTAATTCTTCTGCCAAAATACCGCTTCCGCAACCTAGGTCAACAACTAAACCACTATCAAAGCCTTGATGTTGTAAAAGTTCTAACACAAACCCACTGGCGCTTTTGACAAAACCTCCGAATCCAACATCGTGAATATAAGCTAAATCGTTCTTGTAACTTTCTGTCATAAAAGAATAAGAATAAGGCTTTTAGAAGTTTTCTATATATTTTACGTAAGTTGCTTGATGCTTTGAGATGGGCGGAGAAAAAAAAATTATATAAAGCTAAAGGCTTCTGCAAAAATTCCTAGAATTTGTTCTAGTTGTGTAATGAAATATTCTCCCCTATCTATTTTTAGAATTTCGTCTTCAAGTTTCAAAAACTTCCACACAGTGCCAGTTGAAACTACGCCATATATTGTCTGTGACAGACCCTTGCTATGGTTAAATATTCTAGCTGCGACCATTTCAGCAGCACATTGTCCTAAACCCAACTTAATATCATTATCTTTTGCTTCAACTATAGTAATGATTGGCGCGGTAATTAATAATTGGTTTTCTGAGGCAGTGAGAATAAAATCGCATACACCAGTAAGTCCTTTACTTTCATCAACATTAAATGAATTTCCTGAGAAATAACCTATTTTACCGGGAAAAATTCTTCTAATTTCTAAAAGAATGGGGGTAATAATTAATTCAGACCTTGCTTTTCCCGTACTGATATTTGTTGCTAACTCTAAGGTTTCTTCTAAGCTTTCTTTTAATCGTTGAGATGCTTGAACTGGAGTAACTCCAGCAAATAAATTATGACTTTCCTTAAGAGTTAGGTTTAAGTCATTAACTGCTTTATCAAGAGTTTTAAAATCACTGTATAGCACTGCAATATTACGGATTTATTAGCATTGTACTGGACTAATTATAATTGAATATTCTGTACTTGATGTGGTGCTAGTCAATAGAAGCGTTACAGGAATCTGACTTACTCCCGGGCGATCGCTTCATTTCTATCACAGATAAAAAATGCGGCGTTGCTGAATTAAAGTATGAATTATAATTTTTGTGCAGAGCGCTCTCGGCGCATACCAACGGTTGGCGGTAGCCTAGATGCAAAGTATCGTTGTTTATTTTTCTCAAAAATAGCTATTCATATTTCTATTTGCGCTCTTTCGCGCACGCGGAGCGTTCCAGCAACGCCAAAAATGCTGCCTGACCCTAAAAGTTTGATTATACTTCACAGGGTCATAAACTATCATTAGTCGCGAAGCGTTCGCTTGAAGAGCGAACGCTTCGCGACTAATGACAATTACTTACCGCAGTTTATGACCGTGTGGAGTATATACACAAAATTTGATGAGTTCTTAGTTCCCGTGGAACAGGCATCCTTGCCTGTTATTTTCGGAAAATAACAGGCTTTCCTGCCTGTTCCACAAACAATTATCTAATCTAATAGGCTTGGAAAGCCTGTTCCACAAACAATTATGCAGTATTTTTACACTATGCAACACAAAAGATAATGGGTAGCGTCTCCGGGAAGGGTTTAGAAATTGATTTTTGCAGGAATTGTAATTATAAATTCCGTACCTTTGCCAGGACAAGAGGTACATTCCAAGCTACCACTATGCTTTTCTGTTATGATTTGGTAGCTGATATAAAGTCCCAATCCTGTACCTTTGCCGATGGGTTTTGTTGTGTAAAAGGGGTCAAAAATTCGCTGTATATTTGCATCAGTAATACCCATTCCATTGTCACTAATACTGATTTTTACTTGTCCTTCTAAATTGATATCGGTAGAAATTGTCAGAGTTTTATTTAGATTTTGATTAGTATTTTGATTAATATCTTTACTCTCATTTATATTCTCTTCTTGCAAAGCATCTATAGCATTAGAAATAATATTCATAAATACCTGGTTTAATTGTCCTGCATAACAATCTATTAAGGGTAAATTTCCATAGTTTTTAATAATTTTAATTTCTGAAGAATCAACATTGACTTTTATTTTATGTTGCAAAATCATGAGAGTACTATCAATACCCCTATGTAAATCTACAGATTTATATTCTGCTTCATCCATCCGTGAAAAGTTACGTAGTGATTTGACTATTTCTTGTATGCGCTTAGTTCCTGCGCTCATTGATGTGACAATTTTTGGTAAATCTTCGGCAATAAAATCTAGGTCAATATCGATTATTAGTTGTTGAACTTCCTTGCTTGGTTGGGGAAATTCTTGTTGATAAAGTTTAATTAATGTAATTAAGCCCCTAACATATTCATTAACTGGAACTAAATTACCATGAATAAAATTAACGGGATTATTTATTTCATGGGCAACTCCCGCAACCAACAGTCCTAAACTAGACATTTTTTCTGTTTGTATGAGGCGAGTTTGGGTTATCTTAAGTTCTTGGAGGGTCATTTCTAATTCTTGAGTTTGTTGTTTGAGTTGGGTTTCAATTATTTGTCTTTCTACTATTTCTTCCTGAAGTTGAATATTCTGTTTATCGAGTTCATCGCTAGCACGTTGGTAACTTTCTTGAGTGAGGATTAAAAACCAGGAAATAACCCCAATTCCTACAAGTAATACTGCATAAAGTTTCCAGAAAATCAATTGTATTTGTGCAGTTGTTTTAGGTAAAATTTCAGATATTTCCAATACTTCTTGGTTGTAAAATAACCATATGGTTATAGCTACAGTACCCGCAGTTGCCGTAAATAAGAGCAAAAAACCAATAAATCTAGCACCAATTTCTGGCGAAAGCTTAGATGAAAATACTGTCTGGGAAAACTTTTTTCCCAGTTCTAAAATCGGTCTTTTGACTTCATATTTTTGACTTTCTGAGTCTTTACAACGGTCATGACAACTAGCATCTAAACTGCAACATAACGAACAAATGTTACCGTCAGATACAGGACAATAAGCCATATCTTCGGTTTCATATTCTGTTCCGCAAACAATACATTCTAAATTAGAAAGCTGCTGAATTTGTTGGCGGTGAACATTTTCCCTAGCGATATAGTATTTACCTTTTGTTACAAAAGCTATGACTGGAGATAGAATAAAGGCCAAGGCCAAGGCTATAAAGGGAGCAAATGCCTGGGGATATTTGCCAAATAGTCCAATAAAAGCCAGGATAGATACGGTAGATGCTATCAACATCGCACCAAAGCCAACGGGGTTAAAATTATAGAGATAGGCGCGTTTGAATTCGATGTAGGATGGACTTATGCCCAGAGGTTTGTTTACAACTAAATCAGCAACTACTGCTCCTATCCAGGCGATCGCGACATTGGAGTATAGCCCCAACACTTTATCCAAGGTGGCAAATACCCCCAACTCCATCAAAAGTAGAGCGATCGCTATATTAAAAACCAACCACACAACTCTTCCCGGATGACTATGAGTTAAGCGAGAGAAAAAATTTGACCATGCCAAGGAACCTGCATAGGCGTTGGTGACATTGATTTTAATTTGGGAGACAATCACGAAAATTGTACCAACCGTAAGTGCAGTTGCTGGATTGGAAAATACCGACTCATAACCAACTAAATACATCTGGATGGGTTCCAAAGCTTTCCCAAAACTCGCCCCATGACTAACAGCAAGAGATGCCAAAAAAGCACCCCCAATTTGCTTCCCTCCACCCAAAATAATCCAGCCTGGTCCCGCAAGCAGCATCGCTATCCACCAACGCTTCCGATTTTCCGGTTGTTTATCCGGGAGAAATCGTAAATAATCAACCTGTTCCCCCAATTGAGCAATTAAGGAAAATGATACCGTAGCCGCCATCCCAAATAATAACGGATCGAATCCCGCACCACTGGGAGATTTACCCGCAAAATGAAACCAATTTGTTAACGCATCCGGTTCCTTCACTAATACAAAAATATAAGGTAAAACCATCAACCCAAACCAAATTGGTTGTGTCCATAATTGCAATTTATTAATTAATGTCACCCCAAAAAATACCAAAGGAATAATTATTAGGGAACATAAAAGATATCCCCAATGGAGAGGAAGATGAAAATATAACTCTAAAGCTTGTGCCATTATGGCGGCTTCCAGAGCAAAAAATATAAAAGTAAATGATGCGTATATTAATGATGTAATAGTCGAACCAATATAACCAAAACCCGCACCTCGTGTCAGCAAATCCATGTCAATATTATACTTCGACGCATAATAGCAAATTGGTACACCAGCCAAGAAAATAATTCCACCCACCACCGCAATTGCCCAAACAGCATTGGTAAATCCATAGCTAATAACCAAGGAACCGCCAATTGCTTCCAATGCCAAAAACGAAATTCCCCCCAATGCAGTATTTGCTATAAAAAACTCCGACCAGCGACGAAAAGATTTAGGTGCATAGCGCAACGCATAATCCTCTAAGGTTTCCGTAGCAACCCAACTATTATATTCTCGCTTGAGTTTTATCATCACCTAATGCCTTCTAGTTGAGAATGATACTCTTAAGATGCCCATCATTCTTAACTAAATAACTTTTTCCTATTTAAAAAAGTTATTGCATTCTTTTGTAAACGACTTTTCTCATTAACAGGACTTACGCAAAGCATAAATAGTCATTTGTACTAAAAACTAGGTAAATCAAGCATATTGGAAGATTCTTCTCTTCACTTTGTTCCGCGACTAATGACAGAAATTCGTTGTTTTGCGGCTATTCCTAATTAATCAGAACTTACGATAGCGGAGCGTGACGCGCTCCGCTATCGTAAGTCCTGATTAGGCCAACTTGATTGGATATTTGTGGAACAGGCAGGAAAGCCTGTGTTTACTCTCAACTTGATTAGGTATTTGTGGAACAGGCAGGAAAGCCTGTGTTTACTCTCAACTTGATTAGGTATTTGTGGAACAGGCAGGAAAGCCTGTGTTTACCAATATCTTATCTATAAAATAATAGCTTTTTAGATGTTATTTGCTGGATATTGATTTTCTCAAGTGCGTAAAAACCGCTTAGAAATCTCAAATTATAATGTAATTCTTATTTTCTCTAAGATTTTATGTTAGATTTTATCTGAGATTTTACTGATTTGAAAAAATTGATTATTTGTAAATATATTGAAAGCAAAATTATCAAAACAACGACTCAAATTTGATTTATAATAAATAAAAGTTTCAGTCAATATCTTGCGGTCAGGCAAAAAATTTTGTTTGAGGGTTTTTCACTGAAAAACTAGATTTCCAGATTTGATATTTCCATTAATTGATGAGCAAGATAATTGTCATTCTGTCACGAGGGATTTTCCGATGTACGAACCAATTTCACCTCTACCTAGCAGGGAAGCCTTGCCCACGATGTATGATTTGCCCAGTGAGGAAGTAGGAGACCCTGGTTTGCCTGACGAATTTCATCTCAAACAGGCTAATTTCCTTTCGGAAACTTGCCAGCCGAAGAATATTCAACCCTCTTCTATGCTTACTGCTATCGACTTAAATCTTTATTACGACCCTCAGCATACAAGTTGGTATAAACGTCCAGATTGGTATTTGGTATTAGGTTTATCTCGCAAATGGGAAAATGATTTAAGGTTAAGTTATGTTATCTGGCAAGAAGGAGTGCGTCCTTTTTTAATGGTAGAACTTCTATCACCAGGGACTGAAGCGGAAGATTTAGGAGAAACATTACGAGATGCTAGTAAACCTCCCACGAAATGGCAAGTTTATGAGGAGATTTTATCAGTTCCCTACTATATAGTTTATGATCGCTATGAAAATAATTTACGTATTTTTCATTTGAATGGCGATCGCTATCAAAGGGTGGCTGTAGAAGAAAAATGTATCTGGTTTGAGGAATTACAATTAGGTTTGGGACTATGGTTTGGAACTTATCAAGGGTCAGAACACTTATGGTTACGTTGGTATGATGCCAATGGCTGGATACCAACAAACCTTGAACGTGCTGAAGCCGCAAACCAAAGGGCTGAAACTGAAAGCCAAAGAGCTGAAACTGAAAAGCAAAGGGCTGAAGTAGAAAAGCAAAGAACCCAAGCAGCAAACCAAAGGGCTGAAATTGAAAAACAAAGGGCTGATAAATTAGCCGAGTACCTGCGCGCCCAGGGTATCAACCCAGATAACTTACCCATTTAAGGATAATAACCCAGGGCATACCAACTTTTGGCTTTACCAAAAGTTGGTATGCTCTGAGAATCAAATCGAGATTGGTAGTAACCCAAGTTGCTAGTTATCAAAATGCCTCTATTTTTAAGTACAAAATCGATTTTTATAGTACTTATGGATACTTGAAAACTTGGCGTTCTTGGCTCAGGAGCGGTTACACAAATCAAGCATAGTAGCAATTTTTGCGGCTATTCCTAGGGTGTTTACTTTGTGTATAAGCCTTAGAAAAAAGTTCATGCAGTTTTTGTGTCACGTGCTGCCAGTTTAAAAAGCTTGTTTAATAAGGGTTTTGAGCTTTATGACTGAACACAACAT
>Ga0114939_10003427_pt1 | contig 11111 bp, 9 predicted proteins | sample AshMeaCrysSpring_FD_87196 | JGI IMG/M metagenome (GOLD analysis project Ga0114939, IMG submission 87196) | Groundwater microbial communities from Big Spring, Nevada to study Microbial Dark Matter (Phase II) - Ash Meadows Crystal Spring | ecosystem: Environmental > Aquatic > Deep subsurface >... | reverse complement strand
GCGCCGCCGACGAGGCGGCCAAGCCACTGGCCGACTACCGCGCCGAGGAGCTCGCCGCGATGCGGCGCAACTTCTACGGCTTCGACCCCAGCTACCACGTCGCTCGGCACCACTTCGTGTGCAAGACACCGCACTCCTGGACGCCACGCCACCTCGCCAGGCATCGCGAGCTGGGTTGGCAAGTGCCGAGGTCCTGATGGCCGCCCCCGCGCTGCCGAGGGTCCTCGTGGTGGACGACGAGGTGCGCTCCCAGGAGACCCTGCGCCGCACTCTGGAGGAGGACTTCGATGTCTTCACCGCGTCCGGGGCCGCCGAGGCCCTCGCCATCCTCGGGCGCGAGACCATCCAGGTGGTGCTCACGGATCAGCGCATGCCCGAGGTCAGCGGGGTGGAGCTGCTGAGCCAGGTCCGGCGCGAGTGGCCGGATGCGGTGCGGATCATCATCTCCGGCTATACCGACAGCGAGGACATCATCGCTGGGATCAACCAGGCGGGCATCTACCAGTATCTGCTGAAACCTTGGCACCCGGAGCAGCTGCTGCTGACCCTCAAGGGCGCCGCAGAGCTCCATCGCCTGCAGGGCGAGAACCGCCGGCTGGCACTCGAGCTGCGTACGGCCGAGCCAGTCCTGCGCCGCCAGGTCGCCGCCGCGCGGGCCCGGGTCCAACAGGCCTTTTCACTCGATCGCATCGTCCGTGCCCCCGACAGCCCGATGGGCACCCTGTGCGAGCTGGTGGCGCGGGCGGCCCGCTACGACCTGTCCATCCTGCTGTCGGGCGAATCCGGTACCGGCAAGGAGCTACTGGCACGGGCCATCCATTACGCGAGCGGCCGCGCGGATCAGGCCTTCGTGGTGGAGAATTGTGGCGCCCTGCCCGATACCCTGCTGGAATCCGAGCTCTTCGGACATAGAAAGGGGGCCTTCACCGGGGCCTCCGCGGATCGTGTCGGCCTGTTCCAGCAGGCCCACGGCGGGACCATCTTCCTCGATGAGATCGGGGAGACATCGCCGGCCTTCCAGGTCAAGCTGCTGCGGGTGTTACAAGAGGGCGAGCTACGCCCGCTGGGGGGCAACCGCACCCAGCAGGTGGATGTCAGGGTGATCGCCGCCACCAACCGGGACCTGGAGGCCGAGGTCGCTGGGGGGCGGTTCCGCGAGGATCTCTACTACCGGCTCGCCACCATCCCGCTCCACGTACCCCCGCTGCGGAAACGCCCCATGGACATCCCCCTCCTGGCCGAGTGCATCCTGCGCCGGGCGGCCGAGCAGCTCGGGCACCCTGCCGCCGCCTTCGCCCCTGGGGTGCTCCCCTGTCTGGAGGGGTACCGTTGGCCAGGCAACGTCCGCGAGCTCATGAACGAAATCCAGCGCATGTTGGCACTCTCCGATGGGCCGCTGCTGGGCCTCGACCTGCTCGCCCCGCAGATCCGGATGGCCGGCCCGGCACAGACACCTCCCGAGGGGCCCGGCGGGGGCGCCCTCAAGGCGCGCGTCGACTCGTTGGAGAGCGCGGCCCTGCGCGATGCCCTGGCCCGCCACGGGGGCAACATCAGCCGCGCGGCCCAGGAGCTCGGGCTATCGCGCCTGGGACTGCGCAAGAAAATGGCCCGGCTGGGAATGCCATGAACGCGCGTCCGGCACCCCCCCTCAACCTGCTGTGGCTGCAGTCCGGCGGCTGCGGCGGCTGCACCCTGTCGCTCCTCAACGCCGAGCAGCCTCACCTCTATCTGCGGCTGGCGCAGGCCGGCATTCGCCTGCTCTGGCACCCGAGCCTCAGCGAGGAGACGGGGGAGGCCGCCCTGACGCAGCTCCAAGCCTGCCACCAGGGCCGCGAGCCCTTGGACATCCTGTGCGTAGAGGGCTCGCTGCTGACCGGTCCCCATGGGACCGGCCGATTCCACGTGCTGTCCGGGACCGGGCGCCCCATGATCGATTGGGTTCGCGAGCTCGCGGCGCGGGCGCGTCACGTGATCGCGGTGGGCACCTGCGCGGCCTTCGGCGGCGTACCGACCGCGGGTGGTAACCCGACCGGGGCGGTTGGACTCCAGTACGACGGTGACCAACCCGGCGGTCTGCTGGGACAGGACTTTCGCTCGGAGGCCGGGCTACCGGTGATCAACGTGGCGGGCTGCCCGACTCACCCGGAGTGGGTGCTCGACACCCTGCTGGCCCTCGCCTTGGATCGCCTGGGTGCCCCCGACCTGGACCCCCTGAATCGGCCCCGCTTCTATGCCGATCATCTGGTGCACCACGGCTGCCCCCGCAACGAGTACTACGAGTTCAAGGCGAGCGCGGAAAGGCCCTCCGATCAGGGTTGCCTCATGGAAAACCTGGGCTGCAAGGGGACCCAGGCCCATGCGGACTGCAACACCCGTCTGTGGAACGGTAGCGGCTCTTGTCTGCGCGGCGGATACGCCTGCGTGAGCTGCACCGAGCCACGCTTCGAGGAGCCCGGCCACCCCTTCGCGGAGACCCCCAAGATCGCCGGTATCCCCATTGGCCTGCCCTCCGACATGCCCAGGGCCTGGTTCGTCGCCCTCGCCGCCCTGTCGAAGTCGGCCACGCCGCGGCGGGTGCGGGACAATGCGGTGGCGGATCATCCGGTGGTGACCCCGGCTGTGCGCAAGACAGGCCTGAAATGAGGGCGCCACGGCCATGACCCAGCGCATCCTGGGCCCCTTCAATCGCGTCGAGGGAGACCTGGAGGTCAGCCTGGAGATCGACGGGGGTCGGGTGTGCTCGGCCCGTGTGAATTCGCCCCTGTACCGGGGTTTCGAGGAGATACTGCCCGGCAAGGCCCCGGCCGACGCCCTGGTGATCGTGCCGCGGATCTGCGGGATCTGCTCGGTCTCCCAAAGCAACGCGGCGGCTGCCGCCCTGCGCCGACTGGGCGGACACGAGCCCCCCCCCAACGGCCGGCTGGCCACCTGCCTAATCACGGCATGCGAGAATCTGGCCGATCATCTGACCCACTTCTATCTGTTCTTCATGCCGGATTTCGCCCGCCCCCAGTATCGGGGGCGGCCCTGGTTCGCCCGGGCCGAGGCCCGCTTCCGGGCCCAGACGGGCACGGCCATGGGCGCGGCGTTGCCGGCGCGGGCCCAGTTCATGCACCTGATGGGGATCATGGCCGGCAAATGGCCCCACACCCTCGCCCTCGGGCCCGGCGGGTCGAGCCGCTCACTGGCGACAGCGGAGGTGCTCCGGCTGATCACGGTGCTTCGAGACTTTCGCGGTTTTTTGGAAAGCCACACCTTCGGCGATACCCTGGAATCGGTCAGCGCCCTGACCGACCTAGCGGCATTGGAGCGCTGGCGCCAGGGGCGCGGGGGTGACCTCGCCTGCCTTCTGGACATCGCCGAGGACCTCGGGCTGGAGCGTCTGGGCCGGGCGGAGGACCGCTTCCTGAGCTTCGGCGCCTATCGGACCCCGGACGGCCACCTGTTCCCCAGCGGGGTCTGGGACTGTGTGCCCCATGCCCTGGACAGCCAGCTCATCACGGAGGACCCGAGCCATGCCTGGATGGCCGGTGACGCCCTGGTGCCGGCGCACGGCCTGACGCAGCCCGCCCCGGACAAGCCGGGTGCCTATACGTGGTGCAAGGCACCGCGCTACGACGGTCTGGTGATGGAGACCGGGGCCCTGGCGCGCCAGATGGTGGCCGGGCACCCCCTGGTGCGCGAGCTGGTGGCCACCTCGGGGGGCAGCGTGCTGGCGCGGGTGCTGGCGCGCCTCCTGGAGCTGGCGATCGTCGTTCCCGAGATGGAGCGCTGGGCCCAGGCCATCCGGCCTGGCGAGCCCTGGTGCCGCAGCGATCCCTTACCCCAGGAGGGCAGCGCGGCCGGCCTGGTCGAGGCAGCGCGGGGCGCCCTGGGCCACTGGCTCCGGGTCGACAGGGGCCGTATCGCCTCCTACCAGATCGTGGCGCCGACCACCTGGAACTTCTCCCCGCGGGATCGCCAAGGGATCCCGGGCCCCCTCGAGCAGGCATTGGTGGGGACCCCCGTCGAGGAGGGAGAGGGCACACCCGTGGCGGTCCAGCACGTGGTGCGCTCCTTTGACCCCTGCATGGTATGCACCGTGCATTGATCCCATGACCGTGCACCCCCTGCCCATCGCCCGTCCCACCGGCCTGGAGGACCTCGGCGAGGCAGCCTGGATCGAGGTCATTCGCAAGATGGACGAGGTCTACAACGACCTCATCAAGTACGAGGTGGCGCTGGAGGAGAAGAACGCCGCCCTCGAGGAGTCCCAGGGGTTCGTCCTCTCTGTCCTGGCGGCCATGTCGGACCTGCTCCTCGTGTGTGATCGGGAGGGCCGCATCGAGGTCGTGAACGACGCCTTCGTGGAGCTATCGGGGGTCGCGGCGAGCGACCTGGTCAACACCTCCATCTTCGACCGGTTCGCCGACGCCGAGGCCCGCGCCAAGGCCGAGGCGCTCCTGGTGGCCACCGCGCCCCGGCAGGTATCCGACTGCGAGCTGCCCCTGCGGTCTGCCGACGGCACCGCGGTGAATGTCTCGCTCAACTGCACGCCACGGCTCAACCGGCGTGGCATTCGGGTCGGCATGGTCCTGACGGGACGCCCGGTGGGCGAGCTGCGCCGCGCCTACCAGGCCCTGCGCGAGGCCCACGAAGACCTCAAGCGCACCCAGAAGCAGCTCCTGCACTCGGAGAAGATGGCCTCCCTGGGCCGTCTGGTCGCGGGGGTCGCCCACGAGCTCAACAACCCCATCAGCTTTGTCCTCGGCAACACCTACGCCCTGCACCGCTACGCCCAGCGGATCGAGACCTACCTCGCGGCGGTCCATGCCGGTGAGCCGCGGGAAGCGCTGGATCACCTGCGCGAGGGGTTGCGCATCGACCGGCTATTGGAGGACCTGCCGCCGCTCATCGAGGGCACAGTGGAAGGGGCAGAGCGAACCCGCGACATCGTGGACAGCCTCAAGCGCTTTTCCGCCGTCGACCGGGACGGGCAGGAGACCTTCAATCTCACCGAGGTCATCGAGCGCGCCGTGCACTGGGTCACCAAGGCCGCCTCTGACCGCTTTCGGGTCGACCTGCAGCTCCCGGAGGGCATCACGGTGAGTGGCTCGCCGGGGCAGATGCAGCAGGTGCTGATGAACCTGGTGCAGAATGCCTGGGACGCCACGGCCGACCAGCCCCGCCCCTGCCTAGAGATCAGCGCCCGGCGCGTGGCGGACGGCATCGAGATCTCGCTCCACGACAACGGAACCGGCATCGCCGCGGAGAATCTGGCGCACCTCTTCGAGCCGTTCTTCACCACCAAGCCGGTGGGCAAGGGGACCGGGCTCGGCCTGGCCATCTCCTATGGGATCATCGAGCGCCATGGCGGGACACTGTGCGCCGCCAACCACCCCGAGGGGGGCGCGGTGTTCCGGTTGACACTCCCCCTCGCCGCGCCCAGGGCCGGCGAGGGCGGTACCCGACCGCCGACATAGGAAGCCCAGCCGCACGGACGGTTGGGTCTGGTCATGCCTCGTGCCTCGCGTGCCTCGGGGCAGGTCTTGAAATCCAGCGAAGCCGGCTGACGCATGAAAGAGTCGCCGGCCGACATGGGTAGACAGGGCACGCAAGGGCCAGCGATCCTGGATTCCAAGGTCTGGCCCCCGCTGTCGGTGATCCCCGCGGTGCCCGATGCGGTGCCCCGGGGCTGCCAGGAGCGCAGCCGTCCAAGCGCTGGCATAATCCGCCGCGCAGATCGGCACCCGACCCGAACCTGATTGGCACCCGGCACGAGGCATCCCATGAGCGACACAACCCAAGCATCCGCCCAGGCCCAAGATATCCAGACCGAGGTCGTCGTCCTCGGCGCCGGCCCGGGCGGCTATACCGCCGCCTTCCGTGCAGCGGACCTCGGCAAGGGCGTGGTCCTGATCGAGCGCTACCCGAGCCTAGGCGGGGTCTGCCTCAACGTCGGCTGTATCCCCTCCAAGGCCCTGCTGCACGCCGCCGCCATCCTCAACGAGGCCCGGGAAATGGCCCACCTGGGGATCAGCTTCGGCGAGCCGCAGATCGATATCGACAAGCTGCGAGCCAACAAGGACAAGGTCGTCGCCAAGCTCACCGGCGGACTCGCGGCCCTGGCCAAGCAGCGCAAGGTCCGGGTGGTGCAGGGGACAGGACGCTTCGAGGCCCCCAACCGCATCGCCGTTGAGACCCGCGAGGGCCGGGTGGGCGTCCTGTTCGACCACGCCATCATCGCCTGCGGGTCCACCCCGGTGCGCATCCCCGGCTTCCCTCACGAGGACCCGCGGGTCATGGACTCCACCGATGCCCTGGAGCTGGCCTCGGTCCCGGAGCGCCTGCTGATCCTGGGCGGGGGCATTATTGGCCTGGAGATGGCAACGGTCTATCAGGCGCTGGGGAGCCGCATCGACGTGGTGGAGCTGCAGGACCAGCTCATACCCGGCTGCGACCCGGACCTGGTCAAGGCCCTCCACAAGGTCATCGCCAAGCGCTACGAAAACATCTGGCTTGGCACCAAGGTCACCGCGATGAGTGCCGGGCCGGCGGGGATCAAGGTCAGCCTCGACGGCAAGGGGGTCCCCACCGAGGTGACCTACGACAAGGTACTGGTCGCGGTGGGCCGGCGCCCCAACGGCAAGCTCGTGGACGCGAACAAGGCGGGGGTGCTGGTGGATGAGCGCGGGTTCATACCCGTGGACGCCCACATGCGGACCAATGTCCCGAACATCTTCGCCATCGGCGACGTGGTGGGCAATCCCATGCTGGCCCACAAGGCGACCCACGAGGCCAAGGTCGCCGCCGAGGTGATCGCGGGGCTACCGGCCCTATTCGACCCCATGACGATCCCGTCGGTGGCCTACACGGACCCGGAGGTGGCCTGGATGGGGCTGACCGAGACCCAGGCCAAGGCCGAGGGCCGTGCCTACGAGAAGGGCGTCTTTCCTTGGGCCGCGAGCGGCCGGGCCTTAGGCGTAGGGCGCGACGAGGGGTTGACCAAGCTCCTATTCGACCCCGAGACCAAGCGCATTCTCGGGGCAGGGATCGTGGGTCCCAGCGCCGGAGAGCTGATTGGGGAGGCCGTGCTGGCCCTGGAGATGGGGGCAGACTACGAGGACATCGGGCTGAGCATCCACCCCCACCCGACGTTGAACGAGACCATCGGCCTGGCGGCGGAGATGGCCCACGGGTCCATCACCGACCTCATGCCCCCGAGGAAGCGGGGCTGAGCCTACCCCGTATCGGGGGTATCCAAAAGGGTCCGGCCTCGCCCTGTGTGACGGGCCCCGTCTGCGCCCCTGCGGATGCGGACGGGACCCGGGGACGGCGGCGCGCCAGGCCTGACCCTGACTACACCTTACTTCTTCTCGGGCTCTGCTGGGGCCGCGGCCTCGGCCGGGGTCTCCTTGAGCTTGACCACCGCCTCGTTGAGTTCGAGCTTGGCCACCTTGCGCAGCTCGCCGAGCTTTTCGCCCAACTTGGCGCGCTGATAGGCGGCGATCAACTGCGGCTTGGCCTCATCGAAGTTCGGGGGTTGTGTGGTGCGGGTATCGTCCAGCAGGATGACATGCCAGCCGAACTTGGTATTGACCGGGGTCTTGGTGTAGGTGCCCTGCTTCAGCCCGGCCACCGCGTCCGAGAATGGCTTGTTGTCGAGCTGGCTGGCGGTGAACCAGCCAAGCTCTCCGCCGGCCTTTGCATTAGACCCGGTGGAGTGCTTCTTGGCCAGCTCGACGAAGTCTCCACCCTTGTCCAGGGCCGCGATGACCTTCTTTGCCTCCGCCTCGTCCTTGACCAGGATGTGGCGCGCCTTGTACTGGGTCTCGCCGGTCAGCTTGACCAGATCGTCATACCCCTTCTTGAGCTCCTCGTCGGTGGGCTTGATCTCCTGCGCCATGGCCTGGAGCGCGGCGGTCGAGAGGAGTTGGAGGCGCTGCAGGTCCAGGGCGACCTGCAAATCGTGCCTTTCCGTCAGCTTGAGGGCCTGGGCCTGCTGGGATGTGACAACCAGGTTGATGAATTCGTTGAAGACCTGCTGCTGGATCTCGGGGCTGTCCTGCGCCTGGGTCTGCTGCAGCCGCTCCATGTAGAACATGCGGAACATGTCCAGCGAGTAGGCAACCCCGTTGACAGTGGCCAATGGCACATCGGCGGCGGGGGCGGCCGCCGTCGGGGCGGGGGCAGGGGCATCCGCCGGCTTGGGCTCGTCGGCAGCCTGCAGGGCGCCGGCGGCCAGCGCGACAGAGAGGATCAGGGGCAGGGGAGCGGTCTTCATGAGGACTATTCCTGTGGGGGTTGGTAGGGAAGGGTTGAGCCTGCGGAGGGCTCCGCTAGGCTGGAAACACCCGGAGAAAAGGCTTGACGATCACCTCTTCATAGACGCCGGCGGCGACATAGGGGTCATCGCCGGCCCAGGCCCGGGCAGCTTCAAGGTCCGGGAACTCCGCCACCACCAGGGAGCCGCTGAAGCCGGCGCTGCCCGGGGCCTCGCTGTCGATGGCAGGGTGGGGCCCGGCGATGAGCAGCCGCCCCTCGCCTTGCAGGCCGCGCAAGCGCTCGAGGTGGGCAGGGCGTGCGGCCAGGCGCGCGGCCAGGCTCTCCGCACGGTCTCTGGCGATGATGGCGTAGTACACGTCATTCCTCCGCGACGGGCTCGGGGTCCTTGATATGGCGAGCCAGGTAGAAGGCCTGGGCGACCACGAAGAGGATGGTCAGGCCCATCATACCGAAGAGCTTGAAGTTGACCCAGGTCTCTTCCCGGGTCTGGGCGTCCTGGCATTGGGCGAGCAGGTTGCCGGTGAAGGTCTCGGCGCACTTGGCGAGATCCACCTCGCTCTGCCCGGTCGCGGCGATGAGGGCCTGCTGGGCCTGAAAGAATCCGCTGTAGACGTAAACGACATAGAGGTTGGCGAGGCCGGAGAAGACGAAGAACAGCACCCACAGCAGGTTGAGCCGTGCCCAGATGGGCGCCGGCACCTCGATGGCGTGGCCCATCATGCGCTCGATGAGGGGCTTGCCGGAGACCCAGACGCTGCCGAGAAAGGCCGCCGCAAACAGCCAGTTGACGATGGTCGGCTTCCACATGACGAAGATCGGGTCGTGCAAGGCGATGGTCATGCCGCCAAACACCACCAGCAGGCCCAGGGTGACCAGGTGCATGGTCTCGGCACGCCCACGCCGCAGCAGGGCCCAACCGACCTGGGCAAGCGAGGCGGCGATGGCCACCCCGGTGGCCACGTAGATGCCCGAGAGCTTGTAGGCGACGAAGAAGAGCAGGACGGGGAAGAAGTCGGCCAGGAATTTCATGCAGTGGTCTCTAGGGAATGGCTGCGCCAACGTCGGCGCCTGGCTCGATGGCGTGGAGTGTTCATGGATGAGGCCCCGGCCTGCGCCAGAGGCGGGCATCGATGGGCCGGGCCGCCCATTGACCGCGAACCGTGGGCCCGTGTCAACCCGGATCTGCTGGGTCCGCCGGTGCGGGGGCCATTGACACCACTGGATCAGTGCAGGATGCGAGGCGTGGACCAGGTCTCGGCGTAACGCTCGACGACGGCGCGCACCTGGCGCGGATAGTCGAGGGCATCCATCTGCGCCATAGCCTCGCGGAAGAAGTCCGGGGCATCCCCGGGAAGGTCGTCGACAATGGCGTCGAAGGCGGCCTCCATCAAGTCCCGCCGGTGGCTGCGGGTCGCGACGATGGCGCGGTTGAGCAGGAGGATGCGCCAGGGCCGGGTGGCATCGGTCGGATCGCGGTCCTGGGTGATCTTGGGGCTCATGGCATCGACGACCTCGCTCATGAGGCCGTAGAGGGTCGCCAGATCGGCCGGGGTCTTGAGGCCGTTGGCCAGGCCCGCCGCCGCATTCACCACGGGTGCGGGGCGGCCCAGCTCGGCACCGCGTCGCGCCGCCCAGCAGGCGAGCGGGAGGGCAAGGGCCTCGATCTGGCGGGCGTGCTGCGGCAGGCGCAGGCGTCCAGCCAGGGCCGAGAGGTGGGCCAGCAGGTCGATGCCATGATCGGCGAGGGCCCCAAGGTCGGGCGCCCCGGGGTCATCAAGCCCTGCCGCAGACTGGGCCTGGGGCGGTTGCCCAGGGATGGCCACATGCCGCGGCAGCTTGGAGCCCTGCGCATCCAGTGCGACAAGCGCCCTGTGCAGCGCATCGCACAGATCGGCCATCTGTGGGGCATCGGGTGCGCCTCCCTCGGCCCCAGCGGCGAGGCTGGCGTCTTCGCAGGCCTGGGCAAGCTCCTCGCAGAGTCGGCGAGCCTCCAGGGTCACCTGGGCGATATCGATCGATGGCAGCATAGACTGGCGATTCTAGGCGCATCGCCCGTCGCCTTACCAGCGCCGGCCAGGGCGGGACCCATGCGATGCAGGGGCATGCTCAGGCATGCGGGGCAATTTGTTAGGGTTCCCGATAGAATAGGGCCCCATGTCCCCCGACCTGCATACCCATTCCACCGCCTCGGACGGCACCCTGACCCCGACCGCGCTCCTGGAGCGGGCCGCGGCGGCCGGCGTCGAGGTCATCGCCCTCACCGATCACGATACCCTGGAAGGGCTAGCAGAGGCGGGGGCCGCCGCGGCCGCCCTTGGTCTGACGCTGGTGCCGGGGGCCGAGCTCTCGGTGACCTGGGGGGGGCGTACCATCCACGTGGTCGGCCTCGGGCTGGATCCCATTAACGCCGACCTGAACGCCGGTCTCGCGCGCCTGCTGGCCTTTCGCGACTGGCGGGCCGAGGAGATCGGCCGCCGCCTCGACCGGCACGGCATCCCCGATGCCTTCGCCGGGGCCCGGCGCCTTGCCGGCGGGACCCTGGTGGGGCGGACCCACTTCGCCCGGCTCCTGGTCCAGCGCGGCCTGGCCGAGAGCGAGCGCGACGTCTTCAAGCACTTCCTGGTTCAGGGCAAGCCGGGGCATGTCCCGGGGGACTGGGCGACCCTGGAGGAGGCACTGAGCTGGATCAGGGCCGCGGGCGGCCAGGCGGTGATCGCCCACCCGGCCCGCTACGGGCTGACCGCCACCAAGCTGCGCCGCCTGCTCGGGGAGTTCCGCGAGCTGGGCGGCAGCGCGGTGGAGGTCGTCTGCGGGAGCCACAGCAAGGACGACGCCTTTGTCTTCGC
>Ga0114939_10003426_pt1 | contig 11112 bp, 12 predicted proteins | sample AshMeaCrysSpring_FD_87196 | JGI IMG/M metagenome (GOLD analysis project Ga0114939, IMG submission 87196) | Groundwater microbial communities from Big Spring, Nevada to study Microbial Dark Matter (Phase II) - Ash Meadows Crystal Spring | ecosystem: Environmental > Aquatic > Deep subsurface >... | reverse complement strand
TATCGCTCGTCGTTGAGGGCTAGGCCCCGCACCCAAAGCCGAACAGAAACCGCCTGGCTGCCGGCGCTCAGTGCCTCGGTCTCCAGCACCGTCGGCACTTTCGCCTCATGCCCCCCTCTCGCGATCTGACCCAGCGCGCTGGAGGGATCCTGGGCGTCTCCGAGATTGGGGAACAAGGTCTGGACATCGGAGCCGGCGAGATCTTCGGCGAGGGATCCGAAAAGGATCTCTGCAGCCGGGTTCATCAGTCGGATCCGGCCCCGGGTGTCGGCCAGAATCATGGCCTCCATGGTCCCCTCAAGCACTGACTTCAGCAGGACCTGATCCTCGTTCGCCGCCTCGCTGGTAGGAGCCAACACCGCGACCCGGCGGGCCCGCCGGACCAAGGCAACCCCACAGGCCGCAGCGGCTAGGGCAAGGAACAGGCCGAGGGCTATCCGCTCCCCTTGGGCAGCCGGGGCCGCGGCGGCGCCCGCCTCGGCGCGGTCCGCGCGCAGACCCTCCCAGGTCCCCCAGCAGATGGCGGCAATCAGGGCGACGACCAGCGCCGCGGCCAGGGCCCCGGCGCGGGCGTCGCGGTGCTCAACTGGGGGTCGCCCGGTGCCAGGGGGCGCCGCGCCGATCCGCTCCGGCGTGGGTGGACCGAGACCTTGCGCTGGTGTCGGCATGCATCGAGTCGCGGCAATGGACCTGGATCGGCTCAGGCTGTCAGCTTGCGGTACTTGAGCCGATGGGGCTGGTCCGCCTCGGCACCCAGGCGCCGATGGCGGTCCTCTTCGTAGTCGGCGAAGTTGCCCTCGAACCAGGTCACCTGAGAGTCCCCCTCGAAGGCGAGGATATGGGTGGCAATCCGGTCCAGGAACCACCGGTCGTGGGAGATGACCACGGCGCAGCCGGGGAAGGTGAGCAGGGCCTCCTCCAGGGCGCGCAGGGTCTCCACGTCCAGGTCATTGGTTGGCTCGTCGAGCAGCAACAGGTTTCCGCCCCTCTTTAGGACCTTGGCCAGGTGTACCCGGTTGCGCTCGCCGCCGGACAGGTCGCCGATGCGCTTCTGCTGGTCGCTGCCCTTGAAGTTGAAGCGCCCGCAGTAGGCCCGCGAGGGCATCTCATAGCGCCCGACGATGATGGTGTCCGACCCGCCCGAGATCTCTTCCCAGAGGGTCTTGTTTGGGTCCAGGGCGTCACGGCTCTGGTCCACATAGGCGATGTCCACCGTCTCGCCGATGCGCAGGGTGCCGGCGTCCGGCTGCTCCACCCCGGTCAGCAATCGGAACAGGGTGGTCTTGCCCGCTCCGTTGGGGCCTATGATGCCGACGATGCCGCCCTTGGGCAGGTTGAAGGACAGGCCCTCGTAGAGCAGGCGGTCGCCGTAGGCCTTGGTCAGGCCGTCGGCTTCAATGACCAGGTCACCCAGGCGCTGGCCCGGCGGTATGTAGATCTCGTTGGTCTCGTTGCGCTTCTGGAATTCTTGGGATTGCAACTCGTCGAACCGGGCCAGACGCGCCTTGCTCTTGGCGTGGCGCCCCTTGGGGTTGGCGCGCACCCATTCCAGCTCGTGCTGCATGGCCCGCACCCGGGCCTGGTCCTGCTTCTCCTCCAGTTCCAGGCGCTTCTCCTTCTGGTCCAGCCAGGAGGAGTAGTTGCCCTCCCAGGGGATGCCGTAGCCGCGGTCCAGCTCCAGGATCCAGCCGGCCACGTTGTCCAGAAAGTAACGGTCGTGGGTAACGGCCACCACGGTCCCGGGGTAATCGTGCAGGAAACGCTCCAGCCAGGCGATGGACTCGGCGTCCAGGTGGTTGGTGGGCTCGTCGAGCAGGAGCATGTCCGGCTTGGACAGGAGCAGCCGGCACAGGGCCACGCGGCGGCGCTCGCCGCCGGAGAGGGTGGACACGTCCGCCTCCCAGGGCGGGAGACGCAGGGCGTCCGCTGCCACCTCCAGGGTACGTTCCAGGTTGTGGCCGTCGGTGGCCTCGATGAGGTTTTCGAGCTCCGCCTGCTCCTTGGCCAGGGCGTCGAAGTCGGCGTCCGGGTCGGCATAGGCCGCATAGACCTCATCGAGCCGCGTCAAGGCGGTCTTGATGTGGGCGAGGGCCTCCTCTACGTTGCCGCGCACGTCCTTGGTCGGGTCGAGTTGGGGCTCCTGGGGCAGGTAGCCGATCTTGATCCCAGGCTGGGGACGGGCCTCGCCCTCGATCTCCGTGTCGATCCCCGCCATGATCCTCAGCAGGGTCGACTTGCCGGAGCCGTTGAGACCGAGGACACCGATCTTGGCCCCAGGGAAAAAGGACAGCGAGATGTCGCGCAGGATGACGCGCTTGGGCGGCACGATCTTGCCGACCCGATTCATGGTGAAGATATACTGGGCCATGGTCTTGGGATGCTCGGGATGGTCGCAGGGCGGCGCCGTCGCGTGGGGGCGGCGGCACCTCGCACTGGCCCGCCATTGTGCGTTCCCGTTCGGCAAAAGTCCAAGGCGCCAGGCGCCCTCCAGGCGGTTTGCTGCCCTCTGGGTGGCCGCTGCGCCTTTGGCAGGCCTATCGTCTCTGGCACGCAAGTCGTGAGATGATGTCGCCGCGCGGTGCAGCGGTCAGGTGACGGCCCGGTCCGACGCCATTCAGCGCCGGATACAGGGCCCCGTGCTTATCTGGCGCCCGCACCTGGCTGAGGTTAGCATCCCGAGCGGAATTGCCTGCACCGAGGATCTCGGGCGCGTTGCGTGACATGCCTGGCGCCACAGATGCTCAGGAGCCACCATGGTTTCGTGTCCCGCCGTCATCGGCGTCGTTGCCACCAGCGGCAGCGGTAAGACCACCCTGCTGAGGCGGTTGGTACCGCTGCTGGTGGCTAAGGGGCTGCGCGTCGGTTACCTCAAACACGCCCACCACGGCTTTGACCTCGACGTCCCCGGGAAAGACAGTTACGAGCTGCGTGCAGCCGGCGCGGCGCAGACGCTGCTGGCCTCGGATGAGCGTTGGGCATTACAGGCGGAGCAGGCTGTCAAGGGCCGTGATCCGGACTTGGCGGAGATGTTGCGACGCTTCGACGGGAGCCACCTGGACCTGATCCTGGTGGAGGGGTTCAAGCATGCTGCGTACCCCAAGATTGAGGTGTACCGCAGTGCCCTGGGCCGCCCGCCCCTGTATCCGCATGATCCAGACATCATTGCCGTGGCAACGGATGTCCCGGTGCCCGGCGATGCGGGCATTCCGTTTCTGTCCCTCGACGATCCCCGCGGCGTGGTCGAGCTCATTCTGAGTTGCCTCCGTCAAGGTCGGCTGCACTGGGCCGGCGGGCATTCCGAACCGTCTGGCCAAGGGGCCCCGCCCACGTCGGCGCCGTACTGATGCCGGCCTATAGCGAGCGCATGCCCATGCGGGGCATTGCGGCCTTGATTCACCGGCTGCCGGATTCTGCCCTGGGCTGCGCCCAGCATGCTTACCTCCGGGAGGCCGAAGGTCAGCCTCTGGTGCGGGTGATCATCGAGGTACCCCGCTGGAGCTTCCTCAAGCGCGGTTCCACCGGTCGTCTCGACTTCCTCTCGCCCCTGCCCTGCCCCTACAACTACGGGTCTGTCCCCGGCTGGCTTGGCCTGGAGGGAGACCTCCTGGATGCCGTCGTGCTGGGCCCGCGCCTGGCACGCGGGACCCTGGTCCAGGTCCGGGCGTTCGGGGCTGTCGGGTTGCTGGACCGCGGTCTCTACGACGACAAACTGATCTGTTCTGTCGCCCCAATCACCCCGGCGCGGCAGGCGCGGTTGCTGACCTTCTTCCGATTCTATGGGCGCTGCAAAGCACTGCTGAACCTTTGGCGCGGCAGGCGCGGGCGGACAGCATGTGTGGGCTGGTGCTCGGCGCAGGAGGCCATCGCGCGGGCGCAACCCATCCCCGGCAAGGCCTGGCGAGGCCCGGAGATCCCTTTCTGACTGGATCCGGGGCTGCGCCTCAGACCCTCGCCAGCAAGCGCGTCGCCGAAAGTTGCGCGAGACCTGGGCAGAACGGGCTGGACCTGAGTCGCCGACGTTGGGCCCGTGGATCAGGGGGCGCGGGAGAAGCTGTAAGTCTTGGCAACTTGCCTTTTGCCGCCGATTCCCCTATAAAATAGCGTTCTTGCGTTTTCTCATATTCTAAAACACAGAAATACCGGAGGTTATGCAAATGGCTGATTTCGATCAAGAACTGGACGCCAGCGGCCTGAACTGCCCCCTGCCAATCCTGCGCGCCAAGAAGACCCTCTCCAGCATGTCGGGCGGTCAGGTTCTGCACATCATCGCCACCGACCCGGGCTCGGTGAAGGACTTCGACGCCTTCGCCAAGCAGACCGGCAACACCCTGATGGAGTCCAAGGAAGAGGGTGGCAAGTTCCACTTCCTGATCAAGAAGGCCTAGGGGCCGAGATCGCCGGGGCTCGGGTCCGGTGACCTGGGCTCAGATCGACTGACTTGATTTGTCTCCCGTCTACCAACCGCGCATGAGGAATGTCCGATGGACGAGAAGAAGCTGGCGATTATCGCCACCAAGGGCTCGCTGGACTGGGCCTATCCCCCCTTCATCCTGGCGTCCACGGCCGCGGCCCTGGGCTACGAGACCCAGGTCTTCTTCACCTTCTACGGTCTGCAGTTGCTGAAGAAGAAGCTGACCCTGGAGGTCACCCCTTTGGGTAACCCGGGGATGCCGATGCCCATGGGCATGGACAAGTGGTTCCCCGTCATCCTGACCGCCCTGCCGGGGATGCAGGCGATGATGACCATGATGATGAAGCAGAAGATGAAGGCCAAGGGCGTGGCTAGCATCGAGGAGCTGCGCGACCTGTGCATCGAGGCCGAGGTCAAGCTGATTGCCTGCCAAATGACCGTGGATCTGTTCGACATGGACCAGAAGGACTTCATCGATGGCGTCGAGTATGCCGGGGCCAGCTCCTTCTTCGAGTTCGCCGGCCAGAGCGATATCTGCCTGTACATCTGATCGCGCCCGGACCCGGGCTGCGGGCCCGGGGGTAGAGATGAAAACGCCGCCCTTGGGCGGCGTTTGCGTGTTGGAAGGTAGGCCCGCCGCGGCCGGGCCAGCCGCCCGGCTCAGAAGGCCTTGCTGAACTCGATGGCGAAGAGGTTAACGTCTCCCTTGTACTCGCCGGCGACCGCTGTGCTGCCATTCACATCGCTGCCAAGTCCGCCGTAGGGGAAGTCACCGGAAAAGTCCCGATCCTCCGTCAGCACGTACATGTACCCGGCCTCGACCCTAAAGTCGTTACCGAGGTCTTGGGCGACACCGATGCTGAAGAGCTGGCGGTCCTTGTCTGGGACCCGGGCGCTGAAGTGGTCATCTGGCTGTCCAGTCTCATCGTAGGAGTAGCCCAGGCGCAGCTGGGTGCTCGGACGAATGTCGTAGGTCAGGCCGAGGCGGATGGCGTCGGCGTCCTCCCAGTCGTTGACGTCGGTGAAGATGGTTTGTCCCGTGACCTTGCCATCTACCTTGATCTTCTGGAACTCGCTCCAGCCCATGCGGGTCCAGTCCAACTCGACGGCGAGCTGCGGGTTGATGGCATAGCGCGCGCCAAGTTGCAGGCGCCAGGGCAGGTTCAGGTCCAGCTCTGCCGTCTGGCCTGGCACGAGCGCCCCGATCGCGACCAGGGTCTGGTTCAGCGGTGTATAGGTCCCGTCGATGGCGACGGTCGCCGCCGAGTGATAGCTCGCACCCAGGCTCCAGGCGCCCTTGCGGAACATGACCCCAAGGTTCCAACCGAGCCCATCCCCGTCGCCCTGGAGCTCCGCAAGGGACGAGTTGAGGGCCGCCTCCTTAGCCCAGTAATAGTCGAGACCGGCGGAGACGCTGACCATGTCGTTGATGCGGTAGCTCGCCGTCGGCGTGATATCCAGGATCTGGAGCTTGCTCACGGTCGGCTCGTTGCCGTTGGGGACGAGCAGCGGCGGGCGAGGCGGCCTAAGCCGACTGCTGCCGGTAAGGAGCGGAAAGGTCCCCAGGTCCCAACGGGTCTCGAGCCCGAAGGGCGCCGTGGCACCCAGGCCGAGGCGCCACTGATCGTTAACCTTGACAACGGCCTGGAAGAGAGGGGCTGCCACCCAGTCGGGGTTCTGACTGTCGTGGCTGCCGCCGGCATTGTCGACGCTGAGGTTGAAGTTGATGAACAGGCCGCCGAGGGCGAGGCTGGACTTGTCGCGGAATCCCATGGCAGCGGCGTTGTAGGGGACGGCCCCGAGCTCCTGCGGGTTGGCCACCATGGCGTTGGAGGTGCTCAAGCCTGCCGTGGACAGCTCCGGGACGGAGAAGCCCGACGCCGGGGCCCGCGGGCTGGCGACCAGGGTCACTATTGCCCCCGCCAGGGCCGCGCGGGTGGAAAGCTGTAGGATCTTGCTCACTGTCTTAGGCCCCCAAGTCGCTAGTACCATCGCTGCTCGTGCCTCCCTGAGCGAGCGCCGAACCGATTTTTTTGACAACAGAATATGCCATGCTGTTGCGTTTTGCCAGCAGTGTTGTCTGAAATCCCTGGTGGCGTCTCGTGATTGAGACCCGAGCCCAGAATCGGTCGGTCTCTTGGAAGGATGTGCCGACAAATCCATGTGACGGAAGCACTGTTTGTGGTATAAAGAATTCTTATTTGGATATGTACAATTGTTGGGTGTCCACATGGCCGATCGCCGGCTCCAGGTCTTTCACACCGTTGCCCGCCTGTTGAGCTTCACCAAGGCGGCGGAGACACTCCACATGACTCAGCCGGCGGTCACCTTTCAGGTGCGCCAGTTGGAGGAGTACTTTAATACCCGCCTCTTCGACCGCACCCACAATCGCATCAGCCTGACCGAGGCGGGCAAGAAGGTCTTCGAGTATGCCGACCGGATCTTCGAGCTCTATTCGGAGATGGAGAACGCGGTGAGCGAGATCACCGGGGAGATCAGCGGGGCCCTCACTATCGGTGCCAGTACCACCATCGCGGAGTACATGCTCCCGACCCTGCTAGGGGACTTCAAGGAGAAGCATCCGGATGTTGCCATCCACCTCAAGGTCTCCAACAGCGAGGGGGTGGTCTCCATGGTCGAGAACAACACCATCGACCTCGGCGTGGTGGAGGCCCCGGTCGCCAACAAGAACCTGGTGGTCGAGTCCTGCAAGAAGGACAAGCTGGTGGCCATAGTGCCGCCGCAGCACCCCCTCGCCAAGCTCGGGTCCGTCACCTTTGCCCACCTGATTCAGTACCCCTTCATCTGCCGGGAGGAAGGCTCGGGGACCCGCGAGGTTATCAACGACTATCTCGACGAGCTCTCCAACTGCGACGCGGGCATCAAGATCGCCATGGAGCTAGGTAGTCCTGAGGCCGTCAAGGGGGCTGTGGAGGCTGGGATGGGGGTCTCGGTGGTATCCCAGGCGACCATCCAGAAAGAGCTGCGTCTTGGGACCCTGGTGTCTTTGAGCCTGGACCCGCCACTGGAGCGACCTTTCTCATTCGTCCACCAAAAACAGAAGTTCAGGCTGCGGGTCATGGAGGAGCTGCTGGAGTTCGCCCGCGCCTACTGCAAGTCCCACAGGGACTGAACGGCGGATGATCCCCCCGCAGGTCTTCAGTGCCGAGGAGCGGCGCCTGGCCAAGCTCTATCGGTCCCTGGGCGCTGCCGACCGGCAGTCCTTGCTCGCCTTCGGCGAGTTCCTCGCCCAGCGCACGGGGTCGATCCCGATGCGCGTCAAGCCGCTTGCCCCCGACCCGCTGGACCGCCCCACGGAAGAGTCCGTGGTTGCAGCCATCAAGCGCCTGCGGCGGGCCTACCACATGCTGGAGCACGGCGACCTGCTCCACGAGGCGTCCTCTCTGGTCTCGGGCCATGTCCTGCAGGGTCGCCCGGCGGTGGAGGTCATCGACGATCTGGAGGCCCTCTTCGCGCGTCACTATGGGGCCTATCGGGATGCCTACGATCCCTCGATCGACGGGTGACCGCAACGATGCAGGTCCTCTCGGATTGGTTCCGCCGCTATTTCTCCGACCCTCAGGTGGTCTTCCTTTCCGTCGCCCTGCTCATCGGCTTCGGGGTGGTACTCACCATGGGCGACATGCTGGCACCGGTCCTGGCCAGTCTTGTCATCGCCTATCTCCTCGAGGGGCCGGTCGGGTTCTTCCAGCGCCTGGGGTGGCCGCGCCTGGCCAGCGTTCTGGTGGTGTACGTCGCCTTCATGGCCTTCCTGGTGGCGTTGCTGGTCTGGGTCATGCCGCTGGTATCCCGGCAGGTCACGGATCTGGTCCAACAACTGCCGAACATGGTCTCACAGGGACAACAGGCATTGATGCAGCTCCCCGAGCGCTACCCGGAGCTGGTCACCGCCGCCCAGATTCAGCAACTGATCGATGCCATTCGGGTGGAGATTGCGGGCTTTGGCCAGCAGGTGTTGACCTGGTCGGTTGCGTCCGTGGTCGGCATCATCACGCTCGCCGTCTACCTGATCCTGATGCCGCTGCTGGTCTTCTTCTTCCTAAAGGACCGTGACGTCATTGTTGGCTGGGTCAAGGTCCATCTGCCCAAGCACAGGCGCATCGCCGGGACCGTGTGGGAGGACGTGGACCGGCAGATCTCCAACTACATCCGGGGCAAGTTCTGGGAGATCCTCATCGTCTGGGCCACGTCCTACCTCGCCTTCTATGCCTTCGGCCTGAAGTACGCCATGCTGCTGGGGGTGCTGGTCGGGCTGTCGGTGATCATCCCCTACATCGGGGCGACCCTGGTGACCATCCCCGTGCTGCTCATCGCATGGTTTCAATGGGGGTGGAGCCCGGACTTCGGCTGGCTCGCGGCGACCTACTTCATCATTCAGGCCCTGGACGGCAATGTCCTGGTCCCTTTGCTGTTCTCTGAGGTGGTGGATCTTCACCCGGTGGCTATCATCGTCGCCATCCTGGTCTTCGGTGGGCTCTGGGGCTTCTGGGGGGTGTTCTTCGCCATTCCGCTTGCGACCCTGGTGCAGGCCATCCTCGTCGCTTGGCCGCGACCGGCCGACGACGCCGCGGGCTGATACAATCCGCTCAATCCAGGTTGCCCACCCCCGGATATGCACGCCCTGACGCTGTCGCGCTTACTGTTCTGGCTAGTCATCTTTTTTCTTGTTGCCCTCGCGGCACGACCCTGGCTGGATCGGGTCCTGGTCGCCTATCGCGCGGAGCCCCGGGAGATCACGGCCCGGGGCGACCTGGCAGCGGACGAACAGACGACCATCGCGATCTTCGACGCGACCAGCCCCTCCGTCGTATACATCACCACCACAGGGCGGGTGCTCGATCTGACCACCCGCAATGTCACCGAGGTCCCTCGTGGGACGGGATCCGGGGTGATTTGGGACGACCGTGGCCATGTGGTTACCAACCACCATGTCGTCGAGGGCGTGCAGGGTGCCCATGTCCGCATGTCCGATCAGCGCCACTACGATGCGGTGCTGGTGGGGAAAAGTCCGGAGCACGATCTGGCCGTGCTGAGAATCGGTGCCCCTTCGACCAAGCTCAACGCCATACCGCTCGGGACCAGCGCCGACCTCCGGGTGGGGCAGAAGGTGGTGGCCATCGGCAATCCCTTCGGCCTCGACTATACGCTGACGACGGGGGTGATTTCGGCCCTCAACCGGACCATCCCGACCGAGTCGGGCGGCATGATCGAGCAGTTGATCCAGACCGATGCGGCCATCAATCCCGGAAACTCCGGCGGGCCGCTGATCGACAGTGCCGGGCGCCTGATCGGGATCAACACCGCCATCTTCAGCCCCTCGGGCAGCAGCGCCGGGATCGGCTTCGCCGTGCCGGTCGACACGGTCAATCGCATCGTTCCGCAGTTGATTGCCCATGGGCGCTATGTCCGCCCGAGCCTGGGGATTGCGGCCGACGACGATTTGAGCGAGCGTATCCTGCACGAGGTCGGCCTCGCCGGCATCCTTGTCCTCAAGGTTGAGCAGGGCAGCCCGGCGGCCAAGGCCGGCCTCCAGCCGGCGCGGGTCGCCCGGAATGGCGACCTGGTCTTGGGCGACGTGATCCAGGCGGTGGATGGCAAGCCGGTGGCGCGCATCAACGCCTTGATCGCCCTGTTGGAAGGCCGCGCCGTCGGCGATCAGGTGGTCCTGACCATCCATCGCAACGGAGCGCAGGTCCAGATACCCGTCAGGCTTGGGCCTGGGCCCAGGACCGGCGGCATCGGCGCTGGGTCCGGGGGCTTTCTACAGGCCGCGAGCCGGGATCCGGCGCCGCGCTCCCCGGTACCGGTCGCCAACGGCGACCGAGCCGCCTGAGCCGGACGGCGGTGGGTCGCGATTACGTTCTTGTCGCAGAGGTGGCGAAGATGAAGGCCTTGTTGCTGATGACCGCGAGCGGCCCCTTGGTAGTCCTTTCTTCCCTCGATGCCGTCGACGATGATGTCCTGATCGGCAAGCTACGCGTCAAGGGGGTGGAGAAGTTCATGGCCTTTGACCTGGCATTGGACGAGGTCGAGGCCAAGTATGGAGGCCACTTTCAGGCGGTGGTAAACGACCTGCATGAGACCGACGACCTGCGGGTCCTGGACTTCAACGGCCACCGGGTCTTCGATCTGTTCCGGCTGGACAGGCTCGGACAGCCGTTTGTCTACGACCCCACTGGGGCGAAGACAAAGGTCTACCTGGACTGACGGGGGCGGGCGTCAGACGCGGCGAGCGGCCCCTTGGCTGCGGCCGACACGTCGGACAGCTATCCCGTCAGGAACCAGGTGCGGGCTATTGCGGAGGACCGACCCCTGCTCCATGCCTCCCGTAAGTGCGGGACCAGGCAGGTAGCCGGCACCGCTCGGCCTCAGTTAAGTCCGCAGAATCCGCCTGGGCAGCAGGCCCCGGTGCTGCAGGGCGGCGCCTCGCCGCTGCCGCGGGCGGAGCTGGACAGGATGTTGCCGCCGGTGGCGAGGCGATGGACCGGCGCCTCGGCGGGGGTGTCACCGGGCGAGATTCCGAGGCGCGCGCACAGCTCGCCCCAGGTCGCCAGGCGTTCGCTCATGCGGTGGTTGACCTCCATCACCTGGCCATTGTCGTCGCAGCGGTAGTCGTAGGTGGGCATCGGGGTGCTCCATCAATATCGTTAAACGCTAATGTAGGTGGATTATACCCAAGC
>Ga0114939_10003425_pt1 | contig 11114 bp, 7 predicted proteins | sample AshMeaCrysSpring_FD_87196 | JGI IMG/M metagenome (GOLD analysis project Ga0114939, IMG submission 87196) | Groundwater microbial communities from Big Spring, Nevada to study Microbial Dark Matter (Phase II) - Ash Meadows Crystal Spring | ecosystem: Environmental > Aquatic > Deep subsurface >... | reverse complement strand
GGACTTACGATATTGTCACATTGTTTTTGTTTGTAGTTGGGCGAAGAGCGCCCATATTTTTGGAGGGAAGACAGCCCAACGCGCGAACATGAGCCGCAGTGCCAGTTGCGGCTATCCCTGATAGTATCAAAATATATTTTATTTTGATACTATCAGGGCTTACACAAAACAACGAATTTCTGTCATTAGTCGCGCAACAAAGTGAAGAGAAGAATCTTCCGATATGCTTGAGTTAACTAGTTTTTAATGAAAATGACTATTTATCCTTTGCGTAAGTCCTATATAACTTATATCTGATATATTAGACCTCTCCAGTACAGGAGAGGTCTAATGACTATAACTCTGAGTAGAGAGTCATTCGCAAACTTTATTTATTTTATTTATATAACCAAAATTAAAGGGATAATTTTTCTAGAAAATTTCCAAAAACATCTAAAATATTTTCTATCTACCTTTACATTTATAATTAATTGAGCTTAATATTGATGACGTTGGATTAGGAAACTAAAAATGAGCCAAGGATTAAAATCACTAGCATATGAAAATGCAGTTCTAGATGATAAAGAACTCCAGGAAGGCTTAAAAGGAATTAATCCTAAGTTTGGTGATTTTGTAACTAGAGTAGCAGGAGAAGCTTGGGGTTTACCATTAATTGACCAAAAAACTAAAGCCCTTATAACCATTGCAGTTGATATCGTAAATCAAGAACAAGTAGGGCCAGGAAATCCCTTTGGTGCCCATGTGAACATGGCTATGAAGCAAGGTGCCACTCGCGAAGAAATAGAAGAGTTACTTTTATTTATGTGTGTGTATGCTGGTTTTAATAAAGTTGCAGGCTGCTTTGGTGCCCTCAACGAAATACTAGGATAAAACATAGTTTAGAGTTAAAGCCCACGAGAAATAAAAAAATAATTAATTGGATTAATTAACATAAAAACTTTTTAAAAGTCTATAGCATCATAGATAAAGTTTTAAAAAGTTAAGATTTAGCTTCAACCTATTTTATTTGCGTGGGTCATATACTTGTAAATTTACAAAAGGGTAGTAATTATGCTTTCATTCGCAACCTCATCAAATAAAGTAGATTATTCTCAGCGCGATAAAAAAGGTCAGGTAGCTTTCTATGTTCTTTTGTGGAAACGTCAAGGTATTTCCTTAGAACTTTTTGATGATTACTGGAGAGATGTGCATGGTCCAGTATGTGCAAGATTACCTGGTCAATATCAATATTGGCAGTTTCATGTAGCCCATGATGAAGGTGGTTTTTGGCCATCTATTAATGGTATTGATTGCCAGCGTTACCAAGAAGATAATTTTGATGGCATTGCAGAATTAACATTTGAAAACGAAACAGACCGTCAAACTTGGTTTCAAGCCGCTGGCATATTAATGGACGATGAACATAATGTGTTCAGAAAAGCAATTGGCTATAATACTAATCCTGGTAATACAATTACCTATATAGATGGTATTAGCGATGGAACTCCCAATGGCAAAGTTGATGCTATTAAGTTTCATGTATTAGTTAAAAAAGCGGATAGTGTAAGTACACAAGATTTTCGCAACTATTTAACTAACACTTTTGCTCCAAAAATAAGTAGCAGTGACTCTGTACTGAAATTTAGATTACATTTATTTGAAGAAATAGATAATTCTCGTCCAGATGCTGCGGGAGTAATTCATAATGAAGCCCCAGACAAGCAATATCATGCAGCTTATGAAATAGCTTTCTCAAATCATCTGGAAAGAGAAAAGTTCTTTAATTCTTCTGAATATGCATCTGCTGTACAAGAAGCTAACCGATACATCAAACAAATACAAGCATTCCCAGAAAGAACAGCTTATACATTTGTTTCTAATGGTAAAATGACTCTTGCCGGTCAGCGTAGCTCTTCAGTGGCAGAACTTATCACAGGAATTGGGGCAGTAAATCAATTACAAGAGGATGTAAAATCTCTAATGTTAAACTATAATATTCAGACTGCACAAACCAACGGTTCTTCTAATTCATCTTCTTACTCTTCTTCTTCTCAAAACAAAAATCAATCCCAGCCATTGAAAAGGCGAATCAATTATTATCAAGATTTATCTGCTGACTATTCTCGCCCTGGCTTAGTAACTTCCTATGTAGCGAAGAAGCTAATTGAGGATGCAGAAAAAATTGTAGCGATGAAAGAGTCCAGATTACCTGAGATTAATTCATATTATACATTGCAACAAATTGAAGCAGAAAATAAAGAGTGGTGGCCTACCCACTGTGAAGCCCTAAGACAGGGACGAGGTGATATTTTAACTGGTGAATATCGCGATGATTTAATATATTTATGCCAGGATGGTCCTTATTTTGGTTTAGAACAACAAAAAGAAAGAGAACTACATTGGTGGGCATTAATTGCTCAACCAGGGGTAACTATGTGTTGGCCCATAGTCATGTTCTCTGGCGAACATACTTTCTTTGAATGGAAGTGTGTAGATGACGAAACCAATGAAACTCTTGCCAAAGGAAATGTTACTTGGGTGCGTAGAGGTCATAGAGGTGCCTGCTATATGAAAACTGAGCAGCTAACCTTCTACCGTGATGTATTTGCTCCCAGTGAACTGACAAAATTAATCACCACTGCTTAAAATGAAAGAAATCAGAGCTTACAAAAATGCCGTCTTGGATGATAAACAACTTCAAGAGAATTTAAAAAAACTCAATCCGAAGTTTGGTGATTTTGTAACTCGGGTAGCTGGTGAAGCATGGGGGTTGCCATTAATTGACCAAAAAACTAAGGCTTTGATTACCATCGCAGTGGATGTTATTAATCAAAATCATAAAGGTCGTGGTAATCCCTTTGCTGCCCATGTAGATATGGCTCTTAAGCAAGGTGCAAAGCGCGAAGAAATTGAAGAATTACTATTATTCTTGTGTGTCTATGCAGGATTTAATAAAGTTGCATCTTGCTTTGCTACCCTGAATTTAATTTTCGATAATAGTGCATTAAGGACGGCAGGAATGGTTGCGGAAAACGGCAAAGCAAATAAAATAGATTACTCAAAACGAGACCAAAGAGGAAAAGTCGCTTTTTATGTGCTTTTGTGGAAACGTCAGGGTATCTCTTTAGAACTTTTTGATAACTACTGGAAAGATGTACATGGTCCAGTATGTGCAAGATTACCTGGACAGCATCAATATTGGCAATTTCATGTATCCCATAATGAGGGAGGATTTTGTTCAAAGATTGATGGCTTAGATGACAGATGGAGTAAGGAAGACAACTTTGATGGAATTGCAGAGTTAACATTTGAAAGCGAAGCAGAACGTCAAATCTGGTTTAAATCAGCCGGAATATTAATGAATGACGAGCATAATGTATTTAGAAAAGCCATCGGTTATAATACAAACCCTGGCAACTCTATTACTTATGTGGATACAATTGCTGATGCTACTCCCAATGGTAAAACAGGAGTTATTAAATTTCATATAATGCTGCAAAAAGTAGATGGTGTCAGCATAGAAGCTTTTAGAAAATACTTAAAAGAAACTTTTGCTCCACAGATAGCTCAAAGCAATTCAGTTGTTAAATTTAGATTACATTTGTTTGAAGAAGTAGATAATTCTCGTCAAGATGCATTAGGAGTAAGTCACTACGAACCAGCAGAAAAACAATATCATGCTGCCTATGAAATAGCTTTTCAAAATCATATAGAAAGAGAAAAGTTTTTTGCTTCCTCTGAGTATGCTTTAGCAATTAGAGATATTTCTAATTATGTTAAACAAATTCAGGCTTTCCCTGAAAGGACAGCTTATACCTTTGTTTACGACGGTAAAATGACTTTAGCTGGACAGCGAAGTGCAAAAGTCGCTGATTTGATTTCAAATATTGGAGCTACTAATCAAATAAAAGATGATGTAGTTTCCCTTATGATTAGTGGTCAAATTAATTCCTCCAAAACTAAAGTCGTAACTCATTATCAGCCATCTCAAGCTTATCAGCCATCTCCAGCAACTTCTAGTCTCGGTTATTTATTACAAGGGGTTCAACATGTTGGTGTAACAGTTAGCAACATGGCTAAATCCCTTGAATTTTACACAGAAGTATTAGGAGGAAAACTAGTCGTTGAAGAAAGTGAACTGGTCGGTGATATTATCCAAAATACTCTTTTTCAAAAAGAAGAATTAGACGCATCATCTCAGGGAATTAATCCTAATAGCTTAGATATTCCTCACCTGAGAAGTGGCAAAGAAGATGCATTAGATGTTAAGTTTATTTCCTTTGGCAATACAGTTGTCGAACTTCTTTATGTAAGAGAGGCAGGAAATAAAAATGCATCTCACAGTTCAATGGGAAGTAATCCTTCCAATGTTGGGCACGTTAATGCAATGCACATCTCTTTTAATGTTAAAGAGGGCATTGATTTAAATTTATTCGCTAAAATGTTGGAGGAAGAATCTCAGAAAAGAGGAATTACAAATGTAGTTTGCAATCGAATTATTCACGTTAAATCGGAAGCAGAAAGAAAAGCTGTTGCTCTTAAATATAACTCTTTTAAATTTTGGAATGAATCAGAATCATTAGAACCTGGAGAAGAATCAATTGACTGGAGTAATGACCCAATGGAAGGGTGGTCATTATTTTATTGCAAAGGTCCTAATGGAGAACAGCTTGAATTTAATCAAGTGACTAGTAAAGTAAAAAATAAATTCAAAGAAGCAATGCAAGAATATAATAGAAGCAATGGAACCTCTTTTACTTTTGCCGAGACTAAGGTTCCCCAAAGCGCTCAAAACCAAAATGTTTACAGCAATTCCATTGATGCCAAAAATGAAGCTATCAGCGAAAAAATAAGCACTAATAAAGAAGAATTTCCTGGAAAAAATACAGACTTAGTAAAACGTTTATTTTCTAGGGGAGAAGCTTTTGATTCAGAAGGTTTTATTACCTTCTTTACAGATAAGCCATTGTATCAATTTGGTAATTTTGATGTTTGTTTAGATAAAAACTCAATTAAAAAGTCAGCAGATAATTTCTTTAGCCAAATAGATGCGGTTTACCACGAAATTAAAATGATGTGGGAAATTGGAAATGCCGTATTTGTAGAAATGGATGTTCTCTATTGGCGTAAAGATGGCTCGATGGTTTCATTACCTTGTTGTGATATTTTCCGTGTAGAAGGAGATAAGTTTAGCGAATTGCGAATTTTTATGGATGTAAATCCTGTATTTAATCCACATATTCCTGTACCTAAATCTGCTTCTATTCTCACTGCCAATCAAGGAAAGATTCTTGTACCTCCCAATACAATGAGAAGGCACTTTGCCGAGCATCCTGAAGCTCAACAAAGAATTAAACAGGGCTATGTACCTAAATGGGCGATCGCTGGTCCGAGGTGGTCTATAGGTGGAGAACACGAAATCAATAGCAAATCATCAGAACAATTCCAAGCTGTTGGGGAATTATCCCAGGCAGTTATGGCTCAAAATTGGAACAAAGTCTATAGTTCTCTCACTGACGATATTTTATACAAAGTAGGCTCTGGTGAAGCTGTTTATGGTCCACAGGAAGTTATAGAGTTCTTCAAAAACACCTTTAAAAATATTGCAGTTTTTACTGGTCATAGAGTTAGAAAAGTTTGGCAGGAGCCAGATATTATTACCATTGAAATGGATGCCTATTATGAAATGGTCTCCAATAAAAAGCGTGTCACAATTTCTTGTTGTGACATCTATCGTATGAGAGGAAATAGAGTCAGCGAATGGCGAGTTTATGCTGATATGTCTCCCTGGAGCAATACTCACTAAATACATTAATCAGCGTTGCTGAGTTGAAGTATGAATTGCCCTCTCGTTCCCAAAATTGAGGAAATAAAGTTTGTCAATTTTATTCAATTTTGAATGATTCCAGCGACAATTAAGAAGCTGATAACTAGAATTCATACTGATTAATGTAATACTAACAAAATACTAACGAAGGAAAGAATATGGCAGATAAAGTTTTAAGCTTGTTAACAGCAGCTTTTGAAAATCCTACCCTACAAAAAGAACTTCATACAGCTAAAACACCTGAAACTTTTGTTAATATAGCAGCTGAAAATGGCTACAATTTGACAAAAGAAGAATTAGCCACAGCCCTTGGGAAAGTACATGTGGTTTTTGGTGAAGTTGTTCAGTCTATGATGAGTGACTTAATAACTGCAGCAGAAAGTAATAATGGAAGTAATAGAAAAGTTTTAAATACAGAAAAAGTCTCCGGAACAAATGTTGATTTAGTCAAACGTTTATTTTCCAGAGGAGAAGCTTTTGACTCGGAAGGATTTATCACCTTTTTTACAGACACACCTGTATACCAATTTGGTAACTTTGATGTTTGTACAGATAAACAGTCAATAAAAAAATCTGCGGATAACTTTTTTAGTCAGATTGACGCAGTTTACCACGAAATAAAAATGATGTGGGAAGTAGGGGATTTAGTATTTGTAGAAATGGATGTTTTCTACTGGCGTAAAGATGGCTCAATGGTATCATTACCCTGTACAGACATTTTCCGAGTTCAAGGGGATAAGTTTAGTGAACTGCGGATTTTTATGGATGTAAATCCTGTATTTGACCCTGCAATTCCTGTTCCACCCTCAGCTTCTGTTATGACGGTAACTGAAGGGAAAGAATTAGTACCTCCCGGAACTATGAGAAGACATTTTGCTGAGCATCCGGAAGCAGTACAAAGAATCGCCCAGGGGTATGTTCCCAAATGGTCAACTGCTGGTCCTCGGTGGTCAATAGGAGAAGTTAATCACATTAATCAAACATCAGCAGTAGCATCACCACAACAATTTCAAGCTGTGGGAGAATTAGCGCAAGCTGTAATGGCTCAAAACTGGGAAAAAGTAAAAAGTTATTTAACTGATGATGTTTTTTACAAAGTAGGTTCAGGAGAGCATCGCTATGGTCAACAACAAGTTATTGATTTCTTTAAACATACTTTTCAAAATATCGCAGTCTTTACAGGTCATAAGGTCAGAAAAGTTTGGCAGGAGCCAGATATTATTACTATGGAAATGGATGCTTTTTATGAAATGGTTGGCACTAAAAAGCGGGTCACAATTTCTTGCTGTGATATTTACCGTATGAGAGGCAATAAAGTTTGTGAATGGCGAGTTTATGCTGATATGTCTCCTTGGGGTGAAGATAATCATAAAGTGGTGACTATTAATAAAAATCAAAATTCAGAAGTATTTCCTGTAATAGTTGTTTTTCAAGTAGAACCTTCACGGCAGCAAGAACTTTTGAATAACATCATGAATTATGGTGGTTCTCTAATGAGACATCAGCCTGGTTTTATATCATCCTCTCTCCATAAGAGTTTAGATGGAACTCGCGTTATTAACTACACACAATGGCAGAGTAGCAAACACTATGAAACTGCAAGAAATTCTGTTGGTTCACAAGCGCCTGAGATATTTAAGACTTTTATTCCAGATAGTCGTGTCTATGAAATTGTTCAACAAACAATAGCTTAAAGTTAAAAGTTAATAATCAGAATTGTCAGTTTGTAAACCTTAATAAGAGCTAAAAATATGGCAACTAAAATCAAAGGAAAAATTGGCGTACTTATCGAAGAACATTTTGACGCCACTGAATTTCGTCGCTTTAATGAATATTTTCCACAACAAGGATATGAAGTTGAATATATTTCTCATTTATGGGGAAATAAAGAGTTACGTTTTGGTTCTAATCCTGAAAATGACCAAATAGAATTTCATGTTGCTGTGACAACAGAAGTAAATTATATTAACCCCGCTGATTATAATGGAATTATTTGTATTGGCGCCTATGCAATGGACCGCCTGAGATATCAGGTAAATGTGAAAAAAGGTCAAAAAAATCAAGCCCCTGCTGTAGTTTTTTTACGGAAAGCAATGGCTACTGATAATGTGAAAATTGGTACAATTTGTCATAGTTTATGGCTTTTATGTGCTGATTCTGATTTACTAAAAAACCGTAAAGTAACCTGCGCTCATAATATTATTTGTGATGTCGAAAATGCAGGTGCTGATATCGTTTATGACGATGATGTAACTGCTGATTTAGTTATAGATGGTGATTTGATTACAGGTAAGCATCCTGGAATGGTAGAAGAATTTATGACTGTATTTGTTCAAGAAATTGAAAAAAGCAACAGTCGAAAGTTGGAATTAGTATAGCGCCATCTAATAGACATCGGCATATAAATTACAAATACTGCAAAATCGACGCTTATAATCTTTTTCAAAGGTGGGTAAAAATGCTCACCTTTTTTCTATGATATAATCGCCAAGTCTATATTTAGTAAATAAGGAAAAATTTATGTTCAGACTTACATTAAAATATGTTAGTTTAGTAAGTCTTTGTTATTTAATGATGGCTTGCAGCCAAAATAATGAGACTCCAAAGGCTTCTGTTGATGAGACTAAAAATACTCCCTCTACAGCAGCAACAGTAAGTACAATAACAACACCTGCATCTTCTCTCTCAACAGCTACACCTGATTCCAAATTATCAACGGACTTAGCTGCTAAACCAACTAAAAAAAATGGAAATAAAGTAATTACTACTCCTTCGGGATTAAAGTATGAAGAAATTAAAGTTGGCACTGGCGCCAAACCAAAAAAAGGGCAAGTCATTAAAGTTCACTATACTGGGACTCTGGAAAATGGGACTAAATTTGATAGTTCGCGAGATAGGGGTCAACCATTTGAGTTTAATATTGGTGCTGGACAAGTTATTCCAGGTTGGGATGAAGGTTTAAGCACTATGAAAGTTGGCGGTCGCCGGAAATTAATTATCCCTTCTAAATTAGGCTATGGTCCTGGTGGGACTCCTGATGGCACCATACCTCCCAATGCGACTTTAATTTTTGATGTTGAATTATTAGGTGTTAAATAAATTTAGTAATCACATAATTAATTAAAACAATTTGTTACAAATAGGACTTACGCAAAACAACGAGTTTCTGTCATTAGTCGCTCAGGGAAAGAGTGAAACGAAGGAACTGAAGATAAGAATCTTCCTATATGCTTGATTTACCTAGTTTTTACTGAACATGACTATTTATCCTTTGCGTAAGTCCTAACAAAGAAGTTCTATCTTTTAGGAATAAATTAGAAAAGCCAGGTTCAATAAACTGGTTTTTTTCATGATTTTATGATTAGCTTTATTATCAGTATTATCTTACATTTCTTAAACTATCAATTTGTTTGACAAATAAGTCTGTAAAAATACTCATTACAGTGCGAGAACGAACTCTAACATTAGTAGTAACAGACATACCTGATTGTAATTTTACTGGGCGATCGCGAATTATTAGAGATTGTTTATCTAAACGAATTTTAGCAGGGAAACTATAGTAAGGGCGAGCTTCTTCTGGTGGTAAAGCATCTGAACCAATCCAAATAATTTCTCCTTTTACATCGCCAAATTCACTAAAGGGAAAGGAGTCAATTCTAACATCAACTTTCATCCCTTCTTTGACAAAACCAATATCTTTATTGGTAATATAAATTTTGGCAGTTAAATCATCTTCAGGAACTATTTTAAGGATTGGTTGGCTGGGATTGGCGACATATCCAGGGGAAGTTGCCTTGAGGTCAAAGATAATTCCATCCGATGGCGATCGCACTTCTTGGTATTGTAAAGTTACTTTAGCTTGGCTAAGCTGACTGTCAATTTCTGCTATCCGCTTATCATTATCTATAATAGCTTTACTAATTTGACTGTCAATTTCTGCTAAATTTTTATCATTGGCTGTAATTTTTGAGAATAAATCCTCTGCTGAAGCTGCGGCGGCGTTGCGAAATTGTTCTTGTAATTGGGCAATTTCAAAAACTAAGCGTTTTTCTTCCTCTGCAAATTGTTTCCCTTGGGATTCTGTATTTTTAATATTATTTTGCTGTTCTAATATTTGCTGTTGTAGTTGAATAATTTGTTGTTCTCTTTGCAGTATTTGTTGATTTTGAGTCAAGAAATTTTGTTGCTGATTGAGAAAATCCTGTTGTTGTCTACGTAATTGTAATACAGGAAAAGCACCTTCTTTTGTGATTGATTCAAGGCTTTGAACTATGTCACCACTAATTTTTAAATTCGTAGAGTTAACGGCTAATTTTTGTTGGTCAATTTTTAAAGCATTTTCGTTATTTTTTAATCTTTCCTTACTTAAAAGTAAAGCTTGTTTGGTTGCTGGTAAAAGATTGAGAGAGTTTGCTAGTTGTACTTGATTTTCTTTTAATTTTTGTTGAGCTTGTTGTCCTTGAAAGCGAAGGTTATTAAGGCGGGAGTTTAACTCAGAAATTCTGGCATTTAAACGTGTCTTTTCTTCAGGTGAAAGTCCATTATTTGTTGAAGCATTTTCTGAGCCATTTAATTGGGCGCGATAAAGACGATTTTCTGCTGCAATTGTAGAACGGCTTTTACTTAAACTAATCATTTGAGGAGGAATTGCAATGGGAATTTTATCTCCAATATTATTTCTTTGACTAGAAATAATATCAGCAATATCCTCACCTCTTAACTGAGATTGATAAAATTGATTTTCCTGTATTAAAGCAGCACGAATTTTTTCTAAGGAAGTATTTTGAGCTTTGGCTGTTGTTGTATCTAGTTGTAATAATAAGTCTCCTTTTTTAACCTTGGCGCCATCTTTAACATAAACAGTTTTCACAACACCATTGATAGGTGTTTGTACTTCTTTTACTGTAGCTTGGGGTTCTAATTTTCCCTGACTAGAAATAGCTTCCTCAAATTTTGCAAGATTTGCCCAAACAACAACAGATGTAGTCACACCCACAATTACCCATAAAATAGCCCTTGAAAAAATAGGAGATTGTTTTAATAATACAGATTGGCTAAATTTAGTCTTTGCGGATGTTGTAACTGGGACTTTAATTTCATCGGATAATCTTTTTGGCTTTGCTTGAGAATCTTCTATAGAAATGATACTATTAGAGTTTTTACCATTAGAGTTAATCATAATTTTTAATATTATTTAAATATAATCTCAACTTGTCTCTTTGCTTCTTCATTTCTTCGTGGTTTTTAATATGAGTTTTACCCTACATTTGTGAATCTTGCTGTTGATATAAACAGTAATAACGACCTC
>Ga0114939_10003424_pt1 | contig 11114 bp, 11 predicted proteins | sample AshMeaCrysSpring_FD_87196 | JGI IMG/M metagenome (GOLD analysis project Ga0114939, IMG submission 87196) | Groundwater microbial communities from Big Spring, Nevada to study Microbial Dark Matter (Phase II) - Ash Meadows Crystal Spring | ecosystem: Environmental > Aquatic > Deep subsurface >... | reverse complement strand
GGCCAGCACGAACATGAGCTGCCCGGCACGCACCGTCTGCCCTTCCTGGACGTGACGCTCGAGAACCCTGCCCTGCACCGGCGGCACCAGGCGGATGACACCGAGGTCGGGCACGAGCACGCCGCCGATGCGCGCCTTGCGCGTGTACTCGCCGAAGAAGAGGAAGGCCACCACCAGCGTCAACACGCCAAGCACCGCCATCGTGTAGAGGGTCAGCGACAGCGGCCGGACGAGTTGCACCTGGCCCAGCCAGCTCTGCCGCTGGGCCTCGGCCACCTCGGGACGGAAGAGCGAGGACATGGGCTAAAGGCAGGCCCGTCGCCGATCGGCCAGGACAGCGCAGCGTGCGACCCAGGCACATCGGCAGACAGACCCGCCGGGCCCGAACTGCGCCGAATCCGTGGCTTGCATCGTCGATCGGAAACGAAAAAGCGGACCGGACATGCCGGCCCGCGGACATCAAGGCAGGCCTCGACAGCCAACCTTAACGCCAAACAGCCTAGGCGCACATCACCAAGTACCCCTAGGCCTCATGATCGGGAGCCTGCGGTCCCTGGAATCACCTCAGCTTGTCCCAACCGCCCTTGGGCAAGCCGCCGGCGACCTTCTTCAGGTCCGCCAGGTCCAGTTCGACGGGGCCGCTCTTGGTCTGCTTCTTCTGCGTAACGACGTCGGCGGCAGTCTTGTTGGTCTTCTTGGTGCTCACTGCTTTCTTCATGAGGACTCCTTCTAGTTCAGCCTGTGCATTCGTCTGCGCACGCCCGAATTCCATCAGCGGACGTGAAGAAAGGACACTGTCAGCTCTTACAGGTGCAGCCCGGATGCGACAGCCCCGGTGCTCCAGGCGGGCACACGGCTGGCGTGCCTCGTTCGTCGGCACTCAGTGGATGAGCCCGAGCCGCAGCGCCTTGAGCACGGCCGCATGCTTGCTGACGCAGCCCAGCTTGTGCATGGCGTTGTTCACGTGCAGCACCGCGGTGCGTTCGCTGATGCCCAGGATGGCGCCCACCTCCCAGGCGGTCTTGCCTTCCATCGTCCAGTGCAGCGCCTCCAGCTCGCGAGGCGTCAACGAGGGCTTCTCGGGCTGCATCGGCTCCGGCAGCAGCAGCCGCAACGCGGCCTCCTGCGCATGCACGGCAAACAGCTGGAGGTCGGCCACGACGCGCTGCAATTCGACGGCGTCGCTGGGCAAGGGCTTGTCACGGTCCACGCCGAGCACGAAGTGCCGCCCCTCGGGCAGATGCAGCGCCATGGCAATTCCGGTATTGAAGCCGAACTTCGCCTGCTCCTCCCAGAGCTCGCCCAGCCCCTGGCCGGTATAGGTCTGCTGGTCCCAGACGATGGGCACGCTCTGCCTGCGGCAATGCTGCATGACCGGGTCGCGACGCATCATGACGCTGTCGCGGAACGTCCTGGCGAATTCCTGCGGCGTGTTGTCGACGCTGATGAATTCGGTGCCCGCCACACCGTGGTCGACCACGGTCACCGCGGCCACGGTGTCGAAGCCCAGGCGCTGCGCGAAGCGCACGATCTCGTCGCGGAACTCGTCACGGTCCTTGGCCTTGAGCACCGAGGAATAGCCACCGGGCAGCATCAGAATCACCCGGTCCGTCCGTCGTGCCAAGGTCGCTGTCTCAGGAACATGCCCTGACAGGGTTTACAGCTTCCAACGCGAGCGCCGTTCCGGAACCATACCGGCATGTTCAGCACCTCGAGTCCTTCCGACAGCTTGGCGATGACTCCCACCACACCTTGGTCCATACGTGCGTGGCCCCCTCTATTGTGGCAGGCCGGGCGCGAATCGCAATTGCGCTTCCACCACCTCAGCACGCGCATCACCATGTCGGGCGACCGGCAGTCGGGCATGGCGGGCCAGACCATCTGGGGCAGCCACTCGGACGAAGGCGACGCCGGCGTGGCCTGGGACTGGGTGCAGATCTGCGGTGACGTGGTGGCGATGGCCGATCCTTTGTCGGTCGTGACCAACCTGCGTCTGGTTGGCGAAGAAGGAGAAGTGCTGACCGCGCTGGAGTCGGCCCGGTTCCTCAACGAAATCGTGCACGCGCTGCCCTGGCAGAGCGAAGTGCAGCGCGCCCTGCAGGTGGGCCACGCCTGAGGGCGGCGCCGCCGCCCCGGCCCGCCGCCTCACTGCAACGCCGCACGGCGCAACGTGCGCGCGACGAGCGCCAGGCACAGCGCCATCGCCACGACGCAGACTCCCAAAGACAGCGCAAGCTCCCACCACGCCATCGGCTCGCCCTTCAGCACACGCCCCATCAGCGTGATCTGCGCCAGCGCGGGAACCCCGAGGTGCCAGGGCGCCTCGCCACCCTGGTTGAACAGCGTCAGCATCGGCAGCAGCGACACCAGCAATACCAGCGCCCCGGCGTTGGCCTGGGCTTCCTTGACGCTGCGGCAGCGGATGGCGATGGCCATCAGCAGCGCCGACAACGCCCCGGCCAACGGCGCGAGCAGGGCCATGAACAGGGCCGCCTCGCGGATGCCGAAGCGGAACATCGCCGCCAGCGTCTCGCTGCGCAGCAGCCATTGCCCGGGCAAGAAGCTGACGCACGACAGCAGCGCGATCAGCATCGCCACGGCCGCCACCGCCGCCCATTTGCCAAGCACCAGCGCCAGCGGCGGCACCGGGTTCATCAGCAGCGGCTCCAGCGAGCCCCGCTCGCGTTCGCCGGCCGTGCTGTCCAGCGCCGAGTGCAGCGCGCCATAGAGCACCGCCACGAGCACGAAGAAGGGCACCAGCGTCGCCCATTGCGCCGCGCGCGCTGCGGCGCTGGCAAGGTCCCGGTCGTCCACCTCCAGCGCCTGCAGCGAGGACGGCGCGACCCCGCGCCAGGCCAGTCGCAGCATCGCCTGCTCCTGCGAGAAGCCCTGCAGGAGCCGGGCCACGCGTGCCGCCCCGGCCGAGGCACGGTTGTTGGCCGAGCTGCTCAGCAACTCCACCCGCGGCGGCTCGCCGCTGGCCAGCACGGCTTCGAAATCCTCGCCGACGACCAGCACCGGGTCGCCGAGGCGGTTGTCGCGCAGCAGGCGCTCGTAGTCCGCGGGCGCCTGCCGGATGCGGAACGTCTGGCGCTCCACGTAGTTGCGCAGCGTCGGCGCGTGCTCGATGCCGACGACGACGATCTCGCGGGCCTCGGCGCGCTCCTCCAGGTCCGCCACCAGCGTCGAGAGCAGCACCAGCACCAGCGGCCCGACCGCCACCGAGCTGAGCAGGATCGTGAGCAAGGTGCGCCGGTCGCGCAGGGCGTCGAGCAGCTCCTTGCGCAACACCGTCCAGCACGCTGCGATCAAGTCGGCATCCTCGTCGCGGCCTCTTCGCCAGCGAAGGCCAGGGTCACGAAACAACGTTCGAAATCGTCCTCGCCGGTCTGCTCGCACAGCGACGCGACCGTGCCTTCGGCCACGGCCCGGCCGCGGGCCATCACCAGCACCCGGTCGCACAGCCGCTCCACCTCCTGCATCAGGTGCGTGGAGAAGACGATGCACTTGCCCTGTTCGTCGCGCAGCCGGCGCAGTCCATCGCGCAGCGCCCGCGTGGCCTGCACGTCCAGCCCGTTGGTGGGCTCGTCCAGGATGATGTTGTGCGGGTCGTGAACCAGCGCGCGCGCCAGCGCGGTCTTCATGCGCTCGCCCTGGCTGAAGCCCTCGGTGCGGCGGTCCAGGAGCGGCGCCATCTGCAGCATCTGGGCCAGCAATTCGGTGCGCTCGCGCACCGCCTGCGCCGTCATGCCGTGCAGACGGCCGTAGTAGGCAATGTTCTCGCGGGCCGTGAGTCGCGGGTAGAGCCCGCGGGCGTCGCTGAGCACGCCGATGCGCGCCAGCGCCTCGCTGCGGCGCGTCGCCACATCGATGCCGTCCACCCGCACCTGCCCCGCATCAGGCACCAGCAGCCCGGCGACGATGCGCAACAGCGTGGTCTTGCCGGCGCCGTTCGGCCCGAGCAGGCCGCTGATGCAGCCGTCTTCCGCGCGCCAGTCCAGTCCGTCGACCGCCTGCACGGCGCGGCGCGACGCTCCACGGCCCTGCACGAAGCGACGCGCAATGCCGCGCAGGTCGATCATGGGCGCGGCTCCGCGCCAGGCGGCACGAACGCGGGCGGGCGCGGCACGCCTTGCGCGCAGCGCGCGTCCAGGCGCAGCGCCGCGGCGTCGTCCGCTGCATCGACGAAGCGGAAGACGTGGTCGCGCTGGCACGGCAACGCCAGCAACCCGTGGCCGGCATTCGGCACCACCTCGTGGCGCGCCCGGGCACCGAGCGTCTGCGCGACGCGCTCGCCATGCCGCGGTGGCGTGGCCGGGTCGATGCCCCCCGACAGCAGGAGCACCGGCGCGGGCGCGCCGGGCACGCGGCGGAAGGCCGGGTCGACGGCGCCGCGCGGCCAGAACCGGCACACCTGTTCGTAGGCTGGCGCGAGACCGGCGCCGAAGTCCGGCGCGGGCGGCGCGGCGGCCCCATGCGCAGGCATGTCCTCGGCGCAGACCACCGAGAAGTGCATGCCGTGGGCGACCTGCGCATCGCGGCGGGTCGAGGTCAGCGCGCTGGCCAGGCCCGCCAGCGGCGCGAAGCGCCCGCGCGCGGCCGCCTCCAGCGCCGCCGGCAGGGCGGACGCCGTGACCGGCGAGTAGAGCGCGGCGCGCACCATGCCGAGGAACGTGTCGCGGGTCATGCGCAAGGCCTCGTCGACACCGGTCGCCGGGTTCGGCACCACGACGTCGCGCGGCAGCGAGGCCAGCACGGCCTGCCAGGTGGCAGGCAGTGCCGGCTGGCGCGCCTTGCAGGCGGCCTCGGCCGCGCAGGACCGCAGCATCGCGTCGAAGGCCGCCTGGGCATCCGGCGCCGAGGCCCAGGGCAGTGCCATGTCGGGCGGGGCCACGCCATCGAGCACGGCCCGGCGCACACGCTGCGGAAAGACGCGCATGTACTCCAGCACCACGCGCGTGCCGTAGGAGACGCCGACCAGGTTGATGCGCTCCGCGCCGAGTGCCGCGCGCACCGCCTCCAGGTCGGCCGCCGCCAGCGTCGTCGTGTAGAAGCGCAGGTCGCCGTGCGGCAGGGCCTGCAATTGCTGCAGGCAGGCACGCGCCCGCTGCGCCAGGCGCGCAGGGTCCGCGGCCTCCGCCAGTGGCAGTGTGGTCTTGTCGTCGGGGCAGGACAGCGGCGCACTGCGGCCGGTGCCGCGCTGGTCGACGAACACGATGTCGCGCCGATGGCCGAAGCGCGCCAGCATGGCGCCGACCGGCCCGGCGAGCGCGATGGCGCTCTGCCCGGGACCGCCAGCGACGAAGAAGACCGGATCTGCCTTCTTGTGGCGCGCCAGTGCCGGCAGCAGCGCGTAGTGCAGTTCGATGAGTACTCCGCCCGGTCGCGCCGGATCGAGGGGTCGCGCCAACGAGGCGCAAAGCGCCTCGTGCGGCACCCCCGCCAGCCGGCAAGACGACAGCGGCTCGGCCTGCAAGGGCAGCAGCGCGCACGCCGCCAGCCAAGCGACCGCGAGACGCCGCGCGATCGACGCGCGCACTGCCGAAAGCCTGCCTGGCAGCCGCCGCCGCATGCGGTCTCAGGCGCCGCGGACGAATCGGTCGCGCCCGGGAGGTGCGCCAGGGCGGCCGGCATCCGGGCGCAATGCGCAGCCATCTCCGGGGACAGGGCGGGCAATTGCCATGACGAACCGGGGCGTCCGGGCACGGCGAGCAGGCGTGATTGATTCGTTCACGGCTTCTCAGGCCAGCAGGCGCTGCAGTTCGCCGCTCGCGATCAGCTTCGCCAGATCGTCGGCGCCGCCCACGAACACGCCCTTGACGAACACCATCGGAAAGGTGGGCCAGCCGGCCCACATCTTCAGCGCGAGGCGGCCGCGCCAGTCGCTGAAGTAGCTGCCGTAGGACAGGTAGTGGCAGGGCACGCCGGCCGCTGCAAGCGCCTTGAGGGCCTTGCGCGGGTAGGGGTTCTGCGCCATGCCGACCACCACCACCGGGTGGCGCGCCACGGCCGCCTGCACTTCCCGCAGCCGCTCCGAGCGGAAGCCGGCCACCCGTTCGCGGATGGCTGGATGGATCTGCGATTCGTCGAGTACGCTGCGCGGCATGGGGCCCCTCCGGCTCGTAGGTTACCCCAGGGCCCGTGCCGGCCCGCCGCCGTGGCCAGCGCCACCCGTGCCTTTCGCGTACGATTTCCCGGCCCGTCCCATCCCCCACTCGAAAACCCGATGAAGCTCTACTACAGCCCCGGTGCCTGCTCGCTCAGCGCGCACATCGTGCTGCGCGAATCCGGGCTGTCGTTCACGCCGGTGCTGGCCAGCACCAAGACCCACAAGCTCGCCGACGGCACCGACTACTACACCCTCAATCCCAAGGGCTACGTGCCGCTGCTGGAGCTGGGCGACGGCCAGCGCCTGTCCGAAGGCCCGGCCATCGTGCAGTACATCGCCGACCAGGTGCCTGAGAAGAAGCTCGTCGCGCCCTGGGGCTCGATGGAACGCTATCGCCAGATCGAATGGCTGACCTTCATCGGCACCGAGATCCACAAGGCCTTCGGTCCGCTCTTCATGCCCAACATGCCCGAAGAGGCCAAGGCCATCTTCAAGGCGCGCGTGCGGGCCCGCCTGGAATGGGTCAACCGGCAGCTCGAAGGAAAGCCGTACCTGATGGGCGACAGCTTCTCGGTGCCGGACGCCTATTTGTTCACCGTCGCCAACTGGACCCAGTTCGTCGGCCTGGACATCTCGGGGCTGGCCCACCTTGGCGCCTTCATGCAGCGCATGGCGGCGCGGCCGGCCGTGCAGGAGGCATTGAAGGCCGAGGGCCTGCTGAAGTAGGGCCCGCGATGCGCTGCGCCCCGTCGGGCCGGGTCGCCCCGGTGCTCTCTTTGCTGCTTTGCGCCGTCGCTGCGCAGGCGGCCTCGGACAGGCCGGTGCCCGGGGGGGCCCACGAACTGCTTAAGGGTCAGCCGCCGGCGCCGGGGCATTACGACGCCACGATGTGCGTCGCCGTGGCCGCGGCCCCGCCCAGCTGCGGGCCGGTGCTGGCCGACGTCGGCCCGGCAGGGCAAACGCTGGTGCGCGTCAGCGACATCGCCTACCGGCTCGAAAGCTACGGCGACCAGCTCGGCGTGTCGCTGTTCCACGGCACGATGCAGATCGACGGCTTTTTCGCTCCCTACCGGTGGAGCGGCCCGCAGCTCGAGTTCCGCGACCTGGAAAAGGGCACGCGCTACGAGCTGAAGCTCGGCCCGCGGCGCTTCGACACACCCTGAGTGCCGCCAGGGCCGGGCAGCGCCCAGCCCGCCCACCTCGGGGTCGAGCAAAGTGGCCAAGCCACATTGGCTTGGTATCGATTCGCAATCGATCGCATGGGCCATTGTGGGCTGAGGACGGCGCATAGCGGCCTGCGGCCGCTATGCGCCCGGGGGCGCCATGCCCCGCTCCCCCGAGCCCCCCTCCGAGAGGGGGGCTCCAGTTCGTTCGACAAGTCGGCCTCGCGGCCGACGGGCGAGCCCACCGGGCATTCGCCAGGCACTCGCAGCGGGCCTGCGCCGGCCGCGAGGCCGGCCCGACGGTCATGCTGGAGCCCCCTCTTGGAAGGGGCGCGGGGGAGCCGCATCCACGCGCCTTGGCGCATAGTGGCCGCAGACCGCTATGCGCCGGGTGCCGACACCGCGTTCTTCGCGTTCGCTTGCGAACTGGTATCAGGTCTGTTTCAGCCCAGGTGCGCGGCCGCCAGCAGTTCGCGCGTGTAGGTCTCGCGCGGCGCGGCGAACAGCGCCTGTGCCTCGCCCTGCTCGACCACCTCGCCGCCCTTCATGACCAGCACGCGGTGCGCCATGGCGCGCACCACCGCCAGGTCGTGGCTGATGAACAGGTAGCTCATGCCGTAGTGGCGCTGCAGCTCGGCCAGCAGCGCCAGCACCTGCTGCTGCACCGACACGTCCAGCGCCGAGGTCGGCTCGTCCAGCACCAGCACCTCGGGCCGCAGCACCACCGCGCGGGCGATGGCGATGCGCTGGCGCTGGCCACCTGAGAATTCGTGCGGGTAGCGCTGCAGCACCTGGGCCACACCGTGGCGCTCGCTCAGCCCCACCTCGTCCAGCATCTGCAGCACCAGCGCCTCGCGCTCGGCCTCGGACAGCCCGGGCCGGTGCAGGGCCAGGCCTTCGCCGACGATCTGCCCGACCGTCATGCGCGGCGACAGCGCGGCAAACGGGTCCTGGAACACCACCTGCATGCGCCGGCGCATCGCGCGCAGCGCCGCGCGGTCGGCATCGTCGATGCGCTGGCCGTCGAGCCGCACCTCGCCGCCGGCGATGTCCTGCAGCGCCAGCAGCGCCATGCCCAGCGTGGTCTTGCCGGAGCCCGATTCGCCGACGATGCCCAGCGTCTCGCCGCGCTTCAGCTGCAGCGTGGCGCGGCGCACGGCCTCGAACCAGCGCTTGCGGAACCAGCCCTGCGGCACCGGGAACCTGACGTCGACGTCGCGCGCGTCGATCAGCAGCGCCGCGCCGTCGGCCACCGGCTGCACCACGCGCTGCGGCCGGCTGGCCAGCAGCCGCTGCGTGTAGGCGTGCCGCGGCTGGGCGAAGACCTCGGCGGTGGGGCCGGCCTCCACCAGGCGGCCGCGTTCCATGACGCCGACGCGGTGCGTGAAGCGCCGCACCAGGTTCAGGTCGTGGGTGATGAACAGCAGCGCCATGCCCATCTCGCGCTGCAGTTCGTCCAGCAGCGCCAGGATCTGCGCCTGGATGGTCACGTCCAGCGCGGTGGTCGGCTCGTCGCAGATCAGGAGCTGCGGCTTGCAGGCCAGCGCCATGGCGATCATCGCGCGCTGCCGCTGCCCGCCCGACAGCTGGTGCGGGTAAGCGTCGACCTTGGCCTCGGGGTCGGGGATGCCGGCGCGCGTCAGCAGCTCGATGGCGCGGGCACGCGCCGCGTTCGGGCGCAGCGCCTCGTGCAGCTCCAGCACCTCGCCGATCTGGTTGCCCACCGTGTACAGCGGGTTCAGCGCCGTCATCGGCTCCTGGAAGATCATGCCGATGCGCGCGCCGCGGATGCCGCGCATCTCGCGCTCGCTCTTGGCGGTGAGTTCCTCGCCCTCGAAGCGGATCGAGCCGGAGGTGGTGGCCGCATCCACCAGCCGCAGCACCGACAGTGCGGTGATCGACTTGCCCGAACCCGACTCGCCGACCAATGCGAACTTTTCGCCTGCGGCGATTTGGAACGAGACGTCGTTGACGACGGTGCTGGCGCCGAAGCGCACCGTCAGGTGATCGACCTGCAACAGCGCGCTCATGATTTTCTGGTGTCGAAGGCGTCGCGCAGCGCATCGCCGATGAAGGTCAGCGCCAGCATCGTCAGCACCAGCACCACGAAGGTGGGGAAGATGATCCACCAGGCGTCGAGGTTGTTCTTGCCCTGGCGCAGCAGGTCGCCGAGCGAGGGCACGGTGGCTGGCACGCCCAGGCCCAGGAAGTCCAGCGAGGTCAGCGCGACGATGGCGCCGCTCATGCGGAAGGGCAGGAAGGTGATCACCGGCGTCATCGAATTCGGCAGCACATGGCGCCAGATGATCTGGCCATTGGACAGGCCCCGCGCGCGCGCGGCCTTGACGAACTCCAGGCTGCGGTTGCGCAGGAACTCGGCGCGCACGTAGTCGCTCAGGCCCATCCAGCCCCACAGCGACAGCAGCACCAGCAGCAGCAGCAGCGAAGGCTCGAAGATCGACGCGAAGATGATCAGCAGGTACAGCTCGGGCACCGCGCCCCAGATCTCGATGATGCGTTGCAGCACCAAGTCCACACGCCCGCCGAAGTAGCCCTGCAGCGCGCCGGCGGCGATGCCCAGCGCCGTGCCCACCAGCGTCAGCGCAAAGGCGAACCAGATGCTGACGCGGAAGCCGTAGAGCAGCCGCGCCACCATGTCCTGGCCCAGGCTGTCGGTGCCCAGCCAGTGCAGCCGGCTCGGAGGCGCCGGGCTGGGCTCGGCCTCGAAGGGATTGCTGGTGCGCGGGCCGTAGCGGTTGACAGTGAAGAAGGCCCAGTTGCCGGGCTTGGCAAACTGTTCGGCGATGAGCGGGTCGGACCAGTCGGTGGGCGTCTCGAAATCGCCGCCGAAGGTGGTCTCGGGGTGATTCTTGAACAGCGGGAAGAACATCTGCCCGTCGTAGCGCGCCACCAGCGGCCGGTCGTTGCTGACCAGTTCGGCGAAGGTGGCCAGCACCAGCACGACCACGAAGCACCACAGCGAGACATAGCCGATGCGGTTGCGCTTGAAGCGCGCCCAGGCGCGCTGGTTCGGCGACATCGGCTTCGCCGCGGCCGGCAGCGTAGAGGCGGGGGAGGGCAACGCCGCGCTCATCGCCGGCTCCTCACTTGCCCACCGCGCCGAACTGCACGCGCGGGTCCACCGCCACGTACAGCAGGTCCGACACCAGCTTGACCACCAGGCCGATCAGCGTGAACAGGTACAGCGAGCCCAGCACGACGGGATAGTCGCGCCGCACCACCGACTCGAAGGACAGCAGCCCCAGCCCGTCCAGCGAGAACAGCGTCTCGATCAGCACCGAGCCGGCGAAGAAGGCGCCGACGAAGGCTGCCGGAAAACCCGTGACCAGCGGGATCAGCGCGTTGCGGAAGATGTGCTTGTAGAGCACGGCCTTCTGCGACAGGCCCTTGGCACGCGCCACCAGCACGTACTGCTTGCGCGTCTCCTCGACGAAGGTGTTCTTGGTGAGCATCGTCGTCACCGCGAAGCTGCTGATCACCAGGCAGATCAGCGGCAGCGTCAGGTGCCAGAAGTAGTCGGCAATGCGCGCCGGCCAGCTCAGCTCCTCCCAGTTGTCGGAAGTCAGCCCGCGCAGGGGGAACCACTCGAAGAAGCTGCCGCCTGCGAACAGCACGATGAGGAAGATGCCGAGCACGAAGCCCGGGATCGCATAGCCGATGAGCACGATCAGCGAAGTGAAGACATCGAAGCGCGAGCCCTCGCGCACCGCCTTGGCCACGCCCAGCGGCACCGAGATCAGGTAGCTGATGACGAAGGTCCACATCCCGAGGCTGATGGACACCGGCAGCTTCTCCTTGATCAGCGTCCACACGTCCTTGTT
>Ga0114939_10003423_pt1 | contig 11116 bp, 9 predicted proteins | sample AshMeaCrysSpring_FD_87196 | JGI IMG/M metagenome (GOLD analysis project Ga0114939, IMG submission 87196) | Groundwater microbial communities from Big Spring, Nevada to study Microbial Dark Matter (Phase II) - Ash Meadows Crystal Spring | ecosystem: Environmental > Aquatic > Deep subsurface >... | reverse complement strand
TGCGAGACGTTCAGGTTTCGCTGGGCATTCAGCGAAACGATGTTGGTATTGATGATCTGGGGCATGGCGGGACTCCTGAAGAGGGACAAGTCGGCGCGGTGCGCCGGTATCTCGTCCCAGCGGTGAGTGGTCGTCGGGACTTGGCTGCATTTCGTCCGCCGGCCGAGAAAACTTTAGCCCGGGGCGGGATCGAGGCCCCGTGGTGCGTGGAAATGCGGCACTTCGGGGCTGCAGTTCCACGGCTCGGCGCCCGGCCGGCTGCGCTCCAATCGACGGGCAACATGCCACGCATCTGCCTTTGTGTCATTGCCCGCGACGAAGCATCGCGCATTGCGCGCTTGCTCGACAGCGTCGAAGGCCTGGTGGACGAGGCGGTCGTCGCCGACACCGGCTCGCGCGACGACACTGCCGCCATCGCGCGGGCGCGCGGCGCGCGGGTGGTCGAGCTGCCCTGGGCCGACGACTTCGCGCGGGCGCGCAATGCATGCCTGGAGGCGGCCGCCGCCGACTGGCACCTTGTGCTCGATGCCGACGAGTGGCTGTTGGCAGGGGCCGGCTGGCTGCTGGATCTGCGTGCCGGCGTGATACCGGGCGAGTACGTCGGCCGTGTCGAATTGCACAACCTGGACGAGAATGCGCAAGTCGTCTCCACCGACCGCCTCAGCCGGCTGCTGCCGGGCTCGGTGCGCTATGCCGGCCGCGTGCATGAGCAGCCGCGGCACTGGCTGCCGCTGCGCGATGTTCCGCTGCGGGTGGCGCACGACGGCTACACCGCTGCCGCGATGGCCGCCAAGCGCGGGCGCAACCGCACGCTGCTGCGGCTTGCCACCGCCGAACAACCGGACGACGCCTATCTCTGGTACCAGCTCGGCAAGGATTGCGCGGCCTACGACGACCATGCCGAGGCGCAGCCGGCCTTCGCCCGCGCAGCGGCCTTGCTGCGGGGTGTGGCCCTTCCCCCCTGGTGGCCCGACCTGGTGTTGCGCTGGCTCTATGTGCTGCAGCAGGGCGGCCGGCTGGACGAGGCGCTGGCGCTGGGCGATGCGCAACTGCCCGCGCTCGGCGGCTATCCGGACCTGCACTTCGTGCTCGGCAACGTCTGGCTGGACATGGCCGCGCGCCACCCCGTGCAGGCGGGCGCGGCGCTGCAGCGCGCGCGGGCCTGCTGGGAGCAGGCGCTGCGTATCGGCGAACGCCCGACCCTGCCGCATGCGGTGGCGGGCCGCGGCAGCCAGGCACCACGCCACAACCTGAGCCTGCTGTCCATGTTCGATACCGCCTGAGGCGGTGGGAAATGGGCCGACATGGCGCGGCAGTTCGGCGCCTTCCGCCCCGGCACTTCGACCTAGAGTCCCCTGCGGGCCATGCCTGGCCCCACGGGAACACGACATGAGGATCCAGACACAACGTCCAGCCGGCGACCCTCGCGTGTGGCTGCAGCGTGCACGGGTGCATCTGCAGCAGGGCCGCTGGCAGGCCGCCGCGGCCGACCTCGAGCAGACGCTGGGCGTGCAGTCGCGCCTGGCCCCGGCCTGGGCCGCGCTGGCCACGGCGCGCTACCGCTTGGGCGACCTGGCGGGCAGTGTCGATGCCGCCCGCCATGCGGTCGAGCTCGATCCGCAGGACCTGGGTGCCGGCCTGCAGGCCGGCATGGGACTGCTCAAGCTCAACCGTCCCCGCGAGGCCTTGCGGGCCTTCGAACTGTGCGCGCCGCAGGCGCGGGAGGCCGACGCCACCTATCACCTGTATCGCGGCGAAGCCGAGCTGGCACTCGGTCAGTACCGTGAAGCCACGCGCAGCCTGCTCCGCGCCGCGGCGCTGGCGCCCGCCAATGCGGACATCTACCTGACGCTGGGCTACGCGCTGCGCGCGGCCAGCCTGCATGCCGAGGCGGCCGAGTGCTTCCGCACCGTGGTGGCGCTGAAGCCGGACAGCATCATCGGCCACGCCTTCGTCGCCCATGACCAGCAGTACGCCGCGCAATGGGGGGCGCTGCAGGCCAACATGCAGCGCCTGATGCAGGCGATCGAGCGCGCCGACGCCGCTGGCCTGGCGGAATTCACCGCGCCTTTCGTTCTGGTGGGCCTGCCGCACACGCGTCGGCACATGCTGATGGCGGCGCGTGCGAGCGCACGCGCAAGCGCCGTTGGCGCCAAGCCCATGCCGCTGCCGCCGCGGCAGGCCGGCGGCAAGCTGCGCATCGGCTATCTATCGTCGGACTTCCATCACCACGCCACCAGCATGCTGCTGGTGGAGGTGCTGGAGCAGCGCGACAGGGCAGGCTTCGACGTCACGCTGTTCTCGCACGGCCAGGACGACGGGTCGCCGCTGCGTGCCCGCATGACCGCAGCGTGCGAACGATTCGTCGATCTGCGCGAGTGCGGGCTGGCGCAGACGGCGCAGGCCATCCGCGACCAGGGTATCGACATCCTGGTGGACCTGAAGGGCTACACCGGCCAGACGCGCATCGGCGCGCTGGCCTGGCGTCCGGCGCCGGTGCAGGCCACCTGGCTGGGCTTTCCGGGTACGACCGGCGCCGACTGGATCGACTACTTCATTGGCGACCCGACCGTCACGCCGCTGGCGCACGAGGCCCACTACAGCGAGAAGATCGCGCAGCTGCCGGTTTGCTACCAGCCGAACGACCGCTGCCGCCCCGTAGCTGCCACCGCGGGCCGCCGCGGCGACTGGGGGTTGCCCGAGGACGCGCTGGTGCTGGCCAGCTTCAACCAGATCTACAAGATCGTGCCGGACTGGTTCGACCTTTGGGCGCGGCTGCTGCGCGAGCTGCCGCAGGCGGTGTTGTGGCAGCTGGCCGGCAGCGATACCGCGCAGACGAATCTGAGACGCGAACTGGCCGCGCGCGGTGTGGACCCGGCGCGTCTGCTGTTCGCGCCGCATGTCGTGGCCCACGAGCACCTGGCGCGTGCCGCTCTGGCCGACATCTTCATCGACACCTTCCCGTGCAACGGCCACACCACGGTGAGCGACGCGTTGTGGGCCGGTTTGCCCGTGGTCACGCGTTGCGGCGAGAGCTTCGCGTCGCGGGTGGGTGCCAGCCTGCTGCGCGCGGTGGACCTCGGCGATTGGGTGGCCGATGACGACGAGGGCTACGTGCAGCGCGTGCTGCGCCTGGCGCAGGACCCCGACCTGCGCACCGGGCTGCGCACCCACCTGGTGCGGTCGCGCACCGATGCCCCGCTGTTCGACAGCCACCGCTTCGCGCGCGACCTGGAGGCGCTGTACCTGCGCATGTGGCAGCGCCACGCGGCTGGCCTGAAGCCACAGCACCTGGCGGCGCAGGCCGCGCCCGTCACCGCATCACCAAGCCCATGCCCGCACAAGTGAGCACGGCTGCCGCCGATCCAAACCGCAACACCGAAGGAACCTTCATGCACCTGCCTCACGTGCATCTCTGCATCGTCCAGCCTGTGGGCTATCTGCATTCGCTCGGATTCCTCGACCAGGCCAGGTTCTTCCGCCATCAGTTCCGGCGGATGGGCGCAGAAGTCACTCTGGCGAAGAACCGGTTGCGCCACGACGCCGTGAACTTCGTCTTCGGCGCGCACCTCGGCTTCGACCCCGAGCTGCGTGTGCGCCATTCCTGCATCTTCGTCAACCTGGAGCAGCTTGGGCTGGGCGGGGCGAAGGTGTCGGATGCGTATCTTTCGCTGCTGGGAAAGTCGGCGGTGGTCGACTACGACCCGAGCAACGTCGCCGCCTACACCGCGCATGTCGACGACGTGCCGTTGATCTCCTTCGCCCACGCCCCCTACCTGGAAGGCCATGTCCGGGCGATCGAGGACCGCCCCATCGACGTCCTGTTCTTCGGCAGCGTCAATGCGCGCCGCGAACGGCTCATTCAGCAGGTCGAATCCAGCGGGCGCCAGGTGACCGTGCTCGGCGGGCCGCTGTACGGACCGGAACGCGACGAGCTGATCGGGCAGGCGAAGGCGGTCTTCAACTGCCACTACTACGACACGGCACGCTTCGAGCAAGCCCGGGCCTTCCAGTGCCTGTCGCTCGGCACACCGGTGATCAGCGAACGGACGGCGAACACCCAGGCGCCCGCACAGTTCGAGGATGCAGTCTTCTGGGTGAGCGCGGGTGAGCTCGGCAGCTTTTTCGCGCAGCACTTCGGCGGCGCCGAGTTCGCGTCGCGGGCTCGCCACAAGCTGGAGGCGTTCCGCGCCCATGACGTCGTCGAGCAGTACGCCGACGCGCTGGCATTCGCCGCCGGATATCGCAAGGCGCACGCGCAGCGCGCGGCGGCCGGCCCCTGGCGACCGACGCGCGTGCAGATCGGGTCGGGCAAGGACTACAGGCCGGGCTGGTTCAACGTCGACGTCCTGGAGAGCGCGCAACCGGACGCGCTGCTGGATCTGGCCAAGCCTCAGGTCTGGCCGCAGCGGCTCTCGAGCGACACGCTGGGCGAGGTCGAGCTGCGTGAGGGCAGCGTCGACACCATCTATGCGAACAACGTGCTCGAGCACGTCGCCGACCTGCCGCAGCTGATGAGCAATTGCTTGCTGCTGCTGCGCGAGGGCGGCGAGATGCAGATCGAGGTGCCGCACGAACAGGCGAAGACCGCCTGGCAGGACCCGACCCATGTGCGGGCGATGAACGCCAACTCCTGGATCTACTACGCCGACTGGTTCTGGTACCTGGGCTGGTTCGACTGGCGATTCCAGGTCCGGCAGCTTGTCTACCTGGATGCCGGACTGAATGCCTGCGACGAGAGCGCGGCGCACTTCATGCGCGTATCGCTCGTCAAGGTGGCCACTACGCTCAGCGAGAAGATGACCGCCCGCGCGATGCAGGCCGGATTCGGCGGCGTACCGGACGACGAGCTTGCGCCGGCACTGACCAAAGCGCCGGAGGCCGGTGCGGCGCAGTTTCCGCAGGGTCACGAAGAGCCTGTCGATCATCTGGAGATGCAATGAATCACATCCAACGTCTGGCCGGGCTGTACCTGGACTTGATGGAGCGGACGCTGCTCGGCGTGATCTACGAAGACCCGCCCATCGACCAGTGGTCGGGTGGCGTCTTCAACCCCGAACTGAGGGCCAAGGGCCGCGACTGGCCTGCCAAGGCCCACACCATGATCGGCTTCGAGCGCCTGCGCAACATCCGCGAGTTGATGAGCCATGTGATCGGCGACAAGATTCCGGGCGATTTCGTCGAAACGGGCGTCTGGCGGGGAGGGGCGTGCATCTACATGCAAGCCGTGCTGAAGGTTTTCGGCGTCGACGACCGATGCGTCTGGGTTGCGGATTCCTTCGCCGGCCTGCCCAAGCCCGATGTCGAGCGCTATCCCGCGCAGGACCAGGGCGACCTGCACCACACCTACAAGGAACTGGCCGTGTCGCTGGAGGAGGTGCAGGGCAACTTCAGGAAGTACGGACTGCTGGACGACCAGGTGCGCTTCCTGAAGGGCTGGTTCAAGGACACACTGCCGGCTGCGCCCATCGAGCGCATCGCCTTGCTGCGCCTCGACGGCGACATGTACGCATCGACCATGGACGCGCTGCAGGCGCTGGGCCACAAGGTCAGCCCCGGCGGCTTCATCGTCGTCGACGACTTCGGTGCGGTGGAAGGTTGTCGCCGCGCGATTTCCGACTACCGCCAGGAACGGGGCATCCAGGCACCGATCTACGACATCGACGGTATTGGCGCGTACTGGCGCGTGCCCGGCTGATCGGGTCGTGTTGGGGTATTCCTGTAGGAATCCTTCTGACAAGCCCGGTGGAAGAACCGGGACTCAAGCCACGGAACTGGCCTGATGTCCGCCCCCATTTCCGGACCCTACAGTCTGTTTCACGCCTCGAGCGATGACCGACACCTTCCGCAGGAGTGAACCGAATGACCGCCGACCAGATCCTTGCCGAAATCCGCGAAGCCAACCTGTCGTACCTGATGCTGGCGCAGAGCCTGATCCGCGTCGACCGCGAGCAGGCGCTGTACCGCCTGGGCGTGAGCGAGGACACCGCCCGGCTGATCAGCCTGCTGACGCCGGCGCAGATGATGAAGATCGCCGCCACCAACACGCTGCTGTGCCGCTTCCGCATGGACGACGACATCGTCTGGGGCCTGCTCACCAGCCACGGCCGCCCGGCCGCGAACGAGAGCGTCAACCGCCTGCACGCCTCGATCCTGATGGCCGGCCGTCACCAGGAAGCCGCCTGACCACTGCGCCCGCCCGCTGCGGCCTTCGGCCGCCCCCGCCGAGGGGGCGCCCGCTGCGGCCCGGCATGGCCGCTGGCGCGGCGTCCGCTCGATGAGCCCCGAGTTCCAACGCTTCCAGAGTCGATCCATGGCACGCAACAAGAGCATCCTGACCGAGGCGCGGCAGATCGAGCGCGCCGTCACGCTGATCCAGCTGGGCGCCCGCCTGCAGGTGCTGGAATCCGAGACCGATCTCAGCTACGAGCGGCTGCTGCGCCTGTACAAGGAAGTCGCCGGCAGGAGCCCCAGCAAGGGACAGCTGCCGTTCTCGACCGACTGGTTCATGACCTGGCAGCCCAACATCCATGCCAGCCTGTTCCTGAACATCCACGAGTACCTGAACAAGGCCTCGGAACTGGACGAGATCGACGTCGTCATCAAGGCCTACCAGCTCTACCTCGAGCAGACGCAGTCGCAGGGCCTGGAGCCGCTGCTGAGCGTGACGCGCGCCTGGCGGCTGGTGAAGTTCGTCGACAACGGCATGCTCACGCTCACCCGCTGCAGCAGCTGCGGCGGGCATTTCGTCACGCACCCCCACGAGATCGCCAAGCACTACGTGTGCGGCATGTGCAACCCGCCCGCGCGCGCCGGCAAGGGCAAGCTGGCCGGCGCGCTGCAGATCGGCGCCGCGCGCGTCGCGGGCGACTGCGCCGAACATGCGCATTGAGTCACGCGCCCCGGCTTCAGGCCGTGCCGGGCGCCGCCGATATCGCCTGCACAGGCCACCGGTCTCTTCATGTCTCCTCCTGGCACAGTCCCCTGTGCTTTGAGCGGGTCCTTCGGGACCCGCTTTTTTTCGCCTGCCGGCACGCTCAAGCCCGCTGCGCGTGCGCCGAAATCGCAGGGGGCCGGCGCCCGCTGCGGCTGCCGCGGCCAGAGGTCCGAAGTCTTGAAACTGATCCATCTCTCGGCGGAACACCTGCGGCTGGACGAGCCGCTGCCCTTCGGCGTGCGCGACGCGTCGGGCCGGCTGCTGCTGATGGCGGGTTCGGGCATCGCCAACGAGGAGCAGCTGAAGTACCTGCGCAGCCAGTCGCTGTATGCCGACGAGGAGGAGTCCAACGAATGGCGCCGCAAGCTGGGCGCCGCGGTCGGCGCGATGATGCGCAGGAACGCGCCGCTGCGCAGCATTGCCGACGCCCGGCCCGGCGAGGCGGGGCGCGAGGCCGGCGGCGGCGCCGAGGCCAGCCTGCCCGACCAGTGGGAGAGCCTGGCCGACCTGCTGCACGCCGCGCTGCGCGACGCCCGTCCGCACGCCGAGTTCCTGGCCCGCATCCGGCTGGTGCACGAGCGCGCCAGCCGGCTCGGCCAGCGGCAGATGGACGCCTCGCTGTACCACCTGATCCACACCGCCGCCGAGACGACGGACAAGTACAGCAGCCACCATGCGCTGCTGGTGATGCTGGTGTGCGACCAGGCCGGCCGCGCCCTGGGCTGGGGCCAGGACTGGCTGCACGGCATCGGCTGCGCCGCGCTCAGCATGAACGTCGCCATGGCCGCGCTGCAGGACCAGCTGGCCGCCAGCGATGCCCCGCTGACCCCGGCCATCCGCGAGCAGATCCGCCAGCACGGCGCGCTGGGCGCGCAGCTGCTGCGCGAGGCCGGGCTGGACGATGCGCTGTGGTGCGAGACGGTGCGCCTGCACCACGACCACGGCGACGGGCAGATGCCGCAGGCCGACCTGCCGCCCGAGCGCCAGCTGGCGCGGCTGCTGCGGCGGGCCGACATCTTCACCGCCAAGATCAGCCGGCGACAGACGCGTGCGCCGATGTCGCCGGTGCAGGCCGCGCGCGAGGCCTGCCTGGGCGTCGACGGCCTGCCCGACGAGGTGGGGGGCGCGCTGCTGCGCGCCACCGGCCTGTACCCGCCGGGCAGCTTCGTCGAGCTGGCCAACGGCGAGCGCGGCATCGTCGTCGCGCGCGGCCGGCGTGCCAACCTGCCGTGGGTGGCCAGCCTGGTGGCGCCCAGCGGCATGGCGCTGGGCGAGCCCGCTCTGCGCGACACGCTGGATGCGCGCTATGCGGTGCGTTCGGCGCTGGCCGACGCGCAGGTCAGGGTGCGCCCGGACCACCGCCGCATCCTGTCGCTGCGCTGAAGGCGCGCGGCGCGGCCGCGCCGCCGAGCTGAGGCGCGAAGCCGGCGCTTATCGGCGTGCCAGCGGCGCGCCGGGCGCGAGACACTGGCCGCCACCATGCGCCCCCGCCCAGCCACCGTCGCGCCCTTGGCGCTGCTGCGCCGTCTTCCGTGGCCGCTGCCTGCGCTGGCGGCCTGGGTCCTGTGCTGGGCGCTCTTCCTGGTGGCGCAGGCGCAGTCGCTGCCGGCGGGGCCGGCCCTGCTGCTGGGCCTCGTACCCGGGCTGGGCCTGGCCTTCACCGCCGGCACGCGCACGCGCGCCGCCGTCGTGGCGGCCGGCTTCCCGCTGTCGCTGCTGGCCAGCGGGTGGCTGGCGCGATGGCCGGCCTGGGCCTGGCTGCTGCCGCTGGCCCTGCTGCTGCTGCTGTACCCGCGCCAGGCGTGGCGCGACGCACCGCTGTTCCCCACGCCGCGCGGGGCGCTCGACGCGCTGCCGCGGCAGCTGCCGCTGCGCGACGGGGCGCGGGTGCTCGACGCCGGCTGCGGCCTCGGCCACGGGCTGCGGGCCTTGCGGCGCGCCTATCCGCAGGCGCGCCTGTCGGGCATCGAATGGAGCTGGCCGCTGGCGCTGGCGGCCCGGCTGGCCTGCCCCTTCGCCAGCGTCCGGCGCGGCGACCTGTGGGCGCAGCCCTGGTCGGGCTTCGAGCTGGTCTACCTGTTCCAGCGCCCGGAGAGCGTGCCGCGCGCGCTGGCCAAGGCCGCTGCCGAGATGCAGGCCGGTGCCTGGCTGGCGAGCCTGGAGTTCGACGCGCCCGGCTGGCGGCCGCAGCAGGTGCTGCGCTGTCCGGACGGGCGGCCGCTGTGGCTGTACCGCGTGCCGCCGAGGTCCGGCGACGGCTCAAGTGCCGGCGGCCCGGGCCGATAAACAGGTCTCCAGAAGTGCAGGCTGGCGCGCCCCGCGGGCCGCCTGCGAACCCGCAGACGCCACGAAGCGCCCTCCCACATGTTCGTCATCATTGGCTGGATCGTCGCGCTGGCCGCCGTGTTCGGCGTGTTCATCGCCCACGGCGGCAACATCGGCGTGGTGCTGAAGGCGCTGCCCTTCGAGATGGCGGCGATCGGCGGCGCCGCGCTCGGTGCCTTCATCGCCAACAACCAGCCCAAGGTGCTGAAGGCCACGGCCAGGGGGCTGGGGCAGTGCTTCAAGGGCAGCAAGTACACCAAGGCGCGCTACATGGAGCTGATGGCGCTGATGTACGACATCCTGCAGAAGGCGCGCAAGGAGGGCCTGATGGCGATCGAGAAGGATGTCGAGGAGCCGCACAGCTCGCCGCTGTTCCAGAAGTACCCGGCGGTGGGCAACGACCACCACGTGTCGGAGTTCGTCACCGACTACCTGCGCATGATGGTCTCGGGCAACCTCAATGCGCACGAGATCGAGAGCCTGATGGACAGCGAGATCGAGACCCACCACCACGAGGCGCACGCCGCGGTGGCGGCGCTGCAGCGCCTGGCCGGCGCGCTGCCGGCCTTCGGCATCGTGGCCGCGGTGCTGGGCGTGGTCAACACCATGGGCTCGGTGGGCCAGCCGCCGGCGGTGCTGGGCGGCATGATCGGCTCGGCGCTGGTGGGCACCTTCCTCGGCATCCTGCTGGCCTACGCCTTCGCCGAGCCGCTGGCCGGCCTGCTGGAGCAGAAGGTCGACGAGCAGGGCAAGGAGCTGCAGTGCATCAAGACCACGCTGCTGGCCAGCATGCAGGGCTATGCGCCGCAGGTGGCGGTGGAGTTCGGCCGCAAGGTGCTGTACTCGACCGAGCGGCCGACCTTCGCCGAGCTCGAGAAACACGTCAAGGGAAAGAAGTGACGGGGGACTGAGATGGCGGGGGATGCAAAGAAGCTCCAGCCGATCATCATCAAGCGCGTCAAGAAGGGCGGCCACGGCCACCATGGCGGCGCCTGGAAGATCGCCTATGCCGACTTCGTGACGGCGATGATGGCCTTCTTCCTGCTGATGTGGCTGCTGGGCAGCACCAGCGAGGGCGACAAGAAGGGCATCGCCGACTACTTCGCGACGCCGCTGAAGATCGCGCTGCTGCACGGCGGCTCGGGCGCGGGCGATGCGTCGCACGTGGTCAAGGGCGGCGGCGAGGACATGACGCGCAGCACCGGCCAGGTCAAGCGCGGCGACATCGATTCGCGACGCAAGACCGTCAACCTGCAGGCGCTGAAGGCCGAGCAGGTGCGCGCCGAAATCGCGCGGCTCGAGCAGCTGAAGGCCAAGGTCGAGCAGAAGATCGAGCAGAACCCCAAGCTCGCGGCGCTGAAGTCGCAGATCCGCCTGGACATGACGGCCGACGGCCTGCGCATCCAGATCGCCGACGAGAACCAGCGGCCGATGTTCGCCAGCGGCAGCGCGGTGGTGCAGCCCTACATGCGCGAGCTGCTGCGCGAGATCGGTTTGGTGCTGGCCGAGGTGCCGAACCGGCTGACGCTGGAGGGCCACACCGACGCCGCGCCCTTCGCCGGCGGAGAGCTCGGCTATGGCAACTGGGAGCTCTCGGCCGACCGCGCCAACGCCTCGCGCCGCGAGCTCGCCGCCGGCGGCCTGCCCGAGGACCGCATGCTGCGCGTGCAGGGCCTGGCCGCCAGCCTGCCCTTCGAGCCGAAGGACCCGCTGGCCGCGTCGAACCGGCGCATCAGCATCATCGTCATGAACCGCGAGGCCGAGGACCGCATCTTCCGCACCGGTGCCGAGGTCCCTGCGGTGCAGGACGCCGAGCCGCTGCAGGGTTCGGGCGTCGGTTGGTTGCCAGGGTTG
>Ga0114939_10003422_pt1 | contig 11120 bp, 12 predicted proteins | sample AshMeaCrysSpring_FD_87196 | JGI IMG/M metagenome (GOLD analysis project Ga0114939, IMG submission 87196) | Groundwater microbial communities from Big Spring, Nevada to study Microbial Dark Matter (Phase II) - Ash Meadows Crystal Spring | ecosystem: Environmental > Aquatic > Deep subsurface >... | reverse complement strand
TTGGACATCTTGATGCGCTCCACCACCTCGCGGATGGAAAGACCGTACGCCGAGAGCCGGTTGGGGTCGATGTTCACCTGGTACTGCTTGACGAAGCCGCCCACGCTGGCGACCTCCGCCACCCCCTCGACGCTGGCCAGGGCGTAGCGGATGTACCAGTCCTGCAGGGTGCGCAGGAACGCGAGGTCGTGCCGGCCGCTCTCATCCACGAGGGCGTAGGTGAACACCCAGCCGACCCCGGTCGCGTCCGGGCCGAGGACCGGCGCGGCGCCCTCGGGCAGCCGCCCCGAGATCTGCTGCAGGTATTCGAGCACCCGGGAGCGGGCCCAGTAGATGTCGGTGCCGTCCTCGAAAATGGCGTATACAAAGGAGAAGCCGAAATCCGAAAACCCGCGCACGGTCCTGACCCGCGGGGCCGAGATGAGGGCGGTGACAATAGGGTAGGTGACCTGGTCCTCGATCAGGTCCGGGCTGCGGCCTTCCCACGGCGTGTAGATGATCACCTGCACGTCGGAGATGTCCGGCACCGCGTCGAGCGGGATGTTCCGCAGCGCATACACCCCTCCCAGGGTCAGCAGCAGCACCGCGGCGAACACCAGGAACCGGTTCCGGACGCAGCCTTCAATGATTTTTTCTATCATGGCTCAATGCGTGTGCCCCATGCCGCCGACGGCCTCTTTGAGCTTGGATTCCGAATCGATGAGGAAATTGGCGCTGGTCACCACGCGCTCCCCGGCCTTCAGGCCTTCCAGGACTTCAAAGACCTCTCCCGCCTTCATCCCCAGCCGGACCTCGCGCGGCTCGAAGTATCCGGACCCGCGGTCGACGATAACAACCTTGCGGACCCCGGTGTCGATGACGGCGCCCTCCGGCACCGCCAGTTTGTCGCCCAGGCCGACCGTGATCTCGACATTGGTGAACATCTCCGGCTTGAGTTTTCCGTGGGGGTTGGCGAACTCGTACCGAACCTTGGCCGTACGGGTTTGGGGGTCCAGGTAGGGGGAGATGTAGATGGCCTTCCCTTTGAAGATTTCCCCCGGATAGTAGGCCATCTGGATGGACGCCTGCTGTCCCAGCCGGATGGCCGGCAGTTCGTACTCATAGATGTCGGCGATGAGCCAGACCACCGAAAGGTCGGCGATCTTGTAGAGCGCCATGCCGGTATCCACGAACTGGCCCCGGTTGACCATCTTTTCGAGCACGTGGCCAGTGAAGGGGCTGTAGAGCGTCAGGGTCTTCCTCGGTTCGCGGCTCTCCTCGAGCGCCTTGATCTGAGCTTCGCTGATGTCCCAAAGCTTCAGCCGCCGGCGCGCGGATTCGGCCAGCAGGTTGCCGCCCTTGGAGACTTCCGCGAACGGACTTTTGGCCCAGTCCTGTTCGGCCTTCAGTGCCAGGAGGTACTCTTCCTGGGTGGAGACGAGCTCCGGGCTGTAAATGGTGAGCAGCGGCGCCCCCCGGCGGACGAACTGTCCCGTGAAGTCCACGTAGAGTTCCTCGATCCAGCCGCTGATTTTCGGGGACACGATGCCGATGCGCTTTTCGTCATAGTCGATCCTGCCAACGGTGCGGATGACTTTCTGCAGCGCCCGTTTCTCCACCGTTCCGAACCGCACGCCGATGAGCTGCTGGCGTTCCGGGGAAATCTGGACGGTGCCCGGTGCGATTTCCTGGACCTTGCCCTCCTTCTGAATGGACTCCATGGTCAGCCCCTTCAGTTCGTCGAGGTCATCGGCCTTCTTTCCCGGCGGCGGGCCGGCAGCGTGGCCGGCCGGGTGTTGCGCCTGGCCGAAAGCGGTCCCGGCCGACAGCGCAGCCAGCAGCAGGACGGCCCATATCCGGCGGTTCATTTCAGCACCTCCCGGGAGAATGTCGTTCCGACCGCGGCCTCCAGGGCTGCCAAACTCTTCTCGTACTCGGTCAGGGCATCGTGATAGTCCAGTTCAAAACGATAGAGCCGCATGCGGCTGTCGAGCAAGGTCATGAAGTCGGCCTTGTTGACCATGTAGGCGCTCTGGGCGGTGTCGATCTGCAGGCGGGACTGGGGGATGATTCCCGTGCGGTAGAGCTCGATCCTGCGCTCCAGGCGCTGGGCCATCGACCCCATGTCGGCGATCATGTAAAAAATTTCGTTTTGGGCGCCGTCGTATTTGGCCTGGGCGGAGCGGACCTCCGCATAGCCCTCCGCCACCTTTCGATCCTGCTTGGACTGGATGAAAATGGGCAGGTTCATTTCGATCATTCCGGTGTACATGTCCAGGCGGTCTTCCCGCTGGCCGTAGCCCAACTTGAAGCTGAAGTCGGGCAGATAATCCTTTTTCGCCAACTCGACGTTCTGGCTGCGGGCGGCGATTTCCTTTTTCAGGACCTTGAGCATGGGGTTTTCCGCAATCGCCTGCTGCTGGAGGTCTTCGATCGAGAACGCAACCGGCCTGAAGCGGACTTCCCCGGGCTGTCCGAGCGGGCTGTTGGGCGGCCGGTTGAGAAGGTAGTTGAGCCTGGCCTTCAGCGCCCGTTTCTTCTGCTCGAGCATGATCAGGTCGTCCAGCATTTTGGAGATTTCCACCTGGACGCGGATGATGTCCTCCTGGATGGCCTGCCCCAGGGAGTAGCGGGCCTGGGTGATCTTGGCCAGTTCCTCCAACAGACTCTTGCTGCGCCGGGTGACGTCCAAGGCGCGGTAGGCATGGGAGAGATCGTAGAATGCGGTTTTGACCTCCTTGGCCACCTGGTTGGCGATGTCATCGACCTCGGCCGCGCCCGCGTCGGCCTCCTTGGCGGCGACCTCCTCGCTCAGAGCTCTTTTGCCGGGAAACGGAAATTTCTGTGAAACGGAGATTTCCTTCTGGGTCATGTCTTCCTCTTTGAAATCGAAGCTGTTCGGAAGATTGACCACGCCGAAGCTCAACATGGGGTCGTCCAAGGCGCCGGCCTGGGGGATTTTTTCCTTCAGTGCGGAATGCCTCTCGTGGGCGGCCAGAATCCTAGCGTTTTTTTCGATGGCTTCCTGAACGAGCAGCTCCAGGTGGAGAAGCGGCTCTTCCGCGCAGTCGACGGGGGCGGCCGCGAACGAAAAGGCGACTGCCAACACCACCATGACCCTCTTCATGGTCAACGCCTCCTCAGATGGGTTTGGGACGCATGAAAAAAGCTTCTACGGGACAGGGTTCAAGCCGACGGTGCGGACAGGGTCTGGTAACAAACCGAATTGGTGGAATAAACTTATGCACTCGCGCTCAGGCTGTCAAACCGGTAGGGACGGAGGGCGGCGGGATTTATCCGGCCGGCTGCTGACCGGCCTCAATTACCGATGGGGGGGACGGACAGATAGGCCAAGCGCTTCATTTCGCGGCGGCCGTGGGTGACGGTGTCCAGCACGAAGCCGCAGGTGAGGCTCAGGGTGGCCAGGATCATGAGCCCCGTCGACAGGATCGCCGTGGGGAAGCGCGGGACCAGGCCGGTTGCGATATAGGTCATGAAGACGGGGTAGGCCAGGCCGACGGCGGCCAGCGCGAGCATGCCGGCGATGATCGAGAAGAACGCCAGGGGCCGCTCCTCCTTGAAGAGGTTGAGGATCATCATCAGGATGCGGAACCCGTCGCGATAGGTGCGCAGCTTGCTCGCCGAGCCGGCGGGCCGGGCCTTGTAGGCAGTGACGACCTCGGCGATCGGCATGCGCAGCTCCAGGGCATGCACCGACAGCTCGGTCTCGGTCTCGAACCCCGTGGACAGGGCCGGGAAGGATTTCACGTAGCGCCGCGAGAAGACGCGGTAGCCGGAAAGGATGTCGGTAAAGGTGCGGCCGAAGCAGAGGCCCAGAAACCCCGTCAGCAGGTCGTTGCCGAAGCGATGGCCGCGGCGGAAGGCCTCGCCCTCGTAGGTCGTCAGCCGCGAGCCCACCACCATGTCCAGCTGCTCGCCGATGAGCCTTTCAACCATCTCGGGCGCGCTGGCGGCGTCGTAGGTGCCGTCGCCGTCGGCGAGCACGTATATGTCGGCATCCACGTCGGCGAACATGCGCCGCACCACGTGCCCCTTGCCCTGGCGGGTCTCCCGGCGGACGATGGCTCCCGCCGCGCGGGCGCACTCGACCGTGCGGTCTTTGGAGTTGTTGTCGTAGACGTAGACGACGGCCTGGGGCAGCGCCGCACGAAAGTCGCGCACCACGTCGGCGATGGCCGCTTCTTCGTTGTAGCAGGGCAGGATCACGGCCAGCCGATAGCTCCGGGAGTCAACCGAGGTCATGTGACGCTTCCTTCTCAATGCGTCACCCGCGGGGTGACCCGGCAGAGGTTGAACGGATGCTCCTGCTGGGGTTCCACTCCGGGGATGAAGCTTTGGCAGCTGGATCGGTCCAGCTGCAGGCCATAGAAATCGAGGGCGTTGAGCGCATGCCACTCTTCGTAGGAGCGGTAGAGGATCAGCACCGGGCCCCGGTGCTCGGATACGGCTTTCATCATCAGGCGGTCGGTCGCGTTGAGCGCGGTCGACGGGCCGGTCACGAAGCCCTGGATGCGCAGAAACCGCACCTGCGGCGGGAAAAACGGAATCATGTAGGCGACCGGGTCGTGGCCGGTGACCAGGACGAGGTAATCCGCCTCGCCGGCCATCGCGGGGAGCTTCACGTCGAAATAGTCGGCGGTCCAGGGGCGCCGGCCCCAGTGACCGGGGTCGAGTGTGAGGAGCAGAAAGACCAGCGCGGCGAGCGTGGCGCGGACCTGCCGGCGCGGGTTTCTCAAGAGAGCCCCCAGGACAAGAAAAATGGTCAGGGGCGCCATGAACTCGCACACGGCCGTGTAGCGGTAGACGGCGAACATCTTCATCCAGAGGAGGAAGGAGACCCCCATGAAGACGACGAAGAAGCGGGTCATGGCCCGGGCGTCGGCGCCGGCGGCATCGGGGTCCGCATCGCCGGGCTTTTTCCACCGCCTCAGGAGCGTTGCGATCAAAAAGGCCAGCAGCAGGACGTAGAGCAGGGGAAAGCGCAGGTCGCGGAAGCCGACTTCGCCAACCCGGGTCGGGTCGACGGTGAACCAGAAGGGAAAGAGCAGCCACATCGCCAAGCCCTGGGGAAGAAAACGCTCGTCGCGGTAGGAGCCGATGTTCCCCCAGGGGGATTTGAAAACCTCGTTGAAGTAGGGAAATAGCGGATTCTGGAAGCGCTGCCACATCTCCAGAAGCCAGAACCCGCCGGTGAGCGCCGTTCCGGCCAGCACGCCCAGGCCAAAAACGAATGCCATGGCAAAGCGTCTCCAGAACGGGGCGTCGAGACCGAAAAAGGCCGCGCAGATCCCCACGCAATAGACGGCGAAAGGCAGCTTCAGGCCTAAAGCGGACCCGGCCAGCAGTCCGGCCGCGGCCGCAACCGGCCAGCCGCTGCGGGCCGATGCGCAAATAGCCTCGCGGAAACGCACTATCAGCCACACGGCCGTGAGCACCGGCAGGCTCAGGATGTTGTCGGCATAGCTCGTGCCGATTTCGGCGAGATTGATCATCCCCAAAACGGCCGTGAGAGTCAGCCCCAGGCAGAACCAGGCGGTTTTTCCTGAATCGCCCAGGTCGACCACCCGGCGGGCGATGCCGTAGATCGGCAAAACGTTCAGCCCCGGAATGAACCCTAACAGAAACCCCATGGCTTTCGGCGGCAGCCAGCTCACGGCATGATAAAAAGGTATGTACATCAAGGGGTTGTAGTAGGTCGCCACATGCGAGACGGCGACGTCGTGCCCCATGCGGCCGGCAAGAAAAGCGAAGGGGTTGTAGAAATGATAGTTGCGCAGGTCCCAGGAGACGTCCTGGCCCAGCCAGAGGACGCTCAGGCCGCACACTATCGGTGCCAGGCCGAGCAAAAATCGAACGCAGAAAACGCCGCGGCGGGATCGGTCGGTTGCAGGCATCGCTCTCTGTATTGTAACTATTTGAAAAAACTGATTATAAAATAGTAATCAATACACCACGGGCGTTTGCCTGTCAACTTAAAGTTCGTTCGGGGTCAGCCTGCGGCCGTCAGGAGGCCGGGCGCACGGAAGGAGGTTTTAGCCCGCGCCAGCCGGCACTCGGGTTGCGCGGCACCTGATTCCGGTGCGCCGGCGCAAAGGCTGCAGTCGAGGCAGAAGTTCCTGAAAGCGGCCTCGGTCAGACAGCGCCGGTAATCCGGGCAGCCGACTTCGCGATGGGGAGGGTTCTCTTCGCGGAATGCATTCATCCTCAAGAACTGGGGCTTCTTCTCTTTCATGATCCGGGGCTCCGAGAGAGTGTTCCTGCTCTGAAGCTACTATCGGACCGCGGATGCAAAACATTAGCCCCTGAACGCGGCGCGCAGCAGATGCAGCCTTGGTTTGATTCAGCAGAAGCCCAGGCGGCACTCACCTTTACGGTCGCGCTGCAGCAGTCCGCAGGGGATTCCCAGTACGGCCGCAAGGCCGATGGCCGCCGCGAGAACGATCAGGGCATACGGCAGAAAGAGGTTTACTGCAGTAAACAAAAGCACAAACGCCAGAGCGACCAATGCGCAAAACGGTTTCATCAATAACCTCCTCGACAGTCCCCCGGCCGAGCCGCGGCCGAAGATTTTCAGACAGCCGACCCCGGAAGCGAAATGAAGCCCGCGAAATCCGCAAGCCTCGAAAAATAACGAAAATTGGAGGCCGTCGCCGTCTGCCCGCATGCAACGGACGCTTGGCCGCCGATGAAAACGCGGACCTCATCACCGAGCTGCTGCCGCAACCGATTGAAATCGCGATTCATCGATTCCCCTTGCGGTCTGCATGTGATGCTCAGGCAGACGGCTTCGGCCTGCTTGGATGCCGCCGCAGCGGCAATGTCTTCGACGGGAAGATCGGGCCCGCAGTAAAACACCTTCCATCCGCACTCCGCCGCAGTCGCTGCGGCCGCCATCGCGCCGATTTCACATCGCTGGCCGGCCGGAGTGGAAACCACCATGAGCGGCGACCGCTCGTCCACTTTTCCGTGAACGATCAGGCGGGAAAGAAATCCTCTGACGACGTTCGATGCGAAGTGCTCGTGCGCGATCCCGAGGCGTTTTGCGGCCCATTCATCGCCGATCCCGTGCATAAGGGGCGCAACCACATCTTCTATCAAGGAAGAGCGCGAAAGCTGTGCTCCGGCACGCTCCAGCGCGGACCACAGGGCCATATCGTCCATGCTCCGCACGGCGCGATCGCACGCTCGCAGGCAATCGAAAGCACTTTCGGGTCGCGGGGCTTCTGCGGATTCCCCATGGGGTTGACCGGCGCTCATGAAAGCGTCGCGGTCCATACGTCCGAGGGATGCATCGTCGAGCACGACCAGCGAACCGATCCGGCCTCCGTGCAGGCGGGCGCGCTTCAAACAGTTCAGGCGCGCGATGTCATCCTCCGAATACATGCGACGATTTTTTCCCCTCCGTTGGGGGGCGACCGCCCGGTAGCGTCTTTCCCAAGCACGGATCACGTGCGGCGACAGGCCTGTCGCCAAGGCCACATAGCCGATCGGAAAACGCTTTTCCTTTTCATGACCATTACCGTCGGCGCCCATTCTGCTGTTCTCCCGACTTGCTGCGGGCGCCGCCGGCGGCAGCGCCCCCTCTTCCATCTTTTTTCAGCGGTTCAAATCGCTTTCGAGCATGGCTTCAACCCGAAGCTGATTGGACCTCCAGACGTTGTTCTCATTGGCGAAGGCCTCAATGTTGACATTGGTGAGATGGGCTACGGTCTGAATGTCGTCGGTCGCCAGTTCATCTTCACCCATTTTGGCATAGAGGGTCGCGCGGCTGTGGTAGGCGGCACCGTATTCGGGATTCAGCTCAATAGCCTTGCCGAAGTCATTAAGGGCCGCATGGGTGTCCCCCTTGCTTTCGAACGCCAAACCCCGCATGTGAAAAGCCCGCGCATAGCCCGGATCGACTTTAAGGCTGCGGTTGAAATCATCTATGGCCGCGTCCGGGCGATTCAGCTTCAGCTGCGCAGTTCCACGGGTGGTCAGGGCGAGCTTGTGGTCGGGGTCATGCTCGATAACCTTATCCAGCAGCTCGATGCTGTTTTCATAATTTTTTTTCAAGAACTCGGACATGGCATTTTCGAAACCTTCTTTTACATTATAGGTAGTCATTCTGACCTCGCTTTCTTGGTTTGAGTTGATCCTGCCCGGCAGGATTTGTCTAAAAATTTTTAGACAAAATTAATGCCTGTGGCCGCCGTGTCAACAGGCCGGAAGCGAAAAATCATCGACTTCGCCCGGAGAGGCAGCCCCTGTTGCCTCAGCTCGTCGAGACTTAAAGCCACGGCAGGGGCATCCCTCTTGTAAATCCGAGCGATAACAGGCATGAAGAAATTGTCGTCTTCACGAATCTGAATGCATATCGGATGGATTCAATTCCTTCACGGGACCAAATCCAGCGGATGGCCGCCCGCTGGCTGGCCGAGGGCCGGCGAGCGGAGGATCTGCGGATCCACACCGACACCTCGGATTTCTTCGCGCTCGACGCCGGCGACATCGTCGTTCTGGACGGCCGGCCGTATCTCATCCGCAACAGCATCCGCGAAGGCCGTTTCGGCCTTGAGGACGAGGTAAAGCACTGGGTCAAGCGGTCGATTGATCTGGCGAACGGCGCGATGCGGATCATCAAGCTCGTTTTCTACGAGCGGTTCACGGCGACCATCGGCGGGATCGAGTTCGAATGCTTCCGCAGCCCCCGCAAGGAAGCCCGCATCCTCGAGCTCGTCAACGATCATCCCAACTTCATGCACGGGCGGTCCGCGGAGGACGAGAAGGGCAACGTCGTGCGCGTTCTCGAATTCATCAGCGGCGTTTCGCTCGCCGCGCACGTGGCGGACCTGGGGCAGGACCATGAAACGTATTTTTACACGACCCTGCCCGGCATCCTGGACAACTACCTGCGCTGCATAGAGGCGATCCGGTTCCTGCATGACCACGGAGAAAAGCACGGCGATATCCGGCGGGATCACATCCTGATCGACAGCGACAGCGGCCACTACCGCTGGATCGATTTCGACTACAACTACCGCCACCGTGAGAACATCTACGGCTACGATTTGTTCGGGCTGGGGAACGTGCTGATATACCTGGTGGGCAAGGGCGATGTGCTGCTGCCGGACCTGCGCCTCCGCGACCCGGGGCTGCTGTCCCGGCTGACGGACGGGGATTTGAACATCGTTTTCCACAACCGTCTGGCAAACCTGAAGAAGGTCTTTGCCTATGTGCCGGAATCGCTGAACCGGATCCTCCTGCATTTTTCGAGGGGCGCCAACTGGTTCTACGAGGAGACGCCCCAGCTGCTTCAGGATCTTCACGAAGCCAGGGCCGATATCCGCTGACCGGCGCGGCCGGGGAGGGCCAAGATGTCGAATCGACTCGATCTCCATTTCAATCGCAACGTTCTGCTGGCCGTGGACGACTCCGAGAACGCGCGGCGCGCCGTGGCCTATGTCGGCTGCATGCTGGGCGGCATGCCCGGCGCGAGCGTGACCTTGCTGCACGTCGTCGCCGAGCCCGAGGAGGACTACTTCGCCAGGCTTGAGGAAAAGCAGCAATGGCTGGATCAGTACCGGCGGCGGGTGGATGCCTTTTTGGAGGACTACCGCCGCGAGCTGACCGGCGCCGGTTTCCCGGCGGACGCCGTGAAGACGAGCGCACCGCTGCGCACCTGTCCTTCGATCGCCGAGTGCATTCTGACCGAGCTCGACCGGACCCGCTACGGGACGCTCGTGGTGGGCCGGCAAGGGCTGTCGCGCAAAGAAGAATTTCTTTTCGGCAGCGTTTCCAGCCGAATCGTCGGCCACGCCCGCAACTGCGCCGTCTGGGTGGTGGCCTGACGGCGGGAGGGTATCTTGGCACCTCAAGGCCTGATACTGGACCGATTCCTGCGCTTCGCGGCCGGGCTGCGCTTCCCGAGGCTGCTGGCGGTCACCGCCGCTCTCTTCGTTCTCGATCTGCTCATCCCGGACATGATTCCCTTTGCCGACGAGATCCTGCTGGGGCTGCTGTCTCTGCTGCTGGCGTCGCTGAAAAAGCGCGGGCCGGGCGGACCGCCGTAAGCGGCCGGACCGGGGCCTGCAGGAAGAAGGGCGTCGTCACCGCAGAGCCTATCAGGCAGAAATACAGGCAGATGACGACCGAGCCGCTGGTCTGCTTGGGCCTGCGGGTGAGGGCAACGGTGAGGCCGGATTCAGAGCGGGCCGGCCAGGCGGCTGCGGCCGGCGATGGCAACCGGAGGCAAGGCGTCAAACCCGGCCGGCTAGGCTAGCGCGGCCTTGAAGGGATCCAGCCCCACGCGGTCGATCATCTTGCCCAGGCGCTCGCCCTTCTTGGCCTCCCTCGCGTAAACCGCGACCACCTTCTCGACGGCGGCCAGCGCCGCGGCGTTGTCCAGTTTGTCGGCGATCTCCTGGCCGATGCGCGGCTCGGCCCCGACGTTGCCGCCGATGACCAGCGCCCAGCCGTCCTTGCGGCCGATCAAGCCGATGTCGCGCACCCAGGACTCGGCACAGCTCAAGTGGCAGCCGGAGACGGCCATTTTGAATTTACCGGGCAGCTGCCGGGCGTGATAGGCCTGATCGAGCTGCATTCCGATCCCAAGGGCGTCCTGCTGCCCGATCTTGCAGTAGGTGTTGCCGGGGCAAGCGCGGATGCTGCGCACGCAGAGTCCTACGGCGGCGCCCTTGTCCAGTTTCAGGTCCTCCCAGACCCGGTCGATGTCTTCTTCTTTGAGCCCGATGATGGCGACCCGCGTGGCGCCGGTGATCTTTACTGCCTTGGCTTGGTAGCGTTCGGCCACATCCGCGAGCCGGCGCAGAAGCTCCGGGGTAATCAGTCCACAGGGAATGTGCGGGGCGACGGCGTATGTTTGGCCATCCCTCTGGGGGATAGCGCCTTTTTCTCCGAGTTTCAGCATCTTTCAGCTCCTGATAGCTATTCTGATGTGGAGTCGCCGGGAGAAGAGGTTAATTCCGGCTTTCGGCGGTACTATGGCAAAGGCGGTTATCAGTGTCAACCAGACGGGGAGGCCCCGGGCGTCAGCCGCCGAGGCTGCTCCTCAATCGGAAGCGGTCATTCGCCCCAGGAGGCGAAGCCGGCCGTCCGGTTCGTCGCGCACGACGACCAGT
>Ga0114939_10003421_pt1 | contig 11123 bp, 9 predicted proteins | sample AshMeaCrysSpring_FD_87196 | JGI IMG/M metagenome (GOLD analysis project Ga0114939, IMG submission 87196) | Groundwater microbial communities from Big Spring, Nevada to study Microbial Dark Matter (Phase II) - Ash Meadows Crystal Spring | ecosystem: Environmental > Aquatic > Deep subsurface >... | reverse complement strand
GCGTCTTCGATGTCGGCATCGCCGAGCAGCACGCGGCCACCAGCGCGGCCGGGCTCGCCCTCGGCGGACTGCACCCGGTGGTCGCCGTCTACGCGACCTTCCTCAACCGGGCCTTCGACCAGGTGCTCATGGATGTCGCGCTGCACAAGGCCGGCGTGACGTTCGTCCTTGACCGGGCGGGCCTCACCGGCGACGACGGAGCGAGCCACAACGGCATGTGGGACATGAGCATCCTGCAGGTCGTCCCGGGCATCCGGATCGCCACCCCGCGCGACGCCGCCACCCTGCGCGCCGAGCTGCGCGAGGCGGTCGAGGTCGCCGACGCCCCCACCGTCGTCCGGTTCCCCAAGGGGGCCGTGGCCGACGACCTCGCCGCGATCGACCGGGTCGGCGGGCTGGATGTGCTCGTCCGCGAGGGCGACGAGGACGTCCTCATCGTCGCGGTCGGCTCAATGGCGCACTGCTGCGCCGACGTCGCCGGTCGGCTTCGGGCCCAGGGCATCGGCGTCACCGTCGTCGACCCGCGCTGGGTCGCCCCGGTGGACCCGGCGCTCGCCCCGATCGCGGGCCGGCACCGGCTGGTCGTCACGGTGGAGGACAACGGCCGGGTCGGTGGGGTGGGCAGCGTGATCACCCAGGCGCTGCGGGACGCTCGCGTCCCGACGCCGATCCTCGACTTCGGGATCCCGCCCCGGTTCCTCGACCACGGCAAGCGGGCCGAGCTGCTGGTGGAACTCGGGCTCACCGCGCAGGACATCTCGCGCGGGGTGGTCGAGGAGATGGCTCGCCTCGACCGCGTCCTCGACGTCCGGACCACCTGACCGGCCGGCGCAGCCCGGCCGGATCGGCTAACCGAGGGTCTGCAGCGGCCTGGGGTCGGGGGCGGCGGGCTCGCGCAGTGCCTGGTGCACGGCGCGGCCGCCGTCGCGGGCGATGACCACCTCGTCCACGGTGAAGATCAGCGGACGCTCGAAGCCGCGATCGGCGGGATCGGTCAGCGCGGCGGCCGCGACGGCGAAGGCCGGGTCGGTGCGGCCGGGGTCGAGCCAGCCGCGGCTCCGCATCGGCACGGCCGCCGGGCGCGACCCGCGGGCGCCGACCAGCGCGGCCCGGAAGACCTGGGAGCCGAGCAGGGTCACCACGTCGCAGTCGCCCATCGGCCGCAAGGGCTCGTCGGGGTCGCGGGAGTAGCGCTGCGCCGCGATTGCGCCCATCTCCTCCAGGTAGCCGCGGGCCCGCCGCCACCAGGCGGCGGTGTCGTGGCCGAGGACCTCGGCGACGCCAGCCAGGAGCGGGTCGACGACGTCGTCGTTGCCCTGCAGGCCGAGCAGCCCGAGGCCGATGTCCAGGCTGTCACCCAGGACCGCCCGGCGGACCCAGGTGGGGCCGGGGTGGAGCACATGGCCCCGGGGCAACCCGATCGGCCGGGCGCGGGTCAGCAGGTCATCGGGGGTGCGGGCGGCCACTGAGTTGACCGCCGCCAGCCAGCCGCCCAAGGCGGCGCGCGTCGCGGGTTGTTCGGGGTCGCGGCTGCGGCAGAGCGCGGCGACCAGCCGCCAGGGGATCACCCGGCCGGTCTCGGCCACCTCGACCCCGCGGTCGGCGGCCACGAGGTCGAGGTCGCGCAGGACGATCGCGGCGAGCACGGCCTGCCGCAGCCGCGCGTCGAGCGCCGGGTCCTCCGCGATCGGCAGTGGCTCCACACCCAGCACGCTAGGCGGGGGGCCACCGCGGGCGCGTCCCCCCGGAGCGTGAACCTCTTCGCGCTCCGGGGGTGACCCGTCACTCTCCGTTACAGCAGTGAGGCGACGCCGCGGGGCAGGAAGCGCTGCCCGGTGACCCGCTCGGAGACCCCGACCCGGTCGAGGTACGGGGTGATGCCGCCTAGGTGCGACGGCCAGCCGGCGCCGAGCAGCATGCACAGGTCGATGTCCTGCGCCTCGGCGACGACCCCGTCGTCCAGCATGAGCCGGATCTCCTCGGCCAGGGCCTCCAGCGCCCGGTTGCGGACCTGCTCGGCGGTGAGCGGGGACTCGCCGCCGGCGAACAGCGTGGCCACCTCTGGGTCGACGACCGCCGTGCCGCTCGACCAGTCGTACGCCGAGGACTTGCCGGCCGCCACGAACCGCTCGAGGCCGCCGGACACGCCGTAGCGCTCGGGGAAGGCCTCATGCATGGTGTGCGCGACGTGCAGGGCCACCGGCGGGCCGACCAGCGCGAGCAGGTTGAACGGCGACATCGGCAGCCCGAGCGGGTCGAGGGCGCCGTCGGCCACCTCGATCGGCGTGCCCTCGTCGACGGAGACCGTGACCGTCCCCAGGAAGCGGGTCAGCAGCCGGTTGACCACGAACGCCGGGGCGTCCTTGACGAGCACGCACGTCTTCTTCAGCGACTTGCCGACCGCGAACGCCGTGGCCAGCGAGGCGTCGTCGGTCTCCTCCGCGCGCACGATCTCGAGCAGGGGCAGTACGGCGACCGGGTTGAAGAAGTGGAAGCCGACGACTCGCTCCGGGTGCTTGAGCTCGGCGGCCATCGCGGTGACGGACAGCGACGAGGTGTTGGTGGCCAGCACGCACTCGGGCGAGACCACCGCCTCGACCTCGGCGAACACCTGCTGCTTGACCTTGAGCTCCTCGAAAACCGCCTCGAGCACGAAGTCAGCGTCGGCGAACGCCGCCTTGTCTGTCGAGCCAGTGAGCAGGCCCTTGAGCCGGTTGGCCTTGTCGCCGTCGATGCGGCCCTTGGCGAGCATCTTGTCGATCTCGCCGTGGACGTACGCGACGCCCTTGTCGACGCGGGCCTGGTCGAGGTCGGTCATGACCACCGGGACGAGCAGCCGCTGCAGGAAGAGCAGCGCGAGCTGGCTGGCCATGAGTCCCGCCCCCACGATGCCGACCTTGGTGACCTTGCGGGCCAGGGCCTTGTCGGGGGCGCCGGTCGGCCGCTTGGCCCGGTGCTGGACCAGGTCGAAGGCGTACATGGACGCACGCAGCTCGTCGGTCATCACCAGGTCTGCGAGCGCGTCGTCCTCGGCCGCGAAGCCCTCGTCGGGGTTGGCCTTGCGGGCCGCCGAGATGAGGTCCAGCGCGCGATAGGGGGCGGGCGCCGCCCCGTGCAGCTTGGCATCGGCCAGCGCCCGGCCGCGGGCGACCGCAGCCGCCCAGGCCTCGTGGGAGTGGTCGACCTCGGGTCGGGTCACGGTGACCTCGCCCTTGACGACCTGCACAGCCCAGGCCAGCGCCTGGGCCAGGAAGTCGGCCGGCTCCAGCAGGACGTCGGCGATCCCGAGCTCGAGCACCTGCTTGGGCTTGAGCTGGCGGTTGAGGTTGAGGGGGTTCTCGACGATGACCGTGATCGCCTGGTCGACGCCGATCAGGTTCGGCAGCAGGTAGGCCCCGCCCCAGCCGGGGATGAGCCCGAGGGCGCACTCCGGCAGGGAGATGGCCGTCGCCCCGCCAGACACCGCGCGGTAGGTGCAGTGCAGCGCGATCTCCAGGCCGCCGCCCATGGCCGCGCCGTTGATGAACGCGAACGTCGGCACCTTGAGCGCGCCCAGCCGGCGGAACACGGAGTGCCCCAGCTGGCCCATCTCCAGGGCCTCGATCCGGTTGGCGACGTGGCGTACGCCCTTGATGTCGGCGCCCACGGCGAAGATGAACGGCTTGCCCGTGACCCCGACGAAGGCGAGGTCGTGCCCGCCTTCGATCATCGCCTCGATCTGCTCGAGGGCGGCCGACAGGGACGCGAGCCCCTGCGGGCCGAAGGTCGTCGGCTTGGTGTGGTCGAAGCCGTTGTCCAGGGTGATCAGCGCGGCCTTGCCGCCGCCGTTCGGCAGGTCGATCTCGCGCACGAAGGCGTGGGTGACGACCTCGTTGAAGGCGTCGGCTGCCTGGGTGGTGGTCTCGCTCACGCGTCCTTCTTCCCGTCGAAGTGGGGGTTCTCCCAGATGACCGTGCCGCCCTGGCCGAGGCCGACGCACATGGTCGTGATGCCGTACCGCACCTCGGGGTGGACCTCGAAGTGGCTGGCCAGCTGGGTCATCAGGCGCACGCCCGAGGATGCCAACGGGTGGCCGACGGCGATCGCGCCGCCCCAGGGGTTGACCCGCGGGTCGTCGTCGGCGATACCGAAGTGGTCGAGGAAGGCGAGCACCTGGACGGCGAAGGCCTCGTTGACCTCGAAGAGCCCGATGTCGTCGATGCCCAGCCCGGCGTTGCGCAGCGCCCGCTCGGTGGCGGGGACGGGGCCGACGCCCATCACCTCGGGGGCGACCCCGGCGAAGGCGTACGTCACCAGCCGCATCTTGGGCGCGAGGCCGAACTCCTCGGCGACATCGGCCGCGGCCACGAGCGCCGCGGTGGCGCCGTCGGTCAGCGGCGACGAGGTCGCCGCGGTGACCCGGCCGTGCACGCGGAACGGCGTCTTGAGGTTGGCGATGTCGGCCATTGTCGTGCCCGGGCGCGGTGGCTCGTCGGCGGTGGCCAGGCCCCAGCCTTTCTCCGCGCTTCGGGTGGCGACCGGGACCAGGTTGCCCTGGATGACGCCGTCGGCGTACGCCTTGGCGAGCAGCTCCTGGCTGCGCACCCCGAATGCGTCGGCGCGCTCGCGGGTCAGGTGCGGGTACCGGTCGTGCAGGTTCTCGGCGGTGACGCCCATGTTGAGGGCGGCGACGTCGACGAGTCGCTCCGAGACGAAGCGCGGGTTGGGGTCGACGCCCTCGCCCATCGGGTGGCGCGACATCGACTCCACGCCGCCGGCGATGGCCGCGTCGTACGCGCCGAACGCGATGCCGGCCGAGACATTGGCCACGGCGGTCATGGCGCCGGCGCACATCCGGTCGATCGAGTAGCCGGGCACCGAGCGGGGCAGTCCGGCGAGGATCGCAGCCGTGCGGCCAAGGGTGAGACCCTGGTCGCCGATCTGGGTGGTGGCCGCGATCGCGACCTCGTCGATCCGCTCGGGCGGAAGCGACGGGTTGCGTCGGACGAGCTCGCGGATGAGCGCGACGATCAGGTCGTCTGCGCGGGTCTCGGCGAACTGGCCCTTCGGGCCGGCCTTGCCGAACGGGGTGCGGACGCCGTCAACGAAGACGACCTCACGGCTGGTGCGGGCAGCAGTCGACACCGGCGGTTCTCCTCGCTGGAGGGGGGTCCCAGTCAGGGGCTTGCCCCGATGCTACTGGTCAGTAACAAGGTCTGAAACCGCCGGGTCACCCGAGGTGCTTGAGCGCCTCGCGGCGCGACAGCGGGCTGAGGCCCGGATGGGCGGCGATGTACGCGCGCACCCAATCGGGATCGGTCCGGGACAAGTCGCGAAGCGCCCAGCCGACCGCCTTGCGGAGGAAGAACTCGGGTCGCGCCAGGTTGGGCTCAAGGACGTCGGCAAGCAGGGTGCGGTCGGTGTCGGCCTTGCGCTGCAGCTGCGAGATGACGGCGACCCGGCGTACCCACAGGTCGTCATCGCGCGCCCACGCGCGAAGCAGCGGCGCCACGACGGCGGGGTCGGCGGCCAGCGCGTCGCGGGCGATGGGCGCGGCCCCGTCGACCACGTCCCACCAGGCACCGGCGACCGCCAGCCGCCGCAGCAGCGCCATCGCCCTGGCGTCGCGGTAGCCGGTGAAGCGGCGCAGCAGGGCCAGGTCGAGTGCGGCGTAGCGCTCCTCGCGGTGCTCGGCGCCGTCGAAGACGGCCCACACACCCTGCTCCCAATCCTCGAACGACGCTGGCTGCCACTGGGCCGCCGCGGTCTTGATCGCGGCCCGCCGCCGCGGCGCCTGCACGCCGAGGTAGGGCATGGCCGACTTCATGTACGCCTGCATGGGCCCGGCCTTGGCGGGGTCCGCCACACCGGTGAGCGCGGCGCGCACGTCCGAGACGAGCCGTCGGGTGGCCTCGGTGGACACGCCGGCCTCAGGCTTGCGGGGCTTGCGTGGGCCGGCGCAGGGCCGCGCGCTCGAACGCGCGGGCGATCGGGGTCGCGGTGAGCCGGATCTGCCACTCGCGGGCGCCGCCTGCTCGCAGGAACGCCGCCACCGACTCCCGGTCCACAGGCTCGGGCGGGGTCCAGGCGACCCGGCGGAACAGGTCGGGGGAGAGCAGGTTCTCAACGGGCAGGTGGTGCTCGTCGGCGATGGCGGCCACCGCGGCGCGGGCGGCCGACAGGCGCTCGGCGGCCTCCGGGTCGCGGTCGGCCCAGGCCCGGGCCGGCGGCGGAGCGTCGCTGCGCAGGGTCGCGGAGGGCAACGCCGATTCGGGCAGGGCGGCGGCGCGGGCAACCGCGGCGTACCAGGTGGCCAGCGATCGCCGGGTGGCCCGCCCGTTGAACGGCGGGATTCTGCCCAAGGCCTCCGGCGAGGTGGGCTGGGCGAGCGCCGCGTCGACGATCGCCGCGTCCGACAGGATCCGGCCCGGCGCGATGTCCCGTCGCCTCGCCATCGCGTCGCGGGCCTCCCACAGCGCCTGGACGGTCGCCAGCTGACGGGGTCCGCGAATCCGGTGCAGGCCGGAGGTCCGCCGCCACGGGTCGATCCGCGCGGCGGGTGGCTCCGCCGCCGCGATCGCGGCGAACTCCTCGGCGGCCCACTCGGCCTTGCCCTGCTCCTCAAGCAGGCCGCCGAGCGCCTCGCGCAGTTCGACGAGCACCTCGACATCGAGCGCGGCGTAGCGCAGCCACGGTTCGGGCAGCGGCCGGGTGGACCAGTCCACGGCCGAGTGCTCCTTGGCCAGGCCGTAGCCGAGCAGCGCCTCGACGAGCGGCCCGAGGCCGACCCGGGGGAGGCCGAGCAGCCGCCCGGCCAGCTCGGTGTCGAACAGGGTCCGCGGCCGCATGCCGATCTCCGCCAGGCAGGGCAGGTCTTGCGACGCGGCGTGCACCACCCACTCGGTGTCGGCGAGCGCCGCGCCCAGGTCCGACAGGTCGGGGCAGCCGACTGGGTCGACCAGGGCGGTCCCCGGGCCCTCGCGGCGCAGCTGGACGAGGTAGGCGCGCTGGCCGTACCGGTAGCCGGAGGCGCGCTCGGTGTCGACGGCGACCGGACCGGTCCCGGCGGCGAACCGCTCGATGCAGTCGGCCAACGCGTCGGCGGTCTCGATCACCGGAGGCAGCCCGTCGCGCGGCTGGAGGAGTGGGACGACGGGGGGCGCCGGGTCGACGGCCGCCGCCTCGAGATCCGACGGGGCCGCCTCGGCGGGGGCCACGTCGTCGGTCACGGGCCCGAGGGTATCCGCCGGGCGTCGCGTGAGGTCCGGGGAAACGCTCAGCAGATCGAGCCGGCCCGCAGCGCCAAGGCCACCATCTCGGCGCGATCCCCGGTGCCGAGCTTGCGGCCGATCCTGGCCAGGTGGCTCTTGACCGTCAGGGCGGACAGCCCGAGGTCGGCGCCGATGTCCTTGTTCGATCGGCCCTCCGCGACGAGCTGCAGCACCTCGAGCTCCCGCGCCGACAGGCTGTCCACTCGCGGGTCGCGTGTCGCCCGCTGGGCGACGCTGGTTTGGCCCGCGGCGACGATCAGGGCGCGCGCACCGGCCGCTAGGGCCGCGCGCACCGAGAAGGAGTCGGCGTCGGCGGAGACCGCGATGACCCGGGGCCATCCGGTGGCGCGCAGGTCGGAGAGCAGGCTGGCGCCGGAGCCGTCCGGCAGCCCGATCTCGGCGACGGCCAGGTCGCGGTGCGGGGCGATCCGGGCGCGGGCCCGCGCCTCGGCGACGCTGCCAGCCTCGATGACGTCGGCCGCGCCGAGGGTGCGCAGGCAGGCGGTGACCGCCTGGCGCAGCGCCGGGTCCGCCACGGCGACCAGCGCGCCGAAGCGAGCCGAGCGCAGGGCTGCGGGCACCCCGCGGTGCTCAAGAAGAGCGCTCACCCGTACTCCGTCCGCCGCACCGGCGCCAAAGCGCCGGGCGCACCCGGTGGGGTGCGCATGTCTGCTGTCCTTGGTCTCATCGGACGGCGGCGCGCGGGCCTGTAGGCCTGCGGCGGGTGAAGTGGGGCCGATTGCGGGCGCAGGTCAGGTCCGGCGCTGGCGCGGCAGCGCCACCACGCCGGGGGCGATCGGGGGGAGCCCGGCGAGCTCGGCCAGCAGGTCGGCCCACGCCTGCAGGTGCGGGCCGAGGTCAACCCAGGGGTGCTCGGCGCTGGTGTGGGGCGTCCAGGAGGCGCGGATCTCGACCTCGGCGGTGTCCGAGCGGTCCTCCATGCCCCCGAAGTGCTCCGACGAGACCCGTGTCACGGTGCCGCTCGCCGCCGACCACTCGGCCTCCCGCGCGGCGAGCGCCTCCAGCAGCCAGGACCAGCCCACGGCGGGCAGCACGGGGTCGTCGGCCACCTCGCGATCGACGGGCGCCCGGGCGAACGTGACCACCCGGTAGTGGCCCTCCCAGGCCTCGTGCCCGTCGGGGTCGTGCAGCACGACGAACCGGCCGGAGGCGATCTCCTCGTCGTCCAGGACGACGTCGGCGGTCAGGGCCACCGCGTGCGGGGCGAGCCGCTGGGGCGCCGGGGCCTCCTCGAGGATCACCTCGGGGCGCAGTCGTGCCGCCCGGAGGGTCTCCAGCGCGCGGGTAAACCCCTCGGGCGCGTCGTCCTCGGGGCGACGGGCCACCATGCTTTGAGGGTACGAGAGCGCGGGCCGCGCACCGGGGATGCCGACGGCGGGGCGGCGTGTCCGGGGCCGGTACGGTCCGGCCTGTGACCGCCATGCTCGCGCTGCTCTCCAGCGCCCTGTGGGGGACGGCGGACTTCCTCGGCGGCACGCTCACCCGGCGGGCCCACGCGTTCGCGGTCGTGGGCTTCTCGCAGGCGTTCGCCCTGCTCGTGATCCTGCCGACCGCCTGGCTGCTGGGGGCCTTCGCCGACCCGACGGGCTACCTGCCCTGGGCGGTGGCCGGGGGACTGGTCGGAATGAGCGCGCTGGTCGCGTTCTACGCCGCGCTGTCGATCGGCACGATGGGAGTGGTGGCTCCGGTGGCCGCCTGCGGCGTGGTGGTGCCGGTCGCGATCGGCCTGGCCCAGGGGGAGCGGCCCAGCCCGCTGGCGTACGTCGGCATCGCGCTGGCGATCGTCGGCGTCGTCCTGGCGAGCGGGCCGGAGCTGCGGGGCGCTGAAGAAGGCACCGGCCAGGGCGGCTGGCGGGCGCTGGGCCTGGCCGCGGCCGCGGCGGTGGGCTTCGGCCTGGTGCTGTGGATGGTGGCGCAAGGCGCCAAGTCGAGCGTGCCGATGACGCTGCTCACGCAGCGGGTCAGCAGCGTGACTCTGGCCCTGCTCGTGCTGCTGGTGGTGCGCCGGGCCGGCGGGCTGCGCGGGAAGGACGCCCCCTCGCTCGCCGTCATCGGGGTCTTCGACATGTCGGCGAACGGCAGCTACGCGCTGGCCTCGCAGAGCGGCCTGCTCGCGGTGGTCGCCGTGCTCGGCTCGCTCTACCCGGTGGCCACGATCCTGCTGGCGCGGTTCCTGCACGGCGAGCGGCTGGCGCGGGTGCAGCAGTACGGCGTGGCAGCCGCCCTGGTGGGGGTCGCGCTGATCGGGGCGGGCGGCACCGGCTGAGGCCGATCCCGCCGATCCCGCCGATCCCGCCGATCCCTGGCATCCTCAGGGGTGCCATGGCTGACCTCACACAGAACCCCGACCCGCTCGCCGATTCCCCCTTCCTGGCCGCCTGCCGCCGCGAGCCGGTGACGCACACCCCGGTGTGGTTTATGCGGCAGGCCGGCCGCTCGCTGCCGGAGTACCGCGCGGTGCGGAAGGGCACGGCGATGCTCGACTCGTGCTTTCGCACCGAGCTGGTCGTCGAGATCACCCTGCAGCCGGTCCGCCGGTACGGCGTCGACGCGGCCATCTTCTTCAGCGACATCGTGGTGCCGCTCAAGGCGGTCGGCATGGACCTCGACATCAAGCCGGGGGTGGGCCCGGTCATCGCCCGCCCGATCCGCACCCGGGCCGACCTCGGCCAGCTGCGCGACCTGGAGCCCGACGACGTGGCCCCGGTCCTGGCGGCGGTCGAGGCGCTGCGTGCGGAGCTCGGCGGCACCCCGCTCATCGGGTTCGCCGGCGCCCCGTTCACCTTGGCGTCGTACCTGGTGGAGGGCGGGCCGTCGCGCGACCACGCCCACACCAAGGCCCTCATGCACGGAGACCCCGCGCTGTGGCACGACCTGCTGGCTCAGCTGGCCCGCATCGCCGGCGCCTTCCTGCGGATGCAGGTCGAGCACGGCGCCTCGGCGGTGCAGCTGTTCGACTCGTGGGCGGGGGCGCTGCCCGCGCGCCATTACGTCGACTTCGTCCAGCCGCACTCGGCTGCCGTCCTGGCTGCGGTGGCCGACCTGGGCGTGCCGCGGATCCACTTCGGGGTGGGCACCGGCGAGCTGCTTCGGCTGATGGGCGAGGCCGGGGCCGACGTCGTCGGCGTGGATTTCCGGGTGCCGTTGGCCGAGGCAGCCCGCCGGGTCGGCCCCGGCAGGGCGCTGCAGGGCAACCTCGACCCGGCCGCGCTCTTCGCCCCGCCCGAGGTGCTCGACCGGCTGGTCGACGACGTCCTCGCGGACGCCGCCGGCCTGCCCGGGCACATCTTCAACCTGGGCCACGGGGTCCTCCCCGACACCGACCCGGGCCAGCTGCGGCGCGTCGTGGACCGGGTGCAGGGCCAGCGCTGACCGGCCGGCTCAGCCGACCGGGTCGAGCGGGCGGTCTGCGAGGGCGGGCTCGCTCGCCGCGGCGACCTCGGCGCGGGTCGCGTGACGGCGCCACCAGGCCAGCAGCGGCAGTCCGAGGAGCAGCGCCAGCATTGCGAACGGCAGCATCGCGCCAAGCCCGGTGAGCAGCGCCGTGGACGCCGCCACGAACGCGTCCCAGCCGGCGCGGAGCCCGGCCAGGAACCCGGTCTCCTCCTCGGGGGCCGACGCGTCGGGGCCGAGCACGACGAGGGTCACGGTCGACTGGGCGGCTTGGTCGGCAAGGGCAGCCTGGCGGGAGAGCAGCGCCTCGAGGTCGGCCTCCCGGCGGGTGAGCTCGGACTCGATGGTGACAACGTCGCCGATGCTCTCGGCCTTGCCCAGCAGCAGCCGGACCCGCTCGATGCTGGCGCGCTGGGTCGCGATCCGCGCCTCGAGGTCGACGACCTCGCCGGTGACATC
>Ga0114939_10003420_pt1 | contig 11124 bp, 12 predicted proteins | sample AshMeaCrysSpring_FD_87196 | JGI IMG/M metagenome (GOLD analysis project Ga0114939, IMG submission 87196) | Groundwater microbial communities from Big Spring, Nevada to study Microbial Dark Matter (Phase II) - Ash Meadows Crystal Spring | ecosystem: Environmental > Aquatic > Deep subsurface >... | reverse complement strand
GCACGAACCAGGTGCACACGACCTCGGTCCCGTCCTCGACGACGACGCCCTCACTCGCCCAGAAGTCGCGGTGCGCCCGCTGCCAGTCGGCCACCGAGGCGAACCCCTCGCCCTCGTCGCGGGCAAGCCGCTCGCTCACCTGAGCGAACGTCGTGTGCTCCACCCGGGTGACGCGGACGACGCCGATCCGCGCGCCGACGTCGTCGACCAGCGCGAGCCGCTCCCCTGGCTGCTCGACGGGCTCACCCTCGGCCTCGTAGTCGGCCAGCAGACCGGTCGTGGCCGTCTTGGCACCGGCCAGCACCAAGGAGGTGAGCTCTCGGCGCATGACTCCGGGGCTGCCCAGTTCGAGGGGCCTCAGGCCGCCGAGGTTGTCCAGCATGCGGCAAGCCGATCATCTCGCGCACCGATCCGGCAAGTCGCGGAACACCACGTCCCCGGGCACGGTTGTCGTTAGCAGCCGACTCTTGACGACGGAGGACCCGTGTTCGACTTCCTGTTCGCCGGCGGTGGGCTGAAGACCCGGTTGGTCCAGCAGGCGGACGCCCTGCCGGGTCGCCCGTCCCGCTCGTACGCGCTGCGCGGCCTGCACACCGTGCTCGGCACCCCGATCGAGGCTCCTGTCCCGAACGGGATGGAGGAGATCGTGGTCGGTCTCGGCTGCTTCTGGGGGGCCGAGCGGCTGTTCTGGCGGCTCGACGGGGTATGGACGACCGCGGTCGGCTACGCCGGCGGCTTCACCCCCCACCCCACCTACGAGGAGACGTGCAGCGGCCGCACCGGGCACACCGAGGCGGTACGGGTGGTGTTCGACCCCGCGGTGGTGAGCCGGGAGAGTGTGCTGGCCACGTTCTGGGAGGGCCACGACCCCACCCAGGGCATGCGGCAGGGCAACGACGTCGGCACCCAGTACCGGTCGGCCCTGTACTGGACCACGCCGCAGCAGCGCGACGCCGCGCAGCGCACCCGCCAGGCCTACCAGGCCCGGCTGCGGTCCCGCGGCTTCGGCGAGATCACCACGGAGATCCGGCCGCTGGCCCCCGACGAGCCCGAGGGTGCCGGCCCGTTCTACTACGCCGAGGACTACCACCAGCAGTACCTGGACAAGAACCCCCGCGGCTACTGCGGCCTCGGCGGCACGGGCGTGAGCTGTCCGGTCGGCCTCGACGCGTGAGCACCGTCAGGGCCGACGGGCACGAAGCACGACGTCGATCGCGGTCCCCTCGGGCGTGACCCGGTCGACCTCCTCCAGACGCTCCACCAGCAGGCCGTGAGCCGCCCGCGCGTACAGGTCGGCGTCCTGCAACCGGTCAGGGTCCTGCGGGCCGCCGCAGCCCTCGGTGAGGTTGCGCACGGCGTGGCCGATGACGACGAGGTGGCCACCGGGGGCGACCCACGACGCGGCGTGCACCAGCACCCGGCGCATCGTCTCCCGCGGCAGGTGCAGGTAGCAGACCAGCACCAGGTCGACCAGTCCGTCTGGCGCGTAGGTCGTCACGTCGGCGACCTGCCAGTCGACCCGGGCGCCCTGGCCGGCCGAACGCCCGCGCTCCACCGCCACCGAGGAGAAGTCGACCGCGGTCACCTGCCAGCCGCGCTCGGCGAGCCAGAGCGCGTTGCGGCCCTCACCGGCGGCCAGGTCCAGGGCGGTGCCGGGCCGCAGGTCCTCGGTGAGCACGACCACCCAGTGGTTGGGCTCGGCCGACCAGACCCGCTCGGCTGCTGCGTAGCGGGCGTCCCAGGCTTCGGCGTCCACCGCTGCCGCCCTCAGTGCCCACGCCGGGTGACGTGCTCGAGCAGGTCCTGCCGGGTGAGCACCCCGACCGGCCGGCCGTCGGCGAGCACCAGCAGCGCGTCGACCTCCTGCAGGGCGGTCACGGCCGCCGCGACCGGCTCGCCGGAGCCGATCTCACGCAGCGGTGGGGCCATGTGCGCCTCAACCGCATCGGTGAGCAGGGCCTTGCCGGTGAACAGGGCGTCGAGCAGTCCCCGCTCGGACACCGAGCCGGCCACCTCGGCGGCCACCACCGGCGGCTCGGCCCGCACCACCGGCATCTGTGACACCGCGTACTCCCGCAGGATGCCGACCGCCTCGGCCACCGTCTCGTTGGGATGGGTGTGCACCAGGTCGGGCAGGGCCTGCCCGGTGCTCGCCAGCACGTCCCCCACGGTGATGTCGTCGTCGGCCTGCAGGAAGCCGTAGCGGGCCAGCCAGGCGTCGTCGAAGACCTTGGTGAGGTAGCCCCGGCCGCCGTCGGGCAGCAGCACCACGACGACCGCGTCGGTGCGGCCCAGCGCGGCCAGCTCCCCGCACAGCCGGGCGGCCGCCTCGGTGGCCATCCCGCACGAACCACCCACGAGCAGGCCCTCCTCCCGGGCGAGTCGGCGGGTCATCGCGAAGGAGGCGGCGTCGGACACCTCGACGATCCGGTCGCAGACGCCCGGGTCGTAGGTGGACGGCCAGAAGTCCTCGCCCACCCCCTCCACCAGGTAGGGCCGGCCGGTGCCGCCGGAGTAGACCGAGCCCGAGGGGTCGGCACCCACGACCTGAACCGACCCGCCGGAGACCTCCTTGAGATAGCGCCCGACCCCGCTGATCGTCCCCCCGGTACCGATCCCGGCCACGAAGTGGGTGACCCGGCCGTCCGTCTGCGCCCAGATCTCCGGCCCGGTGGTCTCGTAGTGCGAGCGCGGGTTGTTCGGGTTGGAGTACTGGTCGGGCTTCCACGCCCCGTCGATCTCGCGGACCAGCCGGTCCGACACCGAGTAGTACGAGTCGGGGTGCTCGGGCGGGACGGCGGTGGGGCAGACGTGCACCTGCGCGCCGTAGGCCCGCAGCACGGCGATCTTGTCCGGAGCGACCTTGTCGGGCACGACGAACACGCACCGGTAGCCCCGCTGCTGCGCGACCAGCGCCAGGCCCACGCCCGTGTTGCCGCTGGTCGGCTCCACGATGGTGCCGCCCGGCTGGAGCACCCCCGCCGCCTCGGCGGCGTCCACCATCCGCACCGCGATGCGGTCCTTCACCGAGCCGCCGGGGTTGAGGTACTCCACCTTGGCCAGCACCAGCGGCTCGGAGGCCGGCACGACGCGGTGCAGCCGCACCAGCGGGGTGTGGCCGACCAGGTCGATCACCGACTCGGAGAACTCCACGCTGTGACTCTAGGCACACCCGGACCCCTCGGGCAGTACGGGCCGGGGACCTGACCGGGCCGGGCCCGGGCAGCACTCAGGGCAAGCCGGACCGGATCGCGGCCAGGCAGGCCAGGGCGCGGGCCAGCAGGTCCGGGTCGCTGCTGCGGTCCAGGCCCTCGGCCACCTCCCGGCCGAGCACGGCCACCTGGTCGCCGAGGGCTGCGTCGGCGACGTCGCCGAGCGGGTGCGGGTCCTGCCCGTGCGCGGCCAGTGACAGCGCCGCCAGGTCCCGCACATGTCGGCGCACCTGCCCTGCCACTGGCGCCAGCCGGGCCGGCGCGAGGTGGCGGAGCCGGTCGGAGACCACCTCCACGTCCCGGCGCAGGCGGACGAGGTCGGCGCTGGAACGCTGCACGCAGGTACCTTGCCAGCCATGCCAGGACCCCACGGGCACGTCCCCGAGGATCCCCGGATGCAGCAGACGCAGCTCATCCCGCGGGTAGGTGGCGCGCCTGCCCCGCCGCCGCGGTCGGCCCCGGCTGCCACCGCCCGGCCAGTCCCCGCCCCCGCCCGACCGCGGCGGCGACGGCGCTGGTGGCTCGTCGCCCTGCTGGCCATCCTGGCCTACCCGCTCGTGCTGGCGGGGCTCGTGCTGCTGGGCGTCGACCGGGTGGCGGCCATGCCAGCCGGGCAGCGCCCCCCGCCGGGGCCCGGCCACACCTGGCTCGTCGTCGGGTCGGACAGCCGTGAGGGCCTCACCCCCCAGGAGCAGGCCCAGCTGTCCACCGGCGACGTGGCCTCGCGCCTGACCGACACGATCCTGCTGCTCAGCACCGCCCCGGACGGCGTCGCCACGCTCATCAGCGTCCCCCGCGACTCCCTGGTCGACATCCCTGGCTACGGCCAGAACAAGGTCAACGCCGCCTACGCGTTCGGGGGTCCCGCGCTGCTCGTGCAGACGCTGGAGAACGCCACCGAGGTGCGGATCGACGGCTACGTCGAGGTCGGCTTCGACGGCTTCTACCGCATCGTGCAGGCCGTCGGCGGGGTGCAGGTGTGCCCGACCATCCCACTGGACGACCCGCGAGCGGGCATCAACCTGCAGCCGGGCTGCCAGGTACTGGACGGCGCCCAGGCGCTCGGCTACGTCCGGGCGCGCTACAGCGACCCCCGCGGCGACCTCGGGCGGGTCGAGCGGCAGCGCGAGTTCGTCGCCGCCCTCGCCGACCGGGCCACCAGCCCGGCGGTACTGCTCAACCCGCTGCGATCGGTGCCGTTGGCGCTCGCGGTGGGCCAGGCGCTCACCGTCGACGCGGGCATGGGTCCGGTCGACCTCGGCCTGTTCGGGCTCGCGGCGCTGCGGGCTACCGGGTCCGGCGGGCAGATGCTGACGGTCCCGATCGGCGGCTCCGCCGACACCCGGGTGGGCTCGGTGCTGCTGTGGGACGACACGCTCGCACCCGCCCTGTGGGCGTCGCTGCGGGACGGGACACCAGTCCCACCGCAGCTGCTGACCTACCCTTAGTCCTCGTGAGCAGCGCCAACCCACCGAGGATCACCGTGATCGGCACCGGCTACCTCGGAGCCACGCATGCGGCCTGTATGGCCGAGCTCGGCTTCGAGGTACTCGGCATCGACGTCGACGACAGGAAGATCAAGTCCCTTTCCGCTGGTGAGGTGCCGTTCTACGAGCCTGGACTGCAGCACCTGCTGGGGCAGCAGCTGAGCTCCGGCAGGCTTCGGTTCACCGACTCCTTCGCCGAGGTGGCCGAGTTCGGCGACGTCCACTTCGTGTGTGTCGGCACGCCTCAGCGCTCCGATGGGCTGGCTGCCGACCTCAGCCACCTCGATTCCGCCATCACCGCGCTGGCCGAGCACCTGAGGCGGCCGGCGCTGGTCGTGGGCAAGTCCACCGTGCCGGTCGGTACCGCCGCCCGGATCGCCGACCTGCTCGTCGAGCGCGCGCCGGCCGGGTCGGCGGTGTCGCTGGCCTGGAACCCGGAGTTCCTCCGGGAGGGGCACGCGGTCGACGACACGCTGTCCCCCGACCGGCTGGTGTTCGGCGTTCGCCGGGCCGAGGACGAGCAGGTGCTGCGGCGCGTCTACGCCAACGCGATCGAAGCGGGTACGCCCGTGGTCAGCACGGACTTCGCCACCGCGGAGCTGGTCAAGGTGGCCGCGAACGCCTTCCTCGCCACCAAGATCTCGTTCATCAACGCGATGGCCGAGATCTGCGAGGTCGTCGACGCCGACGTGGTGGCGCTGGCGGACGCACTCGGTCACGACGAGCGGATCGGTCGCCGCTTCCTCAACGCCGGCCTGGGCTTCGGGGGTGGCTGCTTGCCCAAGGACATCCGCGCCTTCATGGCCCGAGCCGGCGAGATCGGGGCTCCCGACGCCTTGTCGTTCCTGCGGGAGATCGACGCGATCAACATGCGCCGACGCCAGCGGGCCGTCGAGACCACCCGCGAGGCGGCCGGAGGCAGCGTCCTCGGTGCCCGGGTGGCCGTGCTTGGGGTCGCGTTCAAGCCCGACTCCGACGACGTCCGCGACTCCCCCGCCCTCAACGTCGCAGGCCAGCTGCAGCTTCAGGGCGCGCAGGTGCGGGTGTACGACCCGAAGGCGGTCCCCAACGCCCGGCTGGTGTTCCCCACCCTGAACTATGCCGACTCGGTGCACGCCGCGTGCCGGGACGCCGACGTGGTGCTGCACCTGACCGAGTGGGCCGAGTTCCTCGAGCTCGACCCCCGACAGCTGCGCGAGGTGGTGCGGTCCCCCGTCCTCGTCGACGGCCGCAACTGCCTGGACGCGGCGGCGTGGCGGGCCGCCGGTTGGACCTACCGGGGGCTCGGCCGGCCGTGACCACCAGCCCGCCCGATGCCGTCGTCCGCCGCGTGCTGGCCGACTGCGAGACCTGGGCGGTGGTGGGCCTGTCCACCAACAACACTCGGGCGGCCTTCCGGGTGGCCTCGTTCCTGCAGGCTCACGGCAAGCGCATCGTGCCGGTGCACCCGAAGGCCGAGCAGGTGCACGGCGAGCCCGGCTTCGCCACGCTGGCCGACATCCCGTTCGACGTCGACTGCGTCGACGTCTTCGTCCGCTCCGATCTCGCCGGGGCGGTGGCCGACCAGGCGGTGGCAGTCGGGGCGGACGCGGTGTGGTTTCAGCTGGGGGTGGTCGACACCGATGCGTACCGCCGGGTGAGGGCCGCCGGGCTGGACATGGTGATGGACCGCTGCCCGGCCATCGAGTGGCCCCGCCTCGGCCCGGCTGCCTGAGTCAGCGGGTGCCCTGGCCGGCCGCGTCGCGCGACCGGCGCAGCACCTCGCCCCTAGCCCGAGCGGTTGCTTCGAGGTCGGCCTGGAACGCGACCATCGCCGCCCGCAGTGACGCCGCCGTGGCGCCCTCGCCGGCGGCGAGGATGCGCACCGCCAGCAGGCCGGCGTTGCGGGCGTTGCCGACTGCGACCGTGGCGACCGGCACCCCGGCCGGCATCTGCACGATCGACAGCAGCGAGTCCAGGCCGTCGAGGACCTTCAGCGGTACCGGGACGCCGATCACTGGCAGCGGCGTGACGGCGGCGAGCATGCCCGGCAGGTGCGCGGCCCCGCCCGCACCGGCGACGATCACCCGCAGCCCCCGGTCCGCCGCCGCGGCGCCGTAAGCCAGCATCGCCTGCGGCATCCGGTGCGCCGACACGACGTCCACCTCGTGCGGCACCCCGAACTCGGCCAGCACCTGCGCCGCCGGCTCCATGGTCAGCCAGTCGCTGTCCGACCCCATCACGACCCCGACCAGGGGCGCTCCGCCCGGCTGCTCGTCCCGCTCGCTCACTGATCGATCACCCCGCTGATGTAGTCCGCGGCGTGCCAGGCCCGGCGCCGCAGGTCGTCCAGGTCGTCCCCCACCACGGTCACGTGCCCGATCTTGCGCCCCGGGCGCACCTGCTTGCCGTACAGGTGAACCCGCAGCCCCGGGTCGCGGGCCAGCACGTGGCGCAGGGCGCGGTGCACGTCGGGCAGGTCACGGCCGAGCAGGTTCACCATGACCGTCACGCGGGCCCGTGCCAGCGGAGACCCCAGGGGCAGGTCGAGCACCGCCCGCAGGTGGTTCTCGAACTGCGACGTGACCGCGCCGTCGATGGTCCAGTGTCCGGTGTTGTGCGGGCGCATGGCCAGCTCGTTGACCAGCAGGCCGCCGTCGGCCAGCTCGAACAGCTCGACCGCCAGGACGCCCACGACGTCGAGCCGCTGCGCCACCTGCAGGGCCAGCCGCTGCGCGGCCACCGCCACGTCCGGTGCCAGGCCCGGGGCCGGGGCGACCACCTCGACGCAGATGCCGTCGCGCTGCACCGACTCCACCACCGGGTAGGCCACCGCCTGGCCGGACGGCGAGCGGGCCACCAGCGCCGAGAGCTCGCGCACGAACGGCACTGGCTCCTCGACCAGCACCGGGACCTCGGCCCGCAGCGCCGACAGGTCGCCGGCCGGGCCGTCGACCAGCCAGACGCCCTTGCCGTCGTACCCGCCGCGGGCCGTCTTGAGCACCACCGGCCAGCCACCGACCTCCTCGACCGCTGCGGTGAGGGCGCCGGCGCCCGCGCCGGGGGGCAGCACCGCGAACCGCGGCACCGGGGCACCGACGGCGGCCAGGTCGATGCGCATCGTGGCCTTGTCCTGGGCATGGTGCAGGGCGGCGCTACCCGGTCGGACGACGACACCGGCGGCTTCGAGGGCCTGCAGGTGCGGCTGCGGCACGTGCTCGTGGTCGAAGGTCAGCACGTCCACGTCGGCGGCCAGGGCTTGCAGGTCGTCCAGGCCACGCTCGTCACCGATCCTGGTCGCGGGCACCACCAGGGCCGCGGAGTCGGTGGCCGAGGTCGACAGCAGCCGCAGCTCGACGTCGAGGGCGATGGCGGCCTGCTGCATCATCCGAGCGAGCTGGCCGCCGCCCACGACGCCCACCACGGGGCGGTGGTCCGTCAGGTCCCACCACCGGGGGCGAGGCGTGGATGCCGTCACGCCCACCAGACCCTAGGAGCGCCGGTATCCTCGGTCGAATGCGGGTGCCGGACGCGACCCGGTCGTGGATCGGCTCCGCGGCCGCCGAGGTGGTCAAGTTCCTCATGGTCGGCGGCCTCGGGTTCGTCGTCGACGTGACTGTGTTCAACCTGCTGCGCTTCGCCGGCGGCGAGGGCCCGCTGTACGACAAGCCGATCACCGCGAAGATCATCTCGGTGGTGGTGGCGACCATGGTCACCTACGCCGGCAACCGGCAGTGGACCTGGAGGCACCGCGAGCGCAGCGGCTACGTCCGCGAGTACGTGCTGTTCTTCGTGCTCAACGGCATCGCCATGGCCATCGCGGTGGCGACGCTGGCGGTCAGCCATTACCTGCTCGGGTTCACCAGCCCGCTGGCGGACAACATCTCGGCCAACGTCGTCGGCCTGGCGCTGGGGACCGCCTTCCGGTTCTGGTCCTACCGCCGGTTCGTGTTCCGACCTGCCGCCCCGGAGGAGACCGTCGTCGTCCCCGCGAGCGCCTGAGGCTCACTCGCCCGGGCGCTGATCGGCGATGAGGTCGGTGACCAGTCGCTGGACCTGCTCGACGTTCGGGACGTCACGGAAGACCACGCTGGAGAACTCCGCCGAGGACTCGATCTTCAGCGTCCCGCAACCGACCATCCGGTCGAGCAGGTCCTTCTCGAACGACACCCCGCTGACCCGCGGCAGTGGGATGTTGCGACCCGTCTGACGCAGCAGGCCCTTGCGCTCCATGATCCGCTGGCTGGTGATCGTGTAGCTGCCGCTGAGCCAGACGATGAGGGGCCAGACGGTCAGCACCAGCAGCGCCACCGCGATCACCGCCACAGCCACCCAGCGGACCACGCCGGTCGCCCCGTCCGCCGGGATCAGCGTGAGCACGAGTACGAGGCCGACCACCCCGAGCACGGCCCACACCAGCGCCCCGATCACCGCCTTCCAGTGCGTGCGGGTGTGCAGCAGGATCGACTCACCGCTGCCGAGGACGTCATCGGGGTAGCCCATGGCGCAGATCGTGGCAGATCGGTGGCGGCTGGTGGGCCAGCCGGCGCGGCGCGCCTCACGCTCGCAGGTGCACCACGTCTCCGGCCGACAGCGGCACCAGCCGGCCGTCGTCGCCCTGGACGACCAGCCGCCCGTCGGCGTCGACGTCCACCGCCCGGCCAGCCACGGTGTCGCCACCGGGCAGGGTGACCACCACGCAGCGGCCCAGGGTGGCGCACCGCTGCCGGTACGCCTCGCGCACCGCGGCGTCCTCCCCGCGTTCCCACGCCCCCAGCACCACGAGGACCGCCTCGAGCAGCGCCTCGGCCACCGCCGCGGGACCGGGAGCGCGCCCAGGAAGCAGGGCGTCCAGCGCCACCGCCTGCGGTGGCAGCGCACCGGGGCGCAGATTGAGCCCCATCCCGAGGACGACCGCCGGCGCCCCGGTGCCCTCCACCCGGTCTGCGAGCAGTCCAGCCAACTTGCCCCCACGAACCAGCACGTCGTTGGGCCACTTGAGGACCGGGTCACCGACTCCCAGCCGGTGCAGCGCGGCCAGCACCCCCACCCCGGTGAGCAGGGGCAGCCACGTCCAGCCGTCCGCGCGGGCGGGGCGCAGCAGCACCGACAGGGCCAGACCGTCCCCCGGTGGGCAGGCCCACTCCCGGCCGCGGCGGCCGTGGCCGGCCTGCTGGTCGGTGGTGGCCAGGGCCTGCGGGTCCCGGCCCGCCCGGGCGGCCTCGAGCAGGAGGTCCTGGGTGCTGGCAGTCGTGTCCAGCCAGCGCAGCGGCGGCACGCTCACGAGCGGGAAGGCTAGCCAGCACCGCCGCTCCACCGTGCGGCGCCGCTCACTACGCTGGCAGGCGACTGCCCACCACGCCAGGAGCGAGGAGGACGCCATGGCAGCCGAGCCCGAGTCCGTCCGCGACGTGTCCACCACGGCCGCCAAGCTCGTCGACCTGCGGGCGCGGGTCGAGGAGGCTATCCACGCCGGGTCGGAGAAGGCCGTCGCCAAGCAGCACGCCAAGGGCAAGATGACCGCCCGGGAGCGGATCGCGGCGCTGCTCGACGAGGGCTCGTTCATGGAGTTCGACGAGCTGTCCCGGCACCGGTCGTCCGGGTTCGGCCTGGACGCGACCCGCCCGTACGGCGACGGCGTGGTGACCGGGCTGGGGACCATCGACGGCCGTCAGGTGGCCGTGTTCGCGCAGGACTTCACCGTGTTCGGCGGCAGCCTGGGCGAGGTCTTCGGCGAGAAGATCGTCAAGGTGATGGACACCGCACTTCGGATCGGCTGCCCGGTCATCGGGATCAACGACTCCGGCGGCGCCCGGATCCAGGAAGGCGTGGTCTCGCTCGGCCTCTACGGCGAGATCTTCTACCGCAACGTGATGGCCTCCGGCGTGGTGCCGCAGGTTTCGCTGATCATGGGCCCGTGCGCGGGCGGCGCGGTCTACTCACCCGCGATCACCGACTTCACCGTGATGGTCGACCAGACCTCGCACATGTTCATCACCGGCCCTGAGGTGATCAAGACCGTCACCGGCGAGGACATCGGCTTCGAGGAGCTGGGAGGCGCCCGCACCCACAACGCCGTCAGCGGCAACGCGCACTACCTCGGCTCGGACGAGAAGGACACCCTCGACTACGTCAAGGCCCTGCTGTCGTACCTGCCGTCCAACAACCTGTCCGACCCGCCGGTGCTGCCTGCGGTCACCGAGGTGTCGATGGCGGCCACCGACGCCGACCTGGCCCTGGACACGCTGATCCCCGACTCGGCCAACCAGCCCTACGACATGCACACCGTCATCGAGACCGTGCTGGACGACGGGGAGTTCCTGGAGGTGCAGGCGCTGTACGCGCCGAACATGCTGACCGGCTTCGGACGGGTCGAGGGGCATGCGGTGGGCGTCGTGGCCAACCAGCCGATGCAGTTCGCCGGCACGCTCGACATCGCCGCCTCG
>Ga0114939_10003419_pt1 | contig 11129 bp, 6 predicted proteins | sample AshMeaCrysSpring_FD_87196 | JGI IMG/M metagenome (GOLD analysis project Ga0114939, IMG submission 87196) | Groundwater microbial communities from Big Spring, Nevada to study Microbial Dark Matter (Phase II) - Ash Meadows Crystal Spring | ecosystem: Environmental > Aquatic > Deep subsurface >... | reverse complement strand
GGAGGAGGAGGGAAGCCGCCCGGGGATTGCAGCCGAAAACTTCGACAGGCTGCGCAACGTAACCGATGAACCACCCGCATCAGCGCCAACCGGCATACCAGTGCGGAACGTTTGCTGTCTGCACCGCGACATTCCACTTGAGCGCGACGGAGCAGGATCTGAACACTCTTTGAGACGGCCAGGCACCGCGAGTTCCTCGGCGCCCTCTCGGCGACCCCGGGCGAAGGCAACAAGATGCAACAGCAAGGGCGGCCTCATGAACGTACGGTTGGTGACTGAACTGATTGGTTCATATCATAACCACAAAGTTCACTTCCTGCATCAAAGGGTTTTCACGAGGGTGTCGACCTAGAATGCCCGCCGTCACGAGAGAACGCGATGCTCTACCCCGAATTGTTCAAGCAACTCGAAGCCGTGCGCTGGAACATGGACAGCGACATCCCCTGGGACCGCTTCGAGCCCGACCGGCTCAGCGACGAGCAGGCGCGCACCATCAAGATGAACGCCATCACCGAGTGGGCGGCGCTGCCGGCCACCGAGATGTTCCTGCGCGACAACCGCGACGACAGCGACTTCTCGGCGTTCATGAGCGTGTGGTTCTTCGAGGAGCAGAAGCACTCGCTGGTGCTGATGGAGTACCTGCGGCGCTTCCGGCCCGACCTCGTGCCGAGCGAAGCCGAGCTGCACGAGGTGCGCTTCGAGTTCGACCCGGCGCCCGCGCTGGAGACGCTGATGCTGCATTTCTGCGGCGAGATCCGGCTCAACCACTGGTACCGCTGCGCCGCGCAGTGGCATACCGAGCCGGTCATCAAGACCATCTACGAGACGCTGGCCAAGGACGAGGCGCGCCACGGCGGCGCCTACCTGCGCTACATGAAGCGCGCATTGACCCGCTTCGGCGACGACGCCCGGGCGGCGTTCGCGAAAGTCGGCGTGCTGATGGCCAGCGCGCGGCGCACGGCGCAGGCACTGCACCCCACCAACCTGCACGTCAACGAGTCGCTCTACCCGCGCGACACGGTGCAAAGCCGCCTGCCCGACCCGCAGTGGCTCGAGGCCTGGCTCGACCGGCAGATCCGTTTCGATGCAGCCTGGGAGGGCAAGGTGGTCGAGCGCATCCTGCACAACCTGTCGCTGCTGATGGAGCGCAGCTTCGCCAGCGTGCAGGAGCTCAACCGCTATCGCAAGGAAGTGACCGCGCGGCTCGCGGCGGCGGCGCCCGCCCGGGGCCTGAGCCCGGCGGCCTGACCTCGCGCGGTCTCGCGCGCCGAAGCAGCGCCGCGACGCGCGCTCAGCTTCCCTTCGCGCGCACCTGTTCCATCGTGCGCTGCTGGTCGGCCTTGCGGTCGGCCGCGACCCTCTGCGCGCTGGGCCGCGCGCCGACGGTGGCGACATAGCCCTTCCAGTCCACGCCGGCGCCGGCGAGCAGGTCCTCGCCGTAGATGAACCTGCTGGCCATGCCCACCAGCGGCAGGTGCTGGTAGGCGGCGCAGTCGGCCAGTGTGAAGGTGTCGCCGGCGACGTACGGCGCAAAGCGCGCCAGCCGCTTGAAGCCGGCGATGTTCTTCACCAGTTCCTTGTGCACGCGGCTGCGTGTGCCGTCGCTGATCTGGCCGCCGAAGAAGGCCTCGGCGTACAGCTGCCGCGCCACCAGTTCGAGGTGCAGCTCGATGAACGTGGTCAGCTCGCGCACCTTGGCCGCCTGCCAGGGGTCGGCCGGGAGCAGCGGTGGCTGCGGGAAGGCGGCTTCGAGGTACTCGGCGATGACCTGGCTTTCGCACAGCGTGCCCTGGGGCGTGCGCAGGAACGGGATCTTGCCCAGCGGCGAGGCCGACAACGTGGCCTCGTCGGACAGGCCGGTCAGCACGCGCTCCTCCTCGAAGGGCACGCCCTTCTCGAGCAGGATCATCTTGACCTTGTTGAAGTAGTTGGAGAGCGCGAATCCGCACAGCGTCAACATCGCAGCGACCTTTCAGGAGGGACGTTGGGTGGTCCGTCGCCGCCGGCGCGGCTGGGCAGAGCACCTACCGTCGCAGCATACGCGAGGGGTCGTACGCCCGGAACCCGCGCGCCGCTTGCCCGTCACGTGGTCGCGCTGCGCCGCGGCCGGTTGACCGCATAGATGCCCACCGCCACCGCCGCCAGCGCGGCGAGCAGGCGGGCCGTCACCGGCTCGCCCAGCCACCAGGCCCCGGCGAACAGGCCGAAGACCGGCGTCAGCAGCGTGAAAGCGGCCAGCCGCGTGGCCGGGTAATGGCGCACCAGCCAGAACCACACCAGATAGCTCGCGAAGCTGACGATCACGACCTGGAAGACGAGCGATGCGGCGACCAGCGGCGACACCGCAGCGGGCCAGCGCTCGCCCGTGACCAGCGCCGCCGCGCCCAGCGCCACGCCCGACACCGCCAGCTGGTACAGCAGCGTCTTCTCGGCGCTGGCGCTGGCCAGCCGGCTGGCGCGGATGACCAGCGTCGTCGCGCCCCACAGCACCGCGGCGGCCACACCGAGGGCGTCGCCGGCCCACTGTGTCGGCGTGGCGGCGCGCTGGGTGAAGCCTTCGGCGAAGGCCCAGGCCACGCCGGCGAACGCCGCCACCAGGCCGGCGAACTGCCGCGCGTCCAGCCGTTCGGTGCGCGCCACCAGCGGCATGCCCAGCGCGACGACGAACGGCGACAGGTAGATGAACACCGCCATGCGCGACGCGGTGGTGTACTGCAGGCCGATGAAGATGCAGCCGAACTCGGCCGCGAACAAGGCGCCGGCCAGCAAGCCGCCGCGCCAGGTTGCGTCGTGCTCGAACAGCGCCATGCCGCGCCAGCGCGCCCACAAGGCCACGAGCGCCGCAGCGGCGAGCGAGCGCAGCCCGGCCTGCGCCAGCGGCGGCACTTCGGCCACCGCCACCTTGGCCGCCACCTGGCCCACGCCCCAGATCAGGCAGCAGCCCAGCAGCAGCGACACGGCCAGCGTATCGAGATGGTGTCTGCGGTCGCTCATGCAGGGCGCGGCACAGGCGGGCCGCCCGCCCTGGCGCGCAGCAGCCCGGCGGCCAGCGCGCCGGCCACGGCGCCGGCGGCGTGGGCCCACGGCACGACGGCCATGCCCAGCCCGGGCGACCAGACCAGGTCCAGCGCCCACGGCGCTTCCATCACCAGCTTGAGCAGCAGCCCGGCGCCGATGGCGACGCCGATGCGCCGTTCGCGCCCGCTGCCGCCGCGCCACAGCGCCAGCGCGACGACGGCCACGCCCGCGTGCAGCACGCCCGACAAGCCGGCGTAGCGGGCCAGGCCCGGCTGCAGCGCCAGCGCGGCATGGGTGGCCGGCCAAGCCAGGGCCCAGGCCCAGGCCGCCCGTGCGTCGACTCGCGCGGCCACACCGAGTGCAGCCACCAGCGCGGCACCGGCCGCGTTGACGCCCAGGTGACGGGCGTTCAGGTGCACCCAGGCCGCGCTCCACAGGCGCCAGGGTTCGGCCCGCCACAGGCCCGGCCGCCAGTCGAGCGCGGCGGCGAGCATGCCGCTGGACAGGCCGCCCCACAGCGCCGGACCGAGCAGCGCCGCCGCCACGGCCAGCCAGGCCAGGGTGCCGGGCGCTGCCAGCGGCGAGACGGTGTCGAGGAAGCGCCGGGCCGCCCCCGGTTTCCTTGCGCCCCCTTGGGGAGCCGGGCCGGGCTTGCCCGGCCCGGGCGGGCTCAGAACACGGCGCGCCACAACGCGAGCACGGCTTCGCGTCGCGGCGCGAGCGCGGCCGGGTCGACCTGCGTCGGTTGCTCGTCGAGCCGCGCGCGGTGTTGCGCGCGCCGCAGCTCGCGGTACGCGTCGGCCGCGGCGTAGCCGACCCCCGGCGGCAGCAGCGCAGCGTCCTCGGCCCGCCGAAGCAGCGCGATGTTGCCGACGTTGCCGATCAGTTCCTCGTGTGCACCGGCGTGGGCCAGCACCAGGTACTGCACGGCGAACTCCACGTCGACCATGCCGCCGGGGCTGTGCTTGACGTCGAACCGCCCCTCCTTGACCGGCCGTGCGGCGCGCAGCTTGTCGCGCATCGCGCGCACCTCCTCGCGCAGCGCCTGCGCATCCCGCGGCGCCGTCAGCACCGCGCGGCGCACGGCCTCGAAGCGCGCTTCCAGGTCGGCGCTGCCGGCACAGAAACGCGCCCTCGTGATGGCCTGGTGCTCCCAGGTCCACGCGGTGTTGCTGCCGCGGCCGATCTGATAGTCCTCGAACGACTTCATCGACGTCACCAGCAGCCCCGAGTTGCCGTTGGGGCGCAGCGCGGTGTCGATCTCGAACAGTTCGCCCGAGGCGGTGCGCAGCGTCAGCCACGGCACCAGCTTGCGCACGAAAGCGCCGTAGACCTCGGCCGCGCGGTAGGGGTCGGCGCCCGGCGGCTCGTCGCTGTCGTCGTAGAGGAACACGAGGTCCAGGTCGCTGCCGTAGCCCAGCTCCTTGCCGCCGAGCTTGCCGTAGGCGATGACGGCGAAATGCGGCGCGCTGCGATGGCGCTGCTTCAGGTGCGCCCAGGCCCAGCGCAGCGCGCGGTCGAGCACCGCGTCGGCCAGCGCCGACAGGTCGTCGGCCACCTGCTCGACGCTGAGGTCGCCGTCGACGTCGCGCACCAGCGTGCGGAACACCTCGGCGTGGTGGGCGCGGCGTAGCGCGTCGAGCAGGGCCTCCTCGCTCGCCTCGCCCGAGCGTTGCCAGGCCTCGTGCCGGGCTTCCAGGTCGGCGATGAACGCCTGCCGCTCGAAGCGGCCGTGCAGCAGCCGCGCGTCGGCCAGTTCGTCGATGACACCCGGGTGGCGCATCAGGTAGCGCATCGGCCAGCGCGCCAGCCCGAGCAGGCGCAGCAGACGCGACTGCACCTCGGGCCGCTCGACCAGCAGCGCCAGGTAGCTCTCCCGGCGCAGCAGAGGCTCGAGCCAGTCGATGAAGCGCGTCGCCGCTTCGGTGCTGCAGCGCCCGTCGCGCAGCGCGTCGTCGGTGCGTTGCACCAGCCGCGCCAGGCGCAGCTTGGCCTCGTCGCGCAGTGACTGGATGCGCGCATGCGTCGTCCACGGACGCACGCGTTCGGCCAGCGCCGGCGCCAGGCGGTCGATGAAGGCGTCGCTGTCCACCGGCAGCGGCGTGCCGCCGCAGTTGCGGCAGGTGGCGCCGCCGGCGTTCGGGGCCTGGCCGTCGTGCAGCAGCGCGTCGAACTCGGTGGCCACCAGCTCGCGCGTCTCGATCAGCTTCTCGAGCAGCTCGCAGGCGTCTTCGTTGCACGCCAGGCCCAGGCTGCGCGCAATCCAGCGCAGGTCGCCATCGCCGGTGGGCAGCAGGTGGGTCTGCTGGTCGTCGAGGTACTGGATGCGGTGCTCGATGCGGCGCAGGAACTCGTAGGCCTGCGCCAGCCGCGCGGCGGTGTCGGGTTTCATCAGCCCGCGCGCGGCCACGCGTTCGAGCGCGCGCACGGTGGAGCGGGTGCGGATCTCGGGGAACTGGCCGCCCCGCACCACCTGCAGCAGCTGCACGATGAACTCGATCTCGCGGATGCCGCCGCGCGAGAGCTTGACGTCGTTGGCCCGCTCGGGCCGCCCCGCGGCGCGCTTGTGCGCCTCGTCGCGGATCTTGCGGTGCAGCTGGCGCAGGCTCTCGAAGACGCCGTAGTCGAGGTAGCGCCGGTAGACGAACGGCGACACCAGCGCACGAAGGCCCAGCGCGCGTGGGTCGGCCGCCGCCGCGTGGGGGGCGACGATGCGGCTCTTCAGCCAGGCCAGGCGCTCCCATTCGCGTCCCTGCACGAGGAAGTACTCCTCGAGCATGGCCAGACTGACCACCGACGGCCCCGAGTTGCCGTTGGGTCGCAGCGCCAAGTCGACACGAAACACCTGCCCGTCGTCGGTCGTCTCGCCGATCAGCGCGTAAAGACCGCGCGCCACCTGTGCGAAGTATTCGTGCGCCGAGATCGGCCGCGCGCCATCGGTGTGGCCGTCCTCGTCGTAGACGTAGATCAGGTCGATGTCCGACGACACGTTGAGCTCGCGCGCCCCGAGCTTGCCCATGCCCACCACCCAGAAGGCGATGCGCTCGCCCTGCGCGTCGCGCGGCACGCCGTGGCGGGCGTCGAGTTCGCGGCAGGCCTCGGCCAGCGCCAGGTCGAGGGTGGTCTCGGCCAGATCGGTCATGGCGCGCGTGACCTCGGGCACCGACGCGCCCTGCTCGACGTCGAGCACGGCCAGCCGCTCGAGCACCAGATGCCGCGCCACGCGCAGCGCCGAGGCCAGCGGTCGCCCGTCGGCAGCCAGCGCCCGCACCAGGGCGCGGATGGTCTCCTGCGCGGGCAGCCCGGGCGGCAGGCGATGCAACTCGTCGGCATAGCGACGGCGCACGCGCTGCACGAAACGGCTGTGCGCGGCTTCGGCCCGCGGTACCCCTTCGAGCTCCGGCACGGACCCTGACGATCGCACGGAGAAGCCGGAGGTCGCCGCGCCGACGCTCATCGGGTCATCCCCCGGGCCCGGCGCCCGGTGGCCCTCGCGGTGACCACGCGGGCGCACAATGGTAACCAGGTGCAGGCCGGTCCACCCTCCCGCCGACCGCGGCGTTTGCTCAGTTCCATGTCTTCGATCCCGCCCTCCGGCCACTCGCGGCCCGCGCCCTCGATGTCACGCACGCTGCTGCGCTGGGGCGTCGGGCTCGTGCTCGGCGCGTGGACTCTAGTGCTGATCGCGTGGCTGACTCTGCACTGGGGGATTCTGCCGCACATCGACCGCTGGCGCGCCCCGATCGAGCAGCAGGTGAGCGATGCGCTGGGCGTGCCGGTGCGCATCGGCCAGATCGAGGTGCGCTCCGGCGGTTGGGTGCCGGCGGTCGAACTGCGCGAGGTGACCCTGCACGATGCGCAGGACCGGGTGGCGTTGCGCCTGCCGCGCGTGGTGGCGGCGGTATCGGCGCGTTCGCTGCTGGCGCTGCAGCCGCGTTTCGAGCAACTGCTGCTCGACGCCCCCGACCTCGAGGTGCGGCGCGACGCGCTCGGACGCATCACGGTGGCCGGGCTCGAGCTGGCCGGTGGCGACGCGTCCGACGGCAGCGAAGCCGCCGACTGGTTCTTCGCCCAGCATGAGTTCGTCATCCGCGGCGGCGCGCTGCGCTGGGTCGACGAGCGGCGGCTGGCGCAGCCGCTGGCGCTCACCGACGTGCAGCTGGTGGTGCGCAACGGCCTGCGCCGGCACGAGCTGCGCATCGACGCGACGCCGCCCGAGGGCTGGGGTTCTCGCTTTTCCTTGCGCGGACAGTTCACGCAGTCGCTGTTGGCGCGTCGCGGCGACTGGCAGCGATGGAGCGGCACGTTGCACGCCGATCTGCCCCATGTCGACGTGCGCGAGTTGCGCGCCCACGTCGACTTGCCGTTCGACCTCAGCGGGGGCCAGGGTGCGCTGCGGGCCTGGTTGGACGTCGAGCGCGGCCGGCCGGGGTCGGCCACGCTCGACCTGGCGCTGCGCGGGGTGGATCTTCGCCTGGCCCCGCACCTGCTGCCGCTGGCGTTCGACTCGTTGAGCGCGCGACTGCAGTTCGAGCGCGACAAAGAAGGCGTCAGGCTCGCCGCGCGCGATCTGGCGTTCGTCACCGGCGACGGACAGGCGTGGCCGGCCGGCGATATCGACGTGTCGTGGCGCCAGCGTGACGATGGCCATGGCGGCTTCACCCAGCCGGTGACCGGGGGCACCCTGCGCGCCTCGCGGGTCGACCTGGCCGCGATAGCCGGCATTGCCGAGCGGCTGCCGCTGGGCCAGCCGGTGCGCGCGCTGTTGGCCGACGTCACGCCGCAGGGTGTGGCCGAGAACCTGGTCGCGCAATGGAGCGGCGCGCTCGATGCGCCCACGCAGTACGCCGCGAGCGGGCGGCTCGAGGGGCTCTCGCTGGCGGCCAAGGCGTCGTCCGTACCAGGCGGCATCGGGCGTCCGGGGGTGCACAACGCCCGCATCGAGTTCGACGCCAGCGAACGCGGCGGCCGCGCGCGGCTGTCGGTCAACGCAGGCAGCGCCGAGTTCCCGGGGGTGTTCGAGCAGCCGCGGGTGAGCCTGGACCGGCTCGACGGCGAGTTGACCTGGCGCATCGATGCCGGCGCCGACGGCGGCCTGCCGCGCGTCGAAATCGCCACGCGCGAACTGCGCTTTGCCAACGCCGACGCGCAGGGCCAGCTCGCCGGCACCTGGCACAGCGGCGCGGGCGGATCCGTGGTGGCGCGCGGCGGGCGCTATCCGGGGGTGCTGGACCTCAGCGGGCGCCTCGAACGCGCCAGTGCCGCGCGCACCGCGCGCTACCTGCCGCTGGGTCTGCCCGAGACAGCGCGCCGCTATGTGCAACTGGCGGTGCGCGCGGGGCAGATCGAGACGGCCAGCTTCAAGGTCAAGGGCGACCTGTGGGACTTCCCGTTCTACCGCGCCCAGCAGGGCGAGTTCCGCATCGCCGCCCACGTGGCGGGTGTGGCGCTGGACGTCGTGCCCAGCGTGCCCGCTTCGGCCAGCGGCGCTGCCTGGACGTCGCCCTGGCCGGGCTTCACCCAGGTCGGCGGCGAGCTGGTGTTCGATCGCACCTCGATGCAGATCAGGAACGCGCGCGGGCGGCTGTACGGGTTCGAGCTGGACAACGTGCAGGGACGCATCGCCGACTTCGCGCAGGCGGCGACGCTCGAGATCGAAGGCCTCGGCCAGGGGCCGCTGGCCGACGCGCTGCGCTACGTCAACGCCACGCCGGTGGGTCACTGGATCGGCGACGCCCTGGCTCAAGCCAGCGGCAGCGGCGCTGCGCAGCTGCGGCTGGCCTTGCGCGTACCGTTGCACGACGTGGCGCGCACCAGCGTACGCGGCAGCGTGACGCTGGGCGGCAACGACGTGCGCATCCGACCCGACACCTTGGCGCTGGCCGCTGCGCGGGGGCGCGTGGATTTCAGCGAGAGCGGCTTCGCCATCGTCGGCGCCTCGGCGCGCGTCCTGGGCGGCGAGGCCCGCTTCGAAGGGGGATCGCGCCCGGACGGATCGCTTCGCTTCAGCGGCCAGGGCACCGCCAGTGCCGAGGGCCTTCGCCGCGCGCCGGAGCTCGGTTGGATCGCGCGCGCAGCCGGCGCCTTCGCGGGGCAAGCGGCGTACCGGGCCGAGCTCGGCTTCGTCGGCGGTCGGCAGGAACTCGACGTCACGAGCAACCTCGTCGGCCTGGCCAGCGCATTGCCGGCGCCGCTGGGCAAGGCGGCCGACGCGGCGCTGCCGCTGCGCGTCGCCACGCAACTGCACGCGCAGCCGGGCGACGGTGCGGGTGCACCGCGGCCGCCGCGCGCCGTGCGCGACGAACTGCGCGTGGACGTCGGTGACGTGCTGCAGGCGCGCTACGAGCGCGACGTCTCGGGCGACGAGCCGCGCGTGCTGGCTGGCAGCGTCGGCCTCGGTGCGCCGGCGCCCAAGCTGGGCACCGGCGTGCAGGCCACGGCGAACGTCGCGCGCCTGGACACCGACGCCTGGCGGGTCGCGCTGCGCCAGCTCGGCCTGACGGGCTCCGGCTCCGGCCCGGGCGGCGCGGCCGACGACTCGAATCCGTATCTGCCCACGCGCGTCGCGCTGCGCGCCGGCGAGTTGACGGGCGGCTCGAGGCGGCTGACGCGGGCCACGGTCGAGGCGTCGCGCACCGACGCCGGCTGGCGCGCCAGCGTCGATGCCGACCAGCTCGCCGGTCACCTCGAATGGCAGCCGGCAGCCGCCGCGGCGCCGGCGCGCGTCATGGCGCGGCTGGCGCGGCTGGCCTTGCCGCCCGCCGAGGTGGCCCGCGTGGAGGACTTGTTGGACGACGCCGACGCGGCCATGCCGTCGCTGGACATCGTCGTCGACGACTTCGAGTTGCGCGGCAAGCGACTCGGGCGCGTGGAGATCGAGGCGCAAAGCCGCGTCACCGGTGCGGGCGCGGCGTCGCAGTGGCGGCTGACGCGTCTGGCGCTCGCCGTGCCGGAGGCGCGGCTCGCCGCCACCGGGCAGTGGACGCCGGGTGGGCCGGCGCAGCGCTCGGTGCTCGATTTCCGCCTGGACGTGTCCGACAGCGGCGCCCTGCTCGAGCGCCTGGGCACGCCGCAGGCCATCCGCGGCGGCAAGGGCAGGCTGCAGGGGCAGGTGTCGTGGATGGGCTCGCCGCTGTCGTTCGACCTCGCCAGCCTGGGCGGCGACATGCGGCTGGACGTCGATGCCGGCCAGTTCCTCAAGGCCGACGGTGGCGCCGCCAAGCTGCTGGGCGTGCTCAACCTGCAGGCCCTGCCGCGGCGACTGGCGCTGGACTTCCGCGACGTCTTCCAGGAGGGTTTCGCGTTCGACAGCATCGAGGGCAACGTGCGTATCGAGCGCGGCGTGGCCAGCACCAACAACCTGCGCATGCGCGGCGTGCAGGCCGCCGTGCTGATGGAAGGAGAGGCCGACCTGCGGCGCGAGACGCAGGACCTGCGCGTCATCGTGGTGCCCGAGGTCAATGCCGGCACGGCATCGCTGGCCTACGCGGTGATCAACCCGGCGGTGGGCATCGGCACCTTCCTGGCGCAGATCTTCCTGCGCCGGCCGCTCATGGAAGCGGCCACGCGCGAGTTCCACGTCAGCGGCGCCTGGGCCGACCCGAAGGTGCAGCGCATCGAGCGCACGGCCGCCTCGCCAGCGCCCGACATCGACCGCGCCACCGCCGGCGACGCGCCGCCCGCCGGCACGAACCCGCCAGGACGGGCGGCGCAGGCCGGTGCGCAGCCTACCCCCAACTGAAGCCAGCGTCGGAAGCCAGCGTCGCCCTGAAGGCCTGCCCATGAAGATCGCCGCCATCCAGATGGTTTCCACGCCCGACGTGGCGCGCAACCTGACCACGGCCGATGCGCTGCTGGGCGAAGCGGCCGCGGCTGGCGCTGCGCTGATGGCGCTGCCCGAGTACTTCTGCTTCATGGGCCGGCGCGACGAAGACAAGATCGCGCTGGCCGAAATGCCGGGTGACGGGCCCATCCAGCGCTGGCTGTCCGACGCCGCGCGCCGCCATGGCGCCTGGATCATCGGCGGCACGCTGCCGTTGCGCATCGAAGGCGACGCGCAGCGCGCATGGAACGCGAGCTGCGTCTACGCCCCCGACGGCCGGCTGGCGGCG
>Ga0114939_10003418_pt1 | contig 11131 bp, 9 predicted proteins | sample AshMeaCrysSpring_FD_87196 | JGI IMG/M metagenome (GOLD analysis project Ga0114939, IMG submission 87196) | Groundwater microbial communities from Big Spring, Nevada to study Microbial Dark Matter (Phase II) - Ash Meadows Crystal Spring | ecosystem: Environmental > Aquatic > Deep subsurface >... | reverse complement strand
TTGAGAGAAAGCGCAGGCCGAATTCCATTTCCACGCGCTCGATGGCCTCGCGCGGCACGGCGAATTCACCGCCGCCCTGGGACAGCGAGCGCAGCGATTCGTTCTCGCGCTTGAGCATCGCATTTTCCTCGCCGGCCAGGCGGAGCCGCGTTTCCAAGTCCGCACGGTCCGCGGCGGTGGCCGCCGTCCGCCAGTGCAGTCCCTGGAGAATGCCGCCGAGTCCCACGGCACCGCCGAGCAGCAGGGGCAGCAATGTTTTCGGAGCGGGCACGGCCACTGGGAACAGGCGCGGGGTTCAGCGCCCCACCGGGCGGGCGTTCGGGTTGACCGGACTTGTCTCCTCCTTGAAAGGGTTCTTTTCCAGCGCGGAGGATTTCACGCCGAAGACCTGATCGAAGGTCTTGCCGGGGAGCAGATTGTAAACGATGGGCGCGCTGCGATTTCCATTGGAGTCATACACGTAACAAACCCGCTGGATCGGCATTTCCCTGCCGGTGTCTGGATCCAGGCGCTTTGCACGGGCATCGAACATGCGTTCTTCGACCAACTGCCCGTCGGACTTGCGGTAGCCGTAGCTCACCTTGAAGAGCAACTGGTTCTGGCCGTCGTAAATTCTGCAGCCGATCGGGTTCGCGTTGGAATCCATGCGATAGACGGTGAGCATGTTGAGCGCGCCGTTGGCCGTGAACTTCTTCTTGGTGAGCGTGCGGTTGTCGGGAGTGCGCGTGAATAGCGTGCGCGATCCATCCTCGTGCCGCATCACCCGCACGTTCGGCCCGTCCACCGCGTCGAACTCCCCGGTGGTTTGCTGGGCGCTGCCGCATGGCGGGAGAATCAAACCCGCCGCGAAGACGAGGATTTTCCATGTTGCAAGGGCGCGCATGCGGGGCAAGCTACGGGCGCTTGGCGGACGCTGCAAGCCGCCAGTTTCCCGATGATTTGGCGCACACGACGCGGCACCCTCGACCTCACCCGCCGCGCCCGGGTGATGGGAATCCTCAATGTCACGCCGGATTCGTTTTCCGACGGCGGGCGTTATTCCGACCCCGGAAAAGCACTCGACCACGCCCGCCGGATGATCGCGGATGGCGCGGAAATCATCGACATCGGCGGGGAATCCAGCCGCCCCGGCGCGGAGCCGGTTCGCGCGAATGACGAAATCGCCCGCACCGTGCCGGTGGTGGCCGCGCTGCGGGCGGAGTGGGACGGCCTGGTTTCCATCGATACAATGAAAGCGGAAGTCGCGGCTGCGGCGCTGGCGGCGGGAGCGGACATCGTCAATGACGTGAGCGGCCTGCGGGCGGACGCCGCCATGGCCGCCGTCTGCGCCGCAAGCGGCTGCGGCGTGGTGGTCATGCACATGCTCGGCGAGCCGCAGACCATGCAAACCGCGCCGCACTATGAGGACGTGGCAGCCGAGGTCGGCGGGTTTTTCGCGGAGCGGATGAAGGCACTTGTCGCCGCAGGCATCCACCCGGAGGCGCTGTGTTTCGACCCCGGCATCGGCTTCGGCAAGACGCTCCATCACAATCTGGCCTTGCTCGGCGCGTTGCAATCCCTCTGCCCTCCCGGGCGTCCGCTGCTGTTGGGCGTTTCCCGCAAATCGTTCATCGGCAGGCTGCTCGGAAACGACGACCCCGCCCTGCGCGACTGGCCGACCGTAGCCATCACCGCAATGGCCCGCGGGCGGGGCGTGATGCTGCACCGGGTGCATGAGGTGGGACCCAACCTGCAGGCGCTGCGAATGATCGGGGCGATTTACCAGGCGGCCGCCGGGCATTGACCGGACGGAAGCATTCCGGATCAGGCCAGCTTGCGGTCGCTTTCGTGGCGCAGGTCGCGCGCGGCTTCGAGAAACACGGCGTCCTCGCCGATGTTCACCGCAAGATCGCCGATTCGCTCCAGCGAGCGGACCACCAGAATGAGGTGGAGGTAGTCCTGGCTGCGGCTGCTGTATTGTTCGATGCGCGTGCCGAAGGTCGCGGTGGCTTCCTTGTGCAGGCGGTCGAGTTCCTTGTCGCGGAGGTGCAGGGACGCGCCCAGCACCGCGTTGCGGTCGCTGTAGGCGGAGATTGCGTCGCGCAGGAGATGATCCGCCATGGTGTAGAGCGGCTCGATCAGGGTGGTGTCCTGCAGTTCGTAGCTGGCGCTCATTTTCTTGGCGCGCTTGGCGATGCTGGTGGCGTGATCCGAGATGCGCTCCAGGTTCATCGAGATTTTCATTGAGGAAACGACCAGCCGCAGATCGGATGCGAGCGGGTGGAAGCGGACGAGGATGTCCATGCCGAGCTGATCGATGTGGCGTTCGTGTTCGTCCACGTCGTCATCGTCTGCAATCACCGCGTTGGCGAGTTCTTCGTTGCGTTCCAGCAGCGACCGCACGGCCCGTTCCAGATTGTGGCGCGCCTTGCCGGCCATGGAGATCACCTCGCCGCGCATTGCGGTGATCGCCTGGTCGAAGTCATGAAGAATGTGGGGATTTTGCATGTCGGGCGTTGCTGGGTTCAGCCGAAGCGTCCTGTGATGTAGTCTTCGGTTCGTTTTTCGCTGGGATTGGAGAAGATTTTCGAGGTGATGTCGTATTCCACAAGATCGCCCAGGAAAAAGAACGCCGTGCGATCCGAAACACGGGATGCCTGCTGCATGTTATGGGTTACTATGACAATGGTGTAGTTTTCCCTGAGGGCAAGAATCAATTCCTCGACGCGCGCGGTGGCAATGGGATCGAGCGCCGAGCACGGCTCGTCCATCAGGATGATCTCCGGGTCCACTGCGGTGGTGCGGGCGATGCAGAGGCGCTGCTGCTGTCCGCCCGAAAGACCGTATGCGCTCTCGTGGAGACGGTCCTTCACTTCGTCCCACAGCGCGGCCCCGCGCAGGGCCTTCTCCACAATGCCATCGAGTCTGGACTTGCGGCTTTCGCCGAGGATGCGCGGGCCGTAGGCGACGTTTTCGTAAATGCTGCGGGGAAAGGGATTGGATTTCTGGAAAACCATGCCGACCCTGCGGCGCAATTCCACGCCGTCCACGTCCGGGCTGTGGATTTCGATGCCGTCGATCCAGATGCCGCCGCGCGTGACCTTTGCGCCGGGGATGAAATCGTTCATCCGGTTGAAACAGCGCAGCAGGGTGGATTTGCCGCAGCCGGAGGGGCCGATGAAAGCGGTGATCTGCCTGGCTGGAATCGCGAGGTTGAGGTTCCTCAGGGCCACGGTTCCGCCATAGCTGAAATCCATGTCGCGGACTTCAATCACGCTTCCCGCCGCGTTGCCTGGAGGGGATTTTTTCATGTCAACTGAAACGTCCGGTGATATAAGCTTCGGTTTCCGAGCGGGCGGGCTTTTCGAACACCTGCAGGGTTTCTCCGTATTCGACCAGGCGGCCCATGTAGAGGAAGGCGGTGCGGTCCGAACAGCGCGCGGCCTGCTCCATGTTGTGGGTGACGATCACGATGGTGTAGTTTTTCTTCAATTCGATGATGAGCTCCTCGATCTTGAGGGTGGCCAGCGGGTCCAGCGCGGCGCAGGGCTCGTCCATGAGCAGGATTTCGGGCTGGTTGGCGATGGCGCGGGCGATGCAGAGCCGCTGCTGCTGGCCGCCGGAGAGGCCGAAGGCGGAGTCGTGCAAGCGGTCCTTCACCTCGTCCCACAGCGCGGCGGCCTTGAGCGAGCGCTCGACGGTCTCATCCAGTTCGGAGCGTTTTGACCGGCCCGCGACGCGCAGGCTAAAAACGACGTTCTCGTAAACCGATTTGGCGAAGGGATTGTATTTCTGGAACACCATGCCGACGCGTTTGCGCAGTGAAATCACCTCCACCGAGGGGTCGTAGAGACTGGTGCCGCCGATGCGGATGTCTCCCTCATGGCGGACATCCTCGATGAGGTCGTTCATGCGGTTGAGGTTGCGCAGCAGGGTGGATTTCCCACAGCCGGAGGGGCCGATGAGCGCCGTGACGCAGTGCTCGGGGATGGCCATGTCGATGTCGAAGATCGCCTGCTTTTCGCCGTAGTGGAAACTGAAGTTTTCCACGTAGATGAAGTCAGGACGGGAGCTGGACGGGGCGGGCGGCATGTCAGAAGCTGCTCACGGCAAAGCGTTTTTTGAGGCGGTTGCGGATGAGGATGGCGGTGAGGTTGAGCGTGACCACCACGATGATGAGAAGCAGCGCGGTGGCATAGACGATGGGTTTGGCGGCCTCGGCGTCGGGCGATTGGAAACCGAGGTCGTAGATGTGGAAGCCGAGGTGCATGAACTTGCGCTCCGGGTGGATGAAGGGCGCGATGTCATCGACAGGCAGCGAGGGGGCGAGTTTCACCACGCCGACCAGCATGAGCGGGGCCACCTCGCCGGCGCCGCGGGCCATGGCCAGGATCACGCCCGTGAGGATGCCCGGCAGCGCGGCGGGCAGCACGACGCGCTGGATGGCCTGCCACTTCGAGGCGCCGCACGCGAGGGCCGCCTCGCGCACGCCGCGCGGCACGGCGGAGAGCGCTTCCTCGGTGGCGACGATGACCACCGGCAGCGTGAGCAGCGCGAGGGTGAGCGAGGCCCACAGGATGCCGGGCGTGCCGTAGGTGGGCGTGGGCAACTTGTCGGAGAACAGGGTGCGGTCGATGCCGCCGCCGACGAAATAGACGAAAAACGCGAGGCCGAAGACGCCGAATACAATGGAAGGCACGCCGGCGAGATTGTTCACACAGATGCGGACGACACGCACCATGAGGCCCTGCCTGGCATACTCGCGCAGATATATCGCGGCGATCACGCCGAACGGCGTCACAAACAAGCTCATCACCAGCGTCATGACCACCGTGCCGAAGATGGCGGGAAACACGCCGCCCTCGGTGTTGGCTTCGCGCGGGTCGTCCTTGAGAAATTTCCAGACGCGATGGAACAACTCCCCCACCCTTTCGCCGAAACCGGCGCGGTTGGAATGAAACACGCCCAACAGGACACCGGCGGGATACTCCACCTCGCGGCCGTCGGCGGTAATTCCGAAAAACCGCGACTCGCCGAGTCTGGCGCGCAGGTCCGCCACCTCGGACTGGAGTTTTTCGAATTCCTTCTGCAGCTCCGCCTTGCGGCTCGCGGCAGTCTGAAGATTGACAGTGCCGGATTTCTCCGCGCGGGCGAGGGCTTCCATCTCGCGGCTGATCGCGCCGATTTGCCTGCGTTCGACGCGCAGCAGGCGGGCGCGGGTTTCCGCACCGCGGGCGAGGATCTGCTTCAAAGCGGCGTCGAACTCCGGCGAGGAAACGGCGATGCGGCCCTTGAAAGTTTCGACTGCCACGCCGTGGATGATGGCCGGGCCGTATTCGAGGCGCTCGACCAGCAGCAGGGACTCCGGGCGCGTGGTTTTGAGAATGTCCGCGCGGTCGATGAACTTGAAGGCCTCGCCGTTGAGATCCTTGTTGCCGCGGAAGACCTGGATTTCCTCGTGCAGGCCGCCATCCGCGTCGCGGCGTTCGTTTTCCTGGGTCACGTAGCCGGCGACGATCTCGGTTTTTCCGTTGGAGGAAATCTCCATCAGATCAATGTGGCGCGGCCAGAATGACCAGACGCCCTTGATGAGGATGAGCAGGAAAAGGCCGAGCGCCATGGCGACTCCGAGCGAGAGCCCGGCGGCTGTGAGCCAGACCCATGGCTCGCCGCGGCGCGAGCGGCCGGTGGTTGCGAATGCGGTGCTGGGCTGGGTGGCGGCGGGCGGCATGGGTCAGACGATCTTGTTGCGTTCGCGCAGGCGCTGGCGGAGCAATTCGGCGATGGTGTTCATGACGAAAGTCATGCCGAAAAGCACCACCGCGCCGAGGAACAGCGCGCGGTAATGCGTGGAGCCGACGGGAGCCTCGGGCAGCTCCACGGCGATGTTGGCGGAGAGCGTGCGCATGCCGTTGAAGATGTTCCACTCGGTGATCGGGGTGTTGCCGGTGGCCATGACCATGATCATCGTTTCGCCAACGGCGCGGCCGAAACCGATCATCAGCGCGGAAAAAATCCCGGAGGAGGCCACTGGCAGCATGACCGTCCAGACGACCTGCCAGCGGTTCGCGCCGAGCGCGGCGGCGGCGGCGGTGAGGGATTTGGGCACATTCGAAAGCGCGTCCTCGGCGATGGTGAAGATCACCGGAATCACCGCGAACCCCATCATGAAACCAAGCACCAGCGAGTTGCGCTGCTCGAAGGAAATGCCCGTGGCCCGTGGCCACCACAGGCGGAAGTCCGCAATCTCGCGCCCGCTCGCCGGATCCTTGCACACGAAAAACCAGGATTCCACAACCGGCCCGAGCGCCCAACCGAGCCAGCCGGCCAGCGCGAGAAACGGCAGCACCAGCAGCCACTCGCTGCCGCCCTCGAAGCGGTTGCGGAAACCGATCGGCAGGCGGCACCAGCCGTAGCCGGCCAGCAGCGCGGCCAGCGGCACCATCACCATCACCACCATCACGGACGGCACGCGCGTCACCAAAATCGGCGCCAGCCACAGCCCGGCCAGGAAACCGAGCACCACCGATGGCAGCGAGGACATGATTTCCATCACCGGCTTGACCACGCGCTTGACTTCGAGCGGCAGGAAGGCTGCGGAAAACACCGCGGCCAGCAGTGCGATGGGGATGGAAAACAAGAGCGCGTAGGCCGTGCCCTTCAGCGAGCCGAAGATCAGCGGAATCATCGAGAATTTCGGCTCGAAATCATCCGAGCCGCCGGTGGACTGCCACTGATAGACCGGCTTCGCACCGCCCTCATACCAGACTTTGCCGAAGAACGCGCGCCATCCCGCCTCGGGGTGCGGATCGTGGATGGAAAAGCGCCGCGCCGCGCCATCGGCAGCCGCCACCACGAAATGCTCGCCCTTCGCATCGAGAATGGCGGCGGCCGGATCGATGTCCACGGTGCCATCCCAGCGGATGGCTCCCGAGGTGCTGTGGCGGATGGAAAGCTCGCGGCCGACGCCAGTCAGGAAAGTGCGGTTGCGCTGGCTGGCGGCGAACAGCACCGGTCCTTTCTCCAGCGGAGGGAACTCCTTGGTTTTTCCAAACAGCCGCTCGCCATCCTCGCTGGGCCGGAAAAGACTCCATTGTTCCTGCCTGCCGTCCGCGCCCGTAAGAATCACCGCCACGCCGCCAAACAGGAAATCCATCTGGCACGGAACCCCTCCGTTGAATGGTCTGAAGGTTTGGCGTTTCGACACGCCGTTGGAATCCGCCAGGAAATAATCAATGCCGCCGTCCGCGCGGGCGATCAGCACCATCGCGCCGTTCTGGGAAGCGCGCAGCATGGCGGCCTCCGCGCCCAGCGCCGCCGTGATGTCCGCTTCCTCCAGCAGTGTGAGCTTCCCCTTGCCCACCAGGCCGCGCTTCATGCCAAGACGCAGCACGCAAACCGCGGACGCCCCGCCTTCCCCGCGCTTGGCCACGATCACGCGGCCCGCCCCGGAATCACCGTAACTCACCGCTGTGACCGGCCCGGCGCCGTGCGCCAGCGTGAACCACGGCTCCAACGTGACCGAAGGCTCGACTCGCGGCTGACCATCGCCCTCGAACTTCCGCTCGTATTCCACCAGGAACGACCCCACGCGGCCGTCCTCCAGCCCGAGCGCGACGCGCTGATGGGCCGCATCGTAGGCATGAGAGGTGACCTTGAGCCCCGTCAGACCGGAAATCACAGTCTCCCGGCGCGCGCCGGACGCCATGTCCACAAACACCACCTTGTCGCCTCCATCATAGAAAAACGGCATTTCACCCCATTCATCAATGCCCAGCACCGCGGGTTTGGAGCCCGTCGCCACCTCACCCGCCGCCTCGACATCCGCCGCGCCGAACAGCGGAACCACCTCCTTGCCGACGAAGTAAAAGATGCCGAAAACCGCAAGAATCACCCCGATGCCGCCGAAACGGATCAACCAGCCCATGAAGCGGTCGAACCATAGCGTGGCGCGCGAAACCTCGAAGCGTTTCGGATCGGGGGATTTTGAAATTACCGGCATGATTCGGAAACCCACATGAAACACAGCGGCCTGCCGGAAACCAAAGCCCCGTCGGGCGGACGGGCAATCTCCTGCTGACAGGCCGCGCGGAAAGCGCGTTTCCGCTTATTTTGAAAGCGATTCCACCACCTCCGCCGCCACCTCTGCGGGCATCGGGTAGTAGCCGTCTTTCTCGACGATCGCCTGGCCGCCCTTGGAGAGCACGAATTTCAGGAACTCAAGTGTGAGCTTGTCCAGTGGCTGGCCGGGCTTCTTGTTTACATAAACCAACAGGAAGCGCGCCAGCGGGTAGTCACCAGTGAGCGCGTTTTCATAGTTGGCTTCGTAATATGTCATGTCATCCCCGGCGACGGGCAGCGCGCGCACGCCGGAAGTCTTGTAGCCGATGCCGGAATAGCCGATCGCGTAGGGATCCGCGCCCACGCCCTGGACCACGGCGGAGGAACCGGGCTGTTCCTTGACAGTCGCCTTGAAGTCACCCTTTGCCAGCGCGTGCTCCTGGAAGAATCCATAGGTGCCGGAAGCGGAATTGCGGCCGAAAAGCGAAAGCGGGCGGCCTTTCCAGGCATCGAGGCCGAGCTGGCCCCACTCCGTGATGTCTTCGCCACCCTTCTTGCGGGTCTTGGAAAACGCGGCGTCCACCTGCTGCATGGTGATGCCCTTGAGCGGATTGTCCTTGTGGGCGAATATGGCGAGCGCGTCGATGGCCACCTTCACCGCAGTCGGTTTGTAGCCGTGTTTTTTTTCGAATGCGTCCATTTCCTCCGCCTTCATCGGACGACTCATCGGACCGATCTGCGCGGTGGCCTCGATCAGGGCCGGCGGAGCCGTGGAGGAGCCCTTGCCCTCGATCTGGATGTTCACGTTCGGGTAGGCCTTCTTGAAACCCTCCGCCCACAGGGTCATCAGATTGTTGAGCGTGTCGGAACCGATCGAATTGAGGTTTCCGGAAACTCCGCTGACCACCTGGTATTCCGGCAGAGCGGGATCCAGATGGGATTGTTCGGCGGTGGCGGAAAGCGCCGCAAAAAGGGCACCCGCAAGACAAGTGATGGTGGATTTCATGGTTGTTTTTGGAGATGCGTGGCAATTGCCCCGCCACGACTTTGTGAGTAACCCGTAATGGTTTCCAGCCATCAAAGACTGCCGTGTGACAAATTCGTCACTCTGAAAAACCACGCGGGCGGCAGGCGGATTCGAAGACCTTCCGACGGGCGAGTCGAGGAGTAAAACCCGCGCGCCCCCTTTACCGGCGGCACCTTCGGGAATTGTGACGGCCCCGTCACAATTCACAATTTGAAAGACCACCCGGCGGTAGAGGTGGTCCCTTGGGAGTAGCCAGGGGCTGGCGATTTTAGCCTTGGTGATTTCCCAATCGGAGCCCCCGGTTTGTGTGGACGTCGAATTCCCAAGCGATTTCCCGGATGCGCGTCAGATCTCGTGAACCGGCAGGTTGACGACCTCCTCGCGCGCCTTCTCGGCAAGCGGTGTTGAAAGGTAGCGCTCGGTGGAGGAGCAGCCGACGGTGACGATGCGCCTGCCCTTGAACTCGGGACGTTTGGCGACCTGGATGGCGGCCCAGACGTTGGCGCCAGTGGAGATGCCGGCCGGCAGACCCTCCTCCTGCGCGAGGGCCTGGGCGGTGGCGAAGGCGTTCTCGTTGGTCACCTGGATGACTTCGTCCACGATGGCGAGGTTGAGGTTTTTCGGGATGAAGCCCGCGCCGATGCCCTGGATCATGTGCGGGCCGGGCGCGCCGCCGGAAATCACCGGACTGGCGGCGGGTTCCACCGCGATGGTTTTCATTTCCCGGCGCGACTTGATGACTTCCGAGACGCCTGTGAGCGTTCCGCCCGTGCCGACGCCGGCGACGAAGGCATCGATCCGGCCATCCGTGTCGCGCCAGATTTCCTCGGCGGTGGTCTCGCGGTGGGTCTGCGGATTGGCGGGATTTTCGAACTGGCCGGGGCCGAACGCGCCGGGAGTTTCAGCGAGCAGTTTTCCAGCCATGGCGATGGCGCCGTTCATGCCGCGGGCGCGGGGCGTGAGGACGATTTCGGCCCCCAACAGGCGGAGCAGCACGCGGCGCTCGATGGACATGCTTTCCGGCATTGTGAGGATGCAGCGGTAGCCCTTGGCGCGGGCGATGAAGGCCAGCGCGATGCCGGTGTTGCCGGAGGTGGGCTCGATGATGAGCCCGCCGGGCTTGAGCAGTCCGTCGCGCTCGGCGGCCTCGATCATGGCCTTGCCGATGCGGTCCTTGACGCTGAAGAGCGGGTTGAAAAACTCCGCCTTCACGCAGATTTCGGCATCAAGACCGGCGGTGACGTGATTGAGGCGGATGATCGGGGTGTTGCCGACGGTGGCTACCATGTTCGGGGCGATGTGCATGGGCAATGGGTATTGAGGTTCGCGGCAGTGTGAGGATGGCCGGGCTGCCGAGTCAAGGCACTGGTTTGCCCCGCGCGGTGGATTCGCAGCAGGCGGACGGTCACCTCAAGCCCGGTGGTTCAAGCGGCTGTGCTTGCGGCCGTAGCCGAAATACACCAACGCGCCGATCACCATCCAGACGAACAACCGCAACCAGGTGTCCGCAGGCAGCAGCACCGTCTGCGCCACGCAAATGATCGCGCCGGCCAGAGGCACCCATGGCACCCATGGCGTGCGGTAGGGCCGCGGCATGTCGGGCCTCGTCTTGCGCAGGACGATGACGCCGATGCACACCACGGTGAAAGCCAGCAGGGTGCCGATGGACACCAGCTCGCCGAGCAGATTGAGCGGCAGGAATCCCGCCAGCAGCGAGCAACTGAACCCGGTGACCAAGGTCGTGATGTGCGGCGTGCCGAATTTCGGATGCACCTTCGCGAAGGCGGGCGGCAACAGTCCGTCGCGCGCCATGCTAAAGAAAATACGCGGCTGGCCCATAAGCAGCACCAGGATCACCGAGCTCAGGCCCGCCAGCACCGCCACCTCCACGGCCATGCGCAGCCACTTCAGGTCGTCGCCCGCCACTTTTTCCAGCGCATACACCACCGGCGCGTCCACGTGCAGTTCCTTGTAGTTGACCATGCCGCAGAGCACCACGGAAACACCGACAAACAGCAACGCGCAGATCGCCAGCGAGCCGATCATGCCCCAGAACATGTCCTT
>Ga0114939_10003417_pt1 | contig 11132 bp, 13 predicted proteins | sample AshMeaCrysSpring_FD_87196 | JGI IMG/M metagenome (GOLD analysis project Ga0114939, IMG submission 87196) | Groundwater microbial communities from Big Spring, Nevada to study Microbial Dark Matter (Phase II) - Ash Meadows Crystal Spring | ecosystem: Environmental > Aquatic > Deep subsurface >... | reverse complement strand
TGCTCTCCAGAATGAGGAGGTCGACATCGCGGTCCGCGTCGGAGAAAACGAGTTCGGGGTCGTTGATGATCGGTTTGCCGAAGCGCCCGAGGTCGCCGGAGAAACAGAGCGTAACGGCCTTTCCGTTCTGGCGCGCCGTGAGCATGCTGATGGCCGAGCCCAGAATGTGGCCGGCGTCGTAGAACGTGCAGGTCATCTGGTACCCGACGTCGACCGTGGTCTTGTAGGGGTAGGGGTCGAAATGCGACAGCGCCTTTTCGGCGTCCGCCATCGTGTAAAGCGGCTTGACGGACTCCAGGCGCAGCCGGTCCATGAGATCGCGGATGGTGTCGACGTTCAGCTCGTGCCGGCCCTTTTTCAGCAGCTTCTTGGCCTCGCCGAGATCCATCCCCGCCCCGCGCCTGGCGTGGGCGGCGTTGCCCGTCCGGGTCAGGGCCGCTCGCAGGGTCTTGTAGTTGAGGTAGTCCGAATCGGACTCCTGGATGCTGGCCGAATCCGGCAGCAGGTAGTCGCAGGCCGATTTCGTCGCCCGCGTGCAGAGGATCCGGCCGTTGAAGCCGTTCTTGGTCACCACCGGCAGGCGGCCGGAGTGGTCGGTATGGGCGTGGGAGAGCACCACGTTGGTGAGGATGCCGGGATCGAACGGCAGCACCCGGTTTTTTTCGGCGGCCTCCTTGCGGCGGCCCTGGAAGAGACCGCAGTCGAGCAGAACACGGTCGCGCTCGGTCGCGACGAGATGCATGGAGCCGGTGACCTCGCGTACGGCGCCGTAAAACGTCACGTGCATACTCTGCCTCTTGCTTCTGGTTGGAAGTCCGGGTTCCTCGACGCGGGCGATCATCCGCCAGCCACCGCACGATGCCTGAAAGCCTAAGAAATGAACTCCGGCGTGTCAATGCCTAATCGGGTGGCCGTTTCGGATTGCCTTTGCCGCGGCGATGCGTTAGCCTGGTTTTCCAAGTGAGGACACATGCGATGATTCGACTGGACAGCTGGGTCGTTCTGGTGGCGGGAGCCCTCATGCTTTGGGCGGCCGGCCTTGGAAGCGCCGGGGCCGCCGATGGTTCAGCCGCCCCGGTCCTCCGGGCCGACGGGGTGGTGGAGATCCTGCGGCCGGACGATTCGGTGGCCGCAGCCCTGGCGGTGGAAATCGCCGATAGCCCCGCAGCGCGCGCCCGGGGGCTCATGGGCAGGGCTCTCAGCGGCTTCATGGCCGGGATGCTCTTCATCTTCGAAACGCCCCAGACGCAGACCTTCTGGATGCGCAACACGCCCAGCTCGCTGGACATGATATTCGTTGACGCCGGCGGCAGGGTCCTGAACGTGGCGGCCCATACCACGCCGATGTCCGACCGGCTGTATTCCTCCGACGGACCGGCGAAATACGTGCTGGAAGCCAAAGCCGGTTTCGCCGACCGTTTCGGCATCCGGCCGGGGTGGTCCATGCGCTGGAGGCGCCTGTGAGGGCCGCAGGGGGGGCAAGGTTCCGGCGGCTGTTCGGCGCGGCCATCGCCATCGGCCTGCTCGGCCTGTGGCCGGCAGGCGGTCTCGCGCAAGGCCCGCTCTCCCCGCCGTTTATCGGCATCAACTATGGGCCGTTTCACAAGGACGGCCAGCGGCCGGGGGCGGCTTCCGACATCCCCGAGCAGCAGATCGTCGAGGATCTCAGCGCCATGGCCGGCGCGGGGTTTCGGCTGATCCGGACCTTCGGCATGGACCAAGGCCTCAGCCGCATGGTCCCGCTGGCGCAGCGCCATTTTCCGGACCTCCGGTTTTTCATCGGCGTTTACGTCTGCGGCCTGGACCACGACGATACCCGCAACCCCAGCAGCACGCGGTCCCAAATGGATGCCGCCCTGCGGCTGGCCAACGCCCATCCGAACGTGGCCGGCGTGGTGGTCGGCAACGAATGCCTCCCCGGCGAGCCCGAAGCCTGCCGGCAACCGGTGTCCGTCGATCAGCTGATCGCCGACCTCGGCTATGTTCGCAAGGGGCTTGCGCCGGAAGCCCGCACGTCGGTTCGAATCACGTCGGCCATGTCGATGGTCGCCGCGGTGAAGGCGCATGCCGCCCAGGGCCTGCGGATCGCCCCGCACTGCGACCTGGTCATGGTCAACATCCATCCGTTCTTCGCCGCCGTGCCGGTCGGGGAGGCGGTTCATGCCAATCTGGACGCCTCGTACCGCCGACTGGTCGAGATCTACGCGCCGACCGGCAAGCCCATCGTCATCGGCGAGACCGGCTGGCCGGGCGCCGGCCCCGCCAACGGGCGCGCCGTCCCTGGCCCCGCGAACCAGGCTCGATTCATCCGGGATGTGGTCCGCTACGCGCGAACCCAGTCCCTTGGCGTGTTCCTGTTTGAAATGTTCGACGAACCCTGGAAGGCGGAGGCGGAAGGGGTCGGTCCGCACTGGGGCCTCTTCGGCCGCGACGGCCGGGCGAAGTTCCCGCTGCCCGCGTGGAATTGAAACGACGCCGAATGGACCGGCGCCAATGAGGCTTCAGTGGGCGTTCGGACTCATCTGCTTGCCGAAAACGGGGTGGCGCTTGGCCGCCAGAGAGACAAGGAAGGTCGCCATGTCGCTGTGTGACAGCCCCGCATGTTCGGCCGCGCTCGCCATGCTGGCGTCTTCGCTGATGTCGGGGTTGGGGTTGATGTCGAGCACGTGGAACTTGCCGTCCCGCATACGGACGTCGATGCGGCCGTAGTCGCGGCAGCCGATGGCCCGATAGGCGGCCATGCAGACCCGCTCGAGCTCGGCGAGTTCGCCCGTGTTCAAGGCGGAGGGAAGCACGGTGCGGATGTTTTCGTAATGGACGGATCCGGGGATGAATTTGGCGTCATAGGTGCACAGACGGTCGTGCACGTCGCTGAACGCCGAGAAATCCATCTCCGCCGGAGGCAGCATTTCGACCCGCCCGTTGCCCCACAACGACACATGAAATTCACGTCCGTCGATGAAATCCTCCACCAATGCCGGCAGCCCGACCTCGTCCACCAGATAGGCGATGCGATCGTTCAACTCCTTGGGGTTCATGGCCACCGACTCGGATGTCAACCACTCGCTGCAATGCCCGATGGCGGGTTTGACGATCGCCGGGAATTGGTGCCAGCCGTTGGCCTCGGAGGAGGTGTACAGCTTCCAGTGCGGGGTCGGAACGCCCTTTCGATCCAGGATCTGCTTGACCCGGTGCTTATCGTAGCTGAGCGCAAGCGTGGCGGATCCCGACCCGGTGAAAACGAATCCCAGCTGCTCAAGATGGCGAACCACCAGGTACTCGCTGTGGTGAAGGCCTGGAATCCCTTCGCACCAATTGAAGAGGACGCATTCCCGCGAATCGTATGCGCGCAGTCGCTCGGGGAAGTACTGGTCGACGACCGGAAGAAAATCGATGCAGAAGCCGGAAGACAAAAGGGCGCCGCTGAGCCGGGAATGGGCTTGGGCCACTTCTTCCTTTTCGGCGTTCGTCCACTCCGGATTCAAGTCGAAAAGCAGCAATACGTTCATTTTCTCCGGGGGAAAGTTAGCCTCCACTCACATCCTCCTCTCCGCACCGCCGCGATCCCGGGCGATGCAGGGAAATGTCCAAATCGGAGAGTCCGTATGCAAAAAGCTGCAAAGGCAACTTGGTATGGACATGGAGCGGAGCTTAGGCCAAATCCCGATACGGGGTGTTCTGATGACGGGAATCCGTATCCTGGCACCGGATGTTTCCTTTCGTGCTCCCTTATCCAGCCGGCGTTTCCGCCGGCGCATTCAATTTAGACCAAATTGAAATTTTTCGTCTGAATGTCGGGGGCTTACCTCCTAAATCGGTTGTGCCGGAATTATAGACAAATGGATATAGTGTGTCAAGCATAAATATCACACTACATTTGGTGTCCCGAAAAAGCACTCCCAATATGGCAATATTTTGGTTCAGATGCTGAATTTTACTTCAGCAAAGTAGTTTTACTATTCTTTTCAAGCAAATAACAAACAATAATGCTATCGAGTGAAGCTGCTGGGTAATTTTATGCCCAATTAGGCTGCATAAGGCTTTGGAGAGAGGAAGGCGAGGCCATTACTTCCATCTGGAGCGCCGTGCCGCCAGATGTTCAAATCGAGTGGAAATTGAGAAGAAAAGCGCCGTCAGGGCAGGTGAACATGTTAACAAATACATACATTAATCCTGGAATGAATGGTGCGGAGCCGGTAGGCACGAAACAAGCCCGCCATGCGGTTCAGCCGTTGGCGGCGGCGGGCGGGTCTTCCTGAATTGCTTTCTTGGGGTCCTGCGCCCGATGGGGCGAGTGATAAAAAGTACTTCCGATATCGACGGCCATCGCCCGCCCGGACCGCGCGACCTCGGCGGCGGCTCCGCCGCGGCTCAACGGAGAAGTTCGGGTTCAACGGTCACGGGCGGAAACGCTTGCGGAAGGCGTCGCGCTCCTGAGGCGAGAGATTTTCCCAGCGCCGGAGATTGTTCTCCATCTGGCGGCGTTCGTCCGGTGGTAGTTGCTGCCACTGCTGGAAGCGCTGCTGGAAGCGGTCTCGTTCCTGGGTGGGCATGCGGTTCCATTCGTCCATGCGGCGCCGCAGGGCGTCCTTCTGATCGGGCGGCAGGGACTGCCACTCGCGGTATTGCTGCTGCATGCGCGGCCGTTCTTCCGGCGGAAAGGTCTCAAATCCGGGTTTCTGGCGCCCCTTGAACTGGGCGCGATCGCCGCTGGCGTACCGCGAGGTCCGGTCGGCTTGGCTCGCGATCTGCGGTGGTGCGTTTTTCCCTTCCGCCTGAACCTGAACGCTCCATACAACGTCGCCCGGGCCGATGATTGCGAGGACGGCCACCACCGCCAGTGCCCGTCGCGTGACGGATGCCCCGTACTGCTTAAGATGCATAGCTTTTCCGATTATCATCCCAATGCACCCCCTGGGTCTCCGGGGCGTCCTGCTCCGTGCTGGGCATGGGGTCGGGAATATCGACCACCTGAATCAGCTTCTCGATCGTCTCCATATCTTTGAGAAGATCAAGGTGCTGGATGACCTCAAGGTCCTGCGGCATCATCGCCATTTCGTTGTCGCGGCCGCCCACCGGTCGATCCTGAAGCTGGTAGCCCAGGAAAAGGACGGCGATGAGCGCACATACCGAGGCGCATACCGGCAAGAACCGGAAGCGGCGCCCGCCTTGCCGGACCGGCTGGATGCGCTCGTTCCTGAGCTTCCAGCCGACCGCCTTCGCCATGGCATCCGCCTGCTCCGCCGAAAGCTCGGGCGGCATCCCCGCGCGCTTCACCTTTGCCAGGAGGCTCAGCATGGCCAGGCGTTCCCTGCGGCAATCGCCGCACGCCTTGAGATGGTCCTCCCAGTCCCTGCGCATCTGGGGATCCCTCAGCTCCCCCAAGACGTCCAGTATCAGGGTCTCGTTCTGGTGCCGACATGCTTGCATGGCCCTTCACCTCTTTTCTTCTTCATGGGTCAGTCCACCGGTGCAATTGGTCGCGCACGCTCTGCGTCGCGCGGAAGAGATGGGACTTGACCGTGCCTTCGGCCATTCCCGTTGCTGCGGCGATTTCCGGTATGCTCATTTCCTGAAACACTTTCAATTCGAAAACCATCCGTTGCTTCTCAGACAAGCGGCTCAATGCGTCGGTGACATCGCGCTTGAGCTCTTCGCCGCTGATGTTCGCTACGGGGTCGCTGCCGTTGTCCGCCGCCGGAAGCGTGTCGAGAACCGCATCCTCATCGCCCGCCTCCTGCCGGTCCGATCGCCGGCTGAAGATCATCTGCAGCCAGCGCTTCCGGCGGCGACGCGCATCCAGGCAGGTGTTGACCACCACCCGGTGCAGCCAGGTCGAGAACCGCGAGCGGCCCTCGAAGCGGGCCAGGTTCCGAAACACCTGGATCAGCGCTTCCTGCGCACAGTCCCGGGCGTCCTCCGGATCGGAGCCGCTCATCTGATAGGCGATCGAGTACACTTTTTTCTGATAGCGCCGTATCAGCTGATCCACTGCCGCCGGGTCGTTGGCCCGGGCGCGCCGAACCAGTTCGTCCTCGTCTTCCGGGGGGAGCGCCGGCCCCCGCGCGCTGCGGGGCGATGCTTCCGGATGGGTGGCGGCGGCCGGCGGCGCCTTCAGGTCCGCTCCCGGACGGCCGCCCCCGCCCATACGGGAGGGATGACCGGCGGCCTCGGACGCATCGCGCCGTGTAGGGGTCTTCGAGCTCACGGGAGGCGACTATATCACCAGTTTCCGCGCGTGCCAAAGACAAACCCGAAACCAGGCACCGAGTAACCGCCGGCGCACCACGAGCCGCCGTACAGGCCCCAACCCCCCGGATAGAAGTAGTTATAGTAGTAGTAACGCGCCGGCGGACCGTAGGAACGGTGGGGATAGTGGCGCGGCCCGTGATGAAAGTGGTGGTGATGGCGGTGTCTGGGCCAATCGTTCCGGTACCCCCCATCGGGTCCTTTATGGCCATGCTCCTTGTGGCGATACCCGTCAGGATCGCGGTAGGAATGACCGCGGCCGCTGGCCCAGGCCAACCCGCTTCCGAACAGGATCGCTATGAAAAAAACAATGAAAAGCATCGTCGCGTTGCGTTTCATGGTCGTTCTCCAGCCGCAATGGGGCCTGTTTGTAACAATAAGACGTGGCAGGGATGAAGAAGGTTTACCTTCGGCGGGGTTCAGGATCGTGCGGGGTTACATCCGGAAGCGGGGGGATGGGTCTGGAGGGTCCCAGAAGGCAGGGGCGACGCCCCTGTCGACGCTCTCGGGAAGGTGCGATCCGATGCGATCGGGCGCTGGGTCAGGCCGATTCCACTGTGGCCGTGATCGACTCGCCAAGCCTTTTGACGGCCGCCCAGTCGCCGGTCACTTTTCCGACCTTTAATACGGGCACCGCAGCGCGCGGTTCCCCGCCGCGGCTGGCCGGAGTAGGCCCGAAAAAAAGGCAGAACCAGCCGTTCTCGGCATGGTAGGCCAGATCCCCCACCTCCATCAAATCGGTGGCCGCGCCCGCATAACTGCCGAATCTCGGCTGGGTGGTGCCGTAATACTCATCGCCCCAGCGCGACCAATGGCATTCGATCGGCAGTGCTTCGGCCATGGCTTTTCCCGCCGGAGAGTCGAACAGCTCGCCCTTCAACTCAGCCTTGCCGATCCGTATGCGAATGGTCTTATGCATGGTCCCTCCCGAAAAGGCAGGTCGATGAAAGTCTATATGTCGTCCAGCGCGATGGGCGCGATTTCGATTTCGCGCAAGCGCACGACTTGGCGGCGGCGGTCATCTGCCTCAGAAAATTCATGGCGGTGTCCGTCTTCCAATTCAAAGCACGCCAAGGCGAGCTGAAGGATGTGATAGTCCACTTCCACCTCGTGCCACCCCAGGTATCGCAGCCGCTCGTTGGCCGCCGACGGATCGATGTCCGGGTCCGATGAGAGCAGCTTGGAAAGCGCCTTGAGAATGCTGTTGACGCTGGAGGGGTCCGCGCCGCTCTTGATCAGTCGCTCCAGAAGAATCTGCTTGAAATTCTGCATGCGCTGCTCCTCGTTGCGAACTCGTCCGGATGATGGTGAAAAAATCCAGCCGCATACTAAACCTGAACATGTTGTATGTCAACGTCGAATGGGCACAACCCGTTGGACCTCCAGGCGGCCTGAAGATCAGGCCGGAGCGGCCACTGTCGAGATGACGGGCCTTTTTTGCGGAGCCCTCAAAACTGTTGTTGACAGGGCCCCCCGTTTTCCCCGAAAATAAGATAAACCCACGCGACAGGAGCAAGGTTTCGGTTCGCCCCGTTCCAGCGGGGTTTTTTTTATCCTTTTCGGTGAGCTGTGCAAATCAAACTCAATCCCCTCATCACGACCATGGCGAGCGGCCTTCTGCTGACCGCCGCCTTCCCCAAAATCGGGCTGGATGGACTGGCGTGGGTCGCGCTGGCGCCCCTGCTGGGGACGCTCAATGCGGTGCGGCCCGGGGAGGCCTTCCGGCGCGGGACCGTGTTCGGAATCGTCCACTTCGTCTCGCTGCTTTACTGGCTGGTTCCAACCATGGTCACATACGGGCACCTGCCGACCTTTCTCAGCATCGCCATCCTGTTTCTCTTCGCCGCCGTTCTCAGTGTGGTCTTCGTGGGCCCCATGACCTGCGGTTTCGCGCTGGCCGGGCGGACACCGCTGCGGGCGCTGTTGCTCTTTCCGGTGTTCTGGGTTGCCGCCGATTTTTTGCGATCGTTCCTGTTTACGGGGTTCCCGTGGGCGCTGCTGGGATGCTCTCAGTATCGGCGGTTGCATCTGATTCAAATGGTGGATATATTTGGGGTATACGGGCTTTCGGGTCTGCTCGCCTTCGCAAACGCCGCTCTCGCGCTGGGATGCCTCGCCGCAATCGGAAAACCATGGTGCGGAAAGCCGGTCGGAAGACGGTTCGCAATGGCCGCAGCGGCGGCGGCCGTCGTGCTGATCGGCCTGACATGGCTTTACGGCGAGATGAGGATCGCGCAGGTCGATCGAATGGCGGCGGAGGCCCCCAGAGCGAGAGTGGCCGTCATCCAGGGCAACATCGAACAGTCTCAGAAGTAGGACCCGGCTTTTCAGAAAGCCACGATCGAGCAGTACCTCCGTCTGTCCTTCGCCACCCTCCGGGACCGGCCGGAGCTGATTGTCTGGCCGGAATCGGCGGCGCCGTTTTACTTTCTGGCGGAAGAGCCGCCGACCCGCATGGTGATGCAGGGAATCGCCGAGTCCGGGACCTATTTTCTGATTGGAGCCCCGGCCTTCGACTTCCGGGGGCAGCAACGGGACTACTTCAACAGCGCCTACCTGGTCGGCCCCCGCTCCGAGGTGCTGGGAAGATACGACAAGGCCCATCTGGTGCCCTACGGCGAATACACGCCGTTCAAAGAATTTCTCCCCTTCCTCGGGAAAATAGTCGAGCACGTCGGCGACTTCAGGCCGGGCGAAAAAGGCCGAACCATCGAATGGAAGGGCCGCAAGCTGGGGATCCAGATCTGCTACGAGATCATTTTCCCGGAGCTTTCGCGGGCCCAGGTGCGCAGCGGTGCGGAGCTGCTGATCACCATCACCAACGACGCCTGGTATGGAAAAACCGCCGGCCCGTATCAGCACTTCTCGATGGCGGTGTTCCGGGCGGTGGAAAACCGACGGGTTCTGGCCCGGGCGGCCAATACCGGCATCAGCGGGTTCATCGATCCGGCCGGCCGCCTGCTCGATCTGACCTCTCTGATGGAGGCCGCGGCGGCCGTGCGGGAGCTGCCGCTGCTTGACACCTTCACCCCGTACACCCGCTGGGGCGACGTGGGCGCCGCCATCTGCTTGAGCGCCGCAGCGGCGATAACCTTCTGGGCGCTGCGCGCACGGCAGCGCACGAAAAAGCCGTCGTAAAAGGAGGAAGCATGTCTTACGAACTCAAACAAACCCTGAAGGACATTGCTGCCAAACTCACCAGGCTTCGAGGTTGTCTTTGACCTGGAGGGCATGCAGAAGCGGCTGGCCGAAATCGAGACCATGGTCGCGCGGGAGGGCTTCTGGAACAAACCCGACGAGGCCAAACTCGTTTTGAAGGAACGCACGGGGCTCAGCAACCGCATGGACCGCTTCAAACGCCTGGCGGGTGAGATCGAGGACCTTCAGGGGCTCCATGACATGGCCGTCGAGGAGGCGGACGAGGACACCTTGCAGGACCTCTCCGGTCAGGCCGCGGAGCTGCAGCAGCGGGTCGACCGCTACGCGCTGGAGCTGATGCTCGACGGCGAGGACGACGACAAAAACGCCATCGTTTCCATCAACGCCGGCGCCGGCGGCACCGAAGCCCAGGACTGGGCGGACATGCTCTTCCGCATGTACTCCCGCTGGGTGGAGCGCAAGGGCTATAAGCTGGAGCTGATCGACTACCAGCCCGGCGAGGAGGCCGGAATCAAGAGCGCCACCTTCACCGCCTCCGGCGACAACGCCTACGGCTATCTCAAGTCCGAGGTCGGTGTGCACCGCCTGGTGCGGATCTCGCCCTTCAATGCCAGCGGCAAACGCCACACCTCTTTCGCGTCGGTGTTCGTGTACCCCGAGCTCGACAACGAAATCGTGGTGGACATCGAGGAAAAGGACCTGCGCATCGACGTGTTCCGCGCCAGCGGCTCGGGCGGGCAGCATGTCAACAAGACCAGCAGCGCCGTGCGCATCACCCACCTGCCGACCGGCATCGTGGTCCAGTGCCAGCAGGAGAAATCCCAGCACCGCAACAAGGACCTGGCGATGAAGGTGCTGCGGGCGCGCCTGCACCAGCGCGAAAAGCAGCGGCAGGACGAAAAGCTTCAGGAGATGCACGACAGCAAGGAGGAGATCGCCTGGGGCAGCCAGATCCGGTCCTACGTGCTCCAGCCCTACCAGATGGTGAAAGACCACCGCATCGGCATGGACATCGGCAACGTCAACGAAGTGCTGGACGGCGGCATCGACCCCTTCATCGAAGGGGTGCTGCTCGCCAAAGAGGCCAAGAGCTCCAAAGCCGCCTGAACGCTGCCATGGACCCTTTCGAGATCATCAGCCGGTTTTTCCCCCCGGAGTCGAGATCCCGCCAAATCCTCATCGAGCACGGGCGGCGGGTGGCCGGCAAGGCCCTGGCCGCCGCCGCCCGGGTCGCGCATCTGCGGCCCGATCTGGACTTCGTCCAGAGCGCCGCCATGCTCCACGACATCGGCATCTTCCTGACCCGCAGCCCCGAACTGGACTGCCACGGCACCGAGCCCTACATCCGCCACGGGGTTCTCGGCCGCGGCATCATGGATGCGCTCGGCCACCCCCGCCACGGCTTGGTCTGCGAGCGGCATGTGGGCGCCGGGATCAGCGCCGCGGACATCCGCCGTTTCAACCTGCCGCTGCCGGAGCGCGACATGCTGCCCGTAAGCATCGAGGAGGAGATCGTATGCTACGCGGACAAGTTCTTCTCCAAGAACGGCGGCGGGGCGCCCTCCGAAAAATCCGTTGCCGAGATCGTTGAAGGCCTCGGCCGATTCGGAGAGGACAAAGCGGAACGGTTCATGCGGTGGATGGACCGCTTCGGTTAGAATGGCCGCTCACCGCATCGCGGCAAGCAGAAAAAAGACCAGCGCCGCGATGATCGCCGAGCAGGG
>Ga0114939_10003415_pt1 | contig 11135 bp, 9 predicted proteins | sample AshMeaCrysSpring_FD_87196 | JGI IMG/M metagenome (GOLD analysis project Ga0114939, IMG submission 87196) | Groundwater microbial communities from Big Spring, Nevada to study Microbial Dark Matter (Phase II) - Ash Meadows Crystal Spring | ecosystem: Environmental > Aquatic > Deep subsurface >... | reverse complement strand
CGAGCATGGTGGCGCGGCGACGCTGCTTGCGGCCAAGGAAGGCGAACTGCGGCTGCAGCAGCGCTACGTGCAGCAGCTCGCCGCGGCGTTGGCGCCGCTGTCGATGCCCGGCTTCCTGCGCGATTTCCTGTCGCAGGTGTGGAGCCAGGCCATCGTGCACGTGAGCCGCGGCGACGGCGACGACGCCCCGCGCACCGTGCGGCTGCGACGCGCTGCGCGCGAACTGGTCATGAGCGTGCAACCCAAGGGCACGCCGGCACACCGCAAGGCTTTCCTGATGGCCCTGCCGCAACTGATGAAGGACCTCAACGAGGGCCTGGACACCATCGGTTGGCCGGATACAGCGAAGAAGGACTTTTTCGGCCGCCTGCTGCCGGCGCACGCGGAGTCTCTCAAGGCGACTGCGATGTCGGACCTCGACTACAACCTGCTCGTGCGGCAGCTCGACGCCATCTTCCAGGAACCGCTGCCGCAAGCCGACGGCGCTTCGCCCGGCTTGACCCTGCCGCCGATCGATGTCCAGGCCGCCCGGCCGGTGTTCACCCCCGAGGAAGCGCAGCGCGTGGGCTTGGTCGACGAGACGCGCGTCGACTGGGATGGCAAGGTCGACATCGAGGTCGGCGCCGAGCCGGAGCTGACGGAAGTCGACATGAACATCGATGGCCTTCCGGCTGCCGAACCCCCCGAGCCGACGCACGGTGCCGCGTTGATCGACCACATCCAGCTCGGCTTTGCGTACCAGATGCACCTGTCCGGGCAGTGGCAGAAGGTCCGACTCAGCCATGTCAGCCCCGGACGAGCCTTCTTCGTCTTCACGCACGGTCGCAAGCACCAGTTCACCGTGTCGATGACGGCGCGCATGGTACAGCGCATGTGCGAGACGGGCCGCTTGCGCTCCTTCGAGAACGCCTACCTCATCGAGCGGGCGACCGCGCGGGCGCGCAAGCAACTGGCTGGGCTGCACGGCAGCGCGCGCCACTGACGCGCGACGTGCCTGCGCCGCGCACGGGTGTCGCGGCTCAGGCCGGCGCGGCGAGCTGTCGCGCCATGCGGATGGCCGCCACGAGGCTGCGCGGGTCGGCGCGGCCGGTGCCGGCGATGTCGAAGGCGGTGCCGTGATCAGGGCTGGTCCGCACGAACGGCAAGCCGAGCGTGACGTTGACGCCGTGCTCGACCCCGAGGTACTTGACTGGAATCAGCCCGTGGTCGTGCGTCATCGCCACCACCACGTCGAAAGCGCCCGCATGCCCCCGCGCATGGCGGGCGCGCATGAACACGGTGTCGGGCGGATAGGGGCCGCTGGCGTCGATGCCTTGCGCGCGCGCGGCCTCGATGGCCGGCGCGATGTGCCGGATCTCTTCGTCACCGAAGAGCCCTCCCTCGCCCGCATGCGGATTCAGTGCGGCCACGGCGATGCGCGGTTTGCGGCCGCCGCGACCCAGCGCTTCGCGATGTGCGATCTGCAGCGTCTCGAGGACGCGCTCGAAGGTCACCATCTCGATGGCTTGGCGAAGCGAGACGTGGATGGTCACCAGCACCGTGCGCAGTTGCGGGTTGGCCAGCATCATCCGCACCGGCGGTGGAGACCCTGCGTCGGCGGCCAGCGACTGCAGCATCTCCGTATGGCCGGGGAACGGGATGCCGGCCGCGTGCCAAGCCTCCTTGTGGATGGGGGCCGTCGCCAGGGCCGCGGCATCCCCGCTGCGGCACAGGCGCACGGCGGCCTCGATGCACGTGGCCGCCGCCCGGGCGGCACGCGCGTCGACGCGTCCGAACGCGAACTCGCCCTCGCCGCGCACCAGCCCGGCAGGCTCGAGCACAGGCATCACGCGCGGCGGCAAGGCGCCGGCGTCGCGCAGCGTCGGCACCTGAGCGACGCCGGCCAGACTTGCGACGCAGCGCACGGCGCGCCGCATCACGGCAACGTCACCGACAACCACGCACCCTGCCGCATCGCCGGTCATGAACGCCTTGGCGATGATCTCGGGGCCGATGCCGCAGGCGTCGCCCATCGTGAGCAGGATGGGCAGCCGGGACTGGTCGTTCATGCCGGGTTGTCGATGTCGATGAACTCGTGCTCGATGCCGAGCAGGGCCGCCGCATGCCCGGCCACGGCTGGCGCGCCGAAGCGCTCGGTCGCATGGTGCCCGCAGGCGAGGAAGGCCACGCCTGTTTCTCGCGCCAGGTGCGCCTGGGGTTCAGACGCCTCACCGGTCAGGAAGGCATCGACACCGGCCGCGATGGCCGCCTCGAAGTAGCCCTGCGCGCCCCCGGTGCACCACGCCAGGCGACGCAGCGGTCGCCCGTCGCCGGCGAGCACGAGCGGCGAGCGGCCGAGTGCTGCGACGACGCGTTGCTGCAAGCCCTCCAGGCTCCACGCCGCTGCCGTGGTGCCGATGAATCCAAGGTCCTGCTCGCCGAAGCGCGCATCCGCCGCCAGGCCGAGTCGAGCGCCGAACCGCGCGTTGTTGCCGTGGGTCGGGTGGGCATCCAGCGGCAGGTGATAGGCGAAGAGGTTGAGGTCGGCGCCCAGCAAACGCTGCACCCGCTGCTTGAGCCAGCCGACGAGGCGTCCGTCGTGCCCGCGCCAGAACAGGCCGTGGTGCACGAACACGGCGTCGGCCCGCGATGCAATGGCCGCCTCGATGAAGTCGAGGCTCGCCGTCACGCCCGAGACGATCTTGCGCACCTCGCGCCGGCCCTCGACCTGCAGACCGTTCGGCCCATAATCCCGGAAGCGCCCGGCCTCGAGGAACTCGTCGAGGAAGGCGAGCAACTCGTCGCGCGAAGCCATCCGCGAAGCACCCATCACTCCATCCATGCGCAGAGTCTGGCTCATTTTCTCGCAAGCCGTCACCGTCGGCGTCGCGCTGCTGTTCGTCGTCTCGACCTTCAAGCCGCAATGGCTGCCCGGCCCCGCGCCGGCGGGCGCCCCGGCCGTCGTTTCCATCACGGCCGCACCCGACTCGCCCACCGGCACGGCTTCCGCGCCGCTGGCCGCCGCGAGCTACAGCGCAGCCGCCCGGCGTGCGGCACCGGCGGTGGTCAGCGTCACGGCGCGCAAGACCACGGCGCGTGTTCCGCAGAGCGACGACCCCTGGTTCCGCTTCTTTTTCGGCGACCGCGCCCAGCAGCAGCCGCAGGTCGGTCTCGGCTCGGGCGTCATTGTGTCGTCCGATGGCTACCTGCTGACCAACAACCACGTCATTGAGGGTGCCAATGAGATCGAGGTGCAGCTCGTCGACGGGCGCGAAGCCCAGGCCCAGCTGATCGGCACCGACCCCGAGAGCGACCTGGCCGTGCTCAAGATCGACCTCGACAAACTGCCGGTCGTCGCCTTCGGCAACGCCGACCAGCTGCAAGTGGGCGATGTCGTGCTGGCCATCGGCAACCCGTTCAATGTCGGCCAGACCGTCACCTCGGGCATCGTCAGCGCGCTCGGCAGGAACCGCCTGGGCATCAACACCTTCGAGAACTTCATCCAGACCGACGCCGCCATCAACCCCGGCAACTCTGGCGGAGCGCTGGTGGACGCGCAGGGCCACCTGGTGGGCATCAACACGGCCATCTACTCGCGCAGCGGCGGTAGCCTGGGCATCGGCTTCGCCATCCCGACCAGCACCGCGCGCCAGGTGATGGAGAGCCTGATCCGCGACGGCGAGGTGCGCCGAGGCTGGATCGGCGTCGAGCCACGCGACCTGACACCCGAGATCGCCCAGACGCTCAACCTCCCGATCCGCCAGGGCGTGCTGATCACCGGTGTGCTGCAGGACGGCCCGGCCAGCCAGGCCGGGATGCGCCCTGGTGACGTGGTGGTGCGAGTGGGAGAGCGCGCAGTGACCAACACCGCGGAGCTGCTCACCGCGGTCGCTGCGCTTGCGCCGCGCAGCGATGCGACGCTTTCCGTCCAGCGCGGGGCGCAGGCACTCGAACTCAAGTTGACGGTCGCGCAGCGGCCGCGCACGCGGCGCGAGCAGTAGGCGAGGCGCACCACAGGGGGGCGCCCAGAGCCGCCGCCATTCTTGCGTTCTCAACCCCCACCTCGCTGGGTGTAGAGGTCGAATCGCTGCATGAACGCAGCGCGGGCTTGGACATCGACCCCGTCGAAACTGAACACCACCCGCAGCCGCGGCAGCGCCAGCAGGGCAATGCGCCGCGGAGGGAGGTTCGTCCAGCAAATGCCAAGCCCACCGCCATCGAGCGCGATCGTAGCCGCATGGTCTGAAAGCTGAAGGGATCGGCCGGCTGCGACGCCGCGCAACCAGCCGCGAAGCTCGGCAGCCGTGCAGCCCATCTCGCGCTCGAACGCCTCGGGGCACGCGCCCGAGGCGTCGGACGCCTCAGCCACCGGCCACCGGCGGCCAGATGGCCAGCACGTCGCCTGCTTGCAGGGCGCGCGTGGCCCGTTCGGGCGGCGGCACGAAGGCCCCGTTGACCAGCACCAGGTGCACGAGCTTGGGCGGCAGGTTGTAGGGCGCCACCACGTCGGCGAGCGTGGCGCCCTCGGACACGTCGAGCGTCAGCTGGTTGCCCTCCCGGGCCTCGGCGGGCAAGTACTGAGTCAGGCTGGCGTAGAGCTTGAGCGTGATCTGCATGACCGCCATGATGCCGCGTGGCGCCTGCCCCTGCGCGCGCTCAGGCCTTGACCAACGCGTGGGCCTGCTGCCCCTGGGCGCGGGCGAGATAGGCCTCCATCAGCCGCGTCGGGTCGGCCAGCAGTCGATCCTTCCATTCGCCCAGGCCGACCTGCCCTTCGACCAGTCCGCGCATCACGCCGACGTGTTCGGTCCAGCCGATGGCGTTGCATCCGACCAGGCGATCGCCGCCGAACTGCAGGCTCAGGTGCCGGCCGGCGGCGCGATCGGTCAACTCGACGTGCTGGCCGCCCGGCACGCCCTGCCATTCACCGAAGCTCGCCGAGATCAGGCCCAGCGTGTCGAGGACGTTGATCTGGGTGACGCCCTTGAGCTCGGTCGCATGCCCGACCATGTTGAGCGCCGCCACGCGCGCCTGTTCGGCCGCGTTGGGTTGAATGGCGCTGACGATGGTCTTGCCGCTGACCTTGTCGAAGGCTTCGGCGCAGTCCCCGGCGGCGTAGATGCCGGGCACCGTGGTTTGCATCTTCTCGTCGGTCAGGACGCCGACGAGGCACTTGACGGGCGAGTTCTCCAGAAAGCCGATGTTCGGCCGCACGCCGGTGGCGCTGATGATCAGGTCCACCTCGAGCCACTGGCCGTTCGACAGGCGCGCGCGCAGCGGCGCATGAGCCTCGATCGCTTCGACCCTGGTGCCGGTGAAGACGCGAACCCCCTTGGCCTCGCACCACGACTTGATCATGCCGCCCGCTGTCGGGCCCATCATGCGCGGCACCATGCGGTCGCCCATCTCGACCACGGTCAGCGCGGTGCCCGCCGCCGCGAGCGCTTCCATCACGATGCAGCCGATGAAGCCTGCCCCCATCTGCAGCACGCGCGCGTTGCGCACCGCCAGCCGCTTGATGGCGCGTGCGTCCGCCAGCGTCCAGCAGGGGTGGACCCCCGCGCAATCGATGCCCGGAATCGGCGGCTTGGCCGGCGACGAGCCGGTGGCGATCAGCAGCCGGTCGAACGCCAGCGTGCTGCCGTCACTGAGCGCCACGGTCCGGGCCGCGGCATCGACCGACTTGGCGCGTACGCCGCGCCTGATGTCGATGCGCAGCCTCGCGTAGTGATCGGCGCCATGGCGCAGGTGGGTTCCATCCTCCTGGATGTCGCCGATCAACAGGTACGGGATGGCCATGCGCGAATAAGGCGCTTCAGCCTCGTCACCGACGATGACGATCGAGTCAGCGGGCGCATGCTTGCGGATGGTCTCGGCAGCAATGACGCCGGCCGGACCGGCGCCGAGGATCACGTGCTTCATGTGGACTCGGTTCCCCAAGAAAAAGAAGGCGGTCCGCCGACCGCCTTCGTCATCACCATCGACCGGGCGTCACAGTCCGAGGCGCGCGCGCGTCTCGGGCTTGAGCTGGCCGCCCGCGTCCCAGCCACGGACCTCGTAGTACTTGGGCAGCATCTCGGGCAGCTTGTTGACCAGGCCCTTGGCCGGACCGGTCTTGGCCGGCTCGTTGAGCAGACGCGGCGGCAGCGTGTCGTCCTTGGCCGTGAAGCCGGCCTTGTTGTTGAAGTCGCGCTCCATGTTCCAGATGCGCTCGCCGATCTCGCCGAGCTTCTCCATCGTGAACTCGCTGCCGCAGGCCGCGGCCACCTGCGGCGCCACGTCGGCCAGCGTCCATGCAAAGCTGGTGAAGATGCAGATGCCGGCCGAATCGAATGCCGCCGTCGCGTCCTGGAAGGCCTTGACCAGTTCGGGCTTGCCGTCGGCGGTGAGCGGATCGGTCTTGACCGGAATGCCCAGCACCTCGGACGCCACGGTGTAGCTGCGCAGGTGACAGGCGCCGCGGTTGCTGGTGGCATAGGTCAGGCCCATGCCCTGGATGCCGCGGCTGTCGTAGGCCGGGAACTCCTGGCCCTTGACGCTCATCGACAGCTCCGGTCTACCGTACTTGGCGCACAGCCGTTTGCTGCCCTGGCCGAGCTCCTTGCCGAAGCCCGTACCTTTGGCCGTCATGTCGGCGAGTTCGCACAGCGCCTTGGCCGAGCCGAACGGTGCCTCGGTGCCGATCTGCTCCTTCTTCAGGATACCCAGTTCGTACAGCTCCATCACCGCCCCGACGGTGGCGCCGAAGCTGATCGGGTCCATGCCCTGCTCGTTGCAGATCAGGTTGGCGTACTGCAGCGCCTCCAGGTCGTTGACGCCGTTGGCTGCACCCAGCGCCCACGCGGCCTCGTACTCCAGGCCGCCGGAGGCGCCCCAGTACTCGGGCTTGTTCTGCACCGAGAAGTGGGTCTGGTCGATCTTGCTGATGCGGCCGCACGCGATCGTGCAGCCGAAGCACGCCTGGTTGGTGACGAGCTGCGCCTTGCCGTCGCTCTTGCGCGGCGTGGCCATCGCCTCCGCCGAGATGTCCTTGGCGCCTTCGAACTGGATGTCGCGGTGGTTGCGGGTGGGCAGCGCACCGATCTCGTTGATCACGTTCATCAGCACCTGCGTGCCGTACGTGGGCAGGCCCTGGCCCGTCACCGCGTTGTCGGCCAGCACCTTCTTGGCGGCAAAGGTGGCCTGCATGAAGGCCTTGGGATCCTTCACGTTGCCCACACCCTTGGTGCCGCGCACCGCAATCGCCTTCAGGTTCTTGCTGCCCATCACCGCGCCGACGCCGGAGCGGCCGGCGGCGCGGTGCAGGTCGTTGACGACGGCGGCGAACAGCACCTGGTTCTCACCGGCCAGACCGATCGACGAGACGCGGATCAGCGGGTCCTGGTGCTGCTTTTTAATGGTTTCCTCCGTCTGCCACACGCTCTTGCCCCACAGGTGGGCAGCGTCGCGCAACTCGGCCTTGTCGTCCTCGATGTACAGGTACACCGGCTTGGCGCTCTTGCCCTCGAAGATGACCATGTCCCAGCCGGCCATCTTCAGCTCCGCGCCCCAGTAGCCGCCCGAGTTCGAACAGGCGATGGCGCCCGTCAGCGGGCCCTTGGTGACGACGGTGTAGCGCCCGCCGGTGGACGCCATGGTGCCGGTCAGCGGCCCGGTAGCCCAGATGACCTTGTTGGCCGGCGACAGCGGATCGACCTTGGGATCGATCTCCTCGACCAGATACTTCGATGCCAGACCCCGCGAGCCGAGATACTGCTTGGCCCACGTCATGTTGAGCGGCTCGGAGGCGACCGTGCCGGCGGTGAGATTGACGCGCAGAAGCTTGCCTGCCCAGGACATGTCCGTACTCCTCTTGCTTACGCCGCAGCGGGTTGATTGCCGAGCTTGTCCGCCCAGGCCTGCATCTTGTTTAGGCCCGTCCAGTTGGCGTCGACATAGGTGATGGCGCCCGTGGGGCACGCCGTCGCACAGGCCGGGTCGCCGCCGCACAGGTCGCACTTCTGCACCTTGCCGGTCTCCTGCACGTAGTTGATGGTGCCGAAGGGACAACTGATCGTGCACACCTTGCAACCCACACACGTCGGCTCGCTGACCACCTTGGCGCCGGTGAGCTTGTCGACCGTGATCGCCTCCACCGGGCACGCGTGCAGGCACCAAGCCTCGTCGCACTGCGTGCACGTGTAGGGCACCTTGCGGCCGGTGTGATGGAAGTCGAACACCTTGATGCGCGAGCGGGCCGGCGCATAGGTGGCGTAGTTCTCGAACGAACACGCCATCTCGCACTGGAGACAGCCGGTGCACTTCTCGGGGTTGATGTGAAGGGTTTTTTGCATGGATGTTGCCTCTGTGATTGACCTTGCTCGCACCCGCAACCGTTGCGCGCGTCGGCGGTGGCGGCCATGGCCCCCAAGTGAACTGCGCGACCTATCTTGCGAAGCCTGCGCGACAACGCCTACCTAGGTGAAACCCTGAAACGCTACGGCTTCTGCTCCAGCGCGTCACACCGCGCGCCAGGAAACGTTGGCGCGCGCAAAGATCTCCGCCAGACGACCACTGCGCGACAGGTCGTTGACGGCTGCCTGCAAAGCCTGAGCCAGATCACTCGACGCCTTCTTGACCGCCATGCCCACGGCCCAGCCGTCCCGCGGTGCCCTCGGCGAGGGCAGCGGCTCCACGGCGAATCGCGAGTCGCCGCGCAGCACGCTTTCGAGCTCCGACATCAAGCCTGCCGCCACCGGGAACTCGCCGCTCTTGAGCGCAACGGCGGCTTCGGCACCGTCCTTCCAGCGGGTGACCAGCTGATCTCGATAGGCGCCACCGTCGGCCCCAATGAGCAGCCAGCCCGCCAGCGACTGGCCGGGTACGGCAACTCGGTGCCCGGTCAACTGCGCGAGCGACTCGAACTGGGGCACGCGTTCTCGGTTGCGTGCGATCGCGACGCGCTCGCGGTAGTAGGGGGCAAAGATCAGGGCCTGCGGCGTCTGGTCCATCAGCGGCTTGTCCACCGGGACGTGGAGCAGCACATCTGCAGGGCCGAAACCCAGGTAGTGCCCGCGCCAGACGAGGTTGCGCAGGTCGTCGTTCATGTTCTCGTCGGCATTGAACGACAGCGGCGACAGCCTGACACCCAGGGCCTCCGCCAGCGCCTGGGCGACCTCCATGTCGATGCCCTTGCCGCCGACATGAAACGGTGGCATGTCGTTGTACAGCCCCACGATCAGGCTGCCCCGACTCTTCACCTTGTCCAGCGGCGTCGCGGACAAGCGCAGCGGCAGCGCCGCCGCGCCGGCCGCCACGGCTGCCAGAAGGCACCGGCGCCGCCGAAAGTCCAAGTCCTGCTTACCCATATCGCGCCGCCTCCGGTTTGCAAGGGGCCCTGCAAATGCACCGCCAGGAAACCTGGCCGGGTGCACGAAACGAGTTCATAGCGGCTTCTCGCGGCGGGTTTCCAGATACGACTTGATGGCCCACATGGCCTCCTGGTTCAACATGGCCTCGAATGGCGGCATGTACACGGCGCCATTGCGCGTCACGCCGCGGCGGACCTTGCCCAGGAAGAACTCGTCGACGTCCTTGACGCACATGGTCTTCTTGGCGGCGTCCTTGAGCGTCACACAGTCGTTGTCGAGCTTGCGCAGATCCGGCGCGATACCGCCGGATACCGCTTCCAGCCCGTGGCAGCGGGCGCAGTTCTGGTTGTACGCGGAAGTGCCGACTTTGATGGCTGCGTCGTTCTTGCGGAAAGGGTTCTCGGTCTTCCAGCCGTCACCCAGTTTCGGCAGGCTGCTGGTGTCCACCGCCTGCGGTGTGACGTCGCCATGCGACCAGGCGGCCAGTGGCATCGCCAGGGCCGCGGCGAGCAGAAGCTTGTGGGCGGCACCGCGTGCGCGCAGCGGGACATCATTTGAGTGGTTCATCGGATCATCTCCATTCAGGGTCTCGAACTGGTGCGCCGACCCGCGACGCGTGCGCCTCAGATTGCAAGCGTCGTGCCAAGGCCCGGCTGCTCCAGCGCGACACATCGGCACGCTCCGACCGGGAGTGTTCCAACTGGACAAAGCGAGATGGTTCAAGCAGTATTGATTGGTGTCAATCATGGACGGCCCGCACGGGGGCGTTATAAGGGCCAGTGCGTCAGCGTGTGTATGCCCCAGACACGATGAGAACCCGAGCTCGCCAGGTCAGGCGGGAGGGCAAGGAGACGATGATCAGCAACCGCAGCGGGACGGCACGGTCCGGCACCCATCCAGCGTCGGAGCCGCCCGCCACGCGACGGCCCGACCACGTCAGCCTGATCGAGCAGTCGCACCAACGTTGCGCCGCCTTCGGGCTCACCCGCATCGAGCGACCGGACTACGCCCCGCTGATGCGCAGCGACCTGACGGTTGCACTCGAGCGCAACCGGCGCCTGCTGTCGCACGCGGCTCCGGTGATGGAGATGCTGCATGAGCAGATTTCCGGCACCGAGAGCATGATCGTGCTCACCGATGCCCAGGGCACGATCCTGCATTCGATCGGCGACGACGACTTTCTCGAGCGGGCCAGCAAGGTCGCGCTGTCCACGGGCGTCAACTGGGCCGAGCATTCCAAGGGCACCAACGCCATCGGCACCGCACTCTTCGAGGAACGGCCGACCCTGGTGCATGCGAGCGAGCACTTCATGCACGCGAACCATTTCCTGACGTGCTCGGCCACGCCCATCTTCGACCCGCGCGGCAACATCCTGGGCGTGCTCGACGTGTCTGGCGACCACCGCTCCTACCACCAGCATACGATGGGGCTGGTGCGCATGTCGGCGCGGATGATCGAGAACCACTGGCTGTCCGACGATTTCTCGAACCGGTTGCGCCTGCACTTCCACAGCCGCGCGGAGTTCCTCGGGACGCTGCTCGAGGGGATCGTCGTCGTCGCGACCGACGGCAAGATCCTCGGGGCCAACCGCAGCGCTCTCGACCAGTTGTCGATGAGTGGCGTCTCGCTGCGCGGCCACACCTTGACCACGTTGTTCGGCACCACGGTGGCCGCGGTCTACGACCACTTCCGGGCGCCGCTGCCCGCGCCGATACGGGTGAGCCTGCCCAACGGCCTGCAGTTTCATATGAGCGCTCGGTTCGAGTGGCCCTCGCGATGCTTCGGTCCCGGGTCGACCGAGCCGG
>Ga0114939_10003414_pt1 | contig 11138 bp, 11 predicted proteins | sample AshMeaCrysSpring_FD_87196 | JGI IMG/M metagenome (GOLD analysis project Ga0114939, IMG submission 87196) | Groundwater microbial communities from Big Spring, Nevada to study Microbial Dark Matter (Phase II) - Ash Meadows Crystal Spring | ecosystem: Environmental > Aquatic > Deep subsurface >... | reverse complement strand
ATTACGACGGTGCATTATCTTTACTCAAACAGGCGATCGCGACTCAATTTATTTCTCCAGAAAAAGCCATCAGTCGCGTTACAGGAGAGCCTGCCCAATGGTTTCGTTTAGATACTGGAGTTTTAAAAATAGGCGCCAAAGCTGATTTAGTAATCTTATCCCCCCAAGGATTAAAGCAACCCCTAAGTAAACCAGTAGAAATCGCAGACCCAGTTTTAAACGGAGAACCCCGAATGGTCAAACGAAATTCTGAGGATATTATTAAAGCTGTTTATATCAACGGCATTTGCGTCGTCAATGAAGGGGAAATTAGTCAGTCATTAGGGAAAGAAAAACTAGGTAATGTTTTATCACCAATGATTATCACACAAAGGGTTTAAAAATGCTTACTAGCTTAATTTTCTCCGACATTCTCTTACCTTTGCGTCTATGGCACGGAGTGCCACGCTTCGCTATGGCGCCTAGCCTTCGGCAACCTCCGGTATGCGTGAACAAAACAAATGAACAGAAATAAAATAAACAATCAAATAACAGACCATCCCTTTACAGACTACTGGGATATTTTTGTGTTGAAACACCAGCATCCGATAAATATTACATTTCATATAATCGGAATCTTCTTTTTTTACAGCTTTATTTTTTTAGCCTACCTACAACATAACCCTTGGTTACTGTTAGGTTTACCTTTAACACAAATCATCGGTTTAATAGGACATTTATTATTTGAACATAGTCATATTGATATACAAGACGCTATATTTTCTTGGCGGGCTTCTCGCTCTTTAGGAAAAATGTTATTTAGAGTTTTACAGGGGAAATATAGAGAAGACATTCGCCAAAGGAAGTTAGTCTTAGAAAGATTTCAGCAAAAAGGCTCGTAGTTCAGTTTAGTTAGGAAAACTTCTTATTCACTAGAGAAGGGATTCTCCAACAATAACTCTGGAAAATCCCTAAAATCATTCACATTACGAGTTACTAAAATTGCTTGTGTCTCAATATACTTTGAAGACACTCCCCGTTGTTACCGTTGTAAAATTAACTCTTGTATGATTTGACGATATTTTTCTACAGCCATTGAACAATCACCTCCTTTGTCTGATTATAAACAACTAAGTTTATTTGAGTTCTGTCTATAACAGACTTTGTAAAACGACGTTGAAAGAAAGGGCAAAATTAAGCTTAACCGAATCGTATTGGAACGTCCCATTCCTGATTATGGTTATTCAAGATATAATTGTAATCAAATAAATCAAAAATCTTGAACTCACCCAAATGAAAGGAAAAACTTATCCGATACTCAAAACAGAGGTAAGCGATGAAGATGCTTTTCATCTACCTAGTACTATTTTAAAAGACTATCCTCACCTCATAAACGCCTTAGGATATATTGAAGTTTTATCAGATAGTACCTTATTAATTCGCTTTGATGTAGGCGAAAATGGAGAAGAAGAAGACCAAGATAAAAGTTTAATGATGAGACTTTTTCTGGACTTTTTAATGAAAGACGCGATGAAAAATCCTTCTAAATTAGTTCCTTATACTCAAGAAATGAGTGACGAAATTGAAAATTTATTAGCTGATGTAGTTTTAGATGAGTAATTTGATTTGTAATGGATGGAATATATTTTTCTACCCATTATTTAATACACAGTGGATAGAGCTTGTTGACAGAGTAAAGGTTTTAAAGCAGAATTTAGTTGCTGAATCCTTTGCTACTCACTCTGATGTAAAACTTTTAAAAGCTTTAGATTTAGCAATTAAAGAAAAAATACCTCAAGACCCTTTTGCTTCATATTTTTCGTTAAAAAAGCCTTTACAGAAATATTCCCGCGTGAAAAAAATGGGTTTACCTGAAAGGTATAGACTATTTTTTAGAGCTTTTAGGGAAGAAAAAATTATTATTATTTTATGGTTGGGTTTCCCTCGTAAGGAAGGTGATAAAAAAGATTGTTATACTGTTTTTACAAAAAAAGTTAATAACTCTGATTTTCCAACAACATTAGATGAACTATTAGTTGAATGTGAAACAGAAACATTGGAACAAGATAACTTATAGCAATAGTTACTAAAGGCATAACTGTCTAATGAGTCGCAAATTCAGTAAATTGACGTATAGAAGGGGAGTGAAATGCCAAAACTATATCTTCCTTTGGTACTCCTAACTCAACAAGCACTGTAGCAATACCAACTTCAGTACCATCATGTTGAATCCAGATTTTTCCATCTTTAATATCAATATGTATACTACACCCATGCGTTCGGTGATTTTCGCGCCAACCTGTATGTAATAAAAGATAATGGTCGCACTCAGTATCTAAAATTGCTTGTGTCTCAATATACTTTGAGGACACTCCCCGTTGCGACCGTTGTAAAATTAACTCTTGTATAATTTGACGATATTTTTCTACAGCCATTGAACAATCACCTCCTTTGTCTGATTATAAACAACTAAGCAGCGATACACAGCGAAGGCGATTAAAAATCGCGTCTACACAGGCATTGGCGATTAAAAATCGCGTCTATACAGGCAAAGTCCGCTTCGCGGACTTAATAGAATAACCCGCGAAGGCGGGTTTTGTCTGTGTAGCCGCGATTTTAATCGCCTTCGCGGTGTATCGCTGTGTATCCTTCGCTCCCTAGGAAAAAGAAGAGAAAAGGGCAAAAGGACAAAAGAGCAAAGTGCTAATTAGTCCTCGCGGAATCCAACACACATAACTCGAAAACCGAAGCAGTTGTTGTCGTAGTCCGGGTTGTTGCTGAAACGATAGGCGCATCGGCAAATTTCTGGTTTGTAGCGCCAAGAACCACCGCGCAGCAGCCGGATTTTATTATTTTTTTTATTATTTTTTAATTCATCTGATTTTTGATAACGATTATCATTCCCTTCTTTTGTTTCTGATGAATAAGAATTACGCCAAGCATCCGAACACCATTCCAAAAGATTTCCATGCATATCATATAAACCAAATGCATTCGGTGGGAAAATACCTACTTTCGTAGTTTTTCTCCTATTCTTACCTTTTGGAGAGTCAGCGTAAGTTGTATCTCCATTAAAATTGGCTAAGTCAGAAGTTATTGTTTCTCCAAAATAAAATGGAGTTGTAGTTTTTGCTCGGCAGGCATACTCCCACTGAGCTTCGCTAGGCAATTTATATTCTTTTTCGCTCGCTTTAGATAGTCTAGCACAAAACTCCACCGCATCATACCAAGAAACAGATTCTACAGGAAGATTATCTTTTTCTTCTGGAGATAGGTCTTTCCCAAAGTGAGAAGGGCTTAGTTTTAAGTCTCTATCAACCTTTGGCAAACTAGTCACCGCTCTCCATTGTCCCTGGGTAATAGGATATTTCCCCATAAAGAATTGTTTCACATTTTCTTCATGTTGGGGGCGTTCGTCATTGCTACTACCTTTTTCGTCTTTTGGGGCGCCCATCATAAATGTACCGCCAGGAATAAACACCATCTCTAGGGACACATTACCGGGAAGATTTTCTGTAAAGTATTGAGCCTGATGTTGTTCGCGCTTAATTATTTCTCCTCTTCTGTTTACCGTAACTGTTTTAAAGGAAAATTGATTTAGTAAAACTGTTACTGTTCCAAAGGAGAATTTATCTCCCGAAGGTGTATCTCCCAAAGCTGTTGATATTTCCCAACTTGTTGATAATTCTTCTGCAAACTGAGCAAATTTTCCACCTCTCCTTCTCAGGACATCGGCTGTTACCATTGCAAAGGGGCGGGCTTTTTCTTTATCTTCTCCCTGATTCCAAATTTTTAAGTCGGCGATGAAGTCCTCAAGGGAATAGCCATCGGCAACAAATTTAGATAGGACTCGCATCATATCAGTTGTTGGAGTGGATTTTAAAATAATTTGCCGAACATCTTCACTAATAAAGCGAAACTCTATTTCATCGGGTTGATTCTCAGGATTAATTTTCTCAACAGGTTCTAATAATCTGCCTAAAAGTACTTCTGCAACATGGACTTGGCGAGATTTAGGGAGGATAGTTTCTTGAATTAAACGGATAACTGGCAGGGTAATTACAGGAGAGGCTGCAAGTAAACTAATTAATCTCCATGCCATTGATGAGGCGTTACTATAAAAACGTTGGACTTTTTTTTCTGCTTCTTCTTGTGTTAATGGCTTTTGGTCTTGATTTTGTTGGTTTTGATTTTGAACTATCTCATTGGCTTGAGTTTCAGAGAGAAGATTAAAAATAAAACCAGGGGAACCAATATTAGGATAACCAGCCAACATTTTACTCCAAATCGAAGCAAACTTATGCTCTGTAGTTAATATGGGTACTTTAATTACAGTATTTTTACTATTACTATTTGGCTCATCTAAAAAGGAACGGTATGTAACAGAAAGCTTTGTATTTTCTTGCCCTGGTTCTAAACTATCAAAATATACAGCCGTAGCATTTCTTAAACCCGTCTTATTCCACAGCCATTCAGGTAACATTTGTATTATTGATATAGGGGAATTATCAGCCCAGTCTTTAAGGGTTGGGAAGATTTCTCCTTGATGCCAAATGTGGGAGACACAATCACTAATTACTAGAATCAGGCGGCGATTGTTTGGGTCAATTAATTCTTTTGGATTGCGAGTCGGTTGATTTTTTGCAGATGCACCAAAACCTGGTCTAATTTTGATTTGAGTTTTATTATCTTTATCTTGATTATTATCTTTAACTTCAGTAACTAAACTCCAAGTGCGAACATCTCGGAAAGCGCCATAATGATTAAGCAAGCGCCGTAACTCTAAAATTGTTTGGCGCCAAAGAAACATAGATTCGCCCTCATCAATAACCAAAGCGACTTCTAACCAAGGTTGTAAAACAGGCTTAGTTACAGGAATAAAGATACCTTCTTCAGCAATTTTCTGGGCAGTGGCAACTTCATCAATGGTCAAGTCAACCCCAGAGGGTATCTGACGCATTAAGGGTTTTAGCGCTTTGACTAAATCTAGGGGGTTTCGTAAAGAGGGGGGGTTGGCTATTTTAATGGGTATGTTGATGGCAGAATTTTTTTCTGGCGCCGGAGTTTTAGTTTTTGCGAATACCCCGATTTGTTGGTTAGATGTTGGACTGGTTTGCTGCCTATACTTTCCGGTTTGTTGTTGACCTTTGTCTTCTCTATTTTTTGGTGGATTAGATAATAATTTATTTTCTTGTTTTGGGGGGGCGTCAGATTGTTTTGTGGCGGTGGAGTTATTGGTGATTGATTGCTGTCTAATTGCGGTTAGCCAGATAATATCAGCTATTTCTTCTGGCGTGATGTCATCTTCTACTTGTTTTAGGGCAGCAATCAATTTGGGTAACATGGGTTTTTTAATAAATTGTATCCTTGTTTTCTGGTTCGTGGCGATTGAAATCGCGTCTATATAGGCGAAGTTCGTGGCGATTGAAATCGCGTCTACACAGGCAAAGTCCGCCTTCGCGGACTGGAGGATTGTCAGTCTGAGGCTGGGAATACAGTTAATGAGACCATATTTTTTTATTTGCAAGTCTCGATTTGGAAGTCCCCTATAAACTTTTGTATAAGACCATTCAACCTGTATCTTATCCCGTGGAACAGGCTTCCAGCCTGTTATGTTAGGAGAAAATTTTTAGATCACACAAACAGGCTGGAAGCCTGTTCCACAAGACAAATACATAGCGATCGCTGGTGACTCACATCTTGCACTTTACGCAAAAAAACAAAAAAACTTATAAGAACAGAAATACGTGATAAATATTACACTAAAATCCTGATTTTTTAGTCCTCTTTTAGAGGACTTTAGCTATTAGACAGGGACTTCCAGTCTAAGAGCGGGTCAAAACTTAGTTCCCTTTATTTAGAGATTATAACAGGTGCAAGATGTGAGGTGACAACAATCATTCCTGACTATCAGCCGTCAAAGGATTTAAAAGAAGTTCCCTCAAACTCTCTTCATCAGCATTTTGAACTAGCAAAAATACAGTATTTAACAATTGGTCAGTAGCCAAATTACCTTCCTCATTATCTCTTCTCTCAATAAAATTACTAATTAAATCTGTAACCTTATTATTAACATCCTTTAACTTTAAATGAACTTTAACAATCTCAATTAAATCATTTTGACTAGGTTCAGGCATCTTCACTCGGATACATCGGCGGAGAAAAGCGGGAGGAAAATCTCTTTCTCCATTACTAGTCATAATAATAAATGGAAAAGCATGACACTTGACCACCCCATCAGAAATCGGCACAGATAAACCATCCTTTGTCGAGATATCTACCTGTTTTAAAGTTTCAGAAATCCTAACTAATTCAGGGATTTCAAACTTACCTTCCTCAAATAAATTTAATAAGTCGTTAGGTAAGTTAATATCACTTTTATCAATTTCATCAATTAATAAAACACGGGGATATTGAGATGGGATAAAAGCTGTTCCTAGGGCACTAAGACGAAGGTATTTACCAATATTTCCTGCAATAGTAGAATTATTACCTTGATTATCCTTATCCTTATTTAATTGAGTATCCTGTAACCTAGCAATGGCATCATATAAATACAAACCTTCCTGTAAAGTTGAGCGGGCAGTAATAGACCAAAGTAAAACAGGGGCTAACTTTAATTGATAGGCGATGGCATAGGCAAGGGTAGTTTTACCAGAGCCAGGTTTTCCAGTTAATAATAAAGGGCGACGTAAATAGAGGGCAGCATTTACAGCATCAATGACTTTAGTAAATTCTGGATTAGAGCTTTTATCAAGCCCAATAAAGAATTTTTGACCCCTATCTTTGTCTCTAGTATTTTGTTCGCCAATTAGATTTAAATCTGTCCAATATTTATTATCTCGTGTTTCAAAGTCTCCAGCTAAACCATTAAATTGTCGCCAAGGTGGCGGCGATGGAAGTTTCGTTTTTAATTCATCATGGGGTTGTTGATGATTACCTTTAAATATATGCCAGTCTTTATCTGATGTCATGCCCCTATCCTTAAAGTATCTTCTTTATTAGCTAAATATGATAGTCGATATGGTTCATCATATAATATACCTAAATCATCACGTAAATTATTCTTGTTATCAACCCTCTCATCTAGTGCTAATTGAAGTAACTGAGATGAATTCAAACAAGAATTACTGAAATAATCCAGAGAATTAATAATTGTAGTAGTTTCACAACATCTTGCCCAAATCATAATTGGTATTCCTTCTTTAAGGACTATACTTAATAATGATTTTCTATTAGATTCTGGGGCTGAAGATATTGAAGTTAGTTTTAAACCAATTTTTCCTCTGAATTTATTTTGTAATATTTTCGGATCATTATTTTTCAAATTACAATACTCAAACATATTATTGATATCTTGTGTGTTTTGGGTTGAAGATTCTTTGATTTGCTCCCACCTTTCAGATAATCTATTTCTTAATTCAGCATTTCTGGGTACTAGACGTTCATATGCTCGCACCGTAATTTTATATTCTAAACCGATTTTCTCTAATTCTTCTTCGATAATACAAATCTTTCTATTCCAACTTTCTATAGGTTCAAAAATATATGGATATGGGAGAAAAAATTCCAATATTAACTCTGGTGTAACCTGATAACCTTCTTCTCTTTTTTGTTCTATTTTTTGTTGACTTTTATCAATCAAATCAGATATTTGTAATTCGATTTCTATTTGATTATATTTAAAGGATGTTTTGGGATTATCCAAAGGAATAAAATTTTTGTGATTATACTTATTTTCTTCACTTCCAAAGGCAAGATAACCTAATAAATTAACTTCACCTTTGATAGAAGCTGGTTGAAGTATAACCATTAAATATGGCTGCAACTTATCTTTTTTTTTAATGACTGTTACTTTTGAAAATCTATATTGTTGATTGTTTGTCAACCATGATTCTAATTCGTTTCGAGAATCATCTGATTGGATTTTTTCTTTTAATGCATTGGCAAATTTCATAATTACCAAGTTATCATCGATTATTACATATTCTTTAAGTATAATCTTTAAAGGGATTAAGTAATTTGATAATTTTGTCTTATCATCTAATTTTTGCAATTCATGTTTAACATTTGCAATATAACGCTCTGGTAAACTAGATTCAAGAGATTTTTTTATTAACTGAGGGTCTTTTATAGTTTGGAGTATGGAGATAAAAGATTTTACTTCTGAGTATGGAATCGGAAATTTATCTTTGTCCAATTCTAAAACAAAGTCGAGATTATTTTCTACAAATTTTTGTAATTTTGGATTGCCTGGATTAGAATTAAAGGCACCTTGGATGAGTTCAGGGAGTCGTCCTTTTTTTTCTGCCCATTCAATGAGATTAAATACAATATCTTCGTCATTTTCACCACCTACAATTTGGTCTAACCTCTCATTGAGTTCATCCAAAAGCATCATCTTTAATTTTTGTTTGTTAAAAGCATCTAATAGTGCTTCTCGTAATATTTTTTCCATAGTTATTTTAATCTAAGTTCGCAGTTGCGCTACTCTATGGGGAATTTCGCTTTCAACTAGCTGATGTTAACAGCGGTGAAATTAAGATGCACTTAAATAAAAATATGCTCAAATAAAAATTAGGATGGGCTGAAATTAACATAGGTCGAAATTTCAGATACACTGGAATCTAGGCGCAGCTTGGCGCTACTACTAAAGAAGGTTTAAGGTTTTTTATTACTGCTATTATCTTCCTTTGGTAAAATCAACCCCGATATTAAAGGATAAAGAATTAATAATAATGCACCATATTTTGCTTCATAACCAGGAATAGATTTAAAAGGCCCACCTAAAGCATATACCCAAACACCAAATGCACCTGTAGAAATTAAAGCTTGAGTAATAGCTGGGGGTTTATTTTCTTCAGATGTTTGTTTAATTGTCCATAAGTAAGTTAAAACAAGTCCTATAGCAAAGGCAATCCACAGAATATTGACTTCTTTATCAATATCAAGAAGACTAGTTACGCCAATCCAAGCTGCCACAATATCTGATGGGATATATTTTATGACTCTATCAAAGTAGCCATCAAGTTGTAGAGTGCCAGCACCTTGATATTGCTTTGTAACTATTCGACGGCCCATTTATCTTCCCTCATCTGATTACAAACAGGACTTACGATATTGTCACATTATTTTTGTTTGTAGTTGGGCGCTCGCGCCCATATTTTTGGAGGGCTAAAGCCCAACTACGAACCTTTCATTGTGCCAGTTGCGTAAGTCCTAACAAATTGATAATTAACTTCATTTGATAAGCTATTATTTCCGGAAAATTTGGTTTTTTGTCAAATAAAACGTTTTTCAATTACCCAGCTTTCTAGCTTGCTTTATCTCAAGCGTCCTCACTTTGCCCTAAAGGGGCACGCTTCAGCTATTCTTTCAGGCTCCGCTAACGGACTAGAAGATGGGATAATTTATTTTTTGTAAATCCCTTAGTCGCTAAAACTTCTTATTCATCGCCAAAGGGATTGTCTAATAATAATTCTGTAAAACCCCTAAAATCATTGAGATTACGAGTTACTAAAATAGCACCCTCACAGATAGCTGTGGCAGCAATTATCGCATCTGGTAACTTAATTTTCTTTTGTCGCTTTAAAGCAATTGCCTGATTCTCAATATTTCTAGAAATAGGAATTGAATCAAATTGACTCAGTAAATCTTCTATAACAACAGCATCATCATTAGACAAATCAGAAAAACACAGTAACTCAATCCTTACAATTGGGGATATTACGACATAGTTATTATTCAAAAAATGACTTGAAAAATATTCAGAGACTATTTCATCGCCCGCTAAATAGTAGATGAAAATATTTGTATCATAAATATATTTCATTACCATTCCCCGCGTAACATATCCAAATGAGCTAACATTGCTTCTTTTTTATGTTTGAGAATGCCCTTAGCCTTAGCAACTTTTCTATAATCTCGTTGTAATGATTCTATAAATGACTCTGGTAAATCTAGTGTTATTGAATTTTCATTTTCAGAAACAAGATAACTTTTTGCAATAGTTACTAAAGGCATAAAATAACTCCAAATATTTCATTTATAAATTGTAATCCATATGTAATTAGATTGCCGAGGTTATTACTATTATCTTCCGATGGTAAAATTAACCCTGATATTATAGGACTTACGCAAAGGTTATATTTTTTCTCGTAGGGTGTCGTACTCCGTTTTTTGGTATTTGTGGAACAGGCAGGAAAGCCTGTTGTTTAGTATTTGTGGAACAGGCAGGAAAGCCTGTTTGATTCCGCAAATAAACAGGCTTTCCTGCCTGTTCCACGGTTGCTGCAAACACATCAAAATTAATGAGGTAGACCATTAGTCTGTTAAATATTGTTGAATTTCCTGGTAAATCGCGCTAAATAAAATCCCCTCACCCACAATACCAAATGGTTTTTGCTGTATTGCATGATGTAAAGCAACTAGTTGCCAATTATCATTAAAACAAGGTGAACCACTGGAAAGGTTGTTTGTCTTGCTAATATACTGAATAATATTATTTTCTTGATATACCCCTGTTATACCCTCTTCGCTTAAAGTCATTTTCATAGTTTCTCCGTCAGGGTGTTGCAAGATGTTGATACCTTTATCTCTAGTGGGAAGAAGGAATTGATTCCAAGACACAGGTTGAATATTTTCTGCTTGTAAAATAGCGTCTTCTACTTGAAGCAAAACATAATCTAACTGATGGGTGCGGCTAGAATGTAGAATCGGACTGTGGCTATCTAGTTTAAAAATCTGTCCTGGTGTCTCTTTTCCTAATTCATTGGTGTAGCGACCAAAACGTAATTTAATATCTTGGGGATTTACAGAAATCTCTTGTTGAGGAAATGGCGCCAAGACATGAAAGTTAGTTAAAACCAAATTTTGAGTCAGTAAAAAACCTGTCCCTTCAGGGCTATTATTTATTTCCACCCGACAAACGGATTTCGCTTGTGTTAACGCCTGTTGTACAAAACCAATATCAAGGTATATTGGTTTTGCCTTCCCAAGTCCCTGTAATTCTACAGCCTCAGTGGAACCTCGATAATTAATCTCTGGTCCATAATAACGAATAATTGTATCTGGATAAGCAAAGGGGATGAGTATTATTTCTATATTTTTAAGTTTATGATTGACAGGATTTGACCTCCGGGCGCCTAATAATAATTCTT
>Ga0114939_10003413_pt1 | contig 11138 bp, 8 predicted proteins | sample AshMeaCrysSpring_FD_87196 | JGI IMG/M metagenome (GOLD analysis project Ga0114939, IMG submission 87196) | Groundwater microbial communities from Big Spring, Nevada to study Microbial Dark Matter (Phase II) - Ash Meadows Crystal Spring | ecosystem: Environmental > Aquatic > Deep subsurface >... | reverse complement strand
TCAAATTTCAAATCTTCCTTGCCATGCCCACCGTCCCCATCCTCATGCCCCAGCTCGGCGAGTCCATCGCCGAGGCCACCGTCATCCGCCTCGGCGTCGCGGTGGGCGACGCGGTCCGCGCCGATCAGGAAATCATCGAGGTGGAGACCAACAAGGCGGTCATGGGCGTCACCACGCTGTGCAACGGCATCGTCTCCGAAATCAGGGCCCAGGAGGGCGTTTCCTACTCGGTGGGGAGTCTGTTAGGCCTGCTCGAAGTGAGCGGGGAGGAGGCGGCCCGCACCGGCGTGGACACCTTGGAATCGCTGGAAGCCAAACGCAGCGGAGCCGAGCAAAACACCAGCCCGGCCCGCGCCGAAGCAAACCTGCACTTCGCCCTGGACGACGGCGACGCCTATGAGGAAGCGCCCGCAGTAGTCCCCAGCGTCAAGGGCCTGCCGGTGCCCACCGGCACCATGGGCGCCCACTACATCTCGCCGCGGATGCGCGCGCGCATGGACGACCTCGGGCTGCGCGAGGCCGATATTTCCGCCGTTGCCGGCACCGGCGCGGGCGGCCGCGTGACCGTGGAGGATCTGGAGCGTTTCCTCGACTATCTGGAAGCCTGGCCCAGCACCCACGCCTCGCCCATGCGGATGGCCGTGGCCGATGCCATGCGCCGGAGCTGGACGCGCCCGCTGGCCACCGTAGGACTGCCCGTCATGCTCGACCGCGTGCTGGCCCACCGCCGCGGACTAACGCCGAAACCCGGCCTCACCCTTTACTTGCTGCGCGCCTTCGCCCTTGCCGTCGCGGAAAAACCCTCCACCGCGGGATATTTGATCGGCGACAAAATCGTCCACCCGCGTTCGCTCGACATCGGCGTGGCCGTGCAGGTGCAGGACGGCGTCCTGGTCCCGGTCGTGCGCAAAGTGGATCAGAAACTCCTGCGTGATCTCATCGGGGAATATGATGACCTGGTCGAACGCGGACGGCTCCGCCGCCTTAGCGAGAGCGAATGCAGCGGCGGCATCGCCACCGTCACCAACTTCGGCACCTTCGGCCTGACCATCGGCACGCCCATCCCCCTGCCGAACGAAACACTCATCCTCGGCATCGGCGCGGGCGTGAAAAAACCGGTTTGGAGCGAACAGGTGGAAACCTTCCTGCCCGCCACCGTGGCGGAAATCTTCGTCACCTTCGACCACCGCGTGGTCGATGGCGGGGATATCGGGCTGCTGCTCGGCAGGGTCTCGGAACTCCTCCAGGCACCGGAGAACCTTTGAATCGCGGGCGGACGCTCCGGCGTTTCGGTTTGCCTCGCCGGCCGCGCCTCTTGCACACTCGCGCCGCGATGAATAAACGCATGCCGGGACCGCTCCGCTTCCTCAGCCGGGTGCTGCGGGATTTCTTCCTGCGCAACCACGGACTGCTGCTCACCGGCGCGGTGGCCCACAGCATGATGCTCTCGCTCATTCCCCTCTCGGCGGTGCTGATCGTTGTTTTCTCCCACTTCATCGATCAGAAACTGCTGATGGAAGCCCTCACCTCCGAGGTTTCGCTCATCGCCCCCGGATTCGCGCCGACCCTGACCGAAGTGCTCGAGGGTTTCCTGCGCAACCGCAAGGTTGTCGGCTGGGTCGGCCTGCTCGTCCTGCTGTTCTTCAGCTCCCTCACGTTCCGGGTCCTCGAGGATTCGATCGGAATCATCTTCCACCGCCCGCTGCCCACCCTCAAACGCAAGTTCTGGGTCTCCGCGCTGATGCCCTATCTGTTCATTCTCATCGTTGCCATCGGCCTGATTCTCATCACCTCGGCCAACGCCATCATCGACGCCAGCAGCGAGATAAGCCACGAGATCCCCCAGCTTGAAGCGCTGATCCACCACCACCTCGGCCGCATCCTCTATCTCACCGGCGTGCTCGGGCTGGTCCTGCTTTTCACGCTCCTCTACAAAATCATGCCGGTGGCCAGGGTCTCCTTCCGCAGGGCGCTGGCGGGCGGCATCACCGCGGCGGTCCTCTGGGAAATCACCCGCCACCTGCTGGTCGCCTACTACACCAAGGTCTCCATCGTCAACGTGCTCTACGGCTCGATGGCCACCATCATCATCGTGCTGCTCACCATGGAGGCCGTCGCGCTGATTCTGCTGCTTGGAGCCCAGGTCATCGCCGATCTCCAGTGCAACGCCAACGCCGGCATCCCGTGGCACGAGGATCCGCCGGACCACCCGGCTTCCCCCGACTCCGCATGACCACAGCCCCCGCAAATCGAAAACACCGCGCAAATCTTCCGATGCTCTGGAATCCTCCCTGCAAACCGCGCCACATTGCCCGCGCCAAAGCACATGCCGCCACATGCGATTCCCCGTGGATAAAATACGCGTAGCCTTAGCGACTTCCTGCGGTGTCAGTCCGCCATTACCTGCAATGATCCCCGCCAACCCGCACCCCCGCACTTCACGATGATCACCAAAATCGACCACCTCGGCATCGCCGTCCAATCCCTCGACGAAGCCATCCCCTACTACGAAAACGTCCTCGGTCTCGCCTGCGAGGGCCGCGAGGAAGTCGAATCCCAGAAAGTCCGCACCGCGTTTTTCGCCGCCGGCGACGTCCACCTCGAACTGCTGGAACCCACCTCGGCCGAAAGCCCGATCGCCAAGTTCCTCGAAAAAAACCCCTCCGGCGGCATCCACCACATCGCCTTCGCCACCGACGACATCACCGGCCAGCTCGCCCAAGCCAAAAACAAGGGCGCCCGCCTCATCCACGAGGTCCCGTTTGAAGGAGCCGCCGACAAACTCGTCGCCTTCCTCCATCCGAAATCCACCTTCGGCGTGCTCACCGAATTCTGCCAGCCCGCACGCGCCCACTGATTTTCCCGATCCATAACCAGAACGCACCATGCCCATCGACCCATCACTACTCGAGAGCCTCAAGCTCCGCCGCGAGGAAGCCCTCATCGGAGGCGGCATCGACCGCATCGAGAAACGCCACGAAAAAGGCCTGCTCTCCGCCCGCGAGCGTCTCTCGGAATTTTTCGATGGCGGCAATTTCATCGAATTCGGCATGCACGCCCACCACTCGTGCACGAACTTCGGCCTCGAAAAACGCAAGATGCCCGGTGACGGCGTTGTCTGCGCCACCGGCTACGTCGATGGCCGCCCCGTCGCCGCCTTCGCCCAGGACTTCACCGTCGGCGGCGGTGCCGTCGGCGCCATCCACGCCAAGAAAATCTGCGACTTGCTGGACTTCGCCATCAAGGCCGGCATCCCCGTCGTCGGCATCAACGACTCCGGCGGAGCACGCATCCAGGAAGGCATCGAGGCACTGTCCGGCTATGGCCAGATTTTCTTCCGCAACGTGCTCGCCTCCGGCGTCATCCCGCAAATCTCCATCATCGCCGGCCCCTGCGCCGGCGGAGCCGCCTACTCGCCCGCGCTCACCGATTTCATCATCATGACGCGCAAGAACTCCAATATGTTCATCTGCGGCCCCGACGTCATCAAGGCCGCCACCGGCCAGTCCGCCTCGCTCGACCAGTTCGCCTCCGCCGACGCCCACGCACGGGTTTCCGGCAACATCCACCTCATCGCCGAGGACGACAGCCACGCCATGGAGCTGGCCAAGAAACTCCTCGATTACCTGCCCTCCAACAATCTTGGCGATCCCCCGCACAAGATGAACAACGACATCCCGCTCGCCAACGATCCGGGAATGAACGAGATCATCCCCACCGACGCGAAGTCTCCGCTCGACATGCAGAAGGTCATCGACCGCCTTGTCGATCCCGGCTCCTGGTTCGAAATCCAGCCGGACTACGCGCCCAACATGCTCACCGGCTTCGCAAAACTCGAAAATCTCGTCATCGGCATCATCGCCAACCAGCCCACCGTCAAGGCCGGCTGCATCGACATCGACTCCTCGGACAAAGCCGCCCGCTTCATCCGCGTCTGCAACATCTACTCAATCCCCGTGCTCTCGCTCGTGGACGTCCCCGGCTTCATGCCCGGCCTCGCCCAGGAACGCGGCGGCATCATCCGCCACGGCGCCAAAATGCTCTTCGCATGGGCTTCCGGCACCGTGCCGAAAATCACCCTCATCTGCCGCAAGGCCTACGGCGGAGCCTACCTCGCCATGTGCTCCAGCGACATGGGCGCGGACTTCGTCTTCGCCTGGCCCACCGCCGAAATCGCCGTCATGGGAGCCCAGGGAGCCATGAAAGTCCTCTACAAAAAAGAACTCGAGGAAGCCGAAGATCCCGCGGCCCTCGAACAGGAACTCCGCAAGGCCTACTCCGAAAAATTCGCCTCACCCTATCAGGCCGCCTCCAACGGCATGATCACCGACGTGATCGATCCCGCCGTTTCCCGCAGCACGCTTGCCCTCGCCTTCCGCGGAATCATGGGCAAGCACGAAACTCGCCCGCCCAAGAAACACGGCAACATCCCGCTCTGATCCACTCCATGCAGACGCCTATTATCCTCGCCGCCGCCGGCTTCCCCCTGGACGTCGGCACCCTCATCCTCGTCTTGCTCGCCGCCGCCCTGGTGCCGGCCGCCTACCGTCTCTGCGGCGTGTTGGCGGAAATCAACAAAACCCTCGCCAAATCCGCCAATCCGGCGCCGCATGCATCCGCACCGGCGCCTGCCAAGGCCCCGGCACCCGCGCCCACGGCCCATGACGATGGCATCGCCCCGGAAATCATCGCCGCCATCGCCGCCGCCGTCGCCACCGTCACTGGAAAATCCCACCGCATCATCTCCATCAAACCCATGAACACCAGCTGGGAAAAAGCCGGCCGCCAATCCGTTCTCACCTCGCACAGAATCCGCTAACCTCACAACACACCATGGAACACCTTCGAATCACCGTCGCTGGAAAAGCTTACGACGTCATTGTTGAGAAAATCGACGGAGGCCTGGCCGGCAACCCCGCGCCCGCCGTCCGCAGCGCCGCACCGGCCCCCGCCGCATCGGCACCAGCCGCATCGGCACCAGCCGCATCGGCACCAGCCGCACCGGCTCCCGCCGCACCAGCCGCTCCCAAAGGCCCGGCCAGCGCCGGTGATGTCACCAGCCCGCTGGCCGGTCTCGTCCAGGCCATCGATGTCGAAGTCGGCAGCACCGTCAACGTGGGCGACCTCGTCATCACCCTCGAGGCAATGAAGATGTACACCCCGATCAACGCCCCCGCCGCCGGCAAAATCCAGGCCCTCCACGTCAAGGTCGGTGACGCCGTCGAGGAAGGACAGGTTCTTTACACGATCGGTTGAAGACTCCGCCAGACCCGCCGGCCCTCTGCCACAATTTTCCGCACATGAACATTCCATATCCCATCCTCACCCCGGAGGAAGCCGCCGCATTCGTCAAAGACAATGAAACCATCGGCTTCAGCGGTTTCACCCCCGCCGGTGCCGCCAAGGTCATCCCCACCGCCATCGCGGAAAAAGCCAAAGCAGAGCACGCCGCCGGACGCCCCTTCAAGGTCGGCGTCATCACCGGTGCTTCCACCGGCCCGTCACTCGATGGCGCGCTCGCCAAGGCCGACGCCATCAAGTTCCGCACGCCCTATCAGTCCGACAAGGACCTCCGCGCCAGCATCAACTCCGGCAAAACGCACTTCTTCGACATGCACCTCTCGCTGCTGCCGCAGTACGTGCGCTACGGCTTCCTTGGCGAAGTGGACTGGGCCGTCGTCGAAGCCGCCGATGTCTCGGTGGACGGCAAGGTCCTGCTCACCACCAGCGTGGGCGCCGCCCCCACCTTCCTCTCCAAAGCGAAGAAAATCCTCATCGAGGTCAACGCCCGCCATCCGAAGGAACTGTTAGGCTTTCACGACATCTACGAACCCGTCTCCCCGCCCCACCGCCGCCCCATCCCGATCTGCAACGCCGAGGATCGCATCGGCACCCAGCGCGTCTGGGTGGACCCCAAAAAAATCGTCGGCATCGTCCACTCCAATCGCAAGGACGAGGTCCGCGATTTCAGCCCGGTCACTGACGTCACCACGAAGATTGGACTCAACGTCGCCGAGTTCCTCGCCGCGGAAATCCGCAACGGCCACATCCCGAAATGCTTCCTGCCCATCCAGTCCGGCGTCGGCAACGTCGCCAACGCCGTGCTCGGAGCCATGGGTGACCACCCGGAAATCCCGCGTTTCCAGATGTATTCGGAAGTCATCCAGGACTCCGTCATCGAACTCGTGAAACAAGACCGCTGTTCCTTCGTCAGCGGCGTCTCCCTCACGGTCACCGATCCCGTGCTGCAGAGCATGTATGACAATCTCGACGCATTCCGCGGCCGCCTCCTCCTGCGCCCGCAGGAAATCGCCAACAACCCGGAAATCGTCCGCCGCATCGGCATCATCTCCATCAACACCGCGCTCGAGGCCGACATCTTCGGCAACATCAACTCCACTCACGTGCTCGGTCAGAAGATGATGAACGGGATCGGCGGCTCGGGCGATTTCACCCGCAACGCCTACATCTCCATTTTCACCTGCCCCTCCACCGCCAAGGATGGGAACATCTCCGCCATCGTGCCGATGTGCTCGCACATGGACCACAGCGAACACTCGGTGCAGGTGCTGGTCACCGAACACGGCGTGGCGGACTTCCGCGGCAAGGACCCGCGCGAGCGCGCCGAGGCGGTCATCACCAACTGCGTCGATCCCTCCTACCGCGACCTGCTCTGGAAGTACTTCAAGCTCACCGAAAACGGCCACACCCCGCAATCATTCCGCTCCGCCTTCGCCTTCCACGAGACCTTCCTGGAAACCGGCGACATGCGGAACACGAAGTTTTAATCTGAAATTTCAAATCTCAAATTTCAAATGTCCCACCTACTCGCCGAATTCCCCGAGCACACCTACGAACAATGGCATGCCGCCGCCGAAGCGCTGCTGAAGGGCGCTTCCTTCGAGCAGAAGCTCGTCAGCAAGACCTACGAGGGCATCACCATCCAGCCGATCTACCGCCGCGAGGACATCGTGGACCTGGAGCACCGCAAGCATCTTCCCGGCTCCGCCTCGCTGGTCCGCGGCAGCCATCCGGACGGTTTCCTCAAGGTCGGCTGGGAGGTCTCCCAGGAACTCAAGGCCTCCACGCCCGCCGCTCTCAACGCGCTGGTCCATGAAGGTCTCAACGGCGGCCAAAGCGAACTCAACATCTTCGTCGGCTGCGGCCAGGACGATTGCTGCACCGGCGGCGCTCGCATCGATACCGCCGCGGACCTCAAGGTCGCCCTCGCTGGCGTGGCGCTCGACGCCGTTTCCACCTGGTGGCAAAGCGGCCCGGCCTGCGTGGCCACTGCCGCGCTTGTGATCGCCGCCGCCGAAGAAATGGGTGTGCCCGCCGCCAAAATGCGCGGCGGTTTCGATAACGACCCGCTCGGCCAACTCGCCGCCAAAGGCATCTCGCGCCAGCCGCTCGCGCTGCGCTTCGACCACATGGCCGCTCTCACCGACTACGCCGCAAAACACGCCCCCGGCCTCCGCACCATCAGCGTGACCGGCGATGTCTGGCACAATGCCGGCGCCACCGCCACTCAGGAACTCGGCTACGTGATCGCCACTGCAGTCGCCTACCTCGAGGAAATGAAAGCCCGCGGGCTTTCACCCGAAGCAGTGCTCCCTCGCATCCGCCTGCGTCTGGCCATCGGCTCGGACTACTTCATGGAAATCGCCAAGATCCGCACCGCACGCTGGCTCTGGAGCAAGGTGGCCGCCGCCTATGGCGTGGAAAACGCACCCGTCCACATCCATGCCTCGACCTCGAAGTGGAACAAGACGACCTACGACGCCCATACCAACATGCTGCGCGTCACCGCCGAGGCCTTCGCCGCCGTGGTCGCCGGCGTGGACAGCCTGCACATCGGCCCCTACGACGAAATCTCCGGGAAAACCGACGAGTTCTCCCGCCGGATCGCCCGCAACCTCCACACCATCCTGCGCGAGGAGTGCGGACTCGACCGCGTGATCGACCCCGCCGGTGGCTCGACCTACATCGAGTGGCTCACCGACAAGATCGCGGAGAAATCCTGGGCGGTTTTTCAGGACATCGAGAAACAAGGCGGCATGCTCGCCGCACTCGAAGCCGGCACCGTGCAACAAGCCGTGCAGGACGTCTGCAAGGCCAAGCTCCAGAACGTCCGCCGCCGCAAGGACAAGATCGTCGGCGCCAACATGTATCCCGACCTCAAGGGCAAAAAACTCGAAATCCGCACCGTCGAGTGCCGCGCCGGACAAAACATCCCCGGCGCACCCGCCCCGCAACAGCTCGCCATCACCCTGTCGAACACCGCATCGATGGTCGAACAGGCCATCGCCGCCGCCAAGGCCGGAGCCACCAAGCTCTCGCTCGCCCTCTCCACCGGCTTTGTCTGCGAGGAAACCGGCCCCACCGTCGCCGCCTTGCCACCGCGCCGCGCCGCCGAGGAATACGAGACCCTGCGCGACGCCTCCGCCGCCTTCGCCGCGAAAACCGGAGCTGCCCCCGCCATCCTCCAACTCAACATCGGCCCCTCGCGCAAATACCGCCTGCGCGCCGACTGGACCGCCGCCTTCTTCGAAGCCGCCGGCTTCGCCGTCGATGGCAAACGCGATTTCAAGGGCATCGACGACGCCGTGGCTGCTCTAACGGATTCGAAGGCATCGATCGCGGTGATCACCGCGGACGACGCGACCTACCTCGAAACCGCCGAAGCCCTCGCCAAAGCCGTGAAGGCCGCCAAACCCGCCATCCACCTGCTGCTCGCCGGAGCCCCCGGCGAGAACGAGCCCGCCTGGCGCGCCGCCGGCATCGACGACTTCGTCAACGTCCGCAGCAACAACTACGAACTCAACGAACAGCTTTTGAAGAAGGCTGGCGTCCTCTGACCGTGGCGGCGGTTTGCAACCGCCATGCCCACCCTGCTGAAATTCCAATGCCTGCCAAAGGAACAAAACTCACACCCGCCAAGGTCGGCGAAGATCTCGCCATGCAGCGGATTGCCCTGATGGTCCATCTGATCAGGGGTGAGAAGGTGATGTTGGATTCCGACCTCGCCAGCCTCTATGGAGTTCAAACAAAGGCACTCAATCAAGCCGTCCAAAGAAATATCGATCGGTTTCCGCAGGATCTCATGTTCCAACTCAGCCCGGACGAGAAGGAATCTTTAAGGTCACAATTTGTGACCTTCAAGCGCGGGGAGCACTGCAAATACCTACCTATGCATTCACCAAACGACGCTCTTTTCAAGATCACGAATTGTGACCTTGAACGACTCACCGCACTCACAACTCTTCCACTGATCACCGCTCACTGATCACTCGGCACTCAACCACTCCGCTCCCATGTCCCGCCCCGCATTCTCAGACATCCCCTACATCGCCATTCCCGAAAAAACCAGCTACGCGGAGTGGACCGCCACCCTGGAAAAGGAACACGGCAAACCCATCGGCCAGATCGTCTGGGACACGATGGAGAAAATCCAGGTCAAGCCCCTCTACACGGAAGACGACCTCGCCGGCATGGAGCACCTGAACTATCAGGCCGGCATCGCCCCGTTCCTCCGCGGCCCCTACGCCACGATGTATTGCTTCCAACCGTGGACCATCCGTCAATACGCCGGTTTCTCCACCGCCGAGGAATCGAACGCCTTCTACCGCCGCAATCTCGCCGCCGGACAAAAAGGCCTCTCGGTCGCCTTCGACCTCGCCACCCACCGCGGCTATGACTCGGACCACGAGCGAGTCGTCGGCGACGTCGGCAAGGCCGGTGTGGCCATCGATTCGATCCTCGACATGAAGATCCTCTTCGACGGCATCCCGCTCGACAAGGTTTCGGTTTCCATGACCATGAACGGCGCGGTGCTTCCGGTGCTCGCGTTCTACATCGTCACCGCTCTCGAACAAGGAGCCACCTTGGATCAACTTTCCGGCACGATCCAGAACGACATTCTGAAGGAATACATGGTGCGGAACACCTACATCTATCCGCCCACCCCCTCGATGAAGATCATCGCGGACATCTTCGAGTTCACTTCGCAGCAGATGCCGAAGTTCAACTCGATCTCGATCTCCGGCTACCACATGCAGGAAGCGGGAGCCACCGCCGACCTCGAAATGGCCTACACCCTGGCCGACGGCTGGGAATACCTGAAAACCGGCATCGCCGCAGGCATCGATATCGACGCCTTCGCACCGCGCCTGTCCTTCTTCTGGGCCCAGGGGAAAAACCACTTCATGGAAGTCGCGAAGATGCGCGCGGCCCGCATGCTTTGGGCGAAGATCGTGAAAACCTTCAACCCGAAGAACCCGAAGTCGCTCGCGCTCCGCACCCACTCGCAAACCTCCGGTTGGTCACTCACCGAGCAAGATCCGTTCAACAACATCGCCCGCACCGCCATCGAGGCCATGGCCGCCACTCTCGGCCACACGCAGTCGCTGCACACCAACGCGCTCGACGAGGCGATCGCCCTGCCGACCGACTTCTCCGCCCGCATCGCCCGCAACACCCAGCTCTTCCTCCAGGACGAAACCGCCATCTGCCGCGTGATCGATCCCTGGGGCGGCTCCTACTACGTCGAGGCCCTCACCCACGAGCTCATGCACCGCGCCTGGGGCCACATCATGGAAGCCCAGGAAATGGGTGGAATGTCCAAGGCCGTCGAAGCCGGCATCCCGAAGATGCGCATCGAGGAAGCCGCCGCCCGCCGCCAGGCGCGTATCGACTCCGGCGAGGAAACCATCGTCGGCGTGAACAAATACCGCCTTGCCAAGGAAGATCCGCTCGACATCCTCGACGTGGACAACACGGCTGTCAGGCTTTCACAAATCGAGCGTCTCAAGAAACTCCGCGCCGAGCGCGACGAAGCCACCTGCCAGGCCGCCCTAACAGCCCTCTCCGAAGCCGCGGGCAGCGGCCAGGGCAACCTGCTCGCCCTCGCCATCGAGGCCACCAAGGCCCGCGCATCGCTCGGTGAGATCTCCGACGCCCTCGAAAAACACTTTGGGCGCTACCAGGCCACCATCCGCTCGATCTTCGGCGTCTATGGCAAGGAATTCAGCAACCAGGGCGACATGAACGACATACCCGATCTCATCCAACGCTTCGAAGCCGCCGAAGGCCGCCGCCCGCGCATCATGGTCGCCAAAATGGGCCAGGACGGCCACGAC
>Ga0114939_10003412_pt1 | contig 11138 bp, 11 predicted proteins | sample AshMeaCrysSpring_FD_87196 | JGI IMG/M metagenome (GOLD analysis project Ga0114939, IMG submission 87196) | Groundwater microbial communities from Big Spring, Nevada to study Microbial Dark Matter (Phase II) - Ash Meadows Crystal Spring | ecosystem: Environmental > Aquatic > Deep subsurface >... | reverse complement strand
CCGCTTCCCACAACTTTTTTTCTTGAATTTTTGCCTTCAACTGTCGGTACTTTTCTGCTTTAACTCGATCTGCTGCCAAGCGATCGCGATTGGCAATCAATTCTTGTTCGATAATATGACATCTTTCTTCTCTTTCTCTAACCTTCTCTAAAGTCTTTTTTGTCTGTTCGATTTTGCGGTCAAATTCAGCTACTCCAGCTAATTCGTCGATAATTTCCCGCCTTTCCCTCGAATTCATAGCGATGATCCGAGTAACATCTCCTTGCAGCACTACATTGTAGCCTTCAGGATAAATTCGCAAGCGGTTTAATTGTTCGTGGAGTTCCGTTGCCGTACAAACTTGTCCGTTGATATAAAAAGTTGAAGAGTAATTACCTCCTTGAGACACCCGCAAGCGACGGGTAACTGTCCATTCGAGAGAACCGTTGTTACTAACTGTTGCAATGTCAGTCTCTTGTTTCTCTGCCGTGCCATTATTATCTATTGGGGAAGCATCTACATCTGAAGATACTTTGCCATTGGTAGATATTTCTTCTCCAGAAATAGAACTGAGGGTAGCCTTACTTTCTTCTAAATCTCCTAAATCTGTTAAATCGAAGGTGACAGAAACGCTGGCTTCAGACGTGCGACTATTAGTACCGTGCTTGTGATTTACTAGATCGGGAAGGCGTTCGGCACGCATACCTTTAGAACTAGCTAAACCAAGACAAAATAATAGCGCATCGAGGATATTAGACTTACCCGAACCATTAGGACCTGAAACAACAGTAAAACCTGGAAGAATAGGGATTTTTGTCGTATTACCAAAAGATTTAAAGTTAGACAGTTCAATGCGCTTGATATGAACCATGAAGGCTGTTTGACTCGGTTATTTTTAGTACAAAGGTATTAATGCTATGCGATAAGATATCACAAACACCATAGGTTTGACACATTTGTAGCTAATTAGTCAAAAAAAAGCAGGTTTTTTTAACAGTTGGCAATAAAAGAAGGCAGAGGGCAGAAGGCAGAAGGCAGAAGGAAAGAGGTATAGTGATTTAAATACTTCAAACTTACATTCTTCAAACTTATGTCTTATAAGTAGCAATTTATTTGGAAGCGTGGAATTAAATTGGCTGTTGCTTGTTACAGATTGACCGAACATTTTCCTAAGTCTGAAATATACGGTTTAACCAGTCAAATTAGAAAGTCTGCTGTTTCTGTGCCAAGTAATATAGCGGAAGGATATGGCAGACAGCATAGAAATGAATACATTAATTTTTTGCATATAGCTCTTGGTTCTCTTCGAGAATTGGACACTCAATTGATCATTGCCAAAGAAGTAAAAATGGCAAAAGAAGAATATTTTGACTGGACATTAAACGAAGTAGAAGAAATGCAGAAAATATTAGTCTCAACCTTAAACAATATGAAAAAATAACCTTCTGCCCTCTGCACTTATACAACCTAATTCTAGAATATGCAGCCAGTCGATATTATCATTCTCTCAAATGGTCCTGGAGAAGTAACTACTTGGGTACGTCCGGTAGTTCAAGCATTGCGCCAAGAATTAGGCAGCGATCGCTCTATAGTAAGGATATCGGTAGTGCTATCTCCTTGTCCTCATGCTACAGGCAAAGAAGCAGCGATCGCCCTTAGTTATCCAGAAGTAGATAGAGTCCAATCAGCAGAACACTTTTTTTCTTTTCTGCTATGGGGTAAAACTGCCGATAATTGGGATTGGCGCGAACGAGGAGTAGTCGTTTTTCTCGGTGGCGATCAATTTTATACTCTACTCGTTGGTAAGCGTTTGGGTTATCGTACTCTAGTTTATGCCGAATGGGATGCGCGTTGGTATCGCTGGATTGACTGCTTCGCCGCGATGAAACCAGAAGTAGCGACTAAAATTCCTCCTAAATATCGACATAAATTTACTGTAGTTGGCGATCTCATGACCGATATTAGCCGACAAAGCAATCTCAATTATTCTCTCTCCAGTTCCTCTTCACCCTCTATCGGACTTTTGCCAGGATCGAAGCCAGCCAAACTCATGCAGGGAGTACCTTTGTGTCTGGCGATCGCCGATCGCCTTCGACTCCGCAAACCAGACACAAATTTTATCCTTCCGGTTGCACCTACTTTAGATTTAACTACACTTGCCCGTTATGCCGATCCTCAACACAATCCAATTATTGCTCGCTCAGGTGGAGTTAGTGGAGATTTAATTGCATCTGACGAGCAAACGCCATTTTTAGTTACTGCTAACGGCACAAAAATAAAACTAATAACTCAATTTCCCGCTCATGAATTTCTTTGCCAGTCTCAACTCTGTTTAACTACTGTCGGAGCAAATACAGCGGAATTAGGTTCTTTAGGAATACCCATGATTGTGTTGCTACCAACCCAACAATTAGACGCAATGCGATCGTGGGATGGTATTCCCGGAATTCTTGCCAATTTACCAGGTATCGGAACCACTTTTGCCAAGTTAATTAATTGGTTTGTCATCCGCCAAGGACGTTTATTTGCTTGGCCGAATATTTGGGCAAAGAAAGAAATAGTACCGGAATTAATTGGTAAATTAGAACCCCAACATATTGCCGAAATAGTAATAGATTTTCTCGATCATCCAGAAAAGTTAGAAACCATGCGCCATAATTTGCTCCAAGTTCGAGGAAAATCGGGCGCAGCTAAGCAAATTACCAATTTAGTTAAGCAACAATTAATGTTAAGTATAGATAAAGATTGAAGCAAGAATAATTAAAACTCTTGTTCCCCCAATTAATTTCATGATAGCCTAACAAAGAGTAAGATTGATTGAGTTTACTTCTTAACACTTTTTTATCGATCTTCCCACACAAACTATTTAAAATTGCTCGAACTTAATTCGGATTTTTAAATGGGTTTTAAAAAATTTTATTAATTATGAAATTTTTATTTCATTTATACAAAATCAATCTGGGAATAGCCTTATTTCTGCTTATTTGTCTCAAACCATTTTCTTCAGTTGCTGCTTTCACTCTAAAAACTATTGGTAATTCTCATGAGTTAGATTTAGATAGTTACGCTATTACTTTGAGATATGTTCCCACTCATTCATTAAATCAAAAGATTATTTTTTCAAAAGGTATTAATCAAAGAGAAAAAGATAATGTCCTGAGCTTCCTACGGAATTCACAAGTCAAGAAAACTGAACTTTCAGAGACTCTAAATCAATTCGAGTCACAGCTTTTAGCAATTGGCAAAATGTCCTACCAAGGAGAGGACGTGGTTGACGACGCAAACTCTTTCCGAAGTTTGTATGCTCTGCCAACTCTAGCTTCCGTAGCTGTCTGGCAAGGCAATATCTTACGAGGATTTGTAGTTACCGTCCCCTTGAGTTCAGATGCTTTGCCAATTCGAGACTTCCGTATGCCCTTCGAAAGCTGGAGCAATCTTTTACTTGTTACAAATAATTTCACTCAAGAAGTTGAACGATCTAAACCTTTTTTTTCTTTGTCAAACAATTTCCAAGGTTTAAGATTGAGCGATCAAATAAAAAACCCTGCATTACAACCAGTTGTTCCTATATTACCTCAGGTTGCAATGAAGGATATTTATAAAGGAATATACGATTTTGATATCACCATAGTCGATCAGCCAGAACAAAAATATAAATTTATAGTTAATTAATATAGACAAAAATGCTGACTTTTAGGGATGTACGCTGCCGTCTGGCATGATTGTCCCAGTAAAATTGATACCACTTAAAATACTATTGGTTAGCTCGGCTCCCCTTAAGTCACTTTCCCTAAGATAAACATCTATGAGACTGGCATTGCGCAGATTGGCATTTTGCATCTGAGTCTGATACAACAAAGCAAATCTCAAATTGGCATTTTTTAAGTTTACTCCCGCAAGATTGGCTCTGCTTAGATTAGCGGAACTCAAATCTAATCTACTAGGTAAGTTGACCCCAGCCAAATTTAGCTCTGATATGGTTGCTAGGCTCGTGTTTATCTCTTTTAAAACTGCCCCAGTAAGACTTGCACCCCGCAAATTAGCTCGACGTAAATTGGCTCCTTTTAAGGTTGCTTGCTGTAAATCTGCTTTTCTTAAATTACTTTTGCTTAAATCGGCTTTATTTAAGTTTGCTTGAGTTAAGTCTGCACTATTCAAGTTTGCTTCACTAAGATCGGCACGACTGAGATTGGCACCACTTAAATCTACTCCACTGAGATTTGCTCCACTGAGATCGGCGCGACTGAGATTGGCACCACTCAAATCCACTCCGCTCAGATTTGCTCCACTGAGATTAGCATCTCTAAGATCGGCGTTTCTGAGAAAGGATTGGTTGAGATTAGCATCGCTCAAGTCTGCTCGAATCAGAATAGCTTCGTCTAGATTGACCCAACTTAAGTCTGCTTTAGTTAAATCGGCACACTTGAGATTAGCTCTTACTAATTTAGCCCCAATTAATCGGGCGTGAATTAAGTCAGCACGACTCAGATTTGCTTGAGTTAAGTTTGTTCCACTGAAATTTGCCCAATCTAACTCAGTCCGACTTAAATCTATGTCTGGCAGAACTGCTTGAATTATATCTGCGCTACTTAAGTCAGTTCGACTAAAATCTTTTCTTCCTTTTTGATAGAGCGATAACAATTCTTCGCCATTCATTCACGTTAATACTTACTAAGGGATCGAAAGAATACAATTATAGATTTCCCTTTTGTTCGGTAAAAGTAAACAAGACATTGGAAATGAGTCAAGTTTTGTTAGTTATTAGTATTATTTCTTTAGCCTGCATCATTTTGTCACCAATTCTCTGGTGGATTTTACCGAATAGGAGTCAGTCGATTTAAAGGAGAACGAAATATCCGAGAACGGAACAATCCTAATGGTCTGAGCAAAACTTTAACAAGAAGCCAGAGGGATTGCCATTCTCCTGGTGTCATTCGTCTCTGCCATTGACCGGGACGGCAGTAGAGCATTTCGATTAGTTTTCTTTGTTGAGTAAGATTTAAATCTTGAAATTTGATTCTAATTTTAGTATTCGTGTCTTGGAAATAAGCATGGGTAAGATAACCTTTGAGGTTTAAGCCATCTTCGAGCAATTCTAAAGTTAAGGTTGTAGGTAAATCGGTAAGGGAGTGCAAACGGATTTCTGCACCTTCTTCCGCTAGCTTTTCCATAAACCCACTGTAAACGCGATCGCCACTGACAATTTTTACGTCTTTGCGCTGGGGAAACCATTCATAAAAACTAGGTTTGGGTACGTCTACCAAAGTTAATAAAGCAACGCTAATCATCACTAAATTATAACCGCTCCAAATTGTCCCAAAGGTGAGAAGCTGTTTCGGTGAGAAATTTAGTAAGTATAAAGAAAAGCTAACTAGAGTGGTGGTCAACAGCATAGTTAGGGGAAAAGCAAGAGTCCAGTTAAAGTAAGATCGTTCTCTGGCTAATCCTTTGGGAGTTACTTTAAATCCACGGGAAAAAGGATTAAACATTACCTTAAAAATGGTCAATGCCAGGGGAAAACATTGCACCAAAGCATACAAATCTGACAAAATTGCCGATCGCGATCGCAAATTTAACCAAGAAAATACTGTCAGCCAGACCGTGTAGTAAGGAAGAATTATATACAATACATCTGAAAGGTCAACTCTTATAGGTTTAATGCCGAAAAATATATAAATTAGAGGCACAAACAGAAAGAAAACACGGGGAATACTGGCAAACCAATGCAGCAACCCTTCTAAATGTCCCAGCCTTTGCCATAAAGACAAACCTGGTATGGTTAGAGGATTGGAGTCAATAAAGAATGCTTGTAGGGTTCCTCTGATCCAGCGTAATCTTTGGTTGATATGAGCCGAAATACTTTCTGCGGCTAAACCTGCACTTAATTTTTCATCCAAATAAACTAATTCATATCCTCTTGCTGCCAGACGAATTCCTGTAAAATAATCTTCGCTGAGGGATTCGGTTACAAAATAGCCTACTTCTTCGAGTGCGCTGCGCCTGACGACAAAAGAAGTACCCGCACAAACAACGCTACCCACACCGTCTTTAATCGGTTGTACTTGACGATAAAAAACCTCTTCTTCAGCGGTAAGAATATTTTCTAAACCCAAATTTCTGGCAATTGGATCGGAATTATAAAAACTCTGAGGAGTCTGGACAAGAGCAATTTTTTTATTCTGAAAAAAGCCAACAGTCCGAGTGAGAAAATTAGTGGTGGGAATAAAATCGGCATCAAAGACGACGATTAACTCTCCGCTAGTTCGGGTTAAGGCGTGGTTTAAATTTCCTGCTTTGGCGTGAGAGTTATCCGATCTGGTTAAATAGTGACAGCCTAATTGTTGTGCTAATTGCTCAATTTCGGGTCTTCTCGTGTCATCTAATAGATAAATTTGCTTGTGAGGATAATCTAGAGCTTGGCAACCGACAACTGTTCGTTTCAGAATAAAGTCGGGTTCGTTATAAGTAGGAATTAAGATATCTACTGAAGGAGTGTAAGTACCTTCAATAACAGCACAACTGTATCGATCTGCTTCGCGATGACGATTTTTGACATTAAACATCAAGCATAATTGGATTATACCTCCTGCCATTGCTAACATTTCCATTAGCAATAACACCAAACTAAAGATCCCGTCAGCCGGTTTGGCAAAATTAAGAGTAGATAATAATCGCCATAACAAATAGCGAGTTGTCAATAAAAGTAAGGTGGATATAATTATTACTCGCGACCATCTTTGCGGTTGAGGAGAGAGCTTAATTATTATTTGGGCTAATAAAAATAGTGTTATAGTCGGTGCTAGCAAATAGTATTTGTTGTCCCATTGAGGAGCTTTTAACCAGGTAGGCGGATGTTCTTGCATGAAGTGCAACTGAGCAAATAACTCAGCAGCATGACTATTACCCAGTATCCAAACAAGGACAATCGCCCAAACAAAACCGACAAGAGTCAAGCTCACTAAAATCAATAGCTTAAGCGGTATAACTAATGAAGATGCAGAGCCTATGGGAACCTTTTCCCTCAATTTAGATGCTGATTTAATCGTTTGCATTATTTTTAAAACTTCAATCTATTTAGCCAGTTCTACATAATTTACAAAATCAGCGTAAATTTTTCGGAAAAATGCCCTGCAAAAAGTTACTTATTTAAATAAATATTAAAGACAAAAAAATTCACCATGAATTTACCCCTAATTGTCTTAAAATACCAGGGGAATTTTGAGCAAATAAAAGTTGCTCTTTTTAAAAGAGATTTAAAGAATCAATTTTTTTATAAACAAGTTTTAATTGTTCAAATAAAAATAATCCCGATCATTTTTTTAACATAATTATTAATACTTATTTTGTTAACTGCTAACCAACAGGGCTGAGCTTATTAAGTATTGACTGATAAAACACTAGCTTTGTTTCCTGCTTCTCTAATTCGCGCTCCTCGATGCGCAGCAGCTTATCTACCTATGGCACTGCAACGCCCCAATGTTTTTCCTAAAGGCGATCTGGCTTTGGCGATCGCCACACAGAAACTCAAGGATTTAGCCGTGTCAAATATTATTATTTTGTTGATCTTGCTGACATCTTTTAAGAAAAAATTTCTGAATCGTAATCGATACCTGGAAAAAAGACATCGCTTTGTATTTCTGACCAGGAGTAGGGACAAGAGTAGGGAAAAAGTTTAGCACTTAGTCCCGTCTCCTTCACTGCTTCGAGTATCGCTACTTCATAGGCATCAACAATTGCATCGCTGATGTATGGTTTGAGGCTGGGATTATTGTTAAGATGTCTGGCAATTTCAATTCTCTGAATTTTAATGGTGGCAAACCAACTTTTACTGCGTTTTTCAGGTTGATATTCCCATTTTAATAAGTGCGTTAATAAGACAATTAAGCGATTAACTAACTCCCTCCTTTCTTGCTTACCCAAACTTTCAATTTCCTCAATTAAATTATCCCAATCTAAGTTAGTTAAATCGCGATCGCGCAGTTGTTTGACGGTAGTTTGCACCCATTCATAAAAATCTTTTTCATACAAATTTTTCATAACTAAACTCTAGGGATTGAATTTATTGGTCGCACTTGGCTGTACTTGTAACTCAAATCCAGGTAATATATCTTCCCCAGAAATAATCGCTGGGATTTGTATAACTTCTACAGCTTTTCCTAGATTGATAAAATTGTTCATCGCTTAAATGAGCAATTGGCTCTAGATTTAGCACAACAGTATTCATTACTTGCTTCGTGCCTTTTTTGCTAATATTATCTTTAGCGCACCTCGAAAAATTCAAAGCTTATTGAGAATAGCTACCTAAGATCGGTGTTTTCAGGCTCGTCGGTTCGCAATAGAGTAATTAATCGAGGTGCCCTTTAGTTAAAAGTTTAGCAAGTTTGCCTACCTGTCTTGAAAATACATTTTAAAAATAAGCAAATGTTAGAAATATTAGAAATCAAAAAACATTTATTAGCAGGGGAAATTGAAGAGGCTTTGCTAATAGTTGAAGAGCTTGAGGAAATGGGAAGACAAAGCGAGATTAGAATTTTAGAATCATTTTTAGTAATTTTATTGATTCATTTAATTAAAATTCAGGTAGAAAAACGCCTGACTAGCTCTTGGAAGTCATCGATAATTAATAGCCTCCTCTCTGTTCAAAAACGGAATAAACTTGGTAAAAAAGCACATTATATTTATTCCCAAAACTGGCAAGCGTATCTAGAAGATAATTTTACTCCTGCTCTAGTTAGTGCTAGTCGTGAGATTTTCGGAGGTATAGATTATGCTGAATTAAAAGCTAAGTGCGATCGCGGTTCTTTATTGAATTTTGCCAATAGTTTACTGCAATTAACTTACTCGAACAATCAAGATGAATTGGTTACTGAAGTTGAAAGCAAATTACGAGAATTTTGTTCTTAATTCCACACGAAACCTATTACCTATTACCTAAAGCGAGTAATCAATAATAGCGATGGCTTTTTCCAATTGTGCAAAACCTAGATCAGGGATTAGAACCTTTATTTATTTCTCTAAGATAGCGGGGACGACAAGGAGTTCCCCATGCCACTTGTCTAGCTGGAATATCGCGGAAAACGCTGCTTCTAGCTCCAATGACAGCATTAGCACCGATGCTAACTCCAGGTCCGATAAAACAGTCTGTCGCTACCCACACTCCATTAGCGATCGCAATAGGCGCGGTTATTAAACTAAAAGCTTCATCCTGGATATCGTGACTGCCAGTACAGAGATAGGCTTTTTGCGAAATGACGCAATGAGAGCCAATCTCAATGCGGTCTACACTGTAGAGAACTACATCATCTCCGATCCAACTGTAGTCGCCAATTTTCACCTTCCAGGGATAAGTAAAACGAGCAGTAGGACGTATTAGTACACCCTTACCAATTTTTGCCCCAAATAAACGCAAAAGCCAACAACGAAAGAAATTGAAATTATGGAGACTGAGAGGAAAAGCGATCGCCTGAACTAACCACCACCCTAAAATAAACCAGCTCGGTCTGCCGCGATCGAAGTTAGATTGATTGTATTTTCTTAAGTCAACTAGAGGTTGAGTCTCTTCAATGAGTATAGTTTCAATAGTACTTTTCGTATCAGTTGTCATTAGTTTTTTTAGACCCTAGTTTTAGATTTTGAATAGAAGCTCTATTAATAGCTAATAGCTAATAGCTAACGGTTAAAAGCTTTCAAGTTTCTGAAATAGAAATTTGGTTTTTTTTTAACTGTTGGTTTACTATATTAAGTTGACCGCCAAACTTACGTAATTCATAAAGTTTAACGCCGATTTGATATTCATACTGACTCAAGAGACGAGCATAAATATATCCGGGTACGCCATCCAAAAAGCCGAGGCGAATGAAATAAAATAGAATGAATCTTAGGGTGGGTTTAAAAGGTAATCTAATCCAAATCTTTTTCAAGAAACGCTTGCGCTGAACTGCATCGCCAAATAAATTCCCACCAATCGTATCGCTATCATTTTTACCAGTAAGTAAATTGTAGTAAACGCGAGCTTCCCAATTAGAATAGCGATTGTGTCTGGCTAACCATTGATAAAGATCGCGAAAGTCGATATGGAGCATATCTTGTTTTAAATAGCCGACTTTACCTTGTAAGATGACATGTTCGTGAACTTCATTATCGCCTGTATTGGGAATATCTTCGGTATTTAGGTTCTCGTAGCGACCTAACTTATGTTTAAACAAACGCAAATTCCAATCGGGATATTTACCGCCAAAACGAATCCATTTACCTAAAAAAAATACTTTGCGATTGAGATAATAACCTTGATATTCAGGATTTTCAATTGCTGTAGCAATTTCCTCCCATAATTGCGGTGTAATGCGCTCGTCGCAATCGACAATTAAAACCCATTCATTACGAAATGGTAAATTTTCGAGCGACCAATTTTTTTTCTTCGGCCAAGACCCATGAAAATAAAATTGAACTATATTTGCACCGTATTTTTTAGCAATTTCTACAGAGCGGTCTTCGCTTTGAGAATCGACTAGAAAAACTTCATCGGCACGAGCCACGCTTTCTAAACAGGCTGGTAAATTTTGTTCTTCATTTTTGCCAGGAATGAGAACAGAGACAGGAATTTTGTTTAACCGATCCGTCATATTTATATAGCTATCTTTAGATAAAATATTGGCTTGGATTTCGTAAATTTAAGATGATTCTCTGTATTACCCAACCAGGTTAACATCGACTTAGAAAAAAGAACATAATTTGGATCGTCCTTAACCTTGTCATGAATCCTATCGAGCTAAGTTCCAAGCAAATTACTCTCGTAACCGGATCGGCGCGTTCGGGGAAAAGCGAATGGGCAGAGATGCTTGCCAAGCAGACGAATAAAACGATAATCTATATAGCTACGGCATCGGTAGATCCGAGCGATCGCGAATGGCAAGCAAAAATTGCTCGACACCAACAGAGAAGACCTTCCTATTGGCAGACTCTATCCTTACCAACGGAAATAGCCCCAACTATTACCAAAGCTTTAGCTTCTCATTGCCTGCTGATCGATTCTCTGGGGACTTGGGTTGCTAATTTGCTCGACCTAGAAGAAAGCTTATGGCAAAAAACTACTGATAATCTTCTTACCAGTCTCGATCTAACCGCAGCAGATGTAATTTTAGTAGGGGAAGAGACAGGTT